>Ga0247805_1001779_pt1 | contig 10214 bp, 10 predicted proteins | sample UWRJL044104R1_FD_180930 | JGI IMG/M metagenome (GOLD analysis project Ga0247805, IMG submission 180930) | Plant litter microbial communities from Arlington Agricultural Research Station in Wisconsin, United States - UWRJ-L044-104R-1 | ecosystem: Environmental > Terrestrial > Plant litter >...
TGGCCTGCGGCAAAATCAGGTCATCGGCCAGCGGGAGGATTCGCAGCATGATGGGACAATTGTCGAGCGGACAAGAGAGACTGTTTTACTCGTTCAACATTGAAGATCACATCCCAGCCAATCACCTCCTGCGCAACATTAATCGATGCCTCGATCTGAGCGATCTGCGCCATTATCTCGCCGATTTTTACAGCCCGATCAGGCGTCCTTCGATTGATCCTGAACTGATGATTCGCCTGCTGATCGTCGGCTACTGCTACGGCATTCGTTCCGAACGCAGGTGTGCGAAGACGCTCATTTGAACCTGGCATATCGCTGGTTTTGCCGCTTAAGCCTCGAAGACGAAGTCCCCAATCACTCTACGTTTTCCAAGAATCGCCACGGTCGTTTTCGTGACAGCTCGCTTTTTCGCTGGCTGTTCAACGAGGTGCTGCGTCGGTGCATGGATGCGGGTCTGGTCAAGGGCGAAGGTTTGCTGTGGACGCAAGTGTGATCAAGGCAGATGCCAGTCGGCAACGTGGCGTACCTGGCGATGATGAAATCAACTGGCGCGATCTAGCGCATCAAGGTACTCGCGCCGTCCGTGAGTACCTTGATGCGCTGGATGAAGAGGCTTTGGCCGAAGCACTGCCCAAGCGTCTGTCGCTGACTGATCCGCTTTCTCGTTGGACCGCAGCGCCAAGAGGCCCGGCGTTTTTCGCTTACTCGACGAACTACCTGATTGATATCGAGCATGGACGTGGAGCCGACCCCAGCTCATCGAACCGCCGAGGTCGAAAGCACCATGACCATGAGTGAGCGGGTCGAAGAACAGTTCGACATCAAGCCGGATCGGCTCATCGGCGATACCGCTTATGGAACCGCACCGATGCTGGCCTGGATGGTCGACGAAAAAGACATCGAGCCACATGTGCCGGTTTGGGACAAAACCGAGCGCACGAACGACAACCTCTCGATCAGCGATTTTCAATGGAATGAAGAGGCGCAGGAATGTACGCGCTTGGACCACGATCCATCAGACCGTGCACTCCTTAGCCAGGCAAGCTCTATCACCTTTAGCCTTGGTATCTCTGGTGTGCATGCTCTTGCTGCTGAAGCGAATCGGCCATAACGCCTCTGATTTGTCGACCGCCGAACAAGCAGATGCTCATGAGCGCGCTCGCGATGAGCTTGACCTTCCATATACAAACAGAACGTATAAAGGCCAACGAACTTCAGGTGTGTAAACTCCCGGGCCCAATGCGCGCGCGTCGATCGCACCTGACTGATCGTTCCGAGCTTGGCAGTGATAAAGGCGTCTACCAACAACGGTGAACGCTCGATCACCGAAATCTTACGTTTGTCCTCATTCGGTTGAAATTCGCTCGCGATCATGGCCTTGACCAGCCACCACGTATCAGGTCCTGTCAGGCCGAAAAAACGCTATAGAGGCAAGGCTCACAAAGCCGCCGTGGCCTTGGGCATAAAGGCTTCGATCATTGGGAGCGAGATTAGTGGCTGAAGTGTGACGAGATCTTGAAGCCACGTAATAATGGACCGGGACCTCAGGCAAACCGGTGCTTCTGCCAGAACGTTACGTAACAGATAAAACTGTAAGCCATTGATAAATGTATTTAAAGCAACTTCCTTGTAATCAGTCGCTCTCGACTCCTGACGCGGGCCCATACTCTTCCAAAAATAATTATCGAAATTTCACCAATATCATGGCCACTTCCGCCTGGGGCGAGCGGCATGACATGGCCGCAGATAAGTCCGGGGGATTGCCTGTCAAGGCAGCAGGTGGGTTGAGGTCGGCTGTGGCTTTTTCAAGGGCGACTCCAGTCTTAGCCGTTTTATGAAACCGATCTGCCCATGGCGTCCATTGCCGTATCGTTGTCTGCAGTTTCAAAGCAGAAAATAAATTCTCGTTACACAAAATATTTCTCAAGTCTGGCCGATACTGTTACAGGGCGCCGGGATTCTTTTGCAGTCGCGCCCGCGTTGATAAGGCTGTCTACTTGTTAACGGACGACGCACGGAGTGCATTTCGTTGTCTTCCAATGAGAATAATTCATGTACCTGAGAAATATAAATATCGCGCCGCGAGCGTTCCTGGGATTTGCGTTTATCGCCTTATTGGTAATTGCTCTGGGTTTTTTTGCACTCAATCGGATGTCTGTTATCCGGGAAGCAACTATTCAGATGGAGACTAATAGTCTGCCCAGCGTAGGCTATCTCGGAGATGTCACGGAAAACGTGCTGCGTTTGCGCATTACCTCGTTCCGTATCTTGATCAATCGTGAGCCTTCTCTATTAAAGGGCACAGACGAGAGAATGCGTGAACTTGCTGGCAAAGTTCAGCAGGCCAAGAGCAGCTACGCGGCACTGCCTTCCAAAGGCGAAGAACGTGATTTATATAAACAATTCGATGCGACGCTGGACAAATACCTGGTCGCACAAAACGAGGCATTAGAGCTGTCGCGGCAAGATAAAGTCGACGAGATGCGGACACTGATCAACACCCGGATGAAAGACGCTTCGGACTTGATGGGTGAGCAACTCCGGAAGTTAGTGGCTATCAACAAGACCAATGCCAGCGAAGATTCAAAAGTTGCCGGCGAACAATACAGGGGTGCCGCCCAGGCGATTATTGCCGTCGCGGTCGTTGCCGCACTGCTGACCGTGCTGCTGGCCTGGCTGTTGACCCGCAGCATCGTGACGCCTCTGAACCGGGCGGTGCGCGCGGCGCAGGATATTGCCGGGGGCAATCTCACCATGCCTATCGAGGTCGATGGCAAGGATGAATCCGCCCGCTTGCTTGAAGCACTGGCAATCATGCAGCGCAATCTGCGCCAGACCATCGAACAGATTTCCGGATCTGCCACGCAACTGGCTTCGGCAGCTGAAGAATTGAGCGCCGTCACTGAAGAGTCCTCACGAGGACTGCAGCAGCAAAACAACGAAATCGAACAGGCTGCCACCGCAGTCAATGAGATGACCGCAGCTGTGGAGGAAGTTGCACGCAACGCGGTCTCTACGTCCGAGGCTTCCCAGGCGTCGAATCAGACGGCGCGCAAGGGTCGCGATAAAGTGCTCGAAACCGTCAAGGCCATTCAGGCCATGACCCAGGACGTGCAAACCACCTCCAATCTGGTCGAAGGCCTGGCCGAGCAAGGCCGGGATATTGGCAAGGTGCTGGACGTAATCCGCTCCATCGCCGAGCAGACCAACTTGCTGGCCCTGAACGCCGCTATTGAAGCGGCGCGGGCAGGCGAAGCAGGACGGGGGTTTGCGGTGGTGGCAGACGAAGTTCGCGCCCTGGCGCACCGCACCGCACAATCCACTCAGGAGATCGAGCAGATGGTGGCCGGGATTCAAAGCGGTACCGGCAACGCAGTGCAGTCCATGGCGCTCAACACCAACCGTACGCAGTCGACGCTTGAACTGGCGCGTTCTGCTGGCGATGCGCTGGAGCAAATCACTGAAGCCATTTCGCAGATCAACGAACGCAACCTGGTTATCGCCAGTGCATCAGAGGAGCAGGCTCAGGTTTCTAGGGAAGTGGACCGCAATCTGGTCAACATCCGCGATCTGGCGACCCAGTCGGCTGCGGGCGCCCACCAGACCAGCGCCGCCAGCCATGAGCTGTCGCGACTCGCAGTGGACTTGAACGCAATGGTGGCGCGATTCGTGGTTTGACCTGGCGATCGTTCGCTCCCATCAAACACCGCATAAGCATTTGACCGATGAGAAAACCGTGGGACCGGATTTATCCGGGAAGAGGCCGGTTCGGTCACTGCATTTCGTCGTCAGGACTGCCGCCTTTCCGGATAAATCCGGGTCCACATGTTTCATGCCCTATACCCACGTATGAATGAAACCGGCTTCAAGACTGCGTATCTTGCCTGGGACTGAGCCTGCCAAGGCTCCAACCCGGGCGCTGCATGCCAAGGAAGGATCATGAACACCATCTCTACATCATCTGGACTGGCGACGTCTGCGTCTGCCTATGCGGTCGAGACAACGTCAGCAGCCTATGGGCAAAAACGTACTGCGTACGATCACTCGGCCACGCAGCAAACCGGCAATCAAGACGCGGTCAGTTTTTCCCGCATTGCCACCGACTACAGCAGTGCCATCGGCAACAACGCGCCTTACTTCCCCATCCGCTCGGGCATGAATGCCGACGCGCTGATTCTGGGTGTAGCCAAACCAGGCACAGTGTCCAGTTCCAAAGACAAGACCTTTACTGAGGTGGCCACCGATGCCCGCAAGCGCATGGATGACAAATACGCGCTGATGAATGCCAGCGGTAAGCCTTACGACAAGAGCGATCAGGATCGCAACTCACTGATGGGCGATCTTGACCGGCGTTCGCTCAATGCCGTCGCGACCAATAAAGACGGGAAGTTCACTGCAGAAGAGCAGGATGCGGCGAAAGGCCTGATGCGCCAGCAGGCCAGGCTCGCAACCGGCTATTACGTCGGGCCAGAGGACCAAAAGAAAGGCTGGAAAGACCCCTTCCTCAACGACCCAGTTGGCCGTGCCAATGCGGCGTTGAGTTTCCTGGAAGGCATGAGCCCCGAGGAAAAAGCCACGCCGCAATGGTTGTCCCAGCAGCAGACGCTACAGGCGGCACTGGCGCAGGTCGCCCAGACTGATCCGACCCGCACCGCGCCTAAGAAGCACTTCCCGATCCTCGCGGAAATCCTTGCCGAGGGCACCAGTTACTTCGACTAAGCCAATGCCTGTCACAAGACAGCTTCCAGAAGGCCCCTCTGGTGGGCCTTTTTAGTGTCCGGCCCGGGTACATCTGCCTGAGACATACCTGAGTATGAACAGCTAAGACCTATACATGACGCAGCCGACCGTGAGTAGGACAGACGCAACCATAGCCAGTCGCTAAATTGGACCCATGCCACGGCGCCAGCGAAAGTCGCTCGGAAGTTCCGGGACGAGGCATTGAAATCAGGGTTCATACCGTCTTATGCACCGACCGGAGTACTTGCCATGTCCGTATCAAACACACCCGTCGAACTCCAGGTATCGATGCGCAATATCAAGGTAAAGGGCAATTGGCTCGAACGCATAAGTCTGCCCTTTTTCTATTCGCCTGATTTGCATGGCAACGTTGGCAGCGTCGGCAACGTTGTCCATCAACGGAGTGAACCGTTGGAGTCCCGGTTATTGCACGCGTCGGTGTCAGCGCGGCTCCTGTATGACGGCCAATCGAATCAATACGCTTTACCGCTTTGATCTAACACCCCGGTTTTGGCCTCTCCTTCCAGGGCCGGGTTTCAGCGCTCACCCCATTGGGGCTGAGCGCTTTTTTTATGGTGCACCCGTTTTCCGAACAATGACCGCAACAGATAAAACATCAAGGAACCGCTATGCATCCGGATTCACTACGAACCAATCAGCTCAGGCGCGGATTGGTAAAGCTTTCCCATCGGCAAACCATGGAGGTGCTTCATGGGTGAATACCGCAAGTTATGGTGGGGCTTGATCGGCATCCTGGGCATCACGTTTTGCGTGCTGGGCTGGTTTGGTCGTGAAATTTACCGTCAGGCGCCGCCTATCCCCGAACGCGTGCAGAGCGTCGACGGCCAGGCGTTATTCGATGCCCAGACCATTCTCGACGGTCAAACCGCGTGGCAAAGCATCGGCGGCATGCAGCTGGGATCGATCTGGGGCCATGGCGCCTATCAGGCACCGGACTGGACCGCTGACTGGCTGCACCGCGAGTTGCTCGCCTGGCTGGAACTCGCCGCACAACATGATTATGGCAAAGCCTACAACGAGACCAGCGACGATCAGCAGGCCTTGCTGCGCCATCAACTCAAGCGTGAATACCGGGGCAACCGGGTGGTCGACGGAACGCTGATCCTGAGTGATCGCCGGGTCCAGGCGATTGCACAAACGGCCAGCTACTATGACGCACTGTTCAGCGGTGATCCCGCCCTGCACGCCAGCCGCGTCAGTTTCGCCATGAAAGAAGTCACGATGCCCGATGCCGCTCGACGCCAGCAGATGACCCACTTCTTTTTCTGGACGGCCTGGGCCGCTGCGACCGAGCGCGACGGACAACAGGCGACGTACACCAACAATTGGCCCCACGAGCCGTTGATCGACAACACACCGACTGCGGAAAACATGATCTGGTCCATGGTCAGCATCATCGTGCTGCTTGCCGGCGTTGGTTTCCTGGTCTGGGCCTGGGCCTTTCTGCGCAAACATGACGAAGCCGAGCCGGTCGTGCCGAGCCATGACCCCATCAGTTTGTTGACCCTGACTGCGTCGCAAAAAGCCTTGGGCAAGTACTTGTTGCTGGTGGGCGCGCTGTTTGGTTTCCAGGTCATGATGGGCGGCCTGACAGCGCATTACACCGTTGAAGGGCAGGATTTCTACGGTCTGCCCCTGTCCAGGTGGTTTCCTTATTCACTAACCCGAACCTGGCACCTGCAAAGCGCGATGTTCTGGATTGCCACGGGTTTTCTGGCTGCCGGGCTGTTTCTGGCGCCGATCATCAATGGCGGCAAGGATCCCAAATGGCAGAAGCTGGGGGTTGATCTGCTGTTCTGGGCGCTGGTCGTGGTGGTCATCGGTTCCTTTACCGGTAACTTCCTGGCCATCGCGCAACTGATGCCTGCGCAGTGGAGTTTCTGGTTGGGCCATCAAGGTTATGAATACGTGGACCTTGGCCGGCTGTGGCAAATCGGCAAGTTTGTCGGGATCGTGTTCTGGCTCGTCTTGATGCTGCGCGGCATGGTGCCAGCCCTGCGCAATCCGGGAGACAAGAACCTGCTCGCGCTGTTGGCTTGCTCGGTCATTGCCATCGGCCTGTTCTACGGCGCCGGTCTGTTTTATGGCGAACGTACGCACCTGTCGGTCATGGAGTACTGGCGCTGGTGGGTTGTGCATTTGTGGGTCGAAGGCTTCTTCGAGGTGTTCGCCACCAGTGCGCTGGCATTTATCTTCACCAGCATGGGCCTGGTGTCGAGAAAACTGGCGACCATCGCCACCCTCACCTCGGCCTCATTGTTCATGCTCGGTGGCGTGCCAGGCACTTTCCACCACATGTACTTCGCCGGCACCACTACGCCGGTAATGGCCGTGGGTGCGACGTTCAGCGCTCTGGAAGTCGTGCCGTTGATCCTGCTGGGGCATGAAGCCTGGGAAAACTGGCGCTTGAAAGATCGCGCCCCGTGGATGGAACGCGTGCGCTGGCCGCTGCAGTTTTTCGTCGCCTGCGCTTTCTGGAACATGCTCGGCGCCGGGGTGTTCGGCTTCCTGATCAACCCGCCCATCGCTCTGTTCTACATTCAAGGGCTCAACACCACACCCCTGCATGCCCATGCGGCACTGTTTGGCGTGTACGGCTTCCTGGCATTGGGTTTCGGTCTGCTGATCCTGCGCCATATCCGCCCTAACCTGCAGTTCAATGAACGGCTGATGAAAGTCGCCTTCTGGTGGTTGAATGGCGGTTTGCTGCTGATGATCGTGACCAGCCTGCTGCCAATTGGCCTGATCCAGTTCTACGCCAGTGCCAGCCTAGGCCTGTGGTACGCGCGCAGCGAAGCTTTTATGCAAGGGGAACTGCTGCAAACCCTGCGCTGGTTCAGGACGTTGGGCGACGTGGTCTTCATGATCGGTGCCTTCGCAGTGATCTGGCAGTTCGCCAGCGGGCTGCTGTGGTCGTCTGCCAGGCTGCCGGTGACTGAACCGGCGATGCCGGGCCAGCCTTGATTCGTGCTTGCTGAAAACCTGAAAACGCTGACCGGGTTGAACCGATCAGCGTTTTTTTTCGACGAGGCGTAACGCTATCAGCTACACGTCTGGCCTACTATTGATCTCCCCAATCAAAGCAGCAATTCAGTCGGGTACAACACCGAAGGAATCACCATGAGCACAATTACCTTAGAAGTCCGCAGTGAAAAACCCGTCGCTATCAACATGCGAGCCGATGTCAATAAACGCAATTTGATCGACGTGGCAGCAGCTTTGATGGGCCGGGATCGAACCAGTTTCATCCTTGAAGCGGCTTGCCAAAGGGCAGAGCAAGTGATCATGGATAAGCAATTGTTCATGCTCGATGATGCAGCCTTTGACTCGTTCGAGCAGGCGCTGGAATCCAATCCTGTTCGAGGCAATCAACGCTTGCAACAGCTACTGGAGAGGCCAAAGCGTTGGAGCTGACCGTCCCCGGAAAACTGACAAAAACCCACGACCTGAGTGGTTTTGACTGCGGTAAAAAGTCCATCAACGACTACCTTGTCCTGCAGGCCATCAAGGCTCAGGAAGCAAAACAAGCGGTGGTTTATGTGGTCTGCGTGAAAGGCACAAGCAAGGTGAAGGCTTTTTATACGTTGTCGAACGGTGCCGTGCACCGATCATCTGTCGTCCCGAAGGCTCGCCAGCGCAACTCTCCAGTCCAGCACCCTGTAACCATTCTCGGGCGAATGGGCGTGAGCATCGATGCGCAGGGACAGGGAATTGCTGTTGATCTGTTGCAAAATGCAATTGAGCGAGCGCTCGCCGCGTCAGCTGTAATCGGCTCAACAGCCATGATCGTTCACCCGCTTAATGAACAGCTGGAAAAGTTCTACGCCAAACATGCAGGGTTTATTCCTTGCCCCGCCCTATCTCCTATAACGATGATGCTTGCGCTCATCTGACTGGGCAATCAAACCCGCTATTGCCCATGCAGCAGCGGGTTTGGCGGACTTAGCGTTTCTGCAACCAGCTCAGAAAACCACTTTTCCTGATTTGAATCGGCGTCTTCATCACCACCGACTCGCGGATTTCTTCACGCTGGTGCTGCAGGTTGTCGAGGGCCACATACAGTTCCCGGCAATGCTCCAGCTGCGTGCCAAACATGGATTTCTCGATGCGGAACAGGCGACCGCTGGTAAGGCTGCGAAATTCGCCGCGCGAGCGCCCGTCACCGAGTATCCCCTCCTCGCCGATCACCTCGCCCGGGCCCAGACGACCCGCTTCAATGAACCGCTCGCCATCGTGGATCGACACCGAGACGACGCCCGTGCTGATCACCATCAGGCTATCGGCCACGTCTGCGAATGCGAGGATGACCTGGTCAGCTTGGTAATCCACGGGCTTCATTTCGGCGGCGAGTCGGTCACGGTCGTCCTGGCTCAGGGAGCGAAAGATCCGTACCTCCTCCAGCAGCCGGCGCTGGCGAGTCCAGGCCTGGGCGGCCGGGCCGGAACCCCAGGTGACGCCCGAAGCTTCGAGATGGCGGTGGGCGAGGTCAAACATCAAGTTGCGCACTTCGGTTTTATGCGCGATCGACTCGATGAAACCTTTGAGTTCGTATTCGTTGTAGTCCAGATACGAAGCCTTCACCGAAGCCTTGGCCTTGCGCCCGGGCAGCAACGCACGCGTGCCGCGCAGGGCTTTATCCAGCGCATCAAGGGCCTGGCGCGGGCGCACGCTGCTGGGAATGGCAATGGTGATACTGACCCCATGCGCGCTGCCCGGACTGCTGAAGTTGAGCACCTTGGCCTTGGCCGCCAGAGAATTGGGGACCACCGCCAGGCTGCCTCGGTCGGTCAGCAGGTGCGTGGAGCGCCAGTCGATTTCCACCACTTTGCCCTCGACCCCGTCGATGCAGATCCAGTCATCGAGCTGATAAGGCTTGGTGGTATTGAGCACGATGCCGGAGAACACATCGCTCAAGGTACTTTGCAGCGCCAGGCCGACGACGATGGCCATCACTCCGGACGTGGCCAGCAATCCTTTGACCGGCAATTGCAGGATATAAGCGGCCGCGCCGACGATGGCCAGCAGGAACACCACCGCGCCTATCACGTCGTGCAGCAGGCGCGCGGTATGGCCGACTCGCGACATTAGGCCGTGGCCCATGATCACCGTCAGGGTCCGGGCGGCGAATAGCCACCAGGCAACGCCCAGTACCGTGGCCATCAGGTTCAGGATCGCATCGTCCGGCCACAGCGGTGGCTGCAGCGGGCTGATACCGGCCGCCATCATCACCCAGCAGAACGCCACGAACACCAGCAAGCGCACGCACATGCGCAGGTTGCGGCGAGCATCGCCAAGGACCTGCCACAGCGCTAGGTCGATAACGATCAGGAAGGTACCGAAAATCAGCGGATGCGCCTGCAGGAAGGTCAACACAAAGCCACTCCATCAACCCGCCTGGGGTCGATTCATGCAACAGCGGAAATAAAGGAGCGGTTCATTGCAGGATGGATCTG
>Ga0247805_1001780_pt1 | contig 10212 bp, 9 predicted proteins | sample UWRJL044104R1_FD_180930 | JGI IMG/M metagenome (GOLD analysis project Ga0247805, IMG submission 180930) | Plant litter microbial communities from Arlington Agricultural Research Station in Wisconsin, United States - UWRJ-L044-104R-1 | ecosystem: Environmental > Terrestrial > Plant litter >...
CGTTTCCCGCAGCCGAAAACAGCCTGCGCTGGCGTTTGCTGTGGAACCTGGGATTGCTGCTGGTGGTGCTGATGATCGCCAGCGGCATGAGCGCCTACTGGAACGGACGCGAAGCAGCAGACACCGCCTACGATCGCACCCTGCTGGCCTCGGCGCGGACCATCGCCGCCGGGCTGTCGGAGCGCGACGGCACCCTCAGCGCCGACGTACCCTACGTGGCCCTGGATACCTTCGCCTACGACAGCGCGGGACGCATTTACTACCAGGTCAACGACATCAATCAAAAGCTCATTTCGGGCTACGAAAACATCCCCGCGCCGCCGCCGGGCACGCCGCGCACCGACGCGTACCCGGCCCTCGCCAAGTTCTACAGCGGCCGTTATCAAGGCCAGGACGTACGGGTGGTCAGCCTGCTCAAGGCCGTCAGCGAACCGAACATGAACGGCATGGCCGAGATTCGCGTGGCGGAAACCGAAGAAGCCCGGGTGGACATGGCTCAGGCCTTGATGGCCGACACCCTGCTGCGTCTGGGCATGCTCGGCAGCGGCGCGTTGTTGCTGGTCTGGTTCACGGTCAGCGCCGCATTGCGACCCCTGGATCGCCTGCGCACGGCGGTGGAAGAACGCCAGCCTGACGATTTGCGCTCGCTGCCGCTGGTCGAGGTTCAGCACGAGTTGCGCCCGCTGGTCAGCTCGCTTAACCACTTCACCGAAAGGCTGCGGATGCAGTTTGAGCGTCAGGCGCAATTTATCGCTGACGCGGCCCATGAGTTGCGAACGCCGCTGGCGGCATTGAAAGCGCGACTGGAGCTGGGTCTGCGAGACCACGAGCCTGCGGCATGGCGCAACACCCTCGAAAGCGCGGCATCCGGCACCGACAAACTGACCCATCTGGCCAACCAGTTGTTGTCGCTGGCGCGCATCGAAAATGGCGCGCGGGCCATCGCCGAAGGTGGGGCGCAGTTGCTCGACCTCAGCCAACTGGCCCGTGAACTGGGCATGGCCATGGCGCCGCTGGCCCACGCCCGGGGTGTGGCATTGGCGCTGGAAGCCGACGAACCGGTGTGGATGCGCGGCGAACCCACGTTGCTCAACGAACTGCTGAGCAATCTGGTGGATAACGCCCTGGCCCATACCCCGGCGGGCGGCAATGTGATTCTGCGTGTCCATGCCCCCTGCGTGCTGGAAGTCGAGGACGACGGCCCCGGCATCCCGGCCCACGAGCGTGACCGGGTGTTCGAGCGCTTCTACCGGCGCAATCAGCAGAGCAAGGGTTCGGGCCTGGGGTTGGCGATTGTGGGAGAAATCTGCAGGGCACATTTGGCGCGCATCACCTTGCACGACGGCGCGCAACGGGGCTTGAAAGTAAGGGTGAGCTTTATGGTGCCGGAGTCGGGACTGGTGGGGCTGGTTTGACCGGGCAAGCCATAGCGATCAGTACAGCAGCGTCATCGCCTCGTTCATCTCATTGATAAGTCCGCCGTCGGCCATGTTCAGGCCCAGCTGCGCTACCGCCGGCACGGACTTGAAGCTCAGGTTCGGGTAAGGCGTGCCGTTCATTTCATGAATATGAATCGTCGCGACCTGCACCAGGTCAACGTAGTCAGCCTGACCCGAGACACGGCTGAAACTCTGGAATTCCCGAGGCACGATCGCCAGGGCGTCCGGGAAATCCCATGACCGCAGCAGCCTCTCACCGATGATCGGATGAATCCGTTCAATGACGTGATTGAGGCTGATAGGGTCGGAAAGCAACTCGTAGTTGTCCTCGGCGTAGGTCAGGATCGGCAGCACACCAATGAGGTGAATAAGCCCGGCCAGCGTGGCCCTGTCGGCCTTCAGTCGTGTGCTGCGGTAGCTCAGGACATTACAGACCCCGGCCACCTGCATGCTGAGTTTCCAGATGTCGCGCATCTTGGCTTCGATGACGGCGGACTTGGCGTGAAACATCTGCTCCACCACCAGCCCGATGGCCAGGTTACTGCTGTAGTTCACGCCCAGACGTCGAACCGCGGTCAGCACGTCGCTGACTTCGAAGTTGGGCCGCAGCAGGGGGCTGTTGACGACTTTGATCAGTCGGGCGGAAAGCGCCGTGTCGCTGCCGATGACTTTGCTCAGCGCCGCAATGGAGATTTCCGAGTCTTCCGCCGCCAAGCGGATCCTCAGCGCGACTTCCGGGAGAGTTGGCAGAAACAGAGCATCCTTGTCGATCGCCTTGATCAGATCCCTCTGCACTTCGTCAGCCATGCTACTCATATTGGATCTCTGGACATTGCATTCCGGCCAGCGGCCGTCCACTCGAGGGGACGGCGCTGGTGACTACGCTGACGTCTCGCACATGCTTCAACCGGGTTCAACGCTGTGTTTCGAGCTTCGCGTCGAGCGTGTATGGCAATTCACCTAGTTGCAGGTTCGGGCCATCTGCCGCGCCAAGATGGATTTGACCATCTTCCGCCGCATCCGCCTGCACAACCGCCAGCACCTCGATCCCGACATCAGACCGGGCCGCGATCACAACGTTGCCTACTGCACTCGAATGTACGGGCGAAAACAATGCAACACCCGGCTCGGGCACTTCGCTGCCGCCCATAGTCAGGCGGTACAGCCGGCGTTTCAGCTTGCCGAGGTATTGCATCCGCGCCACGATTTCCTGGCCGGTGTAGCAACCTTTCTTGAAGCTCACTCCGCCCACGGCTTGCAGATTGATCATCTGCGGAATCAATTCTTCACGGGTCTGCCCGAACACCTGGCCAATGCCGGCGCGGATCTGCCCCAGCAGCCAGTCGTTGAGGGGGGCTTCCGGCACGTGGGCGATCAGGCGGCTGCGCACGTCATCGGCGTGTTCGGCACGTACCCACAATTCGGCGCGGGCAGGGGAGACGCGAATGGCAATCAGGTCATTGGCGCGGACGACCGAGTCGGTCTCCTGCGCAAGATCAAGGCCCAGGCTGACCAGCGCGCCGTCGCCGTCTTGCAGGCCGAATCGCACCCAGGACGCGCTTTCGTCGGTCAATTTGGATTTGGAGAAGACGGCGTACTTCTTCAGATCCAGCAATTGCGCGTCGATCAGCTCGCTGGCCATTGCCAGCAATACGCCGTCGCCTTCAAGCAGGATGCGAAAGCTGGACTGCATGCGGCCTTTCTGTGTGCAGCGCGCCCCGAGGGTAGCCCTGGCTTCGCTGAGGTAGTCGATGTTGCAAGTCAGTTGGCCTTGCAGGAACTTGCCGGCATCCACGCCGCGAACGGCGAGCACACCTTCGTGGGACAGGGGGCAGAAAAATGCTGGAACGGCCATGAGTCATCGCAGGGTAGAAGTCTGGGGCACCATCATAGTGCCGCGTGTCGCTAATGGGTATACGCAAAAAGCTGCGACTAACTGCAAGTACGCCCCGAGACGATGCGCCTGTATACTCGCCGGCAAATTCGAGGAGCCCTCCATGGTCGAAGATGTTGAACTCAATCGCCTCTTTTGGCACAGCCGTCGCGGCATGCTCGAGCTGGACGTATTGCTGGTGCCATTCGTCAAAGAAGTCTATCCGACGCTCAACCAGGTCGATCGAGACCTCTATGTCCGCCTGCTGACCTGCGAAGACCAGGACATGTTCGGCTGGTTCATGCAGCGCGCGGAGTCTGAAGACCCGGAGCTGCAGCGCATGGTTCGGATGATTCTGGACCGTGTCCAGCCGAAGTGATCGTTTCGAATGCCGTTGGCAAGCCTCCCGGGCGCTGCTGACGGCGTACCTCGTCACGCAAATCGTTGCGCTGACGTCGATAGTCCTCCTGTCAGTGCCCCTGTGGACCAAAGCCGTCGGCATTCTGCTGTGCGCTTTGCATGCATCACGTCGCCTTCGCCCATCCATTCTGCTTGATCAGCCGCAGTCATCCACGGGGCTGCGGCATGACAGCAACGGATGGGCGTTGTGGAGCGAGGAGGGCGGTTGGCAACCGGTGCAGCTACGCCCGGACAGCCTGGCGCTGCCGCACATGGTCGTGCTGCGTTTCCGGGTGCCGACGGGCCACTGGCTGAGCCGTGTGTGGGTGCGAAGCCTGTGCATCCCGGCAGACGCGATGGCCCCGGACAGCCACCGACGCCTGCGTTTACGGCTTAAGTTCAGCCGGCGAAGGTGGGCGGCACCAGAATAGTGTCCAGCGCTTCGGGCAACATGTCCGGGTAATCCAGCGTGTAGTGCAGCCCTCGGCTCTCCTTGCGCGCCATCGCCGACGCAATCATCAGCTCTGCGACCTGGGCCAGGTTGCGCAGCTCGATCAGATCGCGGCTCACCTTGTAGTTGCTGTAAAACTCGTCGATCTCGTCCAGCAACAGCCGCACCCGATGCTGGGCGCGCTGCAGACGCTTGTTGGTACGCACAATCCCCACGTAGTCCCACATGAACCGACGCAGCTCATCCCAGTTGTGGGCAATGATCACGTCTTCGTCGGAATCGGTTACTTGACTCGAATCCCATGCCGGCAGGTTTTGCGGCTGCGGGACGTGCTCGAGCTGAGTCACGATGTCCGCCGCTGCCGAGCGGGCGTACACGAAGCATTCCAGCAGGGAGTTGCTGGCCATGCGATTGGCACCGTGCAGGCCTGTGAAACTGGTCTCGCCGATGGCGTACAGCCCGGGCACGTCGGTGCGGCCCTGCTGATCAACCACAACACCACCACAGGTGTAGTGGGCGGCCGGAACCACGGGAATCGGTTGACACGTGATGTCGATGCCGAATGTCAGGCAGCGTTCGTACACGGTTGGGAAGTGCCCTTTGATGAAGGCTTCGGGCTTGTGGCTGATGTCCAGAAACACGCAGTCGGCGCCCAGCCGTTTCATCTCGTGGTCAATGGCGCGGGCAACGATGTCGCGGGGCGCCAGCTCGGCCCGTGGGTCAAAACGCTGCATGAAGCGCTCGCCATTGGGTAGCTTCAGGTAAGCGCCTTCGCCGCGCAGGGCCTCGGTAATCAGAAAACTCTTGGCTTGCGGGTGGTACAGGCAGGTGGGGTGGAACTGGTTGAATTCCAGGTTGCCCACCCGGCAGCCTGAGCGCCAGGCCATCGCGATGCCGTCGCCGCAAGCGCCGTCGGGATTGCTGGTGTACAGATAAACTTTTGCCGCGCCGCCGGACGCCAGAATGGTGAAACGCGCGCTGTGGGTGTCGACTTCGCCCGTCGAACGATCCAGCACATAGGCGCCCAGGCAACGCTGACCTTCCATGCCCAGCCGCGATTCGGTGATGAGATCGACCGCCACGCGCTGTTCCAGCAGTTCGATATTGGGACGGGACCTGGCCTGCGCCAGCAACGTGCGAAAGATCGCCGCGCCGGTGGCATCAGCGGCGTGAATGATCCGGCGGTGGCTATGCCCGCCCTCGCGCGTCAGGTGGAACTCGAAGCCGCCGTCTACCACGGTGGATGGATCATCCCGGGTAAACGGAACATCCAAGTCGATCAGCCACTGGATGGCCTCGCGGCTGTGCTCCACTGTAAATCGGACCGCGTCCTCTTTGCACAGGCCGCCGCCCGCATTGAGGGTGTCTTCGACGTGGGACTGAACAGTGTCTGCGTCATCCAGCACCGCCGCAACGCCACCCTGGGCCCAGAAGGTCGAGCCGTTCGCCAGGTCGCCTTTGCTGAGAACCGCCACGCGCAGATGCCCGGGCAATGTCAGCGCAAGGCTCAAACCGGCTGCACCGGAGCCTATTACCAATACGTCGTGCTGGAAATGCTGACTCATCTCGGTCCCGGCGTCTAAATGGCCACTAGTATAAGCAAGGGTGGAACGGCACAATAGCCGCGCTTTATGGCAAGGTTGGATCGCGGTGGTAGCGAAGTGTGCGCCACCCTGCTACGTCCTGCACCCCGTTTGATGGACGCGATCTTTCCTACAGCTTCATTCGGATTGAGTCCTACAACTGATGGGGCGCGGGTCCTACGCCCAAAGGTGAACGATGGGAACTTTTCGTGAACCCGTACGTTCAATAGTGGGTTGCCCATAAAGGAACAGCGTCGACGTTACGCATTGGTGGTTCAAGCCAATACGAGCGCTTATGACGACAAGATTATTTACGCAGCCGACCTGGTTCGAGCGGCGTTTTTCGCGCGGGCAGCAGACGCCCGCCGGAAACTTGCTTGAAGGGGGGAGAACTTTTGCTTAAAGCCCGAGTCTATGTTTGCAAGCCTGCGAAAGAGCCGATGCGATGCTCCTTTAAGCTTTATGAGGAGTGTTCATGCTAACCCAGGAAGAAGATCAGCAGCTGGTTGAACGCGTTCAGCGCGGCGACAAGCGAGCCTTTGATCTGCTAGTGGTGAAATATCAGCACAAGATTCTTGGGTTGATCGTGAGATTCGTTCACGACACCCACGAAGCCCAGGATGTTGCGCAAGAGGCGTTTATCAAAGCCTACCGCGCACTTGGTAACTTCCGCGGCGACAGTGCGTTTTATACGTGGCTGTACCGTATCGCCATCAACACGGCGAAGAACTATCTGGTGTCGCGAGGTCGGCGGCCGCCGGACAGCGATGTCAGATCCGAAGACGCGGAGTTCTATGACGGCGATCACGGCCTCAAGGATATCGAGTCGCCGGAGCGGGCATTATTGCGGGATGAGATCGAGGGCACCGTCCACCGAACTATCCAGCTACTGCCAGAAGATTTGCGTACAGCTTTAACTTTGCGTGAGTTCGACGGTCTGAGTTACGAAGACATTGCCAGTGTCATGCAATGTCCCGTTGGTACCGTGCGCTCTCGCATTTTTCGCGCTCGGGAAGCCATCGACAAAGCCTTGCAACCTCTGTTGCAGGAAACCTGAGACAGCGGCGATAGCCACAAGAGAGGAACCGCCATGAGTCGTGAAGCCCTGCAGGAATCGCTGTCCGCGGTGATGGATAACGAAGCGGACGAATTGGAACTGCGTCGAGTGCTTAGCGCTATTGAAGATGCGGATACACGTGCCACCTGGTCCCGTTATCAGATTGCCCGTGCAGCCATGCATAAAGAACTACTGATCCCTCATCTGGATATTTCGGCCGCCGTTGCTGCCGGGATCGCTGATGAAGTCAGCCCGCTCAAGGCCGGTCGCGGTCCTTGGCGCACGCTGGGTCGTCTGGCCGTGGCCGCCTCGGTGACCGTTGCCGTCCTGGCTGGAGTACGTTTGTATAACCAGGATGAAATCGCAGGGGCACAACTCGCCCAGCAGACTCAGCCGACCAACGTTGCCATGCCGCAGGCCAAAGGCCCGGCGGTACTGGCAGGCTACACCGAAGGCGAACAGTCTCCGGGTCCAATGGCAAGCGGTGTGCTGCAGAACCAGGCTGGCTGGCATGACCAGCGTCTGCCAGGTTACCTGCGCCAGCACGCGCAGCAAGCGGCAACCAAAGGTGCCGAAGGCGCTCTGCCATTCGCCCGTGCCGCAAGCCTGGAAAACCGTTAAGGAGGATCATGCGCGCCATCCCTCTACTGCCGCTTTTGCTGGGCGGATGGCTGGTCCTTCCAGCTCATGCCGATGACGCGCAAGATCAGCTAAAACGTCTTGCGCAGGCTGAGCAGCAGCAAAGCTACACCGGAACATTCGTTTATGAACGTAACGGCAGCTTCTCCACTCACCGAATCTGGCAGCGCGTCGCCGATGGCAAGGTTCGGGAGCATCTTCTACAACTGGATGGCACGCCTCAAGAAGTGCTGCGCGTCAATGGGGTCACCCAGTGCGCCAGCGGTACCCTCGAAGAGGGCGCCTCCAGTGTTCCGGACTCTGCGGCCCGAGCTTTTGATGCTGCCAGGTTATCTTCCTGGTATGACATCAAGTCGGCAGGCACCTCGCGTGTCGCCGGACGCCTGGCTAACGTCGTCACATTGACCCCTCGCGATCAGCACCGTTACGGCATCGAATTGCACCTCGACAGTGAAACCGGCTTGCCGCTGAAGTCTTTGTTGCTCAGCGACAAGGGCCAATTGCTCGAGCGTTTTCAATTCACTGACCTCAATACCTCCCAGTCACTGACCGATCAGATGCTCTCGCCCGGTGCTGACTGCAAGCCGCTCGAAGTGGTCAAATCCAAGCCTGATGCTCCTAAGCAAAAAGTGGCATGGCGTTCCAATTGGCTGCCGCCGGGCTTTGACTTGAGCAGCGCTGCGGCACGCAAGGATCCTGACTCGAAGGATCTTGTGACGAGTCTGATGTATGACGATGGCCTGGCGCGTTTCTCTGTGTTTGTTGAGCCGGTAAGCGGCGCGGCGGTGACGGATATTCGCACTCAGCTGGGCCCGACCGTTGCCGTCTCCCGTCGCGTCTCGACGGCGAGAGGGGATGCCATGGTGACGGTGGTGGGCGAGATCCCGATCGGGACGGCCGAGCGCATTGCGTTGTCCATGCGAGACGACGCTGCGGCTACGAGCAAAAACTGATTTACACACCGGTGATGCCCACGATGAAAAAGGTTTCATCCGGTCGGTTCACGTTCACAAGCCTTTAAATATGGGCTTCACTGGTACTGATGAAATGTTTAGTGCGCTTTGTCGGTTGCAATTGGATGTGTTTTTTTCTATAGGTCACAGCTTCGCAGCTGTGGCCTTTGTTGTTTCAGGGTCCAGGAAACTGGAGCAGATACAGGTGCTGCAGGAAACCGCAGCGCACAGATGCTTCGCGAGCCTGCGGGCTCGTACCGCTTAACCATGCTCGTTGTAAACGGGAGCCATATGTCGATACCACGCTTTAAACCTTACCTGGTCTGGATGGCCGCTGTGCTGATGCTTGGACAGGTCATCACCGCTCAGGCCGAAGCCTTGCCGGACTTCACCTCTCTGGTGGAGCAGGCTTCCCCCGCCGTCGTCAACATCAGCACGCGGCAGAAGTTGCCGGACCGCTCGGTTGCCCAGGGTCAGATGCCTGATCTGGAAGGCCTGCCACCGATGCTGCGCGAATTTCTCGAGCGCAGCACGCCGCCTGGGTCCCGCCCGCCAGGAGGGGGCAAGGGTGATCGTCAGCGTGAGGCGCAGTCATTAGGCTCGGGCTTCATTATTTCCGCTGATGGTTTCATCCTGACCAACAACCACGTCATTGATGGCGCCGACGAAATTCTTGTGCGTCTTTCGGATCGCAGCGAGATGAAGGCCAAGCTGATCGGCACCGATCCACGTACCGACGTTGCGGTGCTGAAGATCGATGGCAAGGACCTTCCCACCGTCAAGCTGGGTAACTCCGACAAGCTGAAAGTCGGTGAGTGGGTGCTGGCGATCGGCTCGCCGTTCGGCTTCGATCACTCGGTGACCAAAGGCATTGTCAGCGCCAAGGGCCGCAGCCTGCCAAATGACACGTACGTGCCGTTTATCCAGACGGACGTTGCGATCAACCCGGGAAACTCGGGCGGTCCGCTGTTCAACATGGCGGGCGAAGTGGTGGGTATCAACTCGCAGATCTTCACCCGCTCCGGCGGCTTCATGGGCCTGTCGTTCGCCATCCCAATCGACGTGGCGATGGACGTTGCCAACCAGCTCAAAGCCAGTGGCAAAGTCAACCGTGGCTGGCTGGGTGTCGTGATTCAGGAAGTCAACAAAGACCTGGCCGAGTCGTTTGGTCTGGACAAGCCGGCCGGTGCGCTGGTGGCTCAAGTCCTTGAAGACGGGCCGGCCGCCAAGGGTGGTTTGCAGGTAGGCGACGTGATCCTGAGCGCCAACGGCACGCCGATCGTCATGTCCGCAGACCTGCCGCACCTGATCGGCAACCTGAAGGACGGCAGCAAGGCCGAGCTCGAAGTGATTCGCGACGGCAAGCGTCAGAAACTCACCGTGACCGTGGGCGCGTTGCCTGCCGAAGGCGAAGAAATGGGCGCAGCCGACACCGGTGTCGAGCGCAGCAGCAACCGTCTGGGCGTTTCGGTGGTTGATCTGACCGCTGAGCAGATGAAATCGCTGGACCTCAAGGGCGGTGTCGTCATCAAGGAAGTTCAGGACGGTCCTGCTTCGCTCATCGGGTTGCAGGCGGGTGATGTCATCACTCACCTGAATAACCAGGCGATCACTTCGTCCAAGCAGTTCACTGAAGTGGCCAAGGGCCTGCCGAAGAATCGCTCAGTCTCCATGCGCGTTCTGCGTCAGGGCCGCGCGACATTCATCACGTTCAAGCTGGCGGAATAACCCGTCAGGCGCAGCGAGAAGGAGCGGCCAGACCGCTCCTTTTTTTGTGCCCTCTCGGTGCATGGCGTGCAGGCTCTGCGCGTGAACGTG
>Ga0247805_1001781_pt1 | contig 10209 bp, 7 predicted proteins | sample UWRJL044104R1_FD_180930 | JGI IMG/M metagenome (GOLD analysis project Ga0247805, IMG submission 180930) | Plant litter microbial communities from Arlington Agricultural Research Station in Wisconsin, United States - UWRJ-L044-104R-1 | ecosystem: Environmental > Terrestrial > Plant litter >...
GGAGTGCCACCGTCGCGGTTCGGCCGGAGGCGTCGTTGAGCGATACCGAGACCGCCCTGCGTGCGCTCCCCGGCTTCGACCAGGTCGCGCCGCTCACGCTCCTGTATGGCGAGATCACACTCGAGTCCGACGGAACCGTAACCACGGCCCGGACCGCGGCCGAGCTCCTGGTCGGCGATTCGCGATTCACAGATATTGTTCCGGGCGTTCGCGAACTGGAGGCGACCGTCTCGGATTTCGACGCTGCACGCGACCTCATCGCTCTCGTCGAAACGGTCCCCGAGGCGGCGAACCTGCCACTGACCCTCCGGTTCGACGCGCCTGCCGACAAGACCTACATCAACGAGGTGGCCGTCGGCGATGCCCGGGAATGGATCGACCTCGTCGACGCCGTTCCCGACGACGTCGACAGCATCCAAGTGTTCGGGTCGGACCAGATCGTAGTGACCCTGACCGGCGCCTACGACAGCGAGCGGGCGCGCGCCGTGTTCGAATCGATCCACGATCAGACTATTTCTGTCGCAGCATCCGTGAGTCTGGATTTCAATACGGAAGACGGGTTCTTCATCGCTCAATTCGAGGCGGCACCTACCATCTCGACCTCCGACGTGTCAGCCGGTCGAAACGGCGAGCGCACCCCCGACCACGACGACGTGGTCGAAATCTGGAATTCGCTCAGCTGAAGCGGGCGATGAGGTGCCGTTCCTAGGAACCCAGAGCGAACAGCTGGAGGAGCACGGTGCCGGTCGCCACAACGACCACCGCCCCCAGGTTGGCGATCGCCGAGAGGATCGCCCACACCTTCGCCCTGCCGCGGATCCTCACGAACGACAGCGCAGCGCCCGCAATCCAGAAGACGCCGGCACCGATCACCGCCGCCCATCCTGCCCGGTCCGAGGTCTGCCCGTAGGCCGCGTTCGACGTCTCGCCGCTGGCGACTCCGGCGGTGATCGCGAAAACGATCATGATCGCGAAGTACAGCAGCCCGACGACGAAGGCGGCCGTTCCGAGCGCCGGCAACAGGTAGTCCCTCGCGGGTCGGGCGGGCGTCGATGGTGATGTCACGTAGTCCTGCCAACATGTCGTCAGAAACGAGCGGATGCTTCGCCTTCGACGCCCAACGCTACTGGAGGTCGGAGCTGTCCGCGGATCACCCTCGTCCGGGTGTCGTGGCTCCGAGCGAGCGAAACATAAACTCAAGTATGTCGCTGAACTTTGTAGCCATCGATTTCGAGACCGCGAACTTCGATCGCGGATCCGTCTGCGCTGTGGGTCTCACGAAAGTGGTCGACGGCCTGGTCGTTTCGACGCAATCGTGGTTCGTCTATCCCCCGACGGGACTGGACTTCACGAACACCTACCTTCACGGGATCGCCGCAGGGCATGTAGCGGAGGCGCCCTCGTGGCAGGAGACGCTGGAACGCATGGCCCGCGTAGCCGACGGCGACCCTCTCGTCGCGTACAGCCCCTTCGACAAGGGTGTCTACAACGCCGCGAACAGGCTCAGCGACATTCCGCCGCCTGATCTGACGTTTTTCGATGCGCTGGCCGTCGTCCGTCATCATTGCCAACTGCCGAGCCACCGACTGCCGCTGGTCGTCGAGCATTTCGGCCTGCCGGACTTCAACCACCACGAGGCCGGCGCCGATTCACTCGCCTGCGCGCTGATCACCCTTCGAGTGGCGGAGGAACGCGGTTGCGAGACCGTCGAGGCGTTGTGGGCGACACTGCCGACGCGCAGCAGCAGCCCCGCTAACCGGTCGCGCGTCTACAAGAAGAAGGCGGATCTTCCGCAACCCAGCCTTGTCGCCGACCCCGATCATCCGCTCTTCGGTGAGATCGTCTGCTTCTCCGGTGATCTGGACAGCTATACGCGGAGCGAGGCGCAGGAGCTCGTGGCGTCGTTCGGTGCGACGGTGTCCGGCAGCGTCACGAAGAAGACGACGCTGGTCGTGATGGGCGGTTTCGATCCGGCCACCCTTCGACCGGGCGCGACGCTCAGCACGAAGATCCAGAAGGCACAGGTGCTCGCGGGCGGCGGGCAGCCCGTGGAGATCGTCACGGAGCAGACGTTTCTCGAGATTCTGGCGCACTAGCGGTAGTCGTAGCATTCGTCTGAGAGGTTGCGACAGAGCCTCCTCCCCTGCGCCGCACTCGACTTGACTCGACCACAGAGGGCGAGGCGACTGACGACCGCGCCGATCGATGACGAACGGAGAGAACGATGCACAGGAGAACACTCGCACAGGGACTCGACGTCTCGGCGATCGGCCTCGGCGCGATGGGCATGTCGCAGAGCTACGGCCCGAATCCCGGCGACCGCGACGACATGATCGGCGTGCTCCGCTACGCGGTCGAGAACGGCGTGACGCTGATCGACACCGCCGAGGTCTACGGCCCCTTCGACAACGAAGAGCTCGTCGGGGAGGCCATCGCCCCGATCCGAGATCGGGTGACGATCGCGACCAAGTTCGGTTTCGAGATCATCGATGGCAAGCAGAACGGCCTGAACTCCCGCCCCGAGCACATTCGCCAGGCAGCGGAGGGATCGCTCACACGACTCGGCATCGAGACGATCGACCTGTTCTACCAGCACCGGGTCGATCCCGACGTGCCGATCGAGGACGTCGCCGGCGCGGTCTCCGAGCTCGTGGCACAGGGCAAGGTCAGACATTTCGGGCTGTCCGAGGCGGCCGCGTCGACGATCCGCCGCGCCCACGCCGTGCACCCGGTGACCGCCGTGCAGAGCGAGTACTCGTTGTGGACCCGGGATCCGGAACCCGAGGTCTTGCCCGTCTGCGCGGAACTCGGCATCGGTTTCGTGCCGTTCAGTCCGCTCGGCAAGGGCTTCCTGACCGGGTCGGTCACGCCCGGTACGACCTTCGCGGAAGGCGAGATCCGGGGCCGGATTCCCCGGTTCGAGGCCGAGAACCTCACCGCCAATCAGGCGCTGATCGACCAGGTGCGCTCTCTCGCCGCCGAGCGCGACGCGACGCCCGGTCAGATCGCTCTCGCCTGGCTTCTCGCCCAGGCGACGTACATCGTCCCGATCCCGGGCACCCGTCGTCGCGAGCGCATCGACGAGAACGCCGGATCGACGACGGTCGCACTGTCGTCCGACGACGTCGCCGATCTGAACGCTCTCGCGGAGCGCGTCGGCGTGGCGGGCAACCGCTACGACGACGCCGGCATGCAGGCCGTCAACCGCTGATCGTGCAGGCAGGCCCCCGGTCGACCCCGGCCGGTGGTGCAGCCTCCCGCCGCGGCACGCGATCAGGCACGGCCCTCACCCCGGCTCCGACGGCGCAGCATCACGAAGATGCCTCCCGTTGCGAGCAGCAGCAGGGCCGCCAGCGCGACGGGGAGCGCCTGCGCGCCCGTGGATGCGAGGTCGCTGCCCGCACCGGAGCCGCCCGGGGTGCCGTCGTCGCCGGGGTCGCCCGGGGTGCCGGGGGCGGTCGGATCGCCCGGCTCGGCGTCGGCGACCGGCTGCAGCATGTCGAGCGTGACGCCCTGCGCCCTCACCCAGCGGATGCCCAGCCTGATCACCTGCCCGTCGAACGATTCGAAGGTGGCCCGGTTCCAGATCGCGCGACCCTCCGGTACCCGGAGCGGCACGTCGATCACCGGCCCGACCTCGGTGACGAGCTCGTGCCCGATCTTCTGCAGGTCGAAGTACGCGCCCTCGATATCGCTTCCGAATCCGGCACGGAACTCGAAGCCGCCGCTGTACGCCGGGTAGCGGTTGCTGAACACCATCGACACGGGCTCGTCGCCCGGGGTCGCGGACGGCCGATCGCTGAACGTGATCCAGTAGTCCTCCGTGACCACCGGGTCTCCGGCGCAGCGCTCGCTTGCCGGGTTCACGTAGCCGACCACCACGGTGCCGTCGTCGCGTACCAGTTCGACGAAGGCTTTGCCGCCCATGTCGAAGGTGTGCACCATGGACTCGCCGTCGGTCACCTGGATGAGCAGCCCGGCGTCGACGATCGGCCCGGCGCACAGCTTGTACCGCAGCACCAGCGAGAGCGGGCTGCTCGAGCGGTTGGTGTAGCTGAGGTCGGCCAGGTTCGGGTTCTCGGCGTTCTGCGTGATGGTGACGTCGCTGGCGTCGGAGGTCGGCACCACGAACTCGTAGTCCACCGTCTGTCCCGCCGGCCCTGAAGGGGTCGTTCCGGTGAGCTCGGCCGTGTAGACACCCGGCGCGAGCGGCAGCCAGTCGGTGCGCTTGGTGTCGGTGTACATGTCGGCGGCGATAGCGACCGGGAAGGTGCCGGTGAACGCGACCCCGGCCGCACCAGTGATTGTGAGCCCGAGCTCGCCGGTGCCGGCGTACTCCATGTCCATCGCGACGGTGGCGTCGCCCGCGTCGTCGAACGCGATGTTCTCGAGCGCCCGGAACACCACGAGCTCCGACACGTGCAGCGTGCTCTGCACGCTGGTCGATCCAGATGCGAGGGTCACCGGGTAGTCGCCTTCCACGAGCTCCGCCGGCAGCTGCAGCCCGCGCTCGGCGGTGCCGTAGGGCCCCACGATCCCGGTGAGCGGGGCCACGCCGTCGAGCGAGACGGTGTACGACGCGCCGGGAGTCAACCCGGCGATGTCCGCCTCGATCGAGGTGCCCGGACGGGCCCAGTCGCGGTCGAAGCCCAGCGACGGAGAGGCCGCCGGAGGGGTGACCGTGCCCGGAACGGCGATCTGCAGGGCGGTGCTGTGCCCGCTGTCGCCGAAGCCCACCGTTCCGAAGTAGCTCATTCCCGGTTCGAGGCCCGACCATGAGACGCCGACCGTGGCCGGCTCGCCGAGGGTTGTGTGCAGCGTCTCCGGCGTCACCGTGAGGGCGCCCTCGTTCGTGCTGCTGCCGAGAACATAGCTGGTGAGGGTGTAGTCGAGGTCGCCCACTCCGGAGAAAAAGTCGACGTCGAGCACGTAGCGGTTGGCCGGCAGGCCGGCGATGTCGATCTCCTCGTGCGAGCTGGGAGTGGCCGAGTCGGCCCACGGGATGAGCTGCTGCGCGCTGTCGAACGACGACAGGTGAAGGTCGAGGTCGGCCGCGGAATCGGCGCCGTCGAGCACGAAGTGGCCCAGCGACGTGCCGTCGGGCACCTCGATCACCCATCGGTCAGAGCGCACCGGTTCGTCGACGGGGCCGGCGCTGCCGGAGCCGTGCATGACCTGGCCCTTCACCAGCCCGGTCTTCGTGAGCGCGAAGTCGGAGGTGGAGCCGACCGAGACGGGGATGTCGAGCGTGCCCTGCGCACCCTCGCCGGACACCGCGTCGGGCACGTCGAGCGACACCGGGCGCACCGCGACCGGGGTGACGGCCCGGTCGGAACCGTCGCGCCAGACGAGCTGGCCGGTGACGAACCGGTCGACGGGCGCATCCGTCCGGGTGAACGTCACCGAGTACTGCTGCTGCTCCCCGGCGGCGGCGAAGGTCAGCGTCGAGGGCGAGACCACGGCCGCGACACCGTCGAGCTCGGGCGCCTCCGCCGTCCATGTCCCTGTCCGGGTCGAGGTGACCGTCCGGGTGATCGTCTCCGTACCGGCGAGGCCGCCCACGCTGATGGATGCCAGGTTGAGCTGCGAGGGGTCGACGGCGTCGACGCCCAGGTCGACCTTCGACACCGACTCGATGTAGCCCAGCCAGTCCTGGCTGCCGTTGAGGTACAGCATTCCCGGGTCGAAGTATCGGGTGGGGTCGATGTGTCCGGCCCCCTGCGCGAAGGGATCGGTCATCGGGCCGCCCTCGGCGTCGACGGTGTCGTAGGCGGTCGTCATCATGGCCGACTTGATCTCGCTGGGAGAGGCATCGGGGTGCTCGCCGAGATAGAGCGCGGCAAGACCGGCCACGTGCGGCGAGGCCATCGACGTGCCCGATACCAGCGCGAACTGACCGGGCGCACCGGGCTCGTTGGCGAAGGCCGCGAGGATCGCGACGCCGGGAGCCGAGACGTCTGGCTTCAGCAGGTCGCCTCCGTCGGCGAGGATCGGGCCGCGCGACGAGAAGCCGGCCACCTGCGGCGTGAGCGCGGAGGGCAGGTCGTCGGGATTGCCGTCCTCGAGACTCACGGTGGCGCCCTCGGTGACGGCGTAGGCGTGCAGTGCCTCGTACGCGAAGGAATCGACGTGCACGGTGGGGATCGCGTGGGCGTCGAGGTCGACGGAGCTCGCGGTGGGGTTCACCATCACCACGCCAATGCCGCCGGCGCGCTTCACCTCCTCGGTCTTGAGGATGCGGTCGACGACGCCGCGGTCGCAGAGCACGAGGTGCCCGGCGGTCTTCGCCGGGTCGAGGGTGCCGGGACCGCAGAGCGCGGGCGCCTCGGCACCGGCGGCCGCCACGGCGGTGGCGTCGACGAGGGTGCCGGTCACCGGGGCATCCTGCGGCACGGTGATCGAGCCGCCGAGGAAGGTGCGCCCGTCGCCGAGGCGCACGGTGGCCTCGTAGGAGGGGATGGTGGTGGCCGCGACCGTGGTGATCCACGGAGCGGCGTTGTCGGCGGTGGATGCGCCGGCGCCGTCGTTGCCGGCGGCGGCGGCGACGAAGATGCCGACCGCAGCCGCGTTGAGGAAGGCCTCGTCGGTGAGCGACACGGTGGTCTGCGCGGCTCCGCCGCCGATGGAGTAGTTGATCACGTCGACGCCGTCGGCCACGGCCGCGTCGATGGCGGCGAGCAGGTCGCCGGTCTGGCAGCCGTCGTCGTCGTGGGTGGCGCCCGACCAGCAGGCCTTGTACATGGCGACCTTGGCGCCGGGCACGACACCCGAGATGCGCCCGAAGTCGCGGCCGGCGACCTGCGCGGCCACACCGGTATCGCCGGCCGCCGTGCTCGCGGTGTGCGAGCCGTGGCCGTTTCCGTCGCGCGGCGAGAGGTAGTCGTGCTCGCCCACGGCGCCCGGGGTGTAGCTGTCGACGAAGTAGCGTGCGGTGACGAGCTTGGTGGAGCAGTCGGCTGCGGCGAAACCGGGGCCGGTGACGCACTCCCCGCGGAAGGCGGTGCCGTCAGACTTGTCGAAGACCACGGTGTCGCCATCGAGGTAGGGGTCCTCCCCCGCTGCGGTACCGAGCGGATCGCCCGCGAATGAGGCGTTCTCCGGACTGATGCCGCTGTCGATGACGCCGACGACGATGCCCTCGCCCGCCGACTCCGCGCCACCGGTGGCGGCCCAGACGCCGTCGTCGCCGGTCAGCCCCAGGAAGTCGGTGGACGAGGTGGCCTGCAGGTGCAGCAGTTCGTCGGGCACCACCGCGGCCACGCGCGGGTCGCGCGTGAGCGCCTTGGCCTGGCTCGCGGTCAGCACGCTGGCGAAGCCGTTGGTGGTCACTGTGTAGTTCGAGGTGATCGCTGCCCGTACCGAGTCGGCCACGCTCTGCTGGCGGCCGAGGAGGTAGGCGGAGTAGTCGGCCACGCGACGGGACGAGACGTCGAGCTCGCCGCCGTCGACCGGCTGCGTGGCGGCGAAGGTGTCGACGCCACCGGTGTAGGCGGCCACGGCGTCGTCGCGGAGGGTCACGATGTAGCGGCCGTCGGAGTACCACGGTGCCGTGGCAGCCGCGACCGCGGCGGCAGGCCGGGCGGTCGCCGTCGTCGCGGCGGATGCGCTGGGGGCGCCGAGGGCGCCGATGCCGGCGGTCAGCACGAGGACAGTCGCTGCCGCGCCCGACCTTCTGAGCAGTTGGCTGAGTCTGTTCGTGTTCACGGGGTCCCTAGCTCGACGAGAGGGGCGGACGAGCGCGCGAGGCGCGGCTGTTCCGCCGGAGATACCCCATTCTCTGGTCGTCTCCAGCCGCAGCGCTGGCCGCGAAAGGCCAACGACCGCAGCAGGCCAGCTTGCGAAACGTGATTGTTACACCACGGTCGCCGTGCCGTCACACCCGGCCCCGACGCAGAGCTCCTGCGCGCTGGAGGGAGTGCCGCTGTCAGCTCTCGCGGGCGGCGATGCCGTCGAGGCGCAGGGTCGACGATTCGTCGCCGTGGGCGCCTGAAGACCCGACGTGCTTCGCGGGCACCGCGCCATCGGCGCCCTTCTTCAGCACGCCGTAGAGCGCCATGGCGTGCCCGCGACCGACCCCGTACTCCTCGCTCAGCCACGCGACGACGTCACCGGCCTTCGTCGCGGAGGTGAAGCCGCGGGCCGCAGCCTCGTCGAGCAGCTGTTGCGGAGTCCTGCCGGTCTTCGCTTCGATGGCGTCGAGGTAGGCCTGGTATGACATTTTTTCTCCATCTGCGGATGCCCGCGCTCCTTATTGACGGGACCGCGGGCATCCGCTCTGCATGTCTCAGATCGCAGCAGCCGCCCTAACGGCCGCCCTCGATCCTGCGCTCGCGCTGCGCGACGCCGGCGGTTCCATAGGGGTAGTCGTCGGCGCGCGGCGCGCTGGCCTCCGACAGCCGCGCGATCTCCGCGGCACTCAGCTCGAGGTCGGAGGCACCGAGGTTGTCGACCAGCTGCTCCACCGTGCGCGCACCGAGGATCACGCTGGTCATCGCTGGCTGGGCCAGCAGCCACGCGATGGAGACCTGCGAGGCCGTGGCGTCGTGGTCCTTCGCGATCGCCTCGACCGCGGCGAGCACGGCCCAGGTGCGCTCGTCGGAGTTGCGGGCCTCCCACGCCTCCATGCCGCGCTTCGGGTTCTCTCCGAGGCGCGATGCCCCGGTCGGGGGCACGTCGCGCTCGTACTTGCCGGTCAGCCAGCCGCCGCCGAGCGGCGACCACGGCAGCAGTCCGATGCCCGCGTCGAGGGCGGCGGGCACGACCTCGTGCTCGATGTCGCGCACGAGCAGGTTGTACTGCGGCTGCAGCGTCACGGGCGGGGCCAGGTTGAGGGCGGCCGCCCGGTGCACCGCCTTCGTCAGCTGCCAGCCCAGGTAGTTCGAGAATCCGTAGTAGCCGATCTTGCCGGCGGTGACGGCGTCGCCCAGGAAGGACAGCGTCTCGTCGATCGGGGTATGCGCGTCCCAGGCGTGCATCTGGTACAGGTCGATGTGGTCGACGCCGAGCCGGGTGAGGGAGGCGTCGAGTGCCGTGCGAAGATGGCGCCGCGACAGCCCGAGGTCGTTGGGACCGTCTCCCATCGGGAAGCGCCCCTTGGTGGCGATCACGATCTGCTTCGCCGCCTCGGGACTGCCGGCGAGCCACCGCCCGATGATGGTCTCCGACTCCCCCGCGCTGTAGACGTCTGCGGTGTCGATGAAGGTGCCGCCGTGGTCGACGAACGAGTCGATGATGGCGTGCGAGGTGGTTTCGTCGGCTTCAGCGCCGAAGGTCATTGTTCCGAGTGTCAGCTCTGACACGGCAGCACCGGAGTTTCCGAGGTTTCTGTATTTCATGATTCCGACGCTAGACCCCGAAGCAATCCCTGACTATCTCGAGATTTCTTCTTGACCTTTCACGGACCCGCTAGATCCACCCGCGCTCGCGCGCCATGATCACGGCCTGCTGCCGGGTGTCGACCGAGAGCTTGGTCAGCACGGTCGAGATGTGGTTGCGCACCGTTCCGGGTGCGAGGGAGAGCGAGCGTGCGATCTGCGCGGTGGTCTCGCCGTGCTGCCCCAGCCGCAGCACGTCGAGTTCGCGATTGGTGAGCGGGCACCTCTCGTCGCTGAGCGCGTCGGCCGCGATCTCGGGGTCGATGTAGCGCGCGCCCGCCGCCACCTGGCGGATCACCGCCGCCACCTCGCCGGCATCGCGCGACTTCGGGAGGAAGCCGGCCACCCCCGCGATGAGCGCACGGCGCAGCACGCCAGGGCGGGCGTGCCGCGTGACGATCACGCACCGCGCCGAGATGGTGCGCCGGAGCCGCTCCGCCACCTCGACCCCGTCGAGCCCCGGCATCTCGAGATCGAGCAGGCAGATGTCCGGCTGCAGTCTTTCGGCCTCGGCCACCGCCTGCTCGCCGTCGGAGCATTCCGCGATCACATCGATGTCGCCCTCGAGCCGCAGCAGCGCGGCGAGCGCCGATCGGATCATGCCCTCGTCGTCGGCGATCAGCACCCTGATCTTCGCGTCGGTCATCGCGGCTGCTCGTCCACCGGCACCGTGACAGTCACGGTGAAGACGTTCTCGCCCTGCTCGATCTCGAGCGCCCCGCCGACCTCCGCGGCACGGCGGGCGAGGCCGTCGAGGCCGGTACCCTCTCGGCCCGGGGCGACCCGCGGCGAAGCCGGCGTGCGCGCGGTCGCGGGCGCGGCATCCGCTGTGTCG
>Ga0247805_1001782_pt1 | contig 10205 bp, 9 predicted proteins | sample UWRJL044104R1_FD_180930 | JGI IMG/M metagenome (GOLD analysis project Ga0247805, IMG submission 180930) | Plant litter microbial communities from Arlington Agricultural Research Station in Wisconsin, United States - UWRJ-L044-104R-1 | ecosystem: Environmental > Terrestrial > Plant litter >...
CCAGCGACGGGTCGGCCGTGAGCCGCTGCGGCAGGTTGATCCCCGGCAGGTAGTCGCTGTTGCGCTTGGCCTCGGTGATCTCCCGGGCGAGCTCGGGGCGACGGGCCCACATGACGACGTCGTTCCCGCCGTCGGCCATCACCTTCGCGAAGGTGGTGCCCCAGCTGCCGGCGCCGAGGACGACGATGCGGCGCCGCTCCCCCGCGTCCGGGTCGGGCGCCGATGCGGAGGCTGCGGGGGTCGGGCTCGCGGTCGCGTCACTCAAATCGGCCGGTCTCCTTCTGGTTCTTCGAGCGGGGATCCCACCGCTCGGTCGGGGCGGTCTCGCCGCGCAGCTCCTCCACGAGCTGCGTGATGGCGGCCATGACGACGGCGGTCGCCTCGGTGAGGGTCGCGGAGTCGAGGCTCCGGTCGCGGAAGCGGTCGAGGTCGACGGGCTCGCCGATGACCACGTGGATCGTCTTACGCGGGAAGAGCCGCACGCGCTTCGAGTAGCGGCCCATGAGCTCCTGCGTGCCCCAGTGGGCGGCGGGGATCACGGGGATCCCGGCCTGCAGGGCGAGGCGGACGGCGCCGGTCTTGCCGCGCATGGGCCAGAGGTCGGGGTCGCGCGTGAGGCTGCCCTCGGGGTACACGACGACGATGCGGCCGTCGCGCGCGAGGTCCGTCGCGGCCTCGATGGCCTGGCCTCCGCGGACGCCGCCGTCGCGCTGCACGGGGATCTGCCCGGAGCGGCGGAGGAACCAGCCGACGACCGGCACGTCGAACAGCGAGGCCTTGGCCAGGAAGCGGGGCAGGCGCCCGAGCTTCCACGCGACGGCGCCCATCACGACGGGGTCGATCTCGCTGTAGTGGTTCGGGGCGAGCACGTAGGAGCCCGTGCGGGGCAGCCGCTCGGGGTCCCGGATCTCGAACCGCACGGCGGCGTTCAGCACGGGCAGCACGAGCGCGGCCAGCACCCAGAAGATCGACGGTCGGGACTTCTCGTTCGCCATGGATCCTCCGGTCGGGTCGCGGTCGTCGTCGGTCGCCCGCCGGGATCGGCCCGGCGGCGGACCGGGCGCGTCCTGGTGGACGCGCCCGGTCGGCGTGGGCGGCGCGGGCGCCGCCGGCGAGGCTATCCCTCGTAGGAGAAGTCGGCGCCGAGCTGGCGCAGCTTCCCGATGAAGTCCTCGTAGCCGCGGGAGATGATCCCGACGTTGCTGACGGTGGACCGGCCCTCGGCCGTGAGCGCGGCGATGAGGTGGCTGAACCCGCCGCGGAGGTCGGGCACGGTGATGTCCGCGCCGTGCAGGTGCGTCGGCCCGGTGATGACCGCGGCCTGCTCGAAGTCGCGACGCGCCACGCGGCGCTCGTGGCCCTCGAGGCCCTCCTTGTGGACGACGATGTCGGCGCCCATCTCGTTGAGCGCGTCCGTGAAGCCGAAGCGGTTCTCGTACACGGTCTCGTGGATGATCGAGACGCCGGGCGCCTGCGTGAGCGCGACGACGAGCGGCTGCTGCCAGTCCGTCATGAAGCCGGGGTGCACGTCGGTCTCGATGACCACGGGCTTGAGGTCGCCGCCCGGGTGGTAGAACCGGATGCCGTCCTCCTCGATGTCGAACGCGCCGCCGACCTTCCGGAAGACGTTGAGGAAGGTCATCATCTCGGCCTGGCGCACGCCGCCGACGAAGATGTCGCCGTGCGTGGCGAGGGCGGCGGAGGCCCAGCTCGCGGCCTCGTTGCGGTCGAAGAGCGCGCGGTGCGTGTAGCCCTCGAGGCGGTCGACGCCCTCGATGAGGATCACGCGGTTCGGCTCGACGGAGATGATCGCGCCCATCTTCTGCAGGATCGCGATGAGGTCCATGATCTCGGGCTCGATGGCCGCGTTCTTCAGCTCCGTGATGCCCTTCGCGCGGACGCCCGTGAGCAGCACCTGCTCGGTCGCGCCGACGCTCGGGTAGGGCAGCTCGACGTTCGCGCCCTTCAGGCCGTTCGGGGCCGTGAGCCGGATCCCGCTCGGGAGCTTCTCGACGACGGCGCCGAAGGCGCGCAGCGCGTCGAGGTGGAAGTCGATGGGGCGGTCGCCGATGCGGCAGCCGCCGAGGTCGGGGATGAACGCCTCGCCGAGACGGTGCAGCAGCGGGCCGCAGAAGAGGATCGGGATGCGCGAGCTGCCCGCGTGCGCGTCGATGTCCGCCATGTGGGCGCTCTCGACGTCCTTCGGGTCGAGGATGAGGTCGCCCTCCTGCTCGCCCTTGCGGAGCGTGACGCCGTGCACCTCGAGGAGGCCCGAGACGACGCGGACGTCGCTGATGTCCGGCACCGAGCGCAGGAGGCTGGGGCTCTCGCCGAGGAGCGAGGCGACCATGGCCTTGGTGGCCAGGTTCTTGGCCCCGCGGACCTCGATGCGACCGCGCAGCGGGATGCCGCCGTTGATCACGATGGAGTCGGACAGGAGGCCCACCCGCTCCCCCGCCTTCTTGGCGTCGCTGACTAGTGAGTTCATTCAGTTCTCCAGAGCTGCCGGCCGGGCCGGCAAGGTGCGCGGGCGCCATGCGGCCCGTCGTGATTCGAAGGTGGTGATGGCGTCCTCGTCCCGGAGGGTGAGGGCGATGTCGTCGAGCCCCTCGAGGAGCCGCCACCGAGTGTATTCGTCGATCTCGAACGGGACCGTCAGGCCGGGTGCCGTGGCGACCCGCTCGACGAGGTCGACGGTGAGGTCGAGTCCGGGCTCCGCGTCCATCGCGGCCCACAGCCTCTCGACGTCGTCCTCCGTCACGAGACCCGTGAGGAGGCCCTGCTTCCCGGAGTTGCCCCGGAAGATGTCGCCGAACCTCGGGCTGAGCACGGCTCGGAAACCGTAGTCGCGCAGCGCCCACACGGCGTGCTCGCGGGACGAGCCCGTGCCGAAGTCGGGACCGGCGACGAGGACGGTGGCGCCCTCGTAGACCGGCTGGTTGATGAAGAAGTCCGGATCCTGCCGCCACTGGAAGAACAGGGCGTCCTCGAAGCCGGTCTTGGTGACGCGCTTGAGGAACTGGGCGGGGATGATCTGGTCGGTGTCGACGTTCGACCGCTTGAGCGGGACGGCGGTGCCGGTGACGCGGCTGACGGGCTCCACGGCTCAGACCCCCTGTCCGACGGCGGCGGCCTGGCGGATCGACTCGGCGTCGACGACGCCGTCCTCCTGCAGGTCCCACGGGCTCGACAGCGTGCCGCGGATCGCGGTGGCCGCGGCCACGAGCGGCGACACGAGGTGCGTGCGCCCGCCCTTGCCCTGCCGGCCCTCGAAGTTGCGGTTGCTCGTGGAGGCGCAGCGCTCGCCCGGCGCGAGCTGGTCGGGGTTCATGCCGAGGCACATGGAGCAGCCGGCGAAGCGCCACTCGGCGCCGAAGTCGGTGAAGACCTTGTCGATGCCCTCGGCCTCGGCCTCGAGCCGCACGCGCGCGCTGCCCGGGACGACCATCACGCGGACGCCCTCGGCCTTGGTCCGGCCGCGCACGATCTCGGCGGCGGCGCGCAGGTCCTCGACGCGGCTGTTGGTGCAGGAGCCGATGAAGACGGTGTCGACCGCGATCTCCTTCATGGGCGTGCCGGGGGCGAGGTCCATGTAGGCGAGCGCGCGCTCGGCGGCGGCGCGCTCGTTCGGGTCGGCGACGGCGGCGGGATCCGGCACGGGTTCGCTGAGCGAGACGCCCTGGCCCGGGTTCGTGCCCCACGTGACGAAGGGCTCGAGGGTGTCCGCGTCGAGGAAGACCTCGGCGTCGAAGACCGCGTCGTCGTCGGTCGCGAGGGTGTCCCAGTAGGCGACGGCCTCGTCCCAGTCGGCGCCGGTCGGGGCGTGCGGGCGCCCCTTCAGGTAGTCGTACGTGGTCTGGTCGGGGGCGACCATGCCGGCGCGCGCGCCCGCCTCGATCGACATGTTGCAGATCGTCATGCGGCCCTCCATGGAGAGCGAGCGGATGGCGCTGCCGCGGTACTCGAGCACGTAGCCCTGCCCGCCGCCCGTGCCGATCTGCGCGATGACCGCGAGGATGATGTCCTTCGCCGTCACGCCGGGGCGCAGCGTGCCCTCTACCGTCACGGCCATGGTCTTGAACGGCTGGAGCGGCAGGGTCTGCGTGGCCATGACGTGCTCGACCTCGCTCGTGCCGATGCCGAACGCCATGGCGCCGAACGCGCCGTGGGTGGAGGTGTGCGAGTCGCCGCACACGACCGTGATGCCCGGCATGGTGAGGCCGAGCTGCGGACCCACGACGTGCACGATGCCCTGCTCGATGTCACCGAGGGAGTGCAGGCGGATCCCGAACTCCTCGGCGTTCGCGCGGAGGGTGTGGATCTGGGTGCGGCTCGTCAGGTCGGCGATGGGCCGGTCGATGCCGACCGTCGGCGTGTTGTGGTCCTCGGTCGCGATGGTGAGGTCCGGTCGGCGCACGGGGCGGCCGGCGAGCCGGAGGCCGTCGAAGGCCTGGGGGCTGGTCACCTCGTGGACGAGGTGGAGGTCGATGTAGAGGAGGTCGGGGGTGCCGTCCTCCCCCTCGGCGACCAGGTGGTCGGCCCACACCTTCTCGGCCAGGGTCTTCGCAGGCTGCACGCGGCTCTCCTCATGGCAGGGGCGCGGGGGTGCCCTCGCGCATCATGGGAGTCTAACGCCGGGTGCCCGCGGCTATTCCTCAGGTGATGGGCGCGCCCGCGGACCCGTCGTCGAGCGGCTCGTCCTCGGCGCTCGCCTCGATCACCACGACCGTGACGTTGTCGCGGCCGCCCGAGGCCAGCGCCTGCGCGACGAGCGCGTCCGCGGCCCGGTCGACGCCGCCGCCGTCCGCGCGCGCGAGCTGCAGCACGCCGGAGATCGCCTGGTCGTCGAGCTCCTTGGTGAGCCCGTCGGAGCAGATGAGGAACACCTGGTGGTCGACGACCGGCAGCAGCCACTCGTCGGCGGCGACCTCGTCGTGGGATCCGACGGCGCGCGTGATGAGGTTCCGCACCGGGCTCCGCTCGGCCTCCGCGCGGGTCATGCGGCCCTGGTCGACGAGCTCCTGCACGGCCGAGTGGTCGACCGTCACCTGCTCGAGGCGGCCGTCCGTCCAGGCGTAGACGCGCGAGTCGCCGACGTTGAAGACCATCCAGAGCGGGTCGCCGTCGTCCGAGCGCACGAGCGCGACGCCCGCGAGCGTCGTGCCGGCCACGGTGCCGGGCGGGTCGTCGCCCGTGATGAGGTCGCCGATCGCGTCGTTGGACGCGTCGACCGCCTCCACGATGAGGTCGCGCGTGACGGGCGCGTCGCCCGACAGGCCCCCGAAGGTCTCCACGAGGGTGGCGCTCGCGCGGTCGCCGAACGCGTGCCCGCCCATGCCGTCGGCCACGAGCCACACGGGCGGGTCGGCGAGGAGCCCGTCCTCGTTCACGGCGCGCACGCTGCCGACGTCGGTGCGGGCGGCCCAGGCGACGTGGATCCGGCGCCCGCCGAGCGCGATGGTGCGCGCCTCGGTCACCGGCCGGCCCGGTCGTCGTCGCCGCGCTCGACCGGCGCGGCGTCCGCGTCGGGGCTCGTCACGGGGATCCCGTCGGCGCGCATCTTGATGAGGCTGGCCACGGTCGCGACCACCATCGACGCGAGGATCACCACGAGGCTCACGATGGTCGGGATCTCGGGCGCCCACTCGATGCCCTCGCCGCCGTTGACGAACGGCAGCGTGTTCTCGTGCATGGCGTGCAGCACGAGCTTCACGCCGATGAAGAAGAGGATGAACGCGATCCCGTACTTGAGGTACACGAGCCGGTCGAGCAGGCCGCCCAGCAGGAAGTAGAGCTGGCGGAGGCCCATGAGCGCGAAGATGTTCGCGGTGAAGACGATGAACGGCGACTCGGTGATGCCGAAGATCGCGGGGATCGAGTCGAGGGCGAAGATCAGGTCCGTGGTGCCGATCGAGACGAACACGATGACCATCGGCGTGAGCACCTTGCGGCCGTCGATGACGGTGCGGACCTTCGAGCCGTCGAAGTCCGGGGCGATCTTGAGGCGCCGGCGGAGGAACTTGATGAAGAGCGAGTCCTCGCTCTCCTCGTCCTCGTCGCCCACGGCCTGCTTGACCGCCGTGTAGAGCAGGAACGCGCCGAAGATGTAGAAGATCCAGCTGTAGCTCTCGATGAGCTCCGCGCCCAGCAGGATGAAGATGCCGCGCAGCACCAGCGCGATGATGATGCCCACCATGAGCACCTCCTGCTGGTACTTCCGGGGCACGCTGAACCGGCTCATGATGATGACGAACACGAACAGGTTGTCGATGCTGAGGCTGTACTCCGTCAGCCACCCGGCGAGGAACTGGCCCGCGTGCTCGCCGCCCGCGACGAACAGCATGATGACCGCGAACACGAGCGCGAGCCCCACGTAGAACGCGACCCAGAGGGCCGACTCCTTCGTCGAGGGGACGTGCGGGCGCCGGTAGACGATCAGCAGGTCGGCGACGAGGACGAGGACGAGCACCGTCAGGGAGACGATCTCGAACGGGAGGGGGAGGACCAGGGGCACGCGGAGGCTTTCTGCAGCACGGGAGCGGCACGGACATGCCTCGACGAAACTACATGGCGGCCGACGGGTTGTTCACAATTCCCCCATCCGGGGCATCCGGTCATCGGCCCGCCATTACGGTGGTCGCTCATGACACGAGAGGGACGCCCCATGTCCGTAATGGCGAACGAGCTCGATGCACCCGACCACGGCGGGGAGGACGCCGGACCCCGACGTCGCGGCCCCCGCACCTCCGGCGACGCCCGCGCCAGCATCATCGACGCGGCCCGCATGCTGTTCATCGAGTCCGGCGCCGACCGCGTGAGCGCACGCCGCATCGCCGCCGCCGCCGGCGTCGACCCGAGCCTCGTCCGCTACTACTTCGGCTCCCTCGAGGCCCTGCTCGAGGAGGCGCTGCGCCCCTCGGAGGACCTCCTCGCCCCCTACCTGCGCCTGCGCGAGCTCCCGATCGAGGAGCGCGGCGCCGCCCTCGTCGCCGCGGCCCTGCACACGTGGGAGCACCCCGTCGGGTCCACCATCATGCGCTGGGTCACCGTGTCGTCGGACCACGACAGCGCCGCCTACCGCCGGTTCGCCGAGGCGGCGCCGCAGCACTGGATGAGCGCCCTGCCGGACGGGATCCCGCAGGACGAGGCCGACGTCCGCAACTCGCTCGTGGGCGCGGCGCTCGGCGGCATCGCCATCACGCGCTACATCTGGCGGAGCGAGCCCATCGCGAGCATGTCCCGCGAGATGGTCGTGGCCCTGCACGGGCCCGTGGTGCAGGGATTCCTCACCGGACCCCTGCCGGACGTGCCGGCCGACGCGCAGCTGCCCGCGGCCTGACGACGGCGCCGGCCGGTCGGATCAGCCGCGGTCGGTCAGCTCCTCGCGGACCGCGAGCGGCTTCCGCACGAGCTTGTGCGGGGCCGCCTGCGCGACGGGCTTGAGGGTCAGGAGGTCGACGTTCACGTGCGGCGGCAGCTCGACGGCGTGCACGATCGCCTCCGCGACGTCCTCGGCCGTGAGCGGGCCGGGGACGCCGTCGTAGACCGCGTCGGCCTTGGCCCGGTCGCCGCCGAAGCGCACGAGCGAGAACTCCTCCGTGCGCACCTGTCCCGGCGCGATCTCGATCACGCGGATGGGCTCGCCCGCGAGCTCCAGGCGCAGCACGCCGAGCATCGCGTGCACCGCGGCCTTCGCCGCGTTGTACCCGCCGCCGCCCTCGTAGGGGACGTGCGCGGCGATCGAGCTGACGGTCACGACGTCGGCGCTGCCGCCCTCGGGCACGCCGGCGCGGAGCAGCGGCAGGAGCGCGCTCGTCACGCGCTGCACGGCGAGGACGTTGATCTCGTACATCCACGCCCAGTCCTCGGGCGAACCGCCCTCGACGGAGTCGGTGCCCACCGCTCCCCCGGCGTTGTTGACGAGCGCGTGCACGTCGCCCGTCTCGCGGAGGTGGTCGCGGAGCGCGTCGACGTCGGCCTGCACCGTGAGGTCGGCCACCGCGTAGGAGGCCCCCGTCTCCTCGGCGAGCGCCCGCAGGCGGTCCTCGCGGCGGGCGACGCCGACGACGTCCCACCCCCGGCTCCGGAACAGGCGGACGGTGGCGGCGCCGATCCCCGAGCTCGCACCCGTGACGACGACCCTCTTGCTGCTGGACATGACCCCAGCGTAGGGAACGCGGACGGCCGCGGGTTACGCCCCGCGACGGGTCCGCGTTGACCGGCCGGCGGAGCGCTTCCTACTGTCGGGGTGCGCCCGCACGGGCGGCACCGACGCACGAGGGAAGGCACGACGATGAGCGACCACGACGAGGACCGGGCAGCGGGCTGGCGCTTCGAGACGCAGCAGATCCACGCGGGGGCGGCGCCGGATCCGACCACCCACGCGCGCGCCACGCCGATCTACCAGACGACGTCGTACGTGTTCGACGACTCCCAGCACGCGCAGGACCTCTTCGCGCTGGCGCAGCCGGGCAACATCTACACGCGGATCATGAACCCGACGCAGGCCGTCGTCGAGGAGCGCATCGCGGCCCTCGAGGGCGGCACGGCCGCGCTCCTCGTCGCCTCCGGGCAGTCGGCGTCCACCTTCGCGGTGCTCAACATCGCGCAGGCGGGCGACCACATCGTCTCGAGCTCCTCGATCTACGGCGGCACGTACAACCTCTTCAAGTACACGCTCGCGAAGCTCGGGATCGAGACGACCTTCGTGGAGGACCAGGACGACCCCGCGGCCTGGGCCCGCGCCGTCCGGCCGAACACCAAGCTCTTCTTCGCGGAGACGATCGGCAACCCGCGCATCAACATCCTCGACATCCGCGCCGTCGCCGACGTGGCGCACGAGGCGGGCGTCCCGCTCATCGTGGACAACACGATCGCGACGCCGTACCTGATCCGCCCGTTCGAGCACGGGGCCGACGTCGTGGTGCACTCGGCCACCAAGTTCCTCGGCGGCCACGGCACGGTCATCGGCGGCCTCGTCGTGGACGGCGGCCGGTTCCCGTGGTCGCGGCACGGCGAGCGCTTCCCGGGCCTCACCACGCCCGACCCGTCGTACCACGGCGTCACGTTCACCGAGGCCCTCGGCGACGGCGTCGCGTACATCACCAAGGCGCGGGTGCAGCTGCTGCGCGACCTCGGCGCGTCCATCGCCCCGGCGAGCGCCTGGCAGCTCATCCAGGGCATCGAGACGCTGAGCCTCCGGATCGAGCGGCACGTGCAGAACGCGCAGGCGGTCGCGGAGTGGCTCGACGCGCACGAGGACATCGCGGACGTCTACTACGCGGGCCTGCCGACGAGCCCCTCGTACGCGGCCGCGAACCGGTACGCGCCGCGGGGCGTCGGCGCGGTGCTCTCCTTCGAGCTCAAGGGCGGGGTGGACGCGGGGCGCGCGCTCGTCGACTCGCTGCAGCTGTTCAGCCACCTGGCGAACATCGGCGACGTGCGGAGCCTCGTGATCCACCCGGCGTCCACGACCCACGCGCAGCTGACGCCCGAGCAGCAGCTGACGGCCGGCGTCACGCCCGGCCTCGTGCGCCTGTCGGTCGGCCTGGAGAGCATCGACGACATCATCGACGACCTCGCGGCCGGGCTCCGGGCCGCGCGCGCGGTGAAGGACGCCGCGATCGACAGGTCGCTGCAGGGCGCCGGGCCGACCGGGGCGTAACACTCGGGCGCGCGTCCGCCGCGGGTGCTTCACTGATCGGGATGGACTGGCAGACACCCGAGGACACCGTCCCGTCGAGCCTCGTGACGGACGCGCAGATCCGCTCCCTGATCGGCCGCCCGCCCGCGTCGGGCGCGTGGCGCGAGGGCGACCCCGTCGCCGACCGCCTCTTCGCCTCGGTCGGCGCGATCGACCTGGAGGCGGGCGGGCGGATCCCGTCGGTGCGCGTCGCGTACGAGACCTTCGGCGAGCGCGACCCGGACGGCGGCAACGCGGTGCTCGTGCTGCACGCGCTCACGGGCGACAGCCACCTCCGCGGCCCCGCGGGCCCGGGCCAGCCGACGGGCGGCTGGTGGTCGGGCATCGTGGGGCCGGGCCTCGCGATCGACACGGACCGCTGGTTCGTCGTCGCCCCCAACATGCTCGGCGGCTGCCAGGGGACGACCGGCCCCGCGTCCCTCGCGCCGGACGGCGCCGAGTGGGGCGACCGGTTCCCCTACATCACCATCCGCGACCAGGTGGCCGCGCAGGCCGCCCTCGC
>Ga0247805_1001783_pt1 | contig 10200 bp, 5 predicted proteins | sample UWRJL044104R1_FD_180930 | JGI IMG/M metagenome (GOLD analysis project Ga0247805, IMG submission 180930) | Plant litter microbial communities from Arlington Agricultural Research Station in Wisconsin, United States - UWRJ-L044-104R-1 | ecosystem: Environmental > Terrestrial > Plant litter >...
ATTACCGTGAACTGAATGCTTTAAAAACAGTCGGCTATGCAGAACTCTTCCGCTACCTTGATGGTGCAATTACATTAGAAGACGCAATTGTACAGATTAAACAAAATACCAGGAGGTTTGCAAAAAGACAGCTAACCTGGTTCCGCAGAGACTCCGAAATTAACTGGTTTGAACCGGGAAATGATAATGCTGTTATCTCACTGATTAATGAGCAGCTAACTAAGCCTGCGCAGTAGGGCCACCAAAATTCATTGGAAAACCTTCATTCTCATCGGGTGATTTAATTCTGCCATTAATATTCTCGAACTTTTCTATATTATCCTCTAATGCTGTCATTAGTCTTTTGGCATGTTCAGGCGTAAGTATGATTCGGGACTTCACTTTAGCTTTTGGAATTCCGGGCATCACGCGAATAAAATCAACTATAAATTCAGTATTAGAGTGGGTAATTATCGCAAGATTTGAGAATATACCTTCAGCTATCTCCTCAGACAGCTCAATATTAAGCTGGGTGGCATTTGGTTGATTTTCCATATAGCAAAAGTACTTTTTTATCTGGATTTAGTGGTAATTAACGTTAAAAAATTAGCTTAAATGTTAACAAAAAAAAGAGGGTACCTCTTCAGGCACCCTCTTTTTTCTCTACTGGAGATAATTATGCATCAACTTCTTCTTCTTGTTTAGAAGCCAGTAATTTATCGTATTCTTCCTGAGAACCTACAATAATACGTTCGTATCCGCGTACACCTGTTCCCGAAGGAATTAAGTGACCTACGATAACGTTTTCTTTCAGTCCCAGCATATTATCACGCTTACCTGCGATAGCAGCCTCGTTCAATACTTTAGTTGTTTCCTGGAAGGAAGCAGCTGAAATGAATGACTTGGTACCTAATGAAGCACGGGTAATACCTTGCAGTACTGAACTTGCAGTTGCAGATCTCGCATCACGAACCTCAATCTGTTTCAGGTCTTTACGTTTTAACTGAGAATTTTCATCTCTTAGTTTACGCATAGACAGAATCTGACCTGGTTTAACCGTATTGGAATCACCTGCCTCAACTACTACCTTTTTATCATAGATCTCATCATTTTCAATCATGAAGTCCCAACGATCTACAGAATTATTCTCTAAGAATGTAGTATCTCCCGGATCTTCAATATGAACTTTCTGCATCATCTGGTGAACAATCACTTCAAAGTGTTTATCATTGATCTTCACACCCTGAAGACGATAAACTTCCTGAATACCATTTACAAGATACTCTTGTACAGCAGCAGGTCCTTTAATCGCTAAGATATCAGCAGGAGAAATAGATCCGTCAGATAAAGGCATTCCAGCCTTTACAAAGTCATTATCCTGAACAAGGATGTGTTTAGACAATGGAACTAGGTATTTTTTGATCTCACCATCTTTTGATTCGATAGTCATCTCTCTATTACCACGTTTCACACCACCAAGTGTTACCACACCGTCAATTTCAGTTACAACTGCAGGGTTAGATGGATTACGCGCTTCGAATAACTCCGTTACACGTGGTAAACCACCAGTAATATCCCTTGTTTTACCGGTTGCACGAGGAATCTTAACCAAGATCTGACCAGTTTTCACAGCATCTCCATCATCAATTGAAACGTGTGCTCCTACCGGAATGTTGTATTGTCTGATCAACTCACCTTTTTTATCTAATACCCTTACAGAAGGATTCTTAGTTTTATCACGGGTGTCAATAATCACTTTTTCACGGTGACCAGTCTGCTCATCAGATTCTTCACGGAAAGTTACACCCTCAATGATTGCGTCAAATTCGATCTTACCAGCAAATTCAGAGATAATAACCGCATTGTATGGATCCCATGAACAGATCTTATCACCTTTTGAAACTTTAGCACCTTCCTCAATATAAAGGAATGAACCATAAGGGATATTGTTGGTCATGATTATTTTACCAGTACCTTCTTCAACGATTTTAAATTCGCCGGAACGTCCAAGTACAATTTGTTTAACACCTTCTTCACCAGTATCATTCGCTACAGTACGAACATTTTCAAATTCGATGATACCATCAAATTTAGCATTGATCTGAGATTCTGCAGCAATATTGGAAGCTGTACCACCGACGTGGAACGTACGTAATGTTAACTGTGTACCCGGCTCACCGATTGACTGAGCAGCAATTACACCGACAGCCTCACCTTTTTGAACACGTTTACCTGTTGCAAGGTTACGTCCATAGCAAAGTGCACAAACACCGCGTTTGTTTTCGCAGGTTAATACAGAACGGATTTCAACACCTTCTAAAGGAGATTCTTCAATAGCCTTAGCGATGTCTTCATCAATGTCCTGACCAGCTCCAACTAACAATTCACCATCAAGCGGATTGAAAACATCATGCAATGAAATACGACCTAATAATCTGTCATATAACGGCTCTACGATATCTTCATTATCTTTTAATGCAGTTGTGTACATACCTCTCAGCGTACCACAGTCTTCTGCATTAACGATCATATCCTGTGCTACATCATGTAAACGACGCGTTAAATAACCCGCATCTGCCGTTTTTAATGCCGTATCCGCCAAACCTTTACGCGCACCGTGGGTAGAGATAAAGTACTCTAATACCGACAGTCCTTCTTTAAAGTTTGAAAGAATTGGATTTTCAATAATTTCACCACCTGAACCAGATTTCTGAGGCTTAGCCATCAGTCCCCTCATACCGCAAAGCTGACGAATCTGCTCTTTGGAACCACGGGCACCAGAGTCAAGCATCATATATACAGAGTTAAAGCCCTGGTTATCGCTCGATAACTGCGTCATCACGAATGATGTTAAACGGTTATTAATACGAGTCCAGATATCGATAATCTGATTGTAACGCTCATTGTTAGTAATGAAACCCATGTTGTAGTTATTTCTAACCTCTTCAACTTCTGCAGAAGCCTGTTCTAACAGAATTTGTTTCTCAGCAGGAATATTAACATCCTGTAAGTTAAAGGAAAGACCACCACGGAATGCCATCTGGAAACCTAATTCCTTAATATCATCAAGGAACCTTGAGGCGCGTGCCATACCAGTTACCTTAACAACATCACCGATGATATCTCTCAGGGATTTTTTAGTTAACAACTCATTGATATAACCTACTTCTTCAGGTACCATTTGATTAAACAGTACACGTCCAACAGTTGTATCAGTAAGTTTATTTACAATAATTCCGTCATTGCCCTTCACGTTTACCTTTACTTTAATAAAGGCATGCAGGTCAATACGTTTTTCATTATAGGCAATGATAACTTCTTCCGGAGAATAGAAAGAAGAATCCTGTCCTTTAACTACACGACCTTCGTCAGTTCTACGGCCTTTAGTAATATAGTAAAGACCCAAAACCATATCCTGAGACGGTACCGTAATAGGCGTACCATTCGCAGGGTTTAGAATATTGTGTGCAGCAAGCATCAGTACCTGGGCTTCCAGAATTGCAGCATGACCTAAAGGTAAATGCACAGCCATCTGGTCACCGTCAAAATCCGCGTTAAATGCAGTACACACTAATGGGTGCAACTGGATCGCTTTACCTTCAACCAATTTAGGCTGGAAGGACTGGATACCCAATCTGTGCAGCGTTGGCGCACGGTTAAGTAATACAGGATGGCCCTTTAAAACATTCTCCAGGATATCCCAAACTAAGGGATCCTTTCTGTCTACAATTTTCTTAGCAGATTTTACTGTTTTAACGATACCACGCTCGATCATCTTGCGAATGATAAACGGTTTGAACAGCTCAGCTGCCATATCTTTAGGTAAACCACATTCATGTAATTTCAGGTTTGGACCTACGACAATTACAGAACGCGCAGAATAATCCACACGTTTACCCAGTAAGTTTTGACGGAAACGACCTTGTTTACCTTTCAGAATATCAGAAAGGGATTTCAGGGCACGGTTACCTTCAGTTTTTACTGCGTTAACTTTACGTGAGTTATCGAAAAGAGAATCTACAGCTTCCTGTAACATCCTTTTCTCATTACGTAAAATTACCTCCGGTGCCTTAATCTCGATCAAACGTTTTAAACGGTTGTTACGGATAATTACACGACGGTATAAATCATTTAAATCTGAAGTCGCGAAACGACCACCTTCAAGTGGTACTAATGGACGCAATTCAGGTGGAATAACGGGAACGATCTTGATGATCATCCACTCCGGATTATTTTCAATACGGGTTCTTGCACCACGGAAAGCCTCTACAACCTGTAAGCGTTTTAAAGCTTCATTTTTACGTTGCTGAGAAGTCTCAGTTGCAGCCTGGTGACGCAGATTGTATGACAAAGCATCCAAATCGATACGTTTTAATAAATCCTCTAACGCTTCAGCACCCATTTTGGCGATGAATTTATTAGGATCTTTATCATCCAGATATTGATTTTCTTTTGGTAATTTATCCAAAATATCCAGGTACTCTTCTTCTGTTAAGAAGTCCATATACTGAATACCTTGTTCTTCCATTAAGCCAGACTGAATAACTACATAACGCTCGTAGTAAATAATCAGGTCTAATCTCTTTGTAGGAAGTCCTAGTAAATAACCGATTTTATTAGGCAATGAACGGAAATACCAGATATGCGCAACAGGAACAACTAAATTGATGTGCCCCATACGTTCTCTACGTACTTTTTTCTCCGTTACCTCAACACCACAACGGTCACAAACAATACCCTTATAACGAATACGTTTATATTTACCGCAATGACATTCGTAATCTTTAACCGGACCAAAAATACGCTCGCAGAACAAACCATCACGTTCAGGTTTGTAAGTCCGGTAATTAATAGTCTCAGGTTTTAACACCTCACCACTAGAGCGCTCTAAAATAGCCTCCGGCGACGCCAAACTAATGGTAATCGAGGTGAAATTGCTTTTTAATTTATTATCCTTTTTGTAAGACATAGCTCTGTTGTTTGAATTTGAAAATTTAAAAAGCCGGAACGGCATCGGGTTGCCCCTGCCGTTCCGACATTAAAAAATTCAACATTAGTCTAACGTAATATCTAAACCTAAGCCGCGCAGCTCATGTACCAGTACATTGAATGACTCAGGTACACCAGGCGTAGGCAGGTTCTCACCTTTTACGATGGCTTCATAAGTTTTAGCTCTTCCGATAACATCATCCGACTTCACAGTCAGGATCTCCTGAAGAATATTAGCAGCACCGAATGCCTCTAATGCCCAAACCTCCATCTCACCAAAACGCTGACCACCGAATTGAGCTTTACCACCCAACGGCTGTTGTGTAATTAATGAGTACGGACCGATAGAACGGGCGTGCATCTTATCATCAACCATGTGACCAAGTTTCAGCATATAGATAATACCTACTGTAGTCGGCTGATCAAATTTCTCACCTGTTAAACCGTTATGCAGATAAGTTCTACCTGAAGCTGGAACACCAGCCTTAGCGATCCATTCTTCTACCTCGTAATGTTTAGCACCATCAAAGATCGGAGTTGCAAATTTTACACCTAGTTCTTTTCCAGCCCAAGCAAGTACTGTTTCATAGATCTGACCTAAGTTCATACGTGAAGGTACACCCAGTGGGTTCAACACGATATCAACAGGAGTTCCATCATCCAGGAACGGCATATCTTCATCACGAACAATCCGGGCTACAATACCCTTATTACCGTGACGACCAGCCATCTTATCACCTACTTTTAACTTACGTTTCTTAGCTACATATACTTTAGCCATCTGAACAATACCTGAAGGCAGTTCGTCACCCACACTAATCGCAAACTTATCACGTTTGTACGCTCCAAGTTCTTCGTTTACACGAATACCATAGTTGTGAATCAATAATTTGATCTGATCGTTTTTATCATCATCAGTTGTCCATTTGTATGGGTTGATGTGCGCAAACTCCAGGTCAGCTAAACTTTTTTGAGTGAATTTGGCGCCTTTAGGGAACAACAGTTCTTTATAGACGTTATAAATTCCCTGAGAAGTTTTACCGTTAACAATCTGGAAAAGTTTGTCAACAAGTTCATTTTTCAGGTTGGTTGTAGCCAGATTATATCTCTTATCTAATTTTTCAATCGCTGCTTTTTCTTCAGCTTTTGTAGTTTTTTTAGCTCTTGAGAATAATTTGGTATCAATTACCACACCTTTAATTGAAGGCGGAGTTTTAAGGGATGCATCTTTTACGTCGCCAGCTTTGTCACCAAAGATCGCACGTAATAATTTTTCCTCCGGAGAAGGGTCAGATTCACCTTTAGGTGTGATTTTACCGATCAGAATATCACCTTCTTTTACTTCAGCTCCAACGCGAATGATACCATTCTCGTCAAGATCTTTAGTCGCTTCTTCCGAAACGTTAGGGATATCTGGTGTCAGTTCTTCCTCACCACGTTTAGTATCACGAACCTCCAGTTCAAATTCTTCAATATGAAGTGAAGTGAAAATGTCCTCACGAACGATACGCTCGCTGATTACAATCGCATCCTCAAAGTTATATCCCTGCCAAGGCATGAATGCCACTTTTAGATTACGACCAAGGGCTAATTCACCATTTTCAGTCGCATAACCTTCACAAAGCACCTGACCTTTAACAACTTTTTGGCCTTTTTTAACAATAGGTTTTAAGTTGATACAAGTGTTCTGATTGGTTTTTTTGAATTTGATTAATTTATAAGTTTTGCTATCACCTTCAAATGAAACCAGACGGTCTCCATCATTTCTGACATATTTGATTGTGATTTCATTAGCATCAACATATTCTACAACACCATCACCTTCGGCGTTGATCAGCGTTCTGGAGTCACGCGCTACACGTCCTTCCAGTCCTGTACCAACGATCGGTGCTTCAGGACGTAATAAAGGCACTGCCTGACGCTGCATGTTGGATCCCATCAGGGCTCTGTTCGCATCATCATGCTCCAAGAAAGGAATCAATGAAGCTGCAATAGAGGTAATCTGATTTGGAGCAACATCCATCAAGTCTAATTTCTCAGGCTCGATAATCGGGAAGTCACCTTCATAACGTGCTTTAACACGTGGAGTTGTAAAGTTACCTTTGTCATCATACTCAGCATTTGCCTGTGCGATAGTTTTACCATCTTCATCTTCAGCAGATAAATAGATAACGTCTTCGTCAACAGCAACAATACCATCTCTTACAATTTTGTAAGGTGTTTCTATGAAACCTAAAGTATTGATCTTGGCATGTACACACAGAGAGGAGATCAGACCAATATTTGGTCCCTCAGGAGTCTCAATCGTACATAACCTTCCATAGTGAGTATAGTGAACGTCACGTACCTCGAAACCAGCTCTCTCACGAGAAAGACCACCGGGCCCTAAGGCTGACAGACGACGCTTGTGCGTAATCTCCGCCAGTGGATTCGTTTGGTCCATAAACTGTGACAACTGGTTAGTACCAAAGAATGAATTAATAACCGACGATAAAGTACGGGCGTTAATCAAATCAGTTGGTGTGAATACCTCATTGTCACGAATGTTCATCCGTTCACGGATAGTACGTGCCATACGTGCAAGACCGACACCAAACTGAGCGTATAATTGCTCACCTACGGTACGGACACGACGGTTTGATAAATGGTCAATATCATCGACCTCTTCTTTAGAGTTGATCAGTTTAATCAGATATTTAACAATCGCAATGATATCTGCTTTTGTTAATACCTTTACGTGATCAGGAGTATCCATCTTCAACTTACGGTTGATTCTGTAACGACCTACATCACCCAGATCATAACGTTTGTCCGAGAAGAACAGACGCTCTATGATACCCCTTGCAGTTTCCTCATCAGGTGGTTCTGCATTACGCAAAGCACGGTAGATGTTTTCCACAGCCTCTTTTTCAGAGTTGGATGTATCTTTTTGTAAAGTATTATATATAATTGTATAATCTGCCTGACTTGCGCCATCATCTTTAGATAAGATGATAGTTTTTACGCCGGCATCAATGATCATATCAATGTGTTCGTCTTCTAAAACAGTATCCCTGTCAAGAATCACTTCGTTACGATCAATTGAAACTACCTCACCGGTATCCTCATCAACGAAATCCTCAACCCATTTTCTCAGTACCCTTGCAGCAAGTTTACGACCGATATATTTTTTCAGACCAGATTTGCTAACCTTAACCTCATCGGCAAGATCAAACAGTTCCAGAATGTCTTTATCAGAGTCGTAACCAATTGCACGAAGCAGTGTGGTAACAGGGAACTTTTTCTTACGGTCAATATATGCATACATGACGTTATTTACGTCAGTAGCAAATTCGATCCATGATCCTTTAAAAGGAATAACACGTGCAGAATACAGTTTGGTACCGTTAGTGTGACGGCTCTGGCCGAAGAACACACCTGGTGACCTGTGCAACTGAGAAACAATAACACGTTCAGCACCATTGATCACAAATGTACCTTTAGGGGTCATATATGGAATAGTACCCAGATATACATCCTGAATAATGGTTTCAAAATCTTCGTGCTCCGCGTCGTTACAGGAAAGCTTTAATTTAGCTTTCAACGGAACACTATAAGTTAACCCACGGTCAATACACTCTGGTATATCATAACGCGGTGGATCAATAAAATAATCAAGAAACTCCAGAACAAAAATATTCCTGGAATCAGTGATTGGAAAATTTTCAGCAAATACTTTAAACAACCCTTCAGTGTGACGGTTGTCTGATGTAGTTTCTATCTGAAAAAATTCTCTGAATGATTGCAACTGTACATCAAGAAAATCGGGATAATCGATGATGTGCTTACTTCGTGCAAAATTTACTCTTTGGTCGACTTTATTTGCCAAGGTACTAAAGTTAATTTAGTTTAAGAATAAACTATTTGTTTGGTTTGCCGTGAGACATTTCACCAACCAAACTTAGATGAAATGTATATAAACAGGTATAGACTCCGACTATATAGTCGGAGTCTATGTTTAATTTATATTGAAATTAAGTGATTACTTAACCTCAACTACAGCTCCAGCTTCTTCTAATTGTTTTTTCAAAGCTTCAGCTTCGTCTTTAGTAACGCCAACTTTTAATTCTTTTGGTGCACCATCAACTAAGTCTTTTGCTTCTTTTAAGCCTAATCCAGTTAAGTCTTTAACTAACTTAACAACAGCTAATTTCTGACCACCAGCTTCTTTAAGGATTACATCAAAAGAAGTTTTTTCTTCAGCTGCAGGAGCAGCATCACCAGCAGGACCTGCAACAGCAACTGCAGCAGCAGCTGGTTCGATACCATACTCGTCTTTAAGGATTTGAGCTAATTCGTTAACTTCTTTAACTGTTAAGTTTACTAATTGCTCAGCAAACGCTTTTAAATCTGCCATTGTATAGAGTTTTTAAAATTTTACGTAAAATAATATTAATTTATAGAACTTATGAGGTGTTCCTTAACCTTCTCTTTCCTGAAGAGTTTTAACAATTCCTGCGATTTTACCGCCACTAGATTTCAATGCTGAAATAACATTTTTAGCTGGTGATTGTAACAAGCCAATGATATCTCCGATTAACTCTTCTCTTGATTTCAAGCTAACCAGGGCATCTAAATGATCATCTCCAACAAAGATAGCAGTGTCAATATAAGCTGCTTTCAATAATGGTTTGTCAGAACCTTTTCTCAAGGCTTTGATCAGCTTAGCCGGACCATTACCAGTTTTTGAGAATAATAAAGCCGACTGACCTTTTAAAGCTGCAAAGATATCTGAGTTATCGCCTTCTAATCCTTCAATCGCTTTTCTGATTAAAGTATTTTTAGCAACCTGCATTTCAATACCGCTTTCGAAACATTTGCGACGGATGTTGTTAACTTTCTCAACAGACAAGCTTGATGTATCGGCAATATAAAAATTACCAAATTCCTGCATCTTCTCTTGAAGAGCCGAAACTACTTCGTGTTTTTCTTCTCTGTTCATAATTAGATCCCTGCTACTGATTTAGTTTCGATTGCAATCCCAGGACTCATTGTAGAAGAAACATGAATGCTCTTAAAATAAGTTCCTTTAGCAGCAGATGGTTTTAGCTTAGAAATTACCTGAAGTACTTCTAATGCATTTTCATATATTTTTTCTGCTGGGAATGATACTTTTCCTACTGAAGCGTGTATAATACCACTTTTGTCAACTTTAAAATCAATTTTACCGCCTTTTACATCAGTAACTGCTTT
>Ga0247805_1001786_pt1 | contig 10181 bp, 5 predicted proteins | sample UWRJL044104R1_FD_180930 | JGI IMG/M metagenome (GOLD analysis project Ga0247805, IMG submission 180930) | Plant litter microbial communities from Arlington Agricultural Research Station in Wisconsin, United States - UWRJ-L044-104R-1 | ecosystem: Environmental > Terrestrial > Plant litter >...
GCCATCCGCGCGGTACAACTGGCCGCGCCATTCAATCTGCCGACGCAATTCTATTCGAGATGGCGTAGGCTCCAGTGGACATTCGACCGAAGGTTGTAACAATGCGCAGACTTTTCCTGATTGCCTTGCTGGCCTCCGTAGCTGCTCCTGCTGCTGCACAACCCACTCTCAACCCTGCCGGGATCGAGGCTGCACCCGTGCTCGAGGGCGGCTCCGATGAAGTGCTGACCGGCACCGTCACCGACGACAGTGCGTGGCAAGACCTCGGCATCGCCATCCCCGCTTTCGCCACCGACCGCGAACAAGCCACCGCCGCCAATGCCGATGGCACCGGCGCGCTCGGCCTCGAATTGGCGCGGGTCGTGTTTAACGATCTGCGCAATAACGGCCTGTTCCGGCCAGCCGGGCCAGACGGCCTGCCGCGCCCCAGCTACAGCCAGATCACCGCGCCCGCATGGACAAGCTGGCGCGGGCGGTCCGCCGAAATGCTCGTGCAAGGCTATGTCCGCTCCGCCCCTGATGGCCGGTTGACCGTCGGCTGTTATCTGTATGACGTGGCCTTGCAATCCGAACTGGTGCGCGAAGGCTGGGTGGTGGCAGCCAGCGAATGGCGCCGTGCGGCTCACAAATGCGCCGACCTCGTTTATTCGCGCCTGTCCGGCGAAAGTCCATTTTTCGACAGCCGCATCGCATACATCGCGGAAACCGGGCCAAAGGATAACCGGATCAAGCGGCTCGCGATCATGGATTCGGATGGCGCCAACCACCGGTTCATCACCAACGGTCAGACCACCGCGCTCAGCCCGCGCTATTCACCGGATTACACGCGCATTGCCTACCTCTCCTATGCCGACGGCAATCCGCGCATCTATGTGTACGACATCGCCACCGGGCGGCAGACGCTGGTAACGGAGAGCACCAACCCGACCTTCGCCCCGCGCTGGAGCCCGGACGGTACGCGCATCCTGTATTCGATGGCGACCGGCGGAAATACCGACATCTACATCGTTCCCGCCACCGGCGGCACAGCGCGGCGGCTGACCGATTCGCCGGGGATCGACGTAGGCGGATCGTTCAGCCCCGATGGTCGCCAAATCGTGTTCGAATCTGATCGCTCGGGCGAACAGCAGGTATACGTGATGAATGCGGATGGGTCCGGCCAGCGCCGCCTGACCTTCTTCGGCGGGCGCGCAGGCACTCCTGAGTGGAGCCCGCGCGGCGATCAAATCGCGATTACATATATCGCGGGCAATTTCCGCATCGGGGTGATGAACACCGATGGGCGCAATTTACGCTTGCTTACGGATGCTTGGCAGGACGAAGCACCCACCTGGGCGCCCAATGGCCGGATCATTCAATTCTTCCGCACAATCCAGGGATCGGGCGAAACCGCGATCTATCAAGTCGACCTGACCGGTCAGAACGAACGCCGCTTGCGCACCCCGGTTGGCGCTTCCGATCCGGCATGGGGGCCAGTTCTGCCCTAACCGTGTTTGACATCACCGGTGTGACCGGTAGGTTTTGAATATCGATACGGATTGATTTGAGAAAGAGAGGCAAGATATGAACCGTTACCTCATCGCGCTCACGCTATCGGGTGCGCTCGCACTCGGTGCGTGCAAGAAAGACCCACCAGCCGACATCCCGCTGCCTCCGCGCGATACGGTTACTCCTGCGCCAACTCCCGCGCCGCCGCCCTCGCAAACCGGTTCGCAGCCGGGCACCCAGGGGCATTTCACCACCGCAATGGCCGGGGCGGACACGATCTATTTCAACACTGACGAATTCAACGTGGATTCGGCTGATGCCACCGCGCTGCGCCGTCAAGCGGAATACCTCACGCAGTATCCTTCAGCCCGGGCCACTGTAGAAGGCCATGCCGACGAACGCGGTACGCGCGATTACAACCTTGCGTTGGGCGAACGTCGGGCTAATTCGGCCAAGAACTATCTCGTCAGCCTCGGTGTGTCGGAAAGCCGTTTGCGGACGGTCAGTCACGGCGAAGAACGCCCGGCAGCGATGGGTGCCGACGAATCCGCATGGGCACGCAACCGGCGCGCCGTTACGGTTATGATCGGCAATTAATTAATTGGTGAAAGTGGGCGCGGCGATCATGGTGGCCGCGCCTGCATCTGCGTGAACGGTAGGAGCGCGATCGGCAATTGCAGGCGCAGCCAGTGCCAGCCCAGCCATCGCGAGGACAGAAAGACACGCGGAAATAGCCAATTGCCTACTCATCGAAAAATACCTGTCGCTGGATTATGTCCAAATTAGATAGGGTTTGAGTACTTTATTGCAACGCAACAAATTGCATCATTTTGTCGCCAAACCGGCGGTTCCCGTATGCGCCGCCATGCCCTATGACGGTTTGATGCACCTTGAAGAACTACCCTCGTAATGAGCCGATCGACCGACTGGGGCTTCCCCCGCTGGCGCGGCTATGAAACCGCGCGTGAAGCGGCACCGGTAAAACTGTGTGACCGGCACGGCTGCACCGAAAAGGGCGAATGCCCTGCTCCGAAAAGCCCCAACAGCCCCGACCGCTGGTACTTCTGTCAGGCTCACGCCGCCGAATATAACCGCGGGTGGAACTATTTTGAGGGCTTGGACAAGGAAGAAACCGCCGCCCGCGCCAAGGCGGAACAGTCCGAAAATGCAGGCTATGCTGAAAGCGCGCATTACGGCTGGGCTACGTCTGGCGACGGTAGCCGCAGCGCCGATGAAATGCGCGCTCTGGACGTGCTCGGGCTGGAAGCAGACGCGGATTTCGAAGCGATCCGTAAGGCATATCGCGCCTGCGCGAAAGAAGTGCACCCCGATGTAAAACCGGGCGATGCGGCGGCGGCGGAGGCATTCCAGAAGCTGCAGCTATCATATGAAGTGCTGCGGCAGGCCGAAGAACGGCGCACTTGGAAGGGTTGACCGATGATGCGGTTACGGTTGGGGATTGGAGCGATGGCGTTGGCTTTGCTCGGCAGCCCGCCCGCATCGGCGCAGGAGATATTCTGCCCGGCTGACGATCCGCTTCCCCCGCTCGTTCCGGCAATTGCGCAGCCGCTGGTAGACGGTCAGAACGGCCAACAAACGCACCGCGCTCAAACATCTTCGCACCGCGTGGCGCGGCGGGGAACGAGGCATTCGGTGAGGGTGGTTTCGGTCGCTAGCCTGCGCGAAGCTGGTCGAAATCGTTGAGGAAACTGACGCTGGCTTCTGCAACAAGCCAGCAATCACGAGGATTAACGCCATGACTTACCCGACGCTCACCATCGAACAGCATGGCGGGGTGACGCTGGTTACGCTTAACCGGCCAGAAGTGTTGAACGCGCTCAATTCGCAGGTACTCAGCGATCTGATTGCCGTTTTCGGCGCATTCGAGGCCGATCCGCAGCACCGTTGCGCGGTTGTCACCGGATCGGGCGACAAGGCGTTTGCAGCAGGTGCAGACATCAAGGAAATGGCCGACAAATCGCTCGCGGAGTTTTACGCGGAAGACTTCTTCTCCGGTTGGACTGAGCAATTCGTGCGCCGCAACCGCAAGCCGTGGATCGCGGCGGTGAACGGGTTTGCGCTCGGCGGCGGGTGCGAACTGGCGATGATGGCCGATTTCATCATTGCGTCGGACAAGGCCCGGTTCGGCCAGCCGGAGATCAAGCTGGGCGTGCTGCCGGGCATGGGCGGGTCACAGCGATTGGCGCGCGCAGTCGGCAAAGCCAAGGCGATGGACTTGTGCTTGACCGGACGGATGATGGACGCCGCCGAGGCCGAACGCTGCGGCCTTGTGGCGCGGGTGGTGCCGCATGAAACGCTGCTGGACGAGGCGCTGGCAGCAGCGCAGGCGATTGCGGCAATGGCTCCGCTGGCGGTGCTGGCGAACAAGGAAGCAGTCGATGCGGCGTTTGAAACTACGCTCGATCAGGGGCTGAAATTCGAACGGCGGCTGTTTCAGGTGCTTACCGGCACTGCGGACAAGGCCGAGGGTATGACGGCGTTTGTAGAAAAGCGTGCCGCCGTGTGGACGGGGAAGTAGGGCCTACCTCCGTACCGGCACATTCCCGTCACCAACCACCGCGAAAGCTGACCAATAGAACGGATGCGAGGTATTCGCATCGTCCATCAGGCCGAGTTGTGCCTGCCGCAGCGCTTCGGTCGCCGAAACGCCCGGAGCAGCAGCAAAGAAGCCCGAAATCAACCTGCCGGTAGCACCGTAATCATCGGGCACCGGCCAATGACTGGCCACCACAGTGCGCCCGCCAGCACCGACAAAAGCGCGCACCAAACCGTCCAAAGCGAAATCACCGCCGCCGCTGACACCGGCCTCGCGCGTCGCAGACAGGCCGCCTTCGCTAGCGGTGTTGCACGCCGACAGAATGATCAGATCGGCATCGAGCGACAGTTCGAAAATCTCCGCAAAGCTGAGCAGACCGTCAGAATCCGCGTCCCCGAACGATGTCAGGAGCGCGGGGCGCGGCGGGCATTGCGGCTGGGGCGAGGTGACGAGGCCGTGGGTGGCGAAATGCAGGATACGGTATTGATTGAGGTCGGGCATTGCCTTCAGCCCGGTATCCGAGAATTCCGCCCCGGTCAGCAGCGTGCCCTGCGCCCCTGCGCGTGCGAGAATGGTTTCAGCGGTCCGCAATTCGTCGGCGCGGATCGGGTTGTTCCAGGTTGAGGGCGACCAGCGGCACCGGGCGTCCTGCACTCCGCCAGAGCGGGTACCCGTATTGGGCAGCGCATTGGCACCGAGCGGCAGGTTACTGCCAAGCCCGAGGTAAGCCATCCGCGCATCCGAACCACGCGCCGCGCGTACATCGCGGAAAGCGGTGGGCGAAACTGCGGTGGAAATCTGCATTGCCCGGCCGAGCCACTGCGTGCCGCGATAATCGTAGGGATCACCCAGCAGCGTTTCCGCCTGCGCGGTATAGCGGCTAATGCTGGCATCATCCATCACCAGCAAGTTGATCGGCAGCTTCAGCAGATCGCCGTCGGGTTCGAACACCAGATGCGAAACCTGCCGCAAATCGCTATCCACCGGCCCGAACAGCGCGGTGTATAGCTGCCGCGCCACGCCCATTTCGAACGGGTAGGTAATGGTCTGCCCGGCCTGTTCGATCGCAATCGAATCGCGCAACGTATCGACCATCGCCCCGATGTCGTTGGGACTGGCGCCCACCCGGTAAGCGACCGCGCCCGAAGCCCGCGCGAAGATTGCGTAGGCGGCGTTATCCAGCATCACCAGTTTGAGATAGGCCTCATCCGGCCCCAACGTGGCGGTGAGTTCGGCCAATTCCATGCGGGCATCGCTGACGACCCGGTAGCGCGGATATTGCGCCAGTTGCTGTTGCAGTTCTAGCTGGCGCAATTGCAGCGCGGCCAGTTCATCACGCTGGGCGGTTATGGCAATTTCGGCCTGCGCATCGCCGACTTCCGCATCGAGCGCGGCTTGCGCCAGCCCGGCGCGCAGCCGTTCGATTGCGCGTGCGATATTCAGCGATTGGCGGAACAATTGCGCCGCCTCGTCGCTACCGCCGGAAAGCTCGCGCGCGAGCACGGCCTGCGTCTGGGCAAGGCCCGGCCGTTGGAGCAACTGGCTGGCGACAAACAGTTCATTGGCCGCGCCCGGATCGGTGCCGCGATCCGCCAGCAGCGCGAAGTATGGCGCGAGCAAGCGGCGCAATGCACCAGCCGGCTTGGTTTCCGCATCGCCGACCAGCGCGCGGAACAACGCGAGCGCTTCGTCTTCGCGGCCGGCGCGGACCAGATAGCCTGCGAGTTGCGCACGCGCGCTAGCCAATGCGGGGCTGGCGGGATAGTTCGCTTCGACCAGCACCACCGCTTGCGAGTATAAGCCTTCGGCCTGCGCCGAATTGCCGCCGCGCTCGGCAATTCCAGCCAGTTCGGCGAGAATTTGCGCGCGCAGCCACAGGATCGAAGCCACCCTGCCATCGCGTACATCCTGCAACCCGGATTGCGCCGCCAGCAGGCTGGTGCGCGCTTCGGCTTGGCGTCCGAGCGAACGCAAGGCGCTGGCGCGGATATAGTCGGCTTGAGCATCGAGCAGGCCGGAGCGTTCGAGCACAGTCAATTGCCCGGTCGCGCCGCTGATGGCGTTGTTCTGTTCAGCCGACAGTCGCTCGGCCAAGGGGTTGGAAATCGACAATGCGCGCAAGTCGTCCAGTCCGGTAGCGTTGGCGGGCAAGGGGGTGTCCAGCAGCAGCAGCGCTTCGTCGGCGCTATCGCGGTTGATCGCATCCAGCGCTTCGAAATTGCGCGACAGTCTGACCAGCACCGGATCTTCGCCGACCAACTGCTGCGCTTCGACGAACATCAAGGCAGCTTCGAGGTAGTTGCCCAGATTGGACTGCTGGAGCGCAGCGTTGAGCTGCGCTTCGACCGCATCTCCGCCCTCAAGCGAGGTGGCGGCGGCGGCGAAAAATTCAGCGGCTTCGGCAAATTCGCCAGCGTTGGACCGGCGATAGGCCTCGGCAAGCGCCGCATCGGGCGAAATCGCTTCGGCCTGCGCGCGGGCAAACGCGCGCGCATCGGCGGCCTGCGTCAGCGGGATTTCAACCGTGCCGGGCACCAGCCGCCCGGTGGCGAGATTGCCCAGCCCGAGCCGCAACGCATCATGATAAGCTGCAACACCGCTGGCGGCGTAGGTAACGCCGCGCGATTCGCCCACGATCAGCAGGCGTTGGAGGCCTCCCGGCGCGGTGCAGAGAAAGCTTTTGGCAGCGGGCAGACCCTCGGGGTTCTGCGTGTCGGCTGCGAGGGAACAAGTAGCGCCCGCAGCGCTTTCCTGCGCCAACAGTGTCGCTTCGTTGCCGCCGCGCAGCACATGCAGCGTGCCCACGGCTGACGACGCATCCTGACACACGATCATATAATTGCGATCGAACAGACCTTCGCCCCGCTGCGGACTGGCGATCTGCGCTTCGCACAGATTGTTGGAACCGATTGGCAAACTGTCGCGCAGCGCCATTGCGCCGGATTGTGCGGCGACAGGCGCGGCAAACCCGGCGAGGGCTAGGGCGCCAGATAAGGCCAGCCCCAGTGAACGGCTGAGAATGTGTGAGGAGGGGAAGCGATCAGTTGGCATCGTCTTCGTCCTCTTCTTCATCATCGTCTGACGCGGCAGCTGCACTATCGGTGCCGCTAGTGACCGGGTCGCCGACCATGCCTTCTGCGCTGATCAGCGGTGTATCTACGAGCGAAGGGAAATCCGCCCCGAAGAACAGTTCTTCGCCTGCGGCTTCTACGCTGGCTTCGTCGGGCTTCAGCGGCTCTTCGATCAGTACGTAATTGGTGATCTCTCCATCAACCGGAGTTTCGACCGCTGGCGGCGGCGGCGGCGGCGGCGGCGGAGGTGGAGGTGGAGGTGGAGGTGGAGGAGGAGGAGGCGGCGGCGGCGGTGGCGGCGGTGGCGGAGCCGCACCGCAGGTCCCCTGATTGATCGTGCAATTGTTCAGCGTTGACGTGGCGGTGAACGGCCCGGCGAGCGTGCCGCTGCCAATCGCGGCATCGAAATAGGCGTCGTTGATGACGGGGCTTCCGGTCTGGGGGTCAACCCCCGCTGCATAGACAATCACATTGAGTGGTGCGCCGACTACGGCGGCGGTGTTGACGATTTCTACCGCCGAACGCCCGCTGTAGATCCCGCCCAGCACGGTTCCGGCGCCTGTGTTCTGCATAAGGATATACTGGCCAGCACGCAATTCGACCGAGTCGGCGGTGATGTAATTCGAAGCTGAACTCGGGCCGCCATTATCCGCCAGCAAGAAGGGCAAGCTCAGATCGTTCGGATTGCTGCGGATTGCATCAGCCCGCGCGGCGTTCGCTGCCAGCAATCGCGGCGCGTCGAGGGACACTCGGCCATCCGCTCCGCTATTACTGTTGAGCACGCTAACGCTACCGGTCGGAAGTGTGATCTGGATGAAATCACCTGCCTGAAGCGCGAGCGCGGTATCTGAATTCGCGTTGCTGACAACTACCGCGCCTGCAACTTCCATGCTGCCTGAAGTTGCGATGCGCACGCTTGAGAAGTTGTCGCCTTCTTCGGCGTTGATCGTCAGGTCGCGCAGTTGCACGTCCGCCAGTTCGCCGCTGATCGGCTGACCAGTACGGACAGGCAGGTTGATCGTGAGCGATGTGCCGCGCAATTGCGATGCTTCGGCCTGGGTCAGAGAGTAACCAAGCCCGCTGCTGGTGCCGCCGATCACTGCCATCCGCTCGGTGTTGAGCGAGTTAAGGGTTATACCCCCCACTGCCTGCAACAACGCTTGCGGCGTGATCGCGATATCGTTCGAACTGAGTATGAAGTTGTTGGCAATATAACTGGGATTCGATGCATTCGTCCCGCTGAACTGGATCAGGCCGGAGCCGTTCAGATCGATCAGCCCCGTAGGGTTGGATGGTGAAACTCCTGCGATCACGCTGCTGCCAGCGCTCGTGGACAGTAGCAGGTCGCCGGTCATATCGACTTCGAGCAGCTCAGCCGCGAGGATATTTCCGCCCTGCGCAACGATCTGCGACGCGGTCTGGCTGGCAGTATTACCCAGCGCGGTGATGCTTATCGAATTGCTGGAAATTGCGCCGCCCGATGCCTCCAGCAGGAAGTTACCTGCGAATCCGCTGCTGGTCGGGCCGGCTAGTGCGGACATTTCCAACACTACCTGCGGAATGGAGATTGAAGAGGTAGTGTCCGACGATGTCACGATCCGCACGCTGCCGCCCGCGGCGCCGCTCGTTTCTGAAACGGCATTGGCAGTGACGTTTAGCGAAGTGAACGTGGCAGCCGTGTCGTTGCTAGTCACCAGCGAGAAATTGCCGCCCTGCGCTAAAGCGGATTGCGCAGAGGCGTTGAGCACGACCGATATCGGTCCGCCCGTAATGGCGGTGTTGGAGAGATCGATCTGAGCGCTGCCCGCAGTTGCCTCGCCCGTATTGTTGCTGGAACTGGACCCGGCTGATGCGGCTGCGTTGAAGTTTAGCGCGCCAGCAGTGATGTCTGCACCGCCGCTTCCTTCCAGCCGCACAGTTCCGCCAATGGCCGAGCCGCTCATCCCTTCGGTGCTTCCGCCCACGGCTTCCGCAGAAAGGCCAAGCGAATTGCCGAAGTCGGCGGTTGCCCCTTCTCCCACTGCAACTTGCGCCAGCCCGGCCTCGGCAAAGCCGCCCCCTGCGCTAGGTGCGCCGCCGCCAACGGCATTGGCGCTGAGTGAGTGAGTGTCGCCGCCAAGGGTAAAGTCGCTGTTCTGCGCTATGTCGACTGTCACCTCGCCGCCGAACGCATCGCCGCCGGTGCCGCCGCTAACCAGCGACCCGTCGCCGCCATTTCCGTCTGCCGATAGGCGGAAATTGCCGCCGACCGAAAAATCGCTCCCGGACACCAGCACGGATACATTTCCGCCTTCGCCGATGCCGCCGATTCCCCCGTCGCTGCCCGTGCCCGCCGCGCCGATCAGCAGATCGCCCGCAAATGACATACTGGAATCGGTCGCCGATATCGCAGCCGTGCCGCCGAAGCCGGAGACAGGCGCAGTGATGCTCTCACCGCCAATGCCTTCTGCGAATAGGGAAGTGCTTGTTCCCAGCTCGACGATGCCGCCGTCGTCGGCGGTGATCGATACGTTGCCGCCGGTGCCATCGGCGCCGCGCCCGCCAAAGCCCAAAGCGGACAGCGTGGACACGCCAGCTACGAGCAATTGTGCATCCGGAGCGGAAACATCGCCCGTTACGTCGATGATGACGTTGCCGCCGAACCCGGCTCCGCCAGTGCCCGTGCCAGTGGCGAGACCGCCGCGGCCGCTGGACGTAATTTCCAGCGAACCTGAAATATCGACGGTGGCGCCGGAGGTTAACTCAAGGCGCGCGTTGGCAATGTCAGAATTCACAACCGTATTGCCGCCGGTGCCGCTGGCGGTGCTGCCGCCGGTGGATTGCACGTTAATGCCTAGGCTGGTGAGGTCGGCAGTCGATCCACCGATCGCTAGTAGCTCGGCATTGCCGCCTGCCGCACTACCGCCCTGGCTGGCGGCGGAAAAACCGCCAGTGGTGATCGCCTGTATTTCGGTGATGCCGCTCACCGTCAGCAAGCTGCCATTTTGTATGCTGATTGACGCACCGACGCTCTCCGCGTTGCCGCCTGCACCGCTGGAACCGCTGCCGCCCAGGCTAGCGGCATA
>Ga0247805_1001790_pt1 | contig 10156 bp, 9 predicted proteins | sample UWRJL044104R1_FD_180930 | JGI IMG/M metagenome (GOLD analysis project Ga0247805, IMG submission 180930) | Plant litter microbial communities from Arlington Agricultural Research Station in Wisconsin, United States - UWRJ-L044-104R-1 | ecosystem: Environmental > Terrestrial > Plant litter >...
GCCAACATCGGAATATCGAAAGCTTTGCAGACCGAAGCCATTTCGTCCTCGGACGTCAGCGCTTCGGGGAACAGGACATCGGCCCCGGCCTTCTGATAGGCTTCCAAACGGCGCATCGCTCCGTCGAAGCCCTCGATTTGCCGGGCATCGGTGCGCGCAATGATGACGAGTTCGTCGTTCGTCCGCGCCTCACAGGCTACCCGAATTCGCCGTACCATGTCGTCCGTCGAAACAATGCGTTTCCCCTTCACATGCCCGCACTTTTTGGGGAATTCCTGATCTTCGAGCTGGACCGCCGCTACTCCCGCTTTTTCGTAGGCACGGACGGTATGATGGACGTTCAGCAGGCCCCCATAGCCGGTGTCAGCATCTGCAATGACCGGGGCATTCGACACTTCTACCAGCGTGGCCATCCGATCGACCATTTGAGTAACCGAAGCGATACCCGCGTCTGGGATGCCATGCGCAGATGCGGTAAGCCAATATCCCGAACCGTAAACCGCATCGAAACCGATATCGTTCGCAATGACTGCCGTGATCATATCCTGAATGCCTGGCGCCACGATAAAGTGGCCCGCGGCGAGACGGTCACGCAGGGATGCTAAAGCCATTAACGAGTGCTCCGTAAGTTCGGCACCGGACCTTGATCGGCGACCGGTTCGGCAATCCTTGACTGCAGCCCTCAGCCAGACAACGAAGCGAGACGAAAATATTCGTCAGGCGAACAACGTTTCACGCGGTATGGTATAGCGGTGCTAGAAAGCCAGCATGTATCTCTTGGGCTAGTACAGGCATTGATTGGATCATAATGGTAGAGACAACCGGAAGCACGAAAAGCGGATGGACAGCTGTCGGCGCGTTGCTCCTCGTGATGGCTGTCTGCCACGGTGTAATCACCTCTGGTCTGCCCGCGCTGGACAAGACGCTTTTGGAGAGCTTGGATATTTCGCGCGGCGACCTGAAACTGCGCGAGACGATATTCCTGTTCGCCTCAGGGCTATCCGGGCTCGGCATCGGGTTCCTGACCGCTCGTTTACGCCCGCGCACCATCGTCCTTTCAGGCTTGGCGCTGCTTGCGGCAGTGCTCGCCGTTTATAGCCATGCCACTTCCATCGGGCAGATCTACGTCCTGTATGCGGTTCTGGGCATGTGTTACGCCAGCGCCCATGTCGTCATCGTCGTTCTGATGGTCCGGCAATGTTTCGAGGAGCGCCGCGCTTTGGCCATTTCGGTGGCCCTATCCGGAACCAGCATCGGTGCTGCCATCTTTCCCAGCCTGATCGTGCTAGCGCTTGAACATTATGACTGGCGCCAGGTTCTGACCGGGCTGGCGTTGCTGCCTTTGCTGATCCTGCCCGTCGCCGGTTTCCTGCTGCCGCGCCTGCGCGTGGGAGAGACCTTGAACCCCCAAGGAGCAGCCGCTGCCGCCCCTTCAAGCCTCTATCGGCGCACGCCGCTGGTCATCGGCCTACTGCTGGTCGCGATCTTTGCCACCTTCTTTGCTTCGACGGCCTTCCTTCTCAACCTGTTCCTGTACTTGCAGGATATCGGCCTGTCTGCGCGGATGACAGCGACCGGCGTCAGCACAGTGTTTGTCGTGGGCCTGTTTGGCAAGATACTGGTGGGCATGGCGGCCGAGCGATGGGGCACGTTCCGTGTCTGGACCAGCCAGCAGGTTATCCTGCTATCCGGGGCTATAATCCTCACGATCGCCGACCCCTCGATCATATTCGTTGGTCTTGCGCTGCTCGGGCTAGGTTGGGCCGGCTGCTATGTGTTGACCCAGGTTGTGATTGCAGAAGTGTTCGCAGGCCCAAATCTAGGGCGGATTGCAGGCGGATTCATCGTATTCGAGGCGCTGTCTTCAGGAAGCGGCGTATGGATCGCTGCATCGGCTGCCGACTATTTCGGAAGCTATCAATGGGCCTTTGCCCTGTGCAGCGGTTTGCTGGTGGTCGCCATCGTTGCGTCGATCCTGTTCCGGCGGATGGCTGTCGCGCGCCACGTTCACGGCTCAATCGTCAAGTAAGGTCATCCGGAAGTTTGGCCATATCTGCGCCGATTGCCGCTGCGGTCCGGCGTAAAGGATCGACGAAACGGCCGATGGCGTCAGCAAGCGGCATCGCGGCGGAAAAAAAGACGAGCGTGACGGTGCCAGCCAAATCGGGGCCGATAAACAGCGGGACAGCGATCGAGGAGGTCCGGCCCGGATTGGCAGAATATCCCGTGCGAGCGACAGCCGCATAACCGTTCTCGATTATCCGCTCCGCCTCCCCCTTCACCTCAAACGCCTTGAGCGTGGCGAACTCCGCGCTGGTCGCAATCGACTTGTAATGCTCGACCAGCTGGCGGCGGACCTCGACACCAGCATGGGCAAGAAATGCCCGGCCGGAGGCTGATACGGTGAGAGGCACCTGCCACCCCGGATAGTAATGGTTGAACGTCAGCGGCGTCTGCGTGCTGGTCGAATCGCGCACGACCATCGCATTGCCCACTCGCGTCACGATGCTGATCGGCCAATGGACCTGATTGGTAAGTGCAATGATATGCGGACGCGCCGTAATCACCAACTTGTCATGGATCTGGAACCCGTAGGCCAGCTCCAGAATCAACGGGGTCGGACGATAGCGTTTGCGGTCGGGCTCCCGTTCAATCACGCCTTCATCGACCAATGCCCTCACGATCCGCAGCGCCGTGGGATAGGGGAGATCGACCGCTTGGGAGATCTCGGTCAGTGTCAAAGCACTGGATCTGTTGATCGCGCGTAAGACGGCAAGCGCCCTCGAAATCGACCGGATGGAGTTTTCTTCACTGATAGCTTTTCCCCTTGGTCGGACCGTAAGCACATGGCGAGTCTGGCGGGATCATATTCGCTAGACGAACAAAAGGCCACGGTGCGGTGGCGCCTAGCCCTTGCCGGCTCAACAGTAGCGCAATTGGCGGCGCAAGCGCGTCGTGTTTCAATGGGGTTAGCAGTGCAACAAACAGAAGTCGTAATCGCCGGGGCCGGACCCGTAGGATCCGTCGCTGCGGCGCGGCTGGCCAGCATGGGTATCGACGTGGTTGTATGCGAATCCGAGGCGGCCTGCGCCCCTGATCTGCGCGCCTCGACTTTTCATGCAGCGACGATCGAAATGCTGGACGAAATAGACGCGGCCCAGCCTCTGATCGAACGCGGCCTTAAAGCCCCGATCTATCAGATGCGCGACCGCCGCAGCGGCGAATATGTCGAATTCGACCTAAATGAAATCGCCGACCACACGCGGTTCCCTTTCCGCCTGCAATGCGAACAGCACCATATGTCGACGCTTCTAACGCAGCGTCTCCCGAGCACCCCTAACGCCGAGGTGCGCTTCAACTGCGATGTTATCTCTGTCGAACAGGATGCAGATGGCTGCACGACAACCGTGCGCGACAATGGCACCGAAAAGCAAATCCGTTCAAAATTCGTAATCGGTGCCGATGGCTCGCGATCAGTGGTTCGCAGGGATCTTGGCATTGGCTTTGAAGGCTTCACCTACGACGAGAAGTTTCTGAGCTTGTCGACCACATTCCCCGTCGAATCTATCATCCCCGATCTCGCCTACGTTAACTACATGTCCGACCCTGATGAGTGGCTCGTCTTGCTACGCGTGCCCGGTTTGTGGCGAGTCCTCGTACCAGCAAATGTCAACGACCCTGATGACTTGTTGGTGTCGGATGCAAGGGTAGCCGAGGTGTTCGAGCGTATCGTTCCCGGGCAAACGATCGAGACCGCTCACCGGACTATTTATCGTGTGCATCAGCGTGTGGCAGAGACTTTCGTGCAAGGCCGGGCAATGTTGATCGGCGACGCTGCTCACCTCAACAACCCGCTGGGTGGTTTTGGCATGAACAGCGGTATTCATGACGCATGGAACCTCGCCGACAAGCTGTGGAAGATCCTGCGCAAGGACGGTGACGCTGACGTGCTCGGCATCTTCAACCGTCAGCGCCGCCACGCCACGCGCGAATTCATCCAGGCGCAGACGATCGCGAACAAGGCTTTCATCGAACAAGGCGCGGGCAAATTGCACAGTGCGCGCATGAGCCAGATGGCAGCGCTTCACGCCGACCCCGAACGCCGCCGTGCCTATCTGCTACGTCAGTCGATGTTCGAAAGTCTTCAGGATGCGGAGAACGTGGCGTGACGAACCAAGCCAACCCGGCACGCCGAAACGCAGACGTTCAGGGCCATCGCATGAAGTTCGGCGTTCTGGGACCGTCGACCAACACGATTGTTCAGCCTGATTTTGATGACCTGCGCGTGCACGGCGTTACCAACCACTACAGCCGCATCGTGGTCGACAACGCGCAGGCGGTCTCGAACGAGACCTTTATGGCCGGCGCATGGGAGATCAGCAAAAACACGATAGCGGCGGTCGAAGGCGTGCTGACGTGCGCCCCTAACTATCTCGTTATGGGCATGTCGGCTGTCACATTTTTCGGTGGTGCCAAGGGCGCAGCGAAATGGCGCGAGGATATCGAGCAGGTGTCAGGTCTGGGGGTTTCGACCGGAGCAGAGGCCACGGTCGAGGCGCTCAAGGCCTATGGCGGTATCAAAAAGGTGGCGTTCTTCTCGCCCTACTACCCTACCGCGAACGCCGAAGTTACCAACTTCCTGTCGGATCACGGTTTTGAAACCGTTCGCGACATTCCGCTGCAATGCCCATCCTGGCGATCCATCGCCGAAGTTTCCGAGCGTCAGATCATCGACACGTTCAAGGCGCTCGATGGCGACGATGTCGACGCGATCGTGCAGTGCGGCACCAACATTTCGGGGATCCGCGTTGCGGCCGCAGCCGAGTTGTATCTCGGTAAGCCGGTCATCGCTATCAACACCGCGACCTATTGGCACGCGCTGCGCGCGAACGGCATCCACGACAAGATCTATGGTTTTGGCCGCTTGATGAGCGAGTTTTGAAAATGGCCGCACCCCAGATGATCGCTGAGCCACTCAGCCGCATTCGCCCTTCGGAAATCGAATGGGAGCCGCTGGGCACGCACGGCATTCGCCGCAAACGCCTCGGCTATGACGAAACGACCGGGTTTGTCACCGCATTGGTCGACATTCCGGTGGGATGGCACGGCGGCGGCGTCGCGCATTATCATCATGCCTTTGAAGAAGTTTTCATGGTCGAAGGATCGGTGACAGTCGGCGGCAGCCATTATTGGCATGCTGGCGACTATTTCTTCCGCCCCGCCCAAGTGGTCCACGGGCATGATGAGCGGTCCGAAGAAGGCACGACTGCACTGATCAGAAGCGACGGTGCGCTCGCGCTGTTGCTCATCCACGAACCGGAAGAGCCAGACGAATATCCCCTGCCCGCATATGATGATGGGCGCGGACATCTTTACAACCTGAAGGTCGCTGATGTCGAATGGATCCCTGACGCGGACTTTCCCTCTGACTGGCATATCCGCCCACTCAGCAAAGATGAACGCACAGGCGCACGCACTATCATGGTGCAGGTGCCCGCTGGCTGGGAAGCCAGCGGCAATGCCAGTCCCGCTGGATGGGAGGCTTGCGTCCTTTCCGGCTCCATCACCGGTCAGAAGGCAGTCTTCGAACAGGGCGATTACAGCTCGGGCCCGGCAGGGACCGAAATCTTCGGCGCATTGTCGAGCGCAGATGGTTGCACCGCCATCGTTTGGCTGTTTGCGCCGGAGTCCGCCGCTTGATGCGAGCAGCGCAGCTTTTCGGTCCCGGCGACCTGCGGATCGTTGATCTTCCCGTACCAGTGCCCGGTCCGGGCCAAGCGCTGGTACGCGTAATGCGTTACTCCCCTTACGGCACCGATGTTGGCACCTATCTCAACCGATATGGCCGCTATGTCACTGCCTATCCGGTAGGCATTGGCGCTGATTTTTCGGGTGTTATCGAAGCGCTTGGGTCCGATGTAACCGGCCTGAAGACCGGCGACCGCGTGGCGGCGCTTGCGCTCGATCATTGCGGCACTTGCGCCAATTGCGACAAGGGTCGCACCAATCTGTGCCTCGACCCTGCGCTCAAGCATCCTGCGCGTCAGACCTGCTGCGAAGAATTTACGCTGGTATCCGCGTGCAAGCTCGCCGTGCTTCCGGACGGTGTTTCGTTCGAAGACGCCTCGATGCTTGCAGGCATTGTCGATGCGCTCAATGCCTTTGAACAAATGGGCTTGGTTGAGGGCGACACAGTGGCGATTGTCGGCGTGGGCGCGATGGGCCTAGGCGCAATTGCCACGGCAGCGGCACTCGGCCTCAACGTCGTTGCCCTCGGCGGCACCGGCAAGCGTTGTGATATGGCGAGAGCGTACAACGCGCATGTGCTGGCAATCACCAGCCACAACGAAGACCTGAAGGTTCGCGCCCTCGCCCACCAGCCTGGCGGTTTCGCTGCTGTAATGGAAACGACCGCATCCGACTGGGGCCTGAGCCAGGCGCTATCGGTCGCGGCACCGGGCGGCGTGGTTGCCATCACCGGAGGCGGCGATATCAAGCTGACCGCATGGGATCTGGTGGACCGCGAGCTTCGCCTCGTCGGGATCCGTGCAGGGCATCATCAAGAACAGGCTCTAGACCTGATCGCAAGCGGCCGCTTGAGCCTGCGCCTCACGGTCAATGATCGTTTCCCGCTCGACCGCGTTGCAGAAGCGTTCGAACTGCTCGCCGGCCCTGATGCCAAAGATATCGGGCGACTGGTCATCGAGATCGGCGGCACCGCATGAGCGGGAGGACACTCTACGACAAGCTGTGGGATAGCCACATCATCCGTGACTTTGGAGATGGGACAGCGCTGCTTTATGTGGATCGCCATCTGTTGCAGGAAACCAGCACGCATCAGTCGTTCGTAGCGCTTCGCGAAAGCGGTCGCGCGGCACGCCGGCCCGAGACGCATCTGGCAGTCCCGGATCATGCAGTGCCCACTGTCACCCGCGGCGGTACGATCAGCGATCCTCTGGCGGCGGCGCAGATTTCCGCATTGCAGAAAAACTCCGCCGACTTTGGCCTCAGCTATATCGATCTGGAAGACGAGCGACAGGGCATCGTCCATGTGATCGGGCCGGAACAGGGCTTCACCCTTCCCGGTATCACCCTGGCTTGCGGCGACAGCCACACGTCAACCCATGGCGCGTTCGGCGCACTTGCTTTCGGCATAGGTGCGACTGATTGCGCCACCGTAATTGCTGCGCAATGTCTGGTGCAGCAAAAATCGAAATCGCTTGAAGTTCGGCTGGATGGCACGCCGCAGAAATGGGTCGGCGCGAAGGATTTTGCGCTCGCGCTCATCGGCCAGCACGGTGTCGGGTTCGCCGCCGGTCACGCCATTGAATATCGCGGCAATGCTGTCGAGCAGATGTCGATGGCGGCGCGCATGACGCTCTGCAACATGTCGATCGAAGGCGGCGCCCGCGTCGGCATGATCGCTGGTGATGAAGTTACCTTCGAATATCTGAGAGGCCGCCCTTACGCTCCGCAAGGTGAGTATTTCGATGAAGCAGTCGCCTATTGGCGGACGCTGGCCAGCGATGCAGATGCGGTCTTCGACAAATCGGTCACTCTCGATGTGGGGTCGCTCGCGCCTTACGTAACTTGGGGCACCAGCCCGCAAGATGCGCTCCCCGTGTTTGATCGCATTCCGCACCCCGACGATGCGCCCAACGAAGGCGAAGCACGCCGCTGGCATCGCGCGCTCGATTACATGGGCATCCACGCGGGTCAGGCGTTGGAAGACATATCCATCGACCGTGTGTTCATCGGCTCGTGCACCAACGGCCGCATCGAAGATCTGCGCCTCGCCGCCGAAGTTGCTGCTGGGCGGCGCGTTGCTGCGAACGTAAGCGCCATCGTCGTTCCGGGGTCGACCAGCGTGAAACGTCAAGCAGAGGCGGAAGGTCTTGACCGCATCTTTATCGAAGCCGGCTTTGAATGGCGCCATTCGGGCTGTTCGATGTGCGTGGCGATGAACAGCGACCGCTTGGAGCCCGGGCAGCGTTGCGCCTCCACCTCAAACCGCAATTTCGAGGGGCGTCAGGGCCGCAATGGCCGCACCCATTTGATGAGCCCGGCAATGGCTGCTGCTGCTGCCATTCATGGCCATCTGGTCGACGTGCGCGAGGTGGTAGCATGACCCCTTTCACCATCCTGCGCTCGCCGGTGTTACCTGTGCTCGAAGACCGGGTGGACACCGACGTCATCTTTCCCGCACGCTTCCTGCTGCTGATGCAGCGCGGCGAAATGGGCCGCTATTTCTTCGCCGACCAGCGATTTGCTTCCGATGGTACGGTGATCGCGGAGCATCCGGTCAACGATCCGCGTTATGCTGGAGCCAAGATCCTCGTCACCGGGGCGGATTTCGGGTGCGGATCGAGCCGCGAGCAAGCCGTGTGGGCGATGACCAGCTTTGGCATCCGTTGCGTAATCGCCGAGAGCCTCGGCGAAATCTTCGCGGCCAATTGCCTGCGCAACGGCGTCCTCGCCATAACCCAGCCTCGCAAAGTGATCGGCGCATTGGCGGAACTGGGCGAGCCGGTCGAGGTTGACCTTGAAGCGCAAGAAATCCGGGCTGGAACGGTGATTTACCCGTTCGCAATCCCGCCCGCGCACCGCGAACGCCTGCTCAACGGATGGGACGATATCGATCTGATCCTCGCAAACGAAGGCGACCATTTGGCCACCTTCGAAGCTCGGCAACGGCTGCTGCAACCTTGGCTTTACGGAGCGCACCATGACTGATGAACTGACAGAAAACTACAAGCGGGCATTCGGCCGCCGGGTTGGTTTTGGCACCCGCCCGGCACTGATCCTCATCGACTTGTGCCGCGGCTACTACGATCCGGCCTGCGACCTTTACATGGGCAGCAATTCCTCGCTCGATTCAGCGTTGCGGGTACGCGAGGCCGCGAGCGCGGCGGGCATTCCTGTGATCCTGACCAAAGTCGTCTATCACGCTTCGACCATCGACGGCGGGCGGTTCTTCGAAAAATCGAAGCCGCTGCATTACTTCATCGAGGGCGGGGAATTTGGCGCATGGGCCGAAGGGCTGGATCCGCGCCCTGAGGAATTGGTCGTCGCGAAGCAATATCCCAGTGCCTTTTTCGGTACTTCACTTGCATCGACATTGACCGCGCACGGAGTGGATAGCGTACTACTGTCGGGCGTTTCGACCAGTGGCTGTGTGCGCGCGACCTGCGTCGACGCAATGTCGCACGGCTTCCGCACCGCAGTGATCGCAGAGGCCTGCGGCGACCGTCATCCTGACCCCCACAACGCCAACCTGTTCGATATGGACGCAAAATATGCGGACGTAGTGAGCGAGGAAGAAACCATCGCGTTCCTGCGCACGCTGGGGAACACAAAATGAGCGAGCGCCGTATCGAAATCGTCGAAGTCGCGCCGCGCGATGGCTTGCAAAACGAGCAGGTGCTGATTTCCACAGCGCACAAGATCGAACTCATCGAACGCATGGTGGCGGCAGGCGCTCGCCGGATCGAGGTGACGAGCTTCGTCCGGCCAGACCGCGTGCCGCAATTGGCAGACGCGGAAGCTGTGATAGCTGGCCTCTCACTGCCCGGTGGTGTCGTGACCATCGGCTTGGTGATGAACATGAAGGGTGCGCTGCGAGCGATCGAGACTCAGGTCAAGGAACTGGGCGCTGTCTGCGTTGCAACCGACAGCTTTGCCAAGCGCAACCAAGGGCAAACATCGCTGGAATCAGCCGAAATGGCCGCCGATGTCGTCCGCTTCGCTCGCAGCGAAGGTCGCCGCGCACAGGTGACGATCGGTGCAAGCTTCGGCTGCCCGTTCGAAGGCGAAGTCAGCGCTGACCATGTCGTAGAATTGGCCAAGCGGATCGCCGAAGCAGACCCGGTTGAAATCGCGCTGGCCGACACAATCGGTGTCGCGGTGCCCGTGCAGGTGCACGCGCTCGTCAGCCGCGTCCGCGAGGCGATTGGAACGATCCCGGTACGCGTCCACCTGCACAACACCCGCAACACGGGCATCGCCAATGCGTGGGCTGCGATTGAAGCCGGAGCCGCAACCCTGGATGCGTCGGTCGGCGGTATCGGCGGCTGCCCCTTCGCACCCGCTGCGACAGGGAACATTGCGACAGAAGACCTGCTCTACATGCTCGATCGCTCCGGCGTGGCCAGTGGCT
>Ga0247805_1001791_pt1 | contig 10154 bp, 7 predicted proteins | sample UWRJL044104R1_FD_180930 | JGI IMG/M metagenome (GOLD analysis project Ga0247805, IMG submission 180930) | Plant litter microbial communities from Arlington Agricultural Research Station in Wisconsin, United States - UWRJ-L044-104R-1 | ecosystem: Environmental > Terrestrial > Plant litter >...
CGCCCGAAGCGGTCGAGCAGCACAACGCCCGCCAGACGCCCGACGGTCATGGCCGTCACGAAGATGCCGAACATCACCGCGCCCGCTGCGTTGTCGAGACCGTGGCCGTCGACCATCGCGAGGGTGAGCCAGTCGTTGGCGGAGCCCTCGGCGAACGCCATGCCGAGCACGATCACGCCGATCAGGAGGGTGCGCGGCTCGCGCCAGATGCTCAGGCGTCCGCGCCAGCTGCGGGAGTGGTCGTCGGCCGCCACGGGCTCCTCGCCGTTGCCCAGGAGATGCTCCGACTGCACGTGGCGGAGTGCGAGCTGCCCTCCGACCAGGATCAGCAGCGCGATGACGCCGAGGTGCGCCGCCACCGGAACGCCCAGGTGCTCGGCCAGCGCGCCGAGCCCGGCGCCGGCGATCGTGCCGAAGCTGAAGAAGGCGTGGTAGACCGGCATGATGGTGCGGCCGAGGGCGCGCTCGTTCGCGGCGCCCGACACGTTCATCGCCACGTCGCAGGTGCTGAAGGCCGCCCCGAAGACGGCGAGGCCGATGAAGATCACGACGAAGCTGGGACCGACGGATGCGGCGACGCCGGCGATCGAGAACCCGACCGGAGCCACGATGAAGGCCACCCGCATGGTGCGCCGTGCGCCGAGTCGGGCGACCACGTGGCTCGATCCGAGCAGCCCGATGATCGACCCGAAGGCGAGCCCGAAGATCAGCACGCCCATGTCGAGCGTGCTCGCCCCGAGGGCGTCCCGGGTGGCGGGCAGCCGGGCCACCCAGCTCGCGAGGGCGATGCCGCACAGCCCGAAGATCACGAACATCGCGTTACGCCAGGAGGTCACCGCGCGCCGTTCCAGGCCGCCCGGATAGCTCGCGGGCTGGGCGGTCTCAGGTCTGCGTGGCATGGGATCCCCGGTGATCGATTCGGGAGCGGATCACTGCCGCGGCGGCGCTCCACTGCGTGCCAGCTACGCTACCAACCATGCGCCGACCGATCATCCCCGCCCTCGTGGTCGCCTCGACCATCCTGCTGGCCGGGTGCGCCGCGCAGGAGGCGCCGGCCTCGCGGTCCGTGTCGGCGCAGGAAGGGACGGCCAAGACGGGAACGGGCGAGCTGCGCACCGATCTGGCGCCCCTCGTCGACCGCTACGTCGACCTCGCCGACGCCGAGTCGGCTGTCTGGTCGTCAGGAACCCTCGCCGGCGACGACCGCGTGCCCGGCCCGAGCAGTCACTGGATCGACGCGGTCGTGGTGCTTCCCCAGGCCTCCTACGACGCGTTGCGGGCGGCGCACGAGTACACCGAGTCGGCGCAGAGGCCGGGAGTCGCCGACGCGCTCGCCGCATCCGTTCCCGAGGGTCCTCTTCTCGTGTCGGAGGAGCTCGACGCCGGCTTCGGGTCGTTCGAGGGCAGCAGCGACGTCTATCTGAGCGACGCCAGCCGTACGCTCGTGATCACGAGCACCTTCGAGTAGGTTCAGCGCGTGCCGGTGACGATCCAGCGCTCGCCGCGGGCGCGGAGCCCGAGGGTGACGGCCCGGGCGCCGATGTAGCCGATGCCGAAGGCGAGCCAGAGCCAGAAGAGGGCCGCGCCGCCGTCGAGCCCCGCACCGGCGACGAGCAGCAGCATCGGCAGGTAGACCGCGAGGTTGAGGATGCCCGTGAGGGCCAGATAACGCGCGTCGCCCGCCCCGATCAGCACGCCGTCGAGCACGAACACGTACCCGGCGAGGGGGATGCCCGCGGCCATGACGAGGAGGGCGACCGTGAGCGCGGAGGCGACCGCCGCATCCGTGGTGAAGACGGCGGGCAGAACCGGTGAGAGAGCGGCGATCACGAGGCCGAGGAGCGCCCCGCCGCCCACCCCGAACTGCAGCAGCCGGCGCGTGATCGCGCGCACCCGCGGCACGTCGGAAGCGCCGAGGCCGTGGCCGATCATGGCCTGGCCCGCGATGGCGAGGGCGTCGAGAACGAAGGCCAGCGTGGAGAACACGGTGAGGGCGATCTGCAGGGTGGCGAGTTCGGGGGTTCCGATGCCGGTCGCGACGAACACCGTCGCGAGCATCGCCACGCGCAGGCTGGCGGTGCGCAGCAGGAGCCACGAGCCGGAGCGCAGCGAGGTGCCGATGCCGGAGACGTGCGGCGTGAGCGTCGCGCCCGAGGCCCGCGCGGCGCGCACGATGATGACGAGGTAGGCGGCCGCCATGCCCCAGCTCGCCACGACGGTGCCGATGGCGGAGCCGGCCACGCCCCAGCCGAACCCGTAGATGAAGACGGCGTTGAGCGCGGCGTTCGCGGCGAAGCCGACCCCGGCCACGACGAGCGGGGTCTTCGTGTCCTGCAGTCCGCGCAGCAGTCCGCTCGCGGCGAGGGTGAGCAGCAGCGCCGGGATGCCCCAGAGCGAGATGGACAGGTAGGTGTGGGCGGCCGCCGCGACCGCGGGGTCGGCCCCGAAGAGGCCGACCACCGTCTCGGAGAGCGGCACCCCGACCGCGACCAGCGCGATGCCGACCAGCAGGGCGAGCCAGACGCCGTCGATGCCCGCGCGCACCGCGCCCGTGGTGTCGCCGGCGCCGAGGCGGCGCGCCACGAGGGGCGTGGTGGCGTAGGCGAGGAACACCAGCAGGCCCACGATGGTCTGGATGACGACGCTCGCGATGCCGAGCCCGGCGAGCGGGACGGCCCCGAGGTGGCCCACCAGCGCGGTGTCGGTGAGCAGGAAGAGCGGCTCGGCGACGAGCGCGCCGAGCGCCGGCAGGGCGAGGCGGCGGATGTCGCGGTCGAGGGCGGAGGGCACCCGTCGAGACTACTCAGGCCGCGATGAGGCACGCCGCAATAGGCTGGGAGGATGAGCCACGACACCTCCCTCCCCGCCGGCATCATCACCGGAGAACTCGACCCGGCGGTGCGCCCGCAGGACGACCTCTACCGCCACGTGAACGGCAAGTGGATCGACCGCACCGAGATCCCCGCCGACAAGTCCCGCTACGGGTCGTTCTACGAGCTGGCCGAGGAGGCCGAGCGCGCGGTGCGCGACATCATCGTCGAGGCGCAGACCGCCCAGGCCGGAACCGAGGAGCGCAAGTTCGGCGACCTCTACGCCAGCTTCCTCGACGAGGAGCGCGTCGAGGAGCTCGGCGCCACACCCCTCGTTCCGCTGCTCGCCGAGGTGGACGCGGTCGGCTCGATCGCCGACCTGCTCGCCACCCTCGGCCGCCTCGAGCGCCGCGGCACCACCGGCTTCAGCCAGGTCTTCGTCGACAACGACCCGGGCAACCCCGAGCGCTACCTCGTCTTCCTCGAGCAGGGCGGCATCGGCCTGCCCGACGAGTCCTACTACTCCGACCCCAAGTTCGCCGAGGTGCGCACCGCTTACGTCGCATTCATCGAGCGGATGCTCGAGCTGGCCGGCCGCCGGAACCCCCACGAGTCGGCAGCTCGCATCTTCGCTCTCGAGGTGGACATCGCGGGCCACCACTGGGACAAGGTGCGCAACCGCGACAGCGAGGCCACCTACAACCCGATGAGCTGGACGGCTGCCGTGCAGCTCGCCTCCGCCACCGAGGTGGCCGAGGGTGCGGACCTCGACGTCTGGAAGGCGGCGCTCGACGTCCCGGCCGGGTCGTTCGACGAGGTCGTCGTGCGCCAGCCGAGCTTCGTCACCGGGCTCGTCAAGCTGCTCGCGGCCGACCGTCTCGAGAGCTGGACGGACTGGCTGGCGTGGCAGGTCATCCGCTCGAACGCCGCCTATCTGAGCCGCGACTTCGTGCAGGCCAATTTCGACTTCTACGGCAAGACGCTGAGCGGCACCCCCGAGCTGCGCGCCCGCTGGAAGCGCGGCGTCTCGCTGGTGGAGGGCTCGCTGGGCGAGGCCGTCGGCCGCATCTACGTCGACCGCCACTTCCCTTCAGGAGCCAAGGCCAGCATGGACGTGCTCGTCGACAACCTGGTCGAGGCCTACCGCCGGAGCATCTCGGCGCTCACCTGGATGGGGCCGGAGACGCGCGAGCGCGCCCTCGAGAAGCTCGGCAAGTTCACCCCGAAGATCGGCTACCCGGTGAAGTGGCGCGACTACTCCACGCTCGCCATCGAGGCGGGCGACCTGCTCGGCAACGTGCGCGCCACCAACGAGTACGAGTTCCAGCGCGAGCTCGGCAAGATCGGCAAGCCGCTCGACCGCGACGAGTGGTTCATGACCCCGCAGACCATCAACGCGTACTACAACCCGGGCTTCAACGAGATCGTCTTCCCTGCGGCCATTCTGCAGTACCCGTTCTTCGACGAGAAGCGCGACGCGGCGGCCAACTACGGCGCGATCGGCGCGGTGATCGGGCACGAGATCGGGCACGGCTTCGACGACCAGGGCTCCAAGTACGACGGCGACGGAAAGCTCACCGACTGGTGGACGGCCGACGACAAGGCGGCGTTCGAGAAGCTCACCGGCTCGCTCATCGCGCAGTACGACGCTCTCGCGCCCCGGCAGGCGCCCGACCACCACGTGAACGGCGCCCTCACGATCGGCGAGAACATCGGCGACCTGGGCGGGCTGAGCATCGCGTGGAAGGCCTACCTGATCTCGCTGAAGGGCGAGGAGCCGCCCGTGATCGACGGCCTGACCGGCGCCGAGCGCTTCTTCCTGTCGTGGGCGCAGGCCTGGCAGATGAAGGCGCGCGACGAAGAGGTGATCCGTCTGATCTCGCTCGACCCGCACTCGCCGAACGAGTTCCGCTGCAACCAGATCGTGCGTAACATTGATGACTTCTACACAACTTTCGCGGTCACGCCCTCGGATGCGCTCTGGCTTGACCCGACCGAACGAGTCACGATCTGGTGACGCCGCTCTAGAGCGCCCGTGAGGCCGTCGATGGTGCAACCGCAGGGATTCCGCGAGCGTTCCGACCGCGCGCGCGATGCAGGCAGGCATCGCAGCGCGGCCCGCGCGCCCCGCTTCGGCGCCTCCTTCGACGTACTCGGACGGCTCGCCTACGAGGGCGCCCAGGTCTCGGCGAACGTGATCGACCTGCACAGCGGCGAGACCCTGCTCGCGATCGACGACCACATCGTGCTGCCGACCGCCGGCGTGGGAACCGTGCTGCTGCTCGTCGAGGTGTCCGCGCGCCTCAGCGCCCGCGACGACACCGGCTACGGCATCGTCGACAAGCCGCCGAGCGCGCCGGCCGGCGGCGCCGGGGTCTGGCAGCACATGCAGGCGCCGGCTCTGCCGGTCGTCGACCTCGCGATGCTGGTCGGGGCGACGGGCGACAACCTCGCCACCAACCAGCTGCTCGGCCGCGTCGGGCTGGAGGCGGTGCGTGCACGCGCCGACTCGCTCGGCCTCGCCCGCACCGCCCTGCTCGACCTCGCCCGCGACACCCGCGGGCCCGACGACGCGCCCCAGCTCTCGGTCGGCTCGACCGCCGAGCTCAGCCGGCTGTTCGGGATGCTCGCCCGCGAAGAGGTCGTCGACGCGGCGACCAGCCAGCGCGTGCTCGGCTGGCTGTCGCTGAACGCCGACCTCTCGATGGTGGCGAGCGCCTTCGGCCTGGATCCGCTGTCGCACCGGGCGCCCGACCACGGCACGCTGCTGGTCAACAAGACGGGGGCGGATGCCGGGGTGCGCGCCGACGCGGGCGCCTTGCGCGGGCGACGCTCCGCAGTCTCGTACGCCGTCTCCATCCGCTTCACCGACGACTCCCTCTCCCGCCGCCTGGCCGTGCTCGACGCGATGCGCACGGTGGGCCGCGAGCTGCTGGAGTACGTGCACTAGACCCCCGTGTTACCGTACTGACAACAGGTCAGGCACGAATCTCAATGGGGAGAAACATGGCAAACCGTTCAGCAGGCGCGCGCACGAAAGACCCGAAACTCCCGCCGGTCGCGGTGGATCCGGCCATCATCGAGGCCGCGGACCGGCGTTGGACGCCGCTGAAGATCGCGATCTGGGTGGCCATCGCGCTGCTCGGCGGTCTCAGCTGGGTGATGCTGGCCGTGGTGCGGGGCGAGACGGTGAACGCCATCTGGTTCGTCTTCGCCGCCGTGTGCACCTACTTCATCGGCTACCGCTTCTACTCGAAGTACATCGAGAAGCACCTCGTGAGGCCCGACGACCGGCGGGCCACCCCCGCCGAGTACAAGGCCGACGGCAAGGACTTCGCCGCCACCGACCGTCGTGTGCTCTACGGCCACCACTTCGCCGCCATCGCCGGCGCCGGCCCCCTGGTCGGCCCGGTGCTCGCCGCCCAGATGGGCTACCTGCCCGGCACCATCTGGATCATCGTCGGCGTGGTACTCGCCGGGGCGGTGCAGGACTACCTGGTGATGTTCTTCTCGATGCGCCGCGGCGGACGCTCGCTCGGCCAGATGGCCAGGGACGAGCTGGGCCGCGTCGGGGGAACGGCCGCGATCATCGCCACCCTCACGATCATGGTGATCATCGTCGCGATCCTCGCCCTCGTGGTGGTGAACGCGCTGGCCGAGAGCCCCTGGGGCGTCTTCTCGGTGGGCATGACCATACCGATCGCGCTATTCATGGGCTGCTACCTGCGCTTTCTGCGCCCGGGCAAGGTGACCGAGGTCTCGATCATCGGATTCGTGCTGCTGCTCGCGGCCATCGTCGGGGGCGGCGCCGTCGCCGAGACCGACTGGGGCGTCGCGCTGTTCACGATCGACAAGGTGCCGCTGGCGATCGGCATCATCGTCTACGGCTTCATCGCCGCCGTGCTCCCGGTCTGGCTGCTGCTGGCGCCGCGCGACTACCTCTCCACCTTTATGAAGGTGGGAACGATCCTGATGCTCGCACTCGCGATCATCATCGTGCGCCCGGAGATCTTCGCCCCTGCGGTCAGCGAGTTCGCGACGACCGGAACCGGACCGGTGGTGAGCGGCACCCTGTTCCCGTTCCTCTTCGTCACCATCGCCTGCGGCGCACTGAGCGGATTCCACGCGCTGATCGCGTCCGGCACAACGCCGAAGCTGATCCAGAAGGAGCGCCAGACGCGGTTCATCGGATACGGCGGCATGCTCATGGAGTCGTTCGTGGCGATCATGGCGCTCGTCGCGGCGCTGTCGATCGACCGGGGGATCTACTTCGCGATGAACGCCTCGGCGGCCGCGACCGGCGGCACGATCGAGGGCGCCGTCGCCTTCGTGAACGGGCTCGGCATGACTGGCGTGAACCTCACGCCGGAGATGCTGGCGCAGACCGCCAAGGACGTGGGGGAGGAGTCCATCGTCTCGCGCACCGGAGGCGCCCCGACCCTCGCGGTCGGACTCGCCCACATCATGCAGCAGGTGATCGGCGGCAGCGGGCTGATGGCCTTCTGGTACCACTTCGCCATCATGTTCGAGGCGCTGTTCATCCTCACCGCGGTCGACGCGGGCACCCGGGTCGCGCGCTTTATGCTGCAGGACACGATCGGCAACGTCATCCCGAGGTTCAAGAACACCTCCTGGCGGGTGGGCGCCTGGATCGCCACGGCGATCATGGTCGCGGCCTGGGGCGCGATCCTCGTGATGGGCGTCACCGATCCGCTCGGCGGCATCAACACCCTGTTCCCGCTGTTCGGCATCGCGAACCAGCTGCTCGCGGCGATCGCGCTCGCGGTCTGCATGGCGATCATCGCCAAGCGCGGCTACTTCCGGTTCCTCTGGATCGTGGCGCTGCCGCTCGGCTTCGCCGCGGTGGTCACGATCACCGCGTCGTTTCTCAAGATCTTCTCGCCGGTGCCGGCCATCGGCTACTTCGCGCAGAACGCCGCGTTCCGCGAGGCGCTCGCCGCGGGGGAGACCAGCTTCGGCACCGCACCGAGCGTGGAGGCGATGAACGCGGTGGTGCGCAACACCATGGTGCAGGGCATCCTGTCGATCCTCTTCGTGACCCTCGCGATCATCGTGATCGTCACCGCGATCCTCGCGACCATCAGGGCCGCTCGACGCGGTGCGAGCGAGAGCAGCGAGGACGAGGCTGTGCCGTCGAAGGTCTTCGCCCCGGCCGGGTTGATCGCGACGCCGGCCGAGAAGGAGATCCAGAAGCAGTGGGACGCGCTGCCGAGTCCGCCGAAGCGCGGGGGCCACTGATGACGGTCGTCGATATCGCCCGAGGCATCCGCTGGTACGTGCGGGGGATCATGGGCGAGGACGCCTACGAGAAGTACCTCGCCCACGTGGCGGGCGAGCACGGCGGGGGAGCGGTTCCGCTCACCGAGCGCGAGTTCTGGCGCGACCGCACCGACCGCCAGGACGCGAACCCGGAGGGGCGCTGCTGCTAGCGGGCCGGCTTCGATACGGCTGCTCCTTCGTCGCGGCCTACTCAACCAACGGGGTTGTCGCGGCCTACTCGACCAACGGGGTTGTCGCGGCCTACTCGACCAGCGGCGGCGGTGGAGCGCGCGGCCCACTCGCGGTCGAGAACGGCGTAGACGTCGGTGTCGCCCCACTCGCCCTTGAAGAACAGCTCGTCGACGAGGTGCGCCTCGTGCCGCATACCGAGCCGCACGCAGAGTGCGGCGGATGCCGCGTTGCGCGGATCGAGCTCGGCGTAGACCCGGTGCAGCCCGACCGTGTCGAACGCCAGGTCGAGCAGCGCGCCCGCGGCCTCCGCCGCGTAGCCCCGGCCCTGGAAGTCGGGGTGCATCGCCCAGCCGATCGTGGCCTGCGCGTTCGCGGCGCTTTTGAGCTGGATGTCGACGTCCCCGATGACCCGCGCCGGCGCATCCGCTGTGGCAGGCAGCTCGATCGCCAGCACGAGGAAGTCGCCGTCGTTGGCGAGCCCGTTCGTGCTCAGGCGGATGCGGATGCGCTCGATGATCTCGTCGCGGCTGAGCGCGTTGTAGAGCATGTACTTCGTCACGTCGTCGCGCGACTGGTACGCGTAGGAGTCCTCGACGTCGTCGAGGGTGAACAGCCTGAGGGTCAGCCGCGGCGTGACCAGGGGCGCCGTGAACCGGAACGGGGTGATGCGCGACTCAGCCGGCAAGCGCGTCGTCTGCCGCAGCGACAATCGGGCGGATGACGGTGGCAGCCGGAGCGATCCCGTAGAGGGCGTCGAGCGCGGCCACGAACTCGTCGCCGCGACCCTCGCGTGCCAGTTCGCGCGCGCGCACCGAGGGGGCGTGCAGCAGCACGCCGGCCAGGTGGCGCAGGGCCGATACCGTGTCGCTGCTGTCGCCAGGGCGGCGTTCCGCGCGCTCGATCTCGGTGTCGAGCAGGTCGAAGATGTGCGAGCGCAGGGCCACGATGGCGGGCTCCACGGCGGCGGCGCTGGTGAACTGGGCGGCCGCGTCGCCGACCAGGGCGCGGGCGTCCGCGGACGCGGTGAGCGCCTCGATCGGCGCGTGCTTGCTGATCAGCTCGAGGTCGAGCAGCTCGACGCCGGGCATGGTGGCGACGGCCGGGTCGACGTTGCGGGGGAGTCCGAGGTCGATCACCAGGCGGCGGGCGTCGTTGGCGATGTCGGCGGGGCTGATGGCGAGCACCGAGGTGCAGGTGACCACGACGTCGGCGGTGGCGATCGCGGCGGCCAGTGCCGGCTCGAAGGCCACGTCGTACTTGGCGGCGAACTTCGCGGCGCGGCCGGAGGGCGAGAACACCCGGATGTCGCGGGCGCCGCGGTCGCGCAGGGCGCCGAGGGTCGTCGCCGCGTACTGGCCGGTGCCCACCACGAGCACGCGGGTCTGCGACCAGTCGGTGACGCGGCTGGAGGCCAGCTCGAGGGCGAGCCGCACCAGCGAACGGCCGGCGCCTCCGAGGGCGGTGCGGTTCTTCACGTCGCGCGAGGTGTGCGCCGCGGTCTGGAACAGGCGGTCGAGCACCGGGGAGGTGGTGCCGGACTTGCGGGCGGCCCCGAGCGCGCGGCCGACCTGGCCGGAGATCTCGTCCTCGCCGACGACGACGGACTCGAGCCCCGACGTGACGGCGAAGAGGTGCCCGGCCACGGCGTCGCCGGAGATGACCGACACCGAGGCGCGCAGGTCGTCCGGCAGCACTCCGCTGGCCTCGCTCATGATGTCGATCGTCGACTGCACGGCCACCGCAGTGGCCCCGGTGAGCGGCTCGTCGATGTCGAGGTAGGCCTCGAAGCGGTTGCAGGTGGCGAGCACCACCGCACCGGAGACGAAGGCGCTGCCCTCGACGAGAGTGGTGACCGCGGACGGTGCGCCGATG
>Ga0247805_1001792_pt1 | contig 10153 bp, 9 predicted proteins | sample UWRJL044104R1_FD_180930 | JGI IMG/M metagenome (GOLD analysis project Ga0247805, IMG submission 180930) | Plant litter microbial communities from Arlington Agricultural Research Station in Wisconsin, United States - UWRJ-L044-104R-1 | ecosystem: Environmental > Terrestrial > Plant litter >...
GAAACCCCCACCGCCCGACGCCTCGTACGCCGCCACCAGCCCGAGATACACGTCCTCCAGGCTCGGCCGCACGACCTCCAGCCCGACCAGCTCCCGCCCGCCGGTCTCTGCCACCAGCCGGGCCACCAGCGTCGACGGCGAGCCGGTGCGCTCCTCGCGCTGGACGCCCTCGTCGACCCAGCGCACGAGCGGCACGCGCGCATCCGCCCCGCCGATCTCGTCGATGGTGCCGATGTCGATGAGCCGGCCGCCGGCGATGATGCCCGCGCGGTCGCCGAGGTTCGCGGCCTCGTCGAGGTAGTGCGTGGTGAGCAGAATGGTGGTGCCCTCGCTCTTCAGCGAGTGGATGAGCTGCCAGAACTGGCGCCGCGACTCCGGGTCGAAACCGGTGGTCGGCTCGTCGAGGAAGAGCAGCGCCGGGTTGCCGATGATTCCCAGGGCCACGTCGACCCGGCGGCGCTGGCCGCCGGACAGCTTGCGGATCAGGGTCTTCTGCTTCTCGACGAGGCCCACCGCCTCGATCACCTCGTCGACGTCGCGGGGCTGCGGGTAGAAGCCGGCGAAGTGGGTGAGCTGCTCGCGCACCGTGACGTTGCCGCTCTCGCCGGTGGACTGCAGCACGATGCCGAGCCGGGCCTTCCAGTCGAGCCCGCCCCTGCCCGGGTCGACGCCGAGCACGCGCGCCTCGCCCGAGGTGCGGTCGCGGTAGCCCTCGAGGATCTCGATGGTGGTGCTCTTGCCCGCACCGTTGGGGCCGAGCAGGGCGAAGGTCTCGCCGTGCGCGATATCGAAGCTCACGCCGTCGAGGGCGGTGAAGGTGCCGTAGGACTTTCGCAGGTCGCGCACACTGATGGCGGCGTCGGATGTGGTCATGCACCCCACTCTGGCCGCATCCGCTCGCCGGCGACAGCGGTGCACCGGTGGTCGCGCGGGTCCACCGGTCGGTGGATGCCTCGCTAGCGCCGCTTCTTCGAGCGCGGGGCCCGCCTCGCCCGCTTGCGGCGCGTGGGCGTCGCGAACGACCCGTGCAGGTCGTAGGGCTTCGCCTGCTGCAGCGGGGCGTCATGGAGGGGGTCGTCGCCGGTCTTCCAAGCGGATGCGACGAGCACGGCCCCGAGAACGGCCAGCGCCCCGCCGATGGACGCGAAGATCGCGATCGCGGTGGTGTCGGGCTCGTAGACGCCGTAGGGGTGCCGGTCCGACGGCACGAGGAACAGCGCGCAGGCGGTGAGCGTTCCGCCGGCCAGGGCGATCGGGTAGTGGGTCACCGGCTGCAGTCCGCGCCAGCGGTCGGCGGTGCGGTCGTCGACGGGGCGCTGCATCATGGTGCCGAGGGGCGAGCGGTACAGCGCCTTCTTCGCCAGCGACGAGAGGATGCCGCCGGCGACGATTCCGATCACCACCGCATAGGCGGCGCGTGCGATCGCGAAGTCGTCGGAGACCGACACGGGCCACGGCTCGGCGCCGCCCACGAGATCGTCGAGCCCCAGCGACTGGATGCGGCCGACGGCGATCACGGGCAGCCACACGAGTGCGGCCCACACGGCCAGGGCGGCGAGCAGCCAGAGGGCGTGGAGCCGGAGCGGAAGGGGGCGCACGCGCACCACGGCGTCGCCTCGTTCGAAGTACTCGGCGCTCTTCGCGTCGAAGTCGGTGCGCCTGGCCAGAACGTACATGATGGCCGCGGCCGCGAGGCAGAAGAGCAGGGCCAGCGGCGCGGTGATGATCGCGGTCGAGCTGTCACGATCGGCGCCGAGGATGGCACTGGCCGGCAGCCCGCTTCCGGTGACCCAGAGCAGCGCGGCGGCCAGCAGAACCGTCTGCAGTGCGAAGAGCACAACGCAGGCCCCGGCGATCCAGCGGCGCGGGCGGTGGCGGGCGCTCAGGTACGCGGTCGAGAACCCCGCGGCGGGCAGCAGCAGTGTGCCGAGGTAGAGCGACCAGGTGCCGCCGTCCTCGGGCAGCGACGAGGCGGGCCGCGATCGCACGGTGAGCGGCTCCGGCCCGAAGGTCGAGAGAACGTGCGGCAGGATCGCGACGCCGAGAACGACGGGACCGGCGAGCACGAGCAGCACGCCGAGCACCACCGCAGCGGTCCCGGAGGACGACGGCGACGCCGGCTCGGAGAGCTGCCGCGCCGACGCCTGGTTGCGGGGATGGGCTGCCACCCCCGCAACGCTAGCGTGCCTCAGATCTGCTCGCGGCCGTTCCGCGCGGCGCGCACGACCGCGGTCACGATTCCGGCCAGCACCAGTACGCCGCCGAAGACGACGACGCTCCAGACGAGCGCCTCCGGGGTGGTCTCGCCGAGGTCGATCTGCGAGGCGAAGAGGGTGACGGCGGCGACCACGAGCAGGATGCCGCCCCAGAGGATGGTGCCGACGCGCGGCTTCAGGGGCTCGACGGGCGTGGTCTCTGTGGTGTCGCTCATCAGTTCGTTCCTTCGATGGTGTTGCCGGTTGCCGGTGCGTTCTGGAAGACGAGGTCGCCCGCGCCGATGGCGACGCTGAGGTTCACGAACCGCGCGGAGATACGCTCGGCCGGTGCGTCGGCGTCCTGCGGGGAGTCGTCGGTCGGCTCGCCCAGCGCCGCGTCGTCGATGGTGCCGCGGCCGATGGTGGCGCCGTAGCTGATCTGGGCGTCCTCCGGGACGATCACGGTGACGGTGCCTGTTCCCGAGAGGACCGAGACGTTGCCGTAGACCTGTTCGGTCTGGGACGCGGGAACCGGCGTGGCGAAGTAGTCGCGCAGATCGAGCACGATGTCGCCCGTCCCGGTCAAGTAGGTCTCGCCTGCGAAGGAGTAGTCGCTGGCGACCGGGGTGAACCGCGTGTCGGAGGCGTAGCTGATGTTCGGTCCGTGGGGCACGACCGCTGCGACCAGGATGACCGCGAGAACCACCGTCGCCAGTCCCTGCGATCCGCCTGGGCGCCTGCCCCGTGCGCCGTTGACGATGATCGCGACGGCGAGAACGGCCAGCATCGCGCCGAGGCCGGCGAGCAGCGAGCGGCCGGAGACGCCGCCGTCTCCGAGCGAGAGGGCGACGATGCCGCCGACCACGAACGAGAGACCGATCGCCACGAAGGAGTACAGCGGGTTCGACCGGCTGCGTGCGTGGCGGGCGCGCTCGACGACCCGGCGGGCCTCGCGCTCCGCCCGGTACTGCGCCTGGGCGGCGAGGCTGGCGGCCTGCTGCTCCGAGGCCTGCTGCGCGCGGAAGGCCGCGTTCTCCGCCTTCCACTGCGCCTGCTGCGTGCGCCAGGCGGCGAACTCCTCCTGGGAGGCCGTGGCGGGCGGGGCCGCGGGGCGCGCGCCGGGCGTCGTCATCCCCGCAGTGTCGAGGGTCTTGTCGAGCGTGAGAGCGGATGCCTGCGGCCCGGCCGCCGGGTCGGCCCACGCCGCCGAGGCGGTCGGCTCGCCCGTCGCGCCGGCTGCTCCCGCTGCGCCGGCCGCACCCGTCGCTCTGCCGGAACGCCGGGCGATGAACACGACGAACCACACGATCAGTCCGAGCAGCACCACGGTCCAGAGCGCGCGGCCCACGGCCTCGCCCCAGAACGGCTGGCCCCAGAAGGCCGATCCGGCGTACCAGAACCCCTGCGTCACCGGCAGCATGCTGAACAGGATCAGCGCCCCGATGCCCGCGATCGGCGACTCAAGGCGGCCGCTGAACACCTCCTCAAGGTGGATCTTGTCGTCGCGGTCGGGCAGCAGCAGCCAGGCGGCCGCATAGACCAGCAGCGCCGGGCCACCGAGCACGGCGACCACCACGAAGATTCCGCGCACGATGAGCGGGTCGATCCCGAGGCGGGAGGCGATGCCGGCGCAGACGCCGCCGACCCAGCCGGGCTCGCGGGTGAGGCCGAGGGAGCGCATCCAGGCGAAGAAGCGGTTGCCGGCGAGCGGGGCGGATGCGGGTGGTGCGCCGGCCGCGAAGGTGTCGTCCGCGCCGGGCCGGCCCGGGTCGCCGGCGCTCGCCGCATCGGTGGAGCTCGCCGGGTCGGGCTGCGTGTCCGGGTCGGGCTGGGGTGCTGTGTTCTTGGGCATGGCTCAATGGTGGCCGTCGCGGGCGCCGCCCGGCCATGGGGTATCACCCTGACCACACCCTGATTCGAGCCGCCGGGGCGTCCGGGGTCGCGGCAAACCTGATTGGATTCAGGAATGACCTCCTCCGCCGCCCGGCCCCCGCTCGCGCGCCCGCGCCGCGTTGTGCTCGGCGGAGTGTGCCTCGCTCTCGCCGCGCACCTGGGCCGGCCGGTCTGGTGGATCCGCCTGCTCGCGCTGGCGCTCGCCGTCTGCGGCGGGGCCGGAGTGCTCATGTACCTGTGGCTGTGGGCCTTCGTTCCGCTGGAGGATCCGCGGGGGGACGAGGAGGAGCCCGCGTCCGTGCGGCGTTCCGCGCCGGCATCCGCTTTCTTGCTTGTTCTCGCGGCGCTCGCAACGCTCGGTTTCCTTGTGGGAAACGGCCAGTCGACGACCGCGCTGCTGCTGCTGACCGCCGCAAGCGGCCTCGCCGTGGTCTGGAGCCTCACCTTCGACCGCAACGACCCCGGTCGCAGCACGGGGCACGGGGTCGTTGTGCGCTTCGTGGCCGTGGCGCTGCTGGTGGTCGGCGGGGTGACGTCGCTGCTCAGCCGTCCGACCGCGGCGAACGCGGTGCTCGGGGTGGCGGTGGTCGTGCTCGGGGTGGCCGTGATCGCGGCGCCCCGTGTCGTCACGCTGTGGAGCGACCTGATGGGCGAGCGCGCCGCCCGGGTGCGCGAGGTGCAGCGCGCCGAGATCGCCGCCCACCTGCACGACTCCGTGCTGCAGACCCTCGCGCTCATCCAGAACCGGGCGGGGGCGTCGAGCGAGGTCGCCCGCATCGCCCGCGCGCAGGAGCGGGAGCTGCGCGACTGGCTCTTCGTCGGCGACACCCCGGTGGCGGCCGACCTGGCCACCGAGCTGCGCGACGTGGCCGCGGCGATCGAGCTCGACTACGCGGTGCGCATCGAGGTGGTCGCGGCGGGGCTCTCGGTCGACACCTCCAGCGCCGCCCTGGTCGCCGCGGCGCGCGAGGCGATGGTGAATGCCGCACGGCACGCGGGCGGCGAGGTGTCGGTCTACCTCGAGACCGCGCCCGGCTCCATCGACGTCTTCGTGCGCGACCGCGGGCCGGGCGTCGACCTCGGCTCGCTTCCCAGCGACCGGCTGGGTATCAGAGAATCGATCATCGGGCGGATGACCCGCGCCGGCGGCTCGGCGACCGTGCGTCCCGGCTCCGGCGGCTCGGGAACCGAAGTCCACTTGCACCTGGAGGTACCGCGTGACTGATGTAGTGATCGTCGACGACCATTCGATCTTCCGCTCCGGGCTCCGCGCCGACCTCGACGACACCGTGACGGTGCTCGGCGAGGCGGCGGGGGTCGACGAGGCGGTGGAGCAGATCGCGCTGCTGCGGCCGGCGGTGGTGCTGCTCGACGTGCACCTCCCCGGCGGAGCGGGCGGCGGGGGAGCCGAGGTCATCCGCCGCTCGAGCGCCCTGCTCGACTCGGTGCGCTTCCTCGCGCTCTCGGTGTCGGACTCCGCAGAGGACGTGGTCGGCGTCATCCGCGCCGGCGCCCGCGGCTACATCACCAAGGGATCCTCGGGTGCAGAGGTCTCCCGCGCTGTGGCGGCGGTGGCGGGCGGCGACGCGGTCTTCTCGCCGCGCCTGGCCGGCTTCGTGCTCGACGCCTTCGGGGCCGTGGCGGGCGAGCAGGCCGAGTCGAGCGACGAGCTCGACCGGCTCTCGGCCCGGGAGCGCGAGGTGATGCGCCTGATCGCGCGCGGCTACGCCTACAAGGAGGTGGCCAGCGACCTCTTCATCTCCATCAAGACCGTGGAGACCCATGTCTCGGCCGTGCTGCGCAAGCTGCAGCTCTCGAGCCGGTACGAGCTCACGGCCTGGGCGCTGGAGCGCAAGCTGCTCTGAGGGCGCGGGCCGCGGCATCCGCTCGCCCGGCACAACCGACGTTCGTTTCGCCCAGTTCGGCCCCGAATGCGCGCCATTTCGGGGCCGAAGTGGGCGAAACGGTGCCTAGCGCCGCCAGCCTTGCCGCGACAAAGCGGACTCGATGCGCGCGACGAGTTCAACGGGGTCGCGCAGGTCGTCCGCGTTGATCTCGATGACGATCCACCCCGCGGCCTCGAGCCGTGATCTGCGGGTCATGTCCCTGCGCCACTGGCCCTTCGAGGTGCGGTGGTAGTCGCCCTGGTACTCGAGCAGCACCTTGTACTTCTCGAACGCGAGGTCGGTGCGAACGGTGCTCCCGGTTTCCAGGTGCACGAGCTCGTAGTTGACCCGGGGTGTGGGCAGGCCGGCCTGAACGATGACCACGCGGAGCGCCGACTCGGGCGGCGACTCCGATCGGTCGCTGAGCAGAGGCAGGGCCTCCCGAATGCGCGCCATCCCCGGTTGGCCGGCGTAGGCGAGGCTCTTCGCGGACAGCTGGGCGACGGAGGCCAGGGGGAGCCGCCAGTGGATGACGAAGTCGCCCAGGGCCACCAGCTCGAACAGTGTGAGCGTCGCGGCGAGGTCGCACCAGGTGCGCTCCGGCGAGGTGTGGCGCACTCCGCTGGTGACGACGACGTCGTCGTCGTTCAAGCGGATAGCGTGTCCCCGAATCCCGCGGGCATGCGGTGCCCGCCCCGGAGCAGGCACCGCGATGTCGACGGACGTCGACAGCTCGAGCCTCAGGGGAAGGGGTGCGTTGACGAGGAGCGCGGCCGTCGCGTGGCTGAAGACTGCGTCCGCCGGCATACGTAGTGCGAACGCCCGACACCGTGCGGTCAACGTGTCGGGGAGGGACTTCTGGCGCCGAACGCCCCAGATCGAGCGGTCGAGGTCTCGGCCGCGCAGCCTTTTGGCGGAGACGGAGGCCTCAGCGGCCGCCGATACCGCGAACGGGACGCCGGTCAGGTGACGGGGAAGCGGGGTGATGGGCATCGCCACACTGTGACGCATGGTGAATGCTCACGTTCCGGTTCTCCACACCCGCGCCGTTTCGCCCGGAACCGCCCCGAAATCCGGGGATATCGGGGCGGTTCTGGGCGAAACGACTGTCGGGGGTGGAGCCCTACGCGAAGAGGCGCTGCAGCCGCTGCACACCCTCGAGCAGGGGCGCGTCGCCCAGCGCGTAGGACAGGCGCAGGTAGCCGGACGGACCGAAGGCCTCGCCCGGAACCACGGCCACCTCGGCCTGGTCGAGGATCAGGTCGGCGAGCTCCAGTGAGGTCGTCGGCGTGACGCCGCCCCAGCTGCGGTTCAGCAGGCCGGTGACGTCGGGGTACACGTAGAACGCGCCCTCCGGCATCGGGCAGATGACGCCGTCGATCTTGTTGAGCTCCTCGACGATCACGCGGCGGCGGCGGTCGAAGGCCTGCCGCATGTCCTCGACGGCCTCCTGCGGTCCGGTGAGGGCGGCGATCGCGGCGCGCTGCGAGATGTTCGAGACGTTGGACGAGAGGTGCGACTGCAGGTTGCCGGCGGCCTTCATGGCATCCAGGGGGCCGACCATCCAGCCGACCCGCCATCCGGTCATCGCGTAGGTCTTCGCCACGCCGTTCACCAGGATCGTGGTGTCGGCCAGTGCGGGAACGGCCTCGACGATCGAGATGGCGCGCGGCGCCAGGGCGGGGTCGGCGGAGTAGGTGAGGTTCTGGTAGATCTCATCGGAGATCACCCAGATGCCGTGCTCCAGCGCCCACTCGCCGATCGCGGCGGTCTCGGCGGGCGAGTAGACGGCGCCGGTCGGGTTCGACGGCGAGACGAAGAGCAGCACCTTGGTGCGCTCGGTGCGCGCCGCCTCGAGCTGCTCGACGGTGACGAGGTAGCCCTGGTCGCTGCCGGCGAACACCTCGACGGGCACGCCGCCCGCGAGCTTGATCGCCTCGGGGTAGGTGGTCCAGTAGGGGGCGGGCAGCAGAACCTCGTCGCCCGGGTCGAGCAGCGTCGCGAACGACTGGTAGACCGCCTGCTTGCCGCCGTTGGTCACGACGACCTGCGCGGCCGTGACCGCCAGACCGCTGTCGCGCTGCGTCTTCGCGGCGATCGCCTCGCGCAGCTCGGGCAGGCCGACCGCGGGCGTGTAACGGTAGTTCTTCGGGTCGAGCACGGCAGCGGATGCCGCCTCGACGATGAATGCGGGCGTCGAGAAATCGGGCTCGCCCGCCGCATAGCTGATGACGCTGCGGCCGTCGGCCTGCAGCGCCTTCGCCTTGGCGTCGACCTTCAGGGTCGCGGATTCGGCAATGGCGCCGATGCGCCGGGAGATTCGAGGAAATGTGGCCACGCAGCTAGTGTAGGCCGGAGGGTTTGTCGCGCGTCCTCCCCACAGGTCGCGGAGTCAGGCTCGATGCCTTACACTTGTCGAGGTAGTAATTCTGCCAATCTTTTGCGCGCCATCTTCTGGCATTCCAGCCTGTGAGTATTCGTGAGCGTCGTGCAGAGAAGCAGTACCCCGTGTGGAGCAGTCCACGCAAAGGGCGGTGGCTCAATTGGTAGAGCAGCGGTCTCCAAAACCGCAGGTTGCAGGTTCAAGTCCTGTCCGCCCTGCAGGTGTCCCCACACATTTCCGTGTGGAGCGCCGAGGACCACAACGACACAGTGTCTGATGACAACTGTCGGAAGGTAGTAACAGTGGCTAGAAAAATCGCCGACGAGCCCAGTGAAGACGTCGTTGCCAGTGCGAAGACCGACAGCGCTGCGAAGCGCAGTCCCTTCGGCCGGCTCTCGGTCTTCTTCCGTCAGGTCGTCAACGAGCTCAAGAAGGTAGTCACCCCGACCCGCAAGGAGTTGGTGAGCTACACGCTGGTCGTGCTGGTCTTCGTCGTCATCATGATGGCGCTGGTCGGAGGGCTCGACTGGGTCTTCTCGCTGGCCGTCAACTACATCTTCGGCAACGGCGACATCACGTCTTAGCCCGGGTCCGCACGCAGGCCCCGGAACGACGGGCCGGATCTATCCGGTACCGCAACAAGGAATGGAATGGAATTCAGTGTCTGAGAACCACCGCGACGATATCGACCTCGCGACCGCTGCAGAGCAGTCTTCAGAGGACGACGAAGCCCAGGAGGGCAACTCGCTGGCTGCTGACGAGGATTCCGTTGACGCTGCCGAGCACGAGGCGCTCCACGTCGAAGACGAGAACGAAGAAGAGCAGGCCGGCGACCTCGCCGGACTCATCGAGGCGCTCGACGCCGCGATCGACCCCGAGGCCGACGCCATCGTCGACGAGGCGATCGATGTGAACACGCTCGATGAAGCGGATGCGTCGGTTGCAGCCGTCGAGGACGAGGCAGACATCGAGGCCGAGGAGGCCGCGAACGAAGAACTCGACGTGCCGCCCTACGACGGCCCCGAGCTCGACGACAACGGCGACCCCGTGGAGGTGGACCCCTACGAGGAGTTCCGCCAGGAGCTGAAGTTCCTCCCGGGCAAGTGGTTCGTCATCCACTCCTACGCCGGCTTCGAGAAGCGCGTCAAGCAGAACATCGAGAACCGCAAGATCTCCATGACCGTCGAGGACTCGATCTTCCAGGTCGAGGTTCCGATGGAGGACGTCGTCGAGATCAAGAACGGCCAGCGCAAGCTCGTCACCCGCGTGCGCATCCCCGGATACGTGCTCGTGCGCATGGACCTGAACGAAGACTCCTGGAGCGTCGTTCGCCACACCCCCGGCGTCACCGGCTTCGTGGGCAACGCCCACAACCCGACGCCGCTGCGTTTCAACGAGGCGTTCGAGATGCTCAAGGGCCTCGTGCAGATCGTCGAAGCACCGTCGAAGCAGGCTCCGGGCAAGGGCAAGAACACCGCCCGCTCCATCCCCGCCGAGATCGACTTCGAGGTCGGAGAGACCATCACGATCAAGGAGGGCTCGTTCGCGGGTCTTCCCGGTTCGATCAGCGAGATCAAGCCGGAGAGCGGCAAGCTCACCGTGCTCGTCTCCCTCTTCGAGCGCGAGACCCCGGTCGAGCTCAGCTTCGACCAGGTCACCAAGCTGTAGGGCATCCCCCTCCACACACCACCGCATCCGGGAATCGCCCGAGTTGCGGGAGAACGGCCGGCAACGGCGGTTCGAACAGAAAAGGAAAAACAATGGCATTGAAGAAGAAGAAGGTCACGGGTCTGATC
>Ga0247805_1001793_pt1 | contig 10152 bp, 9 predicted proteins | sample UWRJL044104R1_FD_180930 | JGI IMG/M metagenome (GOLD analysis project Ga0247805, IMG submission 180930) | Plant litter microbial communities from Arlington Agricultural Research Station in Wisconsin, United States - UWRJ-L044-104R-1 | ecosystem: Environmental > Terrestrial > Plant litter >...
AAAGAAAAATACGAATTTCTTGTTTTTAAATAACTGGCCAATGCCTGCTACCATAGAAACCTTATCTTCTTCAATAATCTCCACACCTTGTTTCTGCAGGATCAGACGCTCAAGCATTTTAATTGCCCTGCCCAGAATTACCAGGATCACAATCGAAATCAGGATCACGGCAACAACACCGGCGATTGAGAAACTTGAAACCTCATCAGAACCTCCGCCACCTGCACCAGGTGCGTCAGCTTTTTTCGGCTCGCCTACTTTAACATAAGCAAGAATGCTTTTAATCTGCTCTGGGGTTAATGAAGGAAATGCGGTCATTTCCGCATTCGGATTGAACTTCGAAGCCTCCACAGCCTCTTTGTCTCCTGAAGCGATAAACGCAGGCGCATTGTTGATCCATCTTAACAAAAACGCTTCGCTTTTGGTTGGTACTACAGTTTGTAACGCAGGTCCGATTAAATCACGGTCAAGGGCATGACATGAAGTACATTTTTCCTTGAAGATTTTTCTTCCTTCCGCTGCGTCTTGTGCTTGTGTACCAGAAACGATTAAAACAGATAGAGCCGTGAACATAAATGCCGACTTCCAAACTCTTCTAATGATCAATGAGATATTCCTCATAATGAGTATTTTATGCTTTATTTTAAAAAACTGTAATGAACGTTAAGGATGTTTAAACTTATGTTCCTCACCAAAACGTTCACAAAAGTAAAATTTATTAGGTTACCAATGACAAATAAATGACAGGAAATACAATTTATAATCATTCTAAACTTTGCGTTTAAAAGGGTTTAAATGAAGAAAATCAGCAATTTTTTGAGAATTGCTGATTTTCAGTAAGACCAAAATCTGTAAGAAGATTTGGAATTTATCTTTACATTTTTAATATCCACGCGAATATCAGAGGGGCTACAATTGTGGCATCTGATTCGACTATAAATTTAGGTGTATTGATGTCAAGTTTACCCCAGGTGATCTTCTCATTAGGTACTGCTCCAGAGTAAGAACCGTATGAAGTCGTCGAGTCAGAGATCTGACAGAAGTAGCTCCAGAAAGGAATATTCTCCATTTCCATATCCTGATAAAGCATCGGTACCACACAAATCGGGAAATCACCTGCAATACCACCACCGATCTGGAAAAACCCGACGCCTTTACCCGCACTGTTCGCAATGTACCAGTCAGCCAGGTAACCCATATACTCAATACCACTTTTCATAGTACTGGCTTTCAATTCAGATTTCATTACATAAGAGGCAAAGATGTTACCCATTGTAGAGTCTTCCCATCCAGGTACCACAATCGGCAGGTTTTTCTCTGCTGCAGCCAGCATCCAAGAGTTTTTTGGATCAATTTCATAATATTGTTCCAGATCTCCGCTCAACAGCATTTTGTACATATATTCATGTGGAAAGAAACGATCACCTGCGTCTTCAGCGTCTTTCCATACTTTATAAATATGTTTTTGTAAACGTCTGAAAGCTTCTTCTTCCGGTATACAAGTATCGGTTACACGATTATAATGGTTTTCTAACAAGTCCCATTCGTCCTGCGGACTCAGGTCACGGTAGTTAGGCACACGTTTGTAATGTGAATGGGCAACAAGGTTCATGATGTCTTCTTCCAGGTTGGCACCCGTACAAGAGATTATCGCCACTTTATCCTGACGGATCATCTCAGCCAGGGAAATTCCCAGTTCTGCTGTACTCATCGCACCAGCAAGGGTAATCATCATTTTTCCGCCTTCATCCAAATGTGTTTCATAGCCTTTTGCTGCATCCATCATGGCAGCTGCATTGAAATGGAGGTAATGCCCTTCCATGAATTTAGATATTGGTCCTCTTGTTACGCTCATTGTGATTAGTTTATACTTTTTATAAGGCGCAAAAATAAGTAAATAATATTAAAATCCTCCGCGCTGTTTCTAAGTCAGTTTAGTACATAAAATGTATTTATTTAGAATGCATATAAATAATATACGTATATTTGGTAGAATAATTTAACTGTGTTAACTCAAAACCTGATTACCGATTAAAACTGGCCGTAATGATTGTAAAAGCTAAAATTTCTGATCTTGATGAATGGTTATTTGTAGAGGACGTACCAGATGTGTATTCGCAGAATAATATCCTCGCAGAAAAACAGGTAATGATCCAGCGGCCGCCGGTACATATGTCAAATTATCAGCTGACGACGGGCGGACTGTTTCTGCTGCATTCAGTGATGCAGTTTGATGAGCCGACAAATATTCATACAGATATTAATGGGGAGACAATCACCAGCCACTTTATTTTTTATAAAAATTCTTCCGGAAAAAAGGTAACCAGTGCTTCACATGGTTTCAGCCGACATAATATCAGGTATATTCCGTCCACAGTTTCCAATCATGAACTGACACCCAATGCGGAGTACACGTATTTTATGCTGGTCCTTTCCAAGGCGTACTATTTTTCACTGATCGACAGGCACTCTATCTTACATGAACGGTTTGTACGGGATATCGAGAAAGGACAGTTTACGTCATTCTCTAATGAGGATATGGCGGTAACACCGGAAATGAGAAAAGTGATTAATGATATCCGGGACTGCAGGCAGACGGGAGAACTGAAAAGGCTGCATACAGAATCCAAGATTCTCGAGTTATTAATGTACCAGCTGGAACAACTCCGAAATGATGCCGTGCCTTCAAAGGAAGAAGTATTCAAAACGGGAGATTTCGAAAGGCTGGAACAGGCACGCACGATATTGAATGAAAGGTTTGTCAGCCCCCCTACCCATAAGGAACTGGCCAAAGAGATTTTGCTGAACGAATTTAAATTACGAACAGGATTTAAAGAATACTACGGAGTTACCATGTACGATTACATTACCCGTTTAAGAATGGAAAAGGCAAAACGTTTGCTGCTCGACGAGAAGATGAGCATCTACGAGGTTTCCGGCCTTTCAGGATTTAAACACCAGGCGAATTTCAGCAAGGCCTTCAAAAAGTATTTCGGCCTACTTCCGAGCGGGGTCAAAACATAAAACATCTACGGCCACGTCTTTGGGTAATATATAAGGTCTGAGGGTTTGCTTATGACTGCTTACTTCCGCTGCTATGGAGAAGATATTATAAATGTTTTTAGTGTTCAACACTTCTGCCGGAGTTCCATCATTCCATTTACGCCCGTTTTTTAATAATAGTATCCGGTCGGCATACTGCGCGGCCAGGTTAATATCATGCAATACAGTAATTACCATAAACCCTCTTCTCGCCATTGCGGTTACAATAGCCAGCGTCTGCTGCTGATACTGAAGGTCCATACCCGCCACAGGTTCATCCATTAATAATAATGCACCAGGACAATCCCATACCTGGGCCAGTACCCTGGCCAGCTGTACCCGCTGCTGCTCTCCTCCCGACAAGGTAAGGATGGAACGGTCTTCCAGATCGGTAACACCGCAAACTTCCATAGTCTGCTTCACAATATTCCTGTCATTCGCTGACGGATTATTCTGATAATGAGGATACCTGCCCATCATCACAATTTCATGAACCTTAAAGTCGATGTTTACAACGTTATGCTGACTCATCACAGCTCTTTTCAGGGCCAGCTCGGCAGACCGGTATTTACTGATTGGTTTTCCATTGAGGATGATGTTTCCTTCAGAGGTTTCCTTCTCCCTGCTCAGCATTTTGATCAGGGTAGATTTTCCTGCGCCATTTGCCCCAAGAATGGCTACAACTTCCCCGCATTGCATACTAAAGGAAAGATTCCTGACCAGTATCCTTTTATTGATTTCGTATGTGATGTTCTCTACTCTTAGCATCGCTTTATTATTGAAGAAGTTTCTTTTTGTCTTTAATTAATATATAAAGGAACAATGGCGTTCCCAATAAGGCGGTAATTACACCAATGGGTAATTCTACCGGTGAGATGACGGTCCTGGCAATCATATCTGCCAGTGTTAAAATCAATGCGCCCAGCAAAGCTGATGCAGGCAGTACATATTTATTATCTACGCCTATAAATAGCCTAACTGTATGAGGCACCAAAAGTCCTACAAACCCGATAATCCCGGAGACGGCAACAGACGCGCCAACGGCCATAGTAGACAGGATCACTACATTCCGCTTTACCCGGTTAATATTTAACCCCAAATGGTCAGCCTGCGCTTCACCTAACGCAAATGCGTTTAAAGCCTTTCCCATAAAAGGGAGAACAAACACAGGAACAAACACAAATGGCAGCAACGCTTTCACCGTTTCCCAGGTAGCCCCTCCAAGGCTGCCCAGCATCCAGAAGGTAATATTGCGCAGTTGCTGCTCATTCGCCAGGTAGGTAATCAGTCCGGTCAGCGCCCCGGCCAGTGCATTTATGGCAATCCCCGCCAGCAGCATTGTCGCCACATTCGGCCTCCCGTCTGTACGGGCAATCTGGTAAACCAGCATAGCGGCAATTCCTGCGCCGGCAAAAGCACCGAAAGCCAGCAGGTAATAGCCTAACAAATTACCTAGCCCGGATAATAAACCAATTTCCAGTGCGATGATCGCCACAGCAAAGAGTGACGCACCGGCAGAAATACCAATTAACCCGGGTTCCGCTAACGGGTTTCTGAAAATTCCCTGCACTGAAGCCCCGGAGATTCCTAATGCGGCACCAACTAATATACCAAGTATGACCCTCGGCAAACGTACAATGTTAATTACCGTTTCATATTGCGGAGAAATTTCCTGCTGCTGAAAAAGCCCGGTTTTTTTTATTAGGATCAGCAATACATCTCTTACAGGAATTTCCATGGCACCCATGCCTAGAGAAAAAGCAACAGCTGCGATCAAACCGGCTGTTAAAGCAAAGTAAATAAGGGAAGGTTTCATCGTCGAATCCACCTTTTATAATTTACTGTTTAATTCTGTAATCGCCTGGTCTAGCCTCACGCTGAAATTAACGAGCAGGCTGGGTTCCATCTGCACGATCTTCTTGTTCTTGCCTGCGCTGGTTTGCGCAACACCTGGCATCTTCAGGATACTGTTTAGCCCACCCAGACTACTATAGCCAAAGTTGAACAGCAGGAGCACATCCGGATTGGCCTTCACCAGCGCCTCTGTAGTATAAGGTTTAAAATCTTCAAATTCATTGACTGCATTTACTCCTCCTGCAAGCTGGATGATCGCAGCGAGACTGGATTTTTTACCGGCTACCATCATTGTGCCTGTACCCCTCGCGTAAATAAAAAGCACTTTAGGCATTTTCCCTTTTATTTTAACGCCAGCGATAGCCTGGTTAATTTTTATTTCGGTCTGTTTCGCCAGCACTTCCCCTTTTGGACTCACCTGCAATACCGCAGCCACCTGCCGGATAAAAGTCAACGCACCCTTAACTGAATATGCTTGTTTAATACCCACAAACCTGATCCCCGCAGATTTTAACTGGTACTGGATCTCCCTGGACACAGAGCCTTCCGGTGCCAGCACCAGTTCCGGTCCAAAGGCGATAAGGGCCTCTGCAGAAACCGAGCGGTTATTACTGACCTTCGGTAGTTTGTTAATGTACGCCGGATAAATACTGGTTACATCCACCGCTATAATGTTATTTGCAAATCCTAAAGCAGCTGCAGTTTCCGTCAGTGCAGCACTCAAAGTAATGATCCGCTTAGGTACTGCTGCATTCAGCTGCAAATAGCAGGAAATGAACAAAAGCAGACAGGGTATTTTTTTCATGATTGACTGTATTTTTTCTATTCTGAAAGACACGGACAAACTTTTATTAATGAAAAAAGCCTGGTTTTCTCCGGTCAGCGGTGCAAACAACGTGTTTAATCATTCTAAATACAAGTGTCGGATTTGTATGCGTGCAATCCGTATTCTGCTTTTACATCGTAATACATTTTTTTCAAAAATTCATTACCTACTGATAATGAATTAATTAAAAATTCGCCTATCAAAAACAGCAGGATCAATCTCCGGTTGGGCGAGAAAATAAAAATACGGATCGCATAAATCTTAATACGTTTTGAATAAAAGATAATACGCATTGAACAAATCATATATGGGATTAATTATTCAGTTTTGCATCACTCCGTTATTTAGATTGATTAAAAATAACAGGACGTATAAATTAGACAATAAAAAGAATGACTAAACTCTGCCTGATGGTATTATTATCTGTTTTGGTTAGCAATCGTATCAGTGCCCAAACTAAAGGGAGCCTGAAAGGATTGGTAACCGACCAGCAGAACCATCCGCTTTCTGGTGTATCGGTTACGTTAGAACCAGATCACCGGACTGCAATAGGAAATAAAAATGGGGAGTTTGAGATTAAGGGTTTATATAGCGGGACTTACGCTTTAAAAATCACTGCGGTTGGTTTTGACAGTTATAAAGCCGAAGTAGAAATAAGTGCTGGAAACAGTAAAAATATCAATATCAAATTGCAGCCTGCTGAAAACGGATTGGACGAGGTAAATGTTAATGGCGACCATCACAATCCGGATAACCTGATCGATATGATCCACACGGTAATGCCAAGTACGATCATTACAAGGAAAACAATCGAACAAATGGGTAGCCGAAGGCTGGATGAGGTTTTAAAGGAACAAACCGGTTTAGCGATCGTGAGCGACATCGGCTCTGGCAGCAGGGCAGTCGGCCTGCAGATGCAGGGTTTTGATAGTGGCTATACTATGATAATGATCGACGGACAACCGATGGTAGGCCGAAACTCCGGGAACTTCGACCTTTCCAGGATTACAGTTTCCAATATCGAACGTATAGAAATTATCAAAGGCGCATCTTCCTGTCTCTATGGAAGTGAAGCACTTGCAGGGGTAGTCAACATTGTCACCCGTAAAAACATAATCCACCCACAAGGCCTTGCGGCATTACGTTATGGCAGCTACAATATGGTTGATGCCACTCTGGAAGGCGAAACACCGTTTGCAGGTAAAAAAGGATCAGTGTATCTGTCGGCCAATTATTACCGCACAGATGGTTTTAATGCAAATCCTTATCTGCAGCAAGGTAAAACCGCACCTCCTTTTGACAGCTATAACTTACAGGGCAGAGGCCGGTATGTACTTAATGACATCTCAACTCTCAGTTTCAATGGAAGATATGCTACCCGCCATTCGGTAAACGAATTAAATTACGGTGTAAGGCCAAGTACAGATGTACTGGATGAACGTGACCTGAACGGTTCAGTCTCCCTGAACAATAATTTCAAAGATGGTACAAGGTTAAAAACACAGTACTACCTTACCCGATACCAGACAGAACAGGGGATTACCGATCTGAACAGCGGGGCCCAGATTCCGGGGAACGAATTTATGCAATACCTGCACCGGGCAGAAATGCAGGCTTCAAAAGATTTGTTCAGCAACTTAAATCTTACCGGCGGCATCGGTGGGGCATACGAACACCTGGATAATGTGGCTTATCGGGGAACAAAAACGATGAGTAATTATTTTGCGTACTGGCAGGCCGACTGGCAAGCGGGTAAAACGATCGGGATTACTGGCGGCGGCCGTTATGATTACCATAATAAATATGGCAGCAAACTGAACCCAAGCGTTGGTTTTCGCTATACACCGGTGAAGGACCTGACTTTCAAGGCGGCAATCGGGACGGGCTTTAAAACACCTAATTTCCAGCAGCTCTATTTAGTATTTACAAATATCCAGACAGGTTATACGGTATTAGGTGCAGAAGAATTTTCGAGGGAAATCCAGATCTTAAAGGATGCGGGCCAAATTCAAAGTATCTGGCCGGTTGCCGCCCGGGTAGGCCAGCTGAAACCGGAACGTTCGGTTTCTTACAGTACCGGTTTTACGCTTACAGCAATAAAATCTCTAAAGCTCGATGTCAATGTTTTTTACAATGACATCAAAAACTTTATCAATTCAGAACAGGTAGCAACCAAGACCAGCGGACAACAGATTTTCTCTTATATCAATATCGCAAGGGCATATCTGACCGGCACGGAGGTCAGCCTTAACTGGTCGGCCACCCCATCTTTAAATATCAATGCGGGTTATCAATTATTATATGCGATAGACCGGGGTGTAGTAGATTCTATACGGGCCGACCAGGGGTTGTATGGAAAGGTTTACGATACCAAACTGAATCAGCTACGCAGGTCTGAGCGGTCGGATTATTTCGGGATGTCTAACCGCTCCCGACATATGGCCAATATCAAATTTACTTATGAACACGAGAAATCCGGGTTAACCGGTTCTTTCCGGGTCAACTACCGGAGCAAATACGGGTTCATGGAAGCAAACAGGGCAAATAATTTCATAGATAAGTACGACACCTTCGTCAGCAGTTACTTTCTTTTTAACGCCGCTGTTCAAAAGACTTTTTACCACAACCATCTTTCCCTGCAGTTGACAGCAGATAACCTGTTTGATTACCGGGACCAACTGATGCCTGCGCAACAGGGACGGGCAATAATAGGTGGCATTACCTGGAAATTTTTTAAAGATTAATCAACGAAATCACATACAACTCATAACAAAAACTAAGAATTATGCTAAGTACCAACATTAAAGAAGCGACTAAAACAGCCCACCTGGCTCTGGAAAAAAAAGTAATTGAAAAAATGAAAGCTATCCGCAGCAATGCTGATTACGCAGATTTTTTAAAATACTTCTATACCTACTTCAGCCAGGTAGAAAAAGCTATTGCACCATATATTACCGAACAGTTGTTGCCCGATTATAAAGACCGCCGTAACTCGTCATATCTGAAAAATGATATTGAAGAGCTGGGAGGCAGTGTAGCGGATACAACCTCAATCACTGTACCTAAAATAGAGAACCAGCTGCAGGCATTAGGTGCTCTATATGTAATGGAAGGTTCAATCATGGGCGGCAGCATCATTTTTAAAATGCTCGAAAAAGGTGGTATCACTGATGGTATATCATTCTTCTCCGGATACGGTGAAGCAACTGGGCAGAAATGGGGCATGTTTATCGGCATAATGAACCAACAGGCTAACTCTCCTGAAGAAGAAGCCCTGGCCATTGAAGCTGCGAATGAAGCATTCACTTGTTTTGGTGATGTTTTTAATGAACTCACTGTTGCCTAATATTCATTTGATGAAAACGAATAAATTAAAGATGCTGATTACAGCGGTTGTCATGACCGCTTTAATTACATCCTGTACAAAAAAAGAAATTAAGCCCGACCTGGAAGATGGAAAAAGCACTTTGGTGCAGGACCTAGAGGGTGATCTGGGTGCCTCTATGGCCGACGGGATAGATGGAAAGGTCAAAAGACCGTTTATGGATTTTTATTACAACCTGAAAACAGGAACAAAAATCACAGATACCGTATCCAACGCAAAAACATTAAGCTGGGACATCGGCTTCACGGGAATTTATAACTCGATGATTGTGATCAACAGTGGTACTGACCCTAAAAGTCCGGGTTTCGGCGGACCGGGCAAGGGTTTGATCATCGCGGTAGAAAAGACTTATTCGCAGGTAACAGAAGCACCGGATCTGGCACAGATGAAGGCTGGCAATTTGTCTTTTGTGGGATGGGATGCCTATCCGCAGCCAGATAACAGGGGCTGGTATTTCTATGATCTGAAAACTCATATCTCAGTGCCGGTAAAAGGAAGGACATTTATCCTGTTGACCGCCGACGGGAAGTATGCAAAACTGGAAATGCTGAATATCTATAAAGGGAACCCGGCAACGGTTACTGACCTTCACTGGCCGGCCCCCTACTTTACCTTCCGGTTTTTCATCCAGGAAGATGGCAGCAGAAACTTAAATACTAATTAACGATTAGCAATGAACAACTTTCATTTAAGAATATTCACCCTTGTAATAGCCTGCTCGATTTCGTTTGCTTCCTGTTCAAAGGATAATGATCCTGTAGAAGAAAAACCATTGCCGGCTCTTCCAGCGATTACTGTTACCAAAAGCGGGGAATATACAGTTACAGAACTGGCTGGCGATACTGAAACGACTGTGGGCGGACAAACCACGGCAGATGAAGGCGATTTTAAACCAGTGTACTATAGTCTCGAAGACGGGCGGGTTATCCCGGCAGAATATGCGAATACTGATAAATGGGATATCGCATTTATGGGAATCTACAACAGCAGTATCTGGGCGAATAACGGAGAGGTAAAATTTGAGAATGGAAACTCCGGACCCGGT
>Ga0247805_1001794_pt1 | contig 10148 bp, 9 predicted proteins | sample UWRJL044104R1_FD_180930 | JGI IMG/M metagenome (GOLD analysis project Ga0247805, IMG submission 180930) | Plant litter microbial communities from Arlington Agricultural Research Station in Wisconsin, United States - UWRJ-L044-104R-1 | ecosystem: Environmental > Terrestrial > Plant litter >...
AAGAAACGTAGAAAAGGTTACAAAAAGAAAAATGGCCACCGCCAGTATTTCACCAAAATCCAGATTTCTGGTATCAGTTTATAATTAGTTGTTAAACAAAAATTGCAGTTTTATAGCTGTTAATTGATAAAATATAAAACAAAATGGCACATAAAAAAGGAGCCGGTAGTTCCAGGAACGGACGTGAGTCGCATAGTAAACGCTTAGGTATCAAAGTTTTTGGTGGTCAACAAGCTATTGCCGGAAATATCTTAGTTCGTCAACGCGGAACTAAACACCACCCTGATAAAGGAGTTGGTATTGGTAAGGATCATACTTTATTTGCTTTGGTAGATGGAACTGTGATCTTCAAAAAGAAACAAGATAACAAATCTTATGTTTCTATTTTACCTGCGGAAGTTGTTACAGAAGTTGTAGAAAAAGCTGCTCCGGTAGCTGAAGCAGCTGCAAAAAAAGCACCAGTTAAGAAAGCAGCTAAACCTGCTGCTGAGACTGATGCAACTGCAGAATAATAGCTTATATATAATAATATTAAAAAAGCCATCCGATCCGGGTGGCTTTTTTTTGTTTATACTTAATCTGTTATTCCAAGCTTAATCCGGATTTGTAATAGCTGTTTCTCCAATCTTTTAAGGTTAAATGAGAAATCATGCAGCGTAGCCTGAAGGTCTTTAATTATAGCAGCTTCAGCAGTCTGAACTGAGATTGATGAAGTACCATGCAGCAACCAGGTATAGCTCTTCTGGTAGTGTAATGAGATTGCTTGTAAAGTATTGTAGCTAGGATATTGATTGCCCAGTTCAATTTGTGAATAGTTGCTTCTGGATAGGTTCAGAATTGCCGCGACTTCCGATTGTGCATATGCTTTCTCTAGTCTCAGTGACTTAATTCGGTTACCTAATAATTTCTTTGACAGTATTTCTTGCATTAGTACGTAAATTTTTGTTGGTTTGTGGAATTCTCCCTAGTTGGGGAAAATGCAATTATCAAACCATTTTTGTCTTTAATGGTCTGCTTGTTTTTGGGATCGTAATATTTAATCTTTAAAATTTCTATCAATTAATAAGTGATTAAGGTATGGCACGCTTGTATTTATGTCACCACAATGGATTTCTGCTATGAAGCTTGAGCAATACTGTGCACCTTACGAAAAAAATTCTTTTTTTATTTTTGATAATAAATTACAGCTGCTTTCTTTTCACATAGAAAAGCAGGATCACGTCATTCATTTTCTTGAAAAATATCCCAAGACTGGGGAAAATGTTGTGGAAATTCTTGCTCATAAGTTTTTGGAAAGATTCAGATCGCTTGCGGCCGCCTGCCTGGGCGGAAGCGGACTAAGTCTGGAGTATCATTTTAAAACCCCTGGTAACGATGACGGAATTCTTCAGGTGATATTTACACCATTGCTGCTTGAGTCCGGGAAACATTATTTTTCTTGCATGATTAGCGGCAATATCGGATATCCGGATCAGGTGAGATTATTAGATCAGTATGCCCATATGGCGTCTCATGACCTGCGTGCGCCTATCACCAACATCTTGAGTTTGTCTAATCTGATGCATTTGCCTGAAATGGAACAGTATGACCGTTCGGCTATAATGGGAATTTTAGACGATATTAATTATCAGGCCGAGAAGCTGGATCATATTATCGGCGTATTGAATAAGATGAAATACCGGGAACCGGAACTGGTTGCATATAAGAACGATACAGAGCGGAGAGACCTGAATCATATTATGCTGCTGGATGATGACATGCTAACGAATAAACTGCATGATATGATTATCTCCAGGTACTACAAGCACAAAAAGATTGTACAGTTTGATTGCGCAAAGGCAGCTTTGCAGTATCTCAGAGAGCATACACCAGAGTTAATCCTGCTGGATCTGAATATGCCGGAAATTGACGGCTGGTCTTTTCTTAATATTCTTCAGGAGCACGGCATTGGTATCGATGTAGTAATTGTTTCCTCTACAATCAATCCTTCGGAGCGCGTTAAGGCACTTTCTTATCCACAGGTTAAAGACTTTCTGACAAAGCCTTTAACCTACGATAAAATTAAACATCTGCTAACTGAGTAAGTTTAGTGTTCGCGATTCATCAGCAATTTTGCCAGCGCTGTTAATTCTGCTTTTCTTGCTGTATCAACGTTAACACGTGCTAAAGCTTCAAAAGCAATATCCAGGCTTTTCTGCATTTCTGAAGCCGCGATATTTCTGATATCGTATTGATTATACAAGTCGGTAATTGACCGGATTTTAGATGGATAGTCTGATTGCAAACTCAATTCTTCCAGAGCGGTCAGATCTGCTGCTACTGCGATCTCTTTCAACTTAAGCAACATAAAGGTCTGTTTATTACTGATAATATCACCACCAACCTGCTTTCCAAATTTTAGCGGGTCTCCGTAGACATCGAGAATGTCATCCTGTAGCTGAAACGCAATTCCAAAGTTCTCTCCAAACTTGTACAGTAAATCGGCATCTTCAGCATCTGCACCTGCTACAATAGCCCCTAATTTCATTGCGCCACCAACGAGCACAGCAGTTTTAAGGCGTATCATATTTAGATATTCAGGAATGGTGACATCTTTCCGTTGTTCGAACTCCATATCGAGTTGCTGTCCTTCGCAAACGCCCTGTGCGGTTAGGTTAAAACACGCTAATGCATCTTTTAAGACTTCTACAGGGAGCTTTGTCAGATGTTTATTGGCCTCCACCATCATGACATCTCCACTGAGGATAGCATTATTTACGCCCCATTTAATATGCACAGTATCCTGGCCACGTCTCAATGGCGCATTATCCATAATGTCATCATGAATAAGGGTAAAGTTATGAAAGGTCTCTATAGCGAGCGCAGCTTCAATAGCTTCTTTCAAAAGATCTGTATTGAACAATTCTGTGGAGAGAATCAACAAAGCGGGACGTATTCTTTTTCCGCCCAGTTTCATGATATAACTGATAGGCTCATATAAACGTGACGGATGGGCCGGATATTCGACTTTGCTGACAGCGTTTTCTATTAATTGTTGTAGTTCAGAAATAGTATGCATTTTTGTGTATTGCTTATCTGTGTATTGCTTTTTATCTGGGTATTTTTTCTAATTCTTTAATGGCTTCCTGCTCCTTTGCTGTGCGGATAATTCCTGGATTTTTTTGCCAGAACTCCGGGTCTGTATGCATTGAACGGATAAGGGACTGATCATTAATGTCTGGTCTCACGCCTTCGAGTGCCGCTGCAGGAAATGTATTAGGTAATGCCGTTAGGAATAACGTGTTGTAAAGTTCTGTGTCCTGAGTGCCAAAACCCATTACCTTTAATCTGTTGATCAGGTTGAAGGTTGCATATTCCAGTACGTTATCTCCCTGGTCATTCAAATGAAATTGTGCCGAAAACCTGGTTTCCTTGTTCTTAATTGACATAGGGCCGGAACTGGTAAATTTCATGTCCCTGATTATGCCGTCTATCATCACAATATCGTTAGTTACCGTATTGATATAATAATCTCCTTCGAAGCGGACGTCCTTAACACCGGTACGGGGGATACAATTGATTCTGGCTATCTCCTGACCATCTTTTTCTGTGGTTCCGGTTAGCTTAAATGTATAGAGTGAATCGGCACTTTTACGCAGTGGTTTAAGCAGCAGGTTATTGGGGAGGTATCCGGAGAAGATCAGGGTGCTGAAGCTGAAATTAGTATAGTTAATTCCTTTGCCGGCAGCAAGCCGCCTGCTTTCTGTTGGGTTCCATTTTAAAAGCCCATAAGCTGTCCAGCTCGCGTCAAACCAGATCTCCTGCAGATAGGCAGGCTTTCCAGCCTGATAAGCAGTCTGCCGGAGAAAAGCTTTTCCGGGAAAAGTCTTTTTGTAGTTTTCCATTGCTTTTTTTGCAGCCTCCTGTATAATAGCAAGCGCTGGGTTGCCAACTTTTGCTTCCGGAAGTTCAAAGGTTTTGGGGATAAGCTGGATGTTTACAGCTGATGATTGTTTTTCTATCGTCAGCGTTCTGGTCTGATAACCCAGATGAGATACCTGCAGTGTGATGGGCAGGTTAGACAAGCTCAGTTCAAATTCACCTGTTTCATTACTTAATGTTTGCAAAGAAGCTGCGGCAGTAACCGTCGAAAAGGCAATTGGCTTTCCTGTTTCGGCATCCGTTACATGTCCGCCGATTATTTGCTGGGCACAGACTTCGGATGCACAGCAAATAATCAGAAAACAAAGGAATTTGGGTAAAGTCATAAATTTAGTCCTGAAGCAGGGTAAAATCAATCTGTCTTTTAGACAGGTCTACTCTTTTCACCTTGACGTTAACTTCATCTCCTAATTGATATTTTTTCTTTTTGCGCTGTCCCACTATACAGTAGTTTTTTTCGTCCAAAACATAGAAGTCATCAGCTATATCTTTCAGGCGGATCATTCCTTCACACTTGTTCTCCAGCAGTTCGACATACATTCCCCACTCCGTAACACCAGAAATTAATCCGCGATAGGTGCTGCCTATATTTTCCTCCAGATATTCAACCTGCTTGTACTTAATCGAAGCACGTTCGGCATCTGCGGCGCGTTTTTCCATCGCTGAGGAATGAGAAGCCGCAATTTCATATTCCTCTTCATTGGCGGAACGTTCTCCGTTCAGGTACGCAGCTAGCAGGCGGTGTACCATCACGTCCGGGTAACGCCTGATAGGAGAGGTGAAGTGCGTGTAATGATCAAAAGCCAATCCGTAATGACTTGTCTTTTTCGTGGTGTAAACTGCTTTCGCCATAGAGCGGATAGCCAGCTGTGTTAATACATTTTGTTCTTTTTTGCCTTCGACATCTTCCATCAGGAAGTTTAGCGATTTGGCAATGTCTTTATCTGTTTTAGTATTTATCTTGTAACCGAATCTGGCAGCAAACAACGCGAAATTACCCAGGTTTTCCAGGTTCGGAGAATCATGTGAACGGTATATAAACGTGTATTTGCTCTTGCCTTTTCCTTTTTTAGCAATAAACTCTGCAACCTTCTTATTGGCCAGCAACATGAAATCTTCGATCAGTTTGTGCGCATCTTTACGTTCCTTTACGTAAACGCCAACGGGTTTTCCTGTCTCATCTAATTTGAATTTTACCTCAGTGCTTTCAAAACTGATCGCTCCGTTTTTGAACTTACGGTCTCTCAGAATATAAGCGAGTTCGTTTAGTTTCAGAATCTCTTCTGCATGGTCTCCTGCTTTATTCTCTATAACTTCCTGAGCTTCTTCATAACTGAAACGCCTGTCTGAATGTATGGCTGTCCTGCCAAACCATTCGTTTAGTATATTGGCGTTTTCATCCAGTTCAAAGACTGCTGCAAAACACAGTTTGTCTTCATTAGGTCTGAGGGAACAAACTCCGTTGCTTAATTTTTCCGGTAGCATTGGAATAACCCTGTCAACCAGATAAACTGAGGTCGCACGGCTGTAAGCTTCTTTGTCTAAAGCAGATTGAGGCGTTACGTAGTGTGACACATCTGCGATATGTATACCGATTTCATAATTACCGTTTTCCAGTTTTTTAAAGGAAATGGCATCATCAAAGTCTTTGGCATCTGCCGGGTCAATTGTGAAGGTGAGCGTTTCTCTAAAATCCCGCCTGTCTTTCAAGTCTTCAGGACTCAACGTTTCAGGGATGGCTTCTGCTTCTGTTTCGACTTCTTTTGGGAATGAAAGTGGGAATCCATACTGGGCAAGAATAGCATTCATCTCCGTGTTGTTCTCTCCCTGTGTACCCAGAATGTTGATAATCTTACCAATTGGGTTCTTCGCCGCTTCCGGCCAGTCTGTAATCGATACCTGTACCTTCTGCCCACTTTTAGCGCCCGCGAGGTCGGTCAGGGGAATGAAAATATCGTGCTGCATCTTTTTGTCGTCTACTGTAACGAACGCAAAACGGTCTGATATTTTAATAACTCCTATGAAGTCCGTTCTCAGACGTTCTATAATTTCAACTACCTCTCCTTCGTTTTTCCGCCCGCTTTTCTTGGCATAGATATAGACCTTTACTTTGTCTCCATGCAATGCATTATGTAGTTTTCGGGCCGAAACAAATACATCTTTTTCGAATTCGTCATCGGGAATGATAAATGCTGCGCCATCGGCAGTCAGGTCTACTTTTCCAGTTATGAAGGTTTTGAGTTCTTTTAACCGGAACTTACCTTTTTGAGGTTCACTGAAGATGCCTCTGCGCGCTTCCTCTTTAAGGATTTCCAAAATGGTCTCCCTTGATTCGTCGTCTTTTATATTCAGCTTGGCTGAAACCTGTTTATAGTTCAGGGCTTCATTATTGCTATTCTCTAAAACATCACTGATTAACTGCGTTAATACTACCTTTATCTGAGAAGATTTTTTTTTTGCCATAGGATTATTGTCAATATTCCGAAGGTAACAAATTGTATTGACTATCCGGGGGTTAATAGCCTTTAATTTGGTTGTAGACGCCCTTTTGCCGGTTGAAATTTGAATACCGCACAATTTTACGGAGATTTAACGGGATCTATATTGACCTATGTTATGATTGTAGAAGATAAAAGCCGTAAAAGAACAAATGAACTGGTAATGATTGCTTTGAAGACGCTGATCCTATGCGTACTGATCTATCTGCTGAATGAGTACACCGAATTTGCTGACAAATATCCAAAGTTGACTGTGAGTGCAAAAGCACTGGTTATTTTCCTTGGACCGAGTCTGGCAGTTTCCTTTATCCGACAGGTTATTATTTACTGGTACATCAAAAAGCATGGTCTACCGCCTAATATCAAGGATAATTTTATTCTCGGAATTAACCGGATAGTCTCTATTCTGAATACAGTTTTTGGAATTGTAGCAATGATGATCTTCCTGGGTACTGACCCCCTTAAATTTCTGACCAGCATAACGATCGTTGCTGCCGCCATTGCTGTGACTTTCAAAGATTATATCAATAATATGATCAACGGGCTAATCATCATGTTTTCAGACCGTCTGTCCCTGGGAGATCATATCCGTGTCAATGATACGGAGGGTAAAATACTGGATATCACTTTAATCAACGTGATCCTGCAAAATGAAGATAATGATATGGTCATGGTACCGAATTCTGTAGTTTTTAGTTCTGTAATCGTTAATCAGAGTAAACAGAATATTAAAAAACTGAGTATCGAGTTTGAAATGGCATTGTCCTATGGTTATTTGCCTGCGCACCTGGAAGAAATATTGTCTGCATCTGTAAAAAGCTATGATGATTATATTGTTCGTGACGGACTGACGATTAAAACTCTTGCTGTGGGTAAGGATACTGTTCGTTTCAAAGTCCAGGTACTGCTTAACAGATATGACAAAATAAAAGAAAGAGAAATTCGCAGGGCTCTAAATACAGCTATTATCCGTTTATCTTTGCCCGCCCAGTAATTGTCATTCAGCGTATTTAGATCGTTTCTCTTTAGGTTTTTGTGGTATTAATACTAAAAAACAGGCCTTACTTTCTTTACATTGTCTTATTTTTGTACTATGGAAAGAGAAATTCTGGATACGAAACGAAAGGCCCTTAACATTAATTTATGCCCCGAAATCTACGGAACTTTTGCGGAGATTGGCGCAGGGCAGGAAGTGGCCCGGAATTTCTTCACCGCTGGCGCAGCGTCTGGAACAGTCGCTAAAACGATGTCTGCTTATGACATGACTTTTAGTGATGCGATCTATGGTGCCGAAGAAAGTGGCCGTTACGTGAGTCAGTCGCGGTTACAGAAAATGTTAAACCATGAATTCGATCTGCTCCGGGAAAGACTAACCGGTGAAAAATACAAATCCAGAACCTTCTTTGCTTTTGCCGATACCGTAACTACACTGAATTACAATAAATCCAATGATCCTCATGGATGGATCGGAATTAAATTTCAGACCGAACCAGGGGGCGAGCCAAATGAAATATTTTTTCATGTCCGTTTGCTTGATACTGATGCCGCTTTACAACAGAATGTGCTAGGTATAATTGGAGTAAATCTGGTCTATGCCGCGTTTAATTACTATGCGGATCCTAAAAGAATGATTGAATCTCTTGCAGATAACCTGACTATAGGTTCTGTTGAAATCGACCTTATTTCTGTAAACGGGCCTGCGTTTGAATCCATTAATAATATCTTGCTGAATCTTTATCTGATAGTGAAGGACTTTTCTGACGCTGCCATTTTCGATTCCAGAGGGAATCCTTGTCTGCCGAAAGATCTTTTATATAAAAAAGACATTATGATCCTGCGGACTAAATATGCGCAAAAATCATTGCCCAACTTCAGTATGTTCAATAAGGCTGTAGATCAGTTTAGAAGAACAGAAGATGTACAGAAAGATAACCTGAGCGTATTGATTGAAGTCCTACTTTCAAATGTATTAACTGCCGACGACGAAAAACCGGAAGCTATTGATTTACATGCCGTGGCGAAAAGGGCGGAAGAGATGTGCGGAACCGGTAACCTGGTTATTGTTTCAAACTTTGCAAGGCATAATAAACTGGCTAAATACTTTGACCGCTGTAAGCCTAAAAGTGTTGGTATTTCTACGAATATCAACAACCTGAAGTTTGTTTTTAATTCACACAACTTTGGTGGTAGTTATTCCAGCCAGCTAATGGCGTACGTTAGCGACATGTTCAGTAAAAATGTAAAACTTTTTGCTTATCCCTTTCTTGATAAAGAATCTGGACGCGTGATAACTACGGCAAACATGCCGGTAACACCCGAAGCTAAACCTTTATTTGATTTCCTGATTTTGAACGGCTATATTACAGACATTAAAGACTATAGCGAAACTGACGTTAAAACGGTCTGATGAATCTGTTTAAATTTGATTCGTTCAGATCGTGCTGATGATTCAGTTCAATCAAATTTGATATGAAAAAAATAATTGCTTTGCTGATGCCGATGGCGTTTGCCGTCTCAACTTCTACAGTCCATGCACAGGTTAAGTCCAGTGGAAACCCAGTCTTTCCTGGTTGGTACGCTGATCCTGATGCAGCCGTTTTCGACAAAACTTACTGGATATATCCAACATTTTCTGCGCCTTACAAGGATCAGGTCTTTTTGGATGCTTTCAGTTCCAAAGATCTGGTAAATTGGAAAAAGCATCCGCGGATTCTGGATACCGCCGGTGTTAAATGGGCTAAAAAGGCCGTCTGGGCGCCTGCTATTGTTAAAAAAGATAAAGACTATTTTTTGTTCTTCGGTGCTAATGATATTCAAAGTGATCAGGAAACGGGTGGTATTGGTGTAGCTGTTGCCAAACGTCCTGAAGGTCCATATAAGGATCATATAGGAAAACCACTGGTAGATAAATTTCATAATGGTGCACAGCCAATTGACCAGTTTGTGTTTAAAGATAAAGACGGGCAATATTACCTGATTTACGGAGGCTGGAAACATTGCAATATTGCCAAACTCAGCGATGATTTTAAATCCCTGGTTCCTTTCGCCGATGGTGAAACATACAAAGAAATAACTCCAGATAGCTATGTGGAAGGTCCATATATGTTCATGCGTAACGGAAAGTATTATTTTATGTGGTCTGAGGGGGGCTGGACAGGGCCTGATTATTCTGTGGCCTATGCAATATCGGATTCTCCCATGGGACCTTTCAAAAGGATTGGAAAGATTTTAAAGCAAGATCCGGCAATTGCCAGGGGAGCAGGGCATCATTCTGTTATTCACAATGAGAAAAAGGATCTCTGGTATATCGTTTATCATCGCAGGCCACTAACTGAAACCGATGGTAACCATAGAGAAACCAGTATCGATGTAATGTCTTTCGATGAGAACGGACTAATTCGCCCCGTAGTAATTACGAAAGAAGGGGTTGCTGCGCAGAAATTATAACCGGATAGCGATTCCGTTAAAAAAAAGGGAAGACAATCAATTGTCTTCCCTTTTTTTGTATGGGTTTGAAATGACTATCGCCATTTGGTTATCCGGGGTCTCTAGCGGCTTAAAACCAAACTGACTGTAAAGTCCATGGGCATCACGGGTAGATAGCTGATAGCGGCGTAAGTTCTGGAGATCGGGATGAAACAGCATAAGCGACATCAATTGTTTCATCAATCCTTTCCCACGATATTCCTCTTCTGTATATACATCCGCCAAATATGCAAATGTGGTTTT
>Ga0247805_1001795_pt1 | contig 10147 bp, 9 predicted proteins | sample UWRJL044104R1_FD_180930 | JGI IMG/M metagenome (GOLD analysis project Ga0247805, IMG submission 180930) | Plant litter microbial communities from Arlington Agricultural Research Station in Wisconsin, United States - UWRJ-L044-104R-1 | ecosystem: Environmental > Terrestrial > Plant litter >...
GCCGAAAAAGTTTATTTCCGTTTTAAAAAGCTGAACTGTAATGTACAAATGTTAAACGAAGCTGGCGATGTGGTTTGCAAAGGCACCATTGCCGGTATGGTAACCAATAAAATGAATGCATAAACGTGTGGTAATTACCGGCATGGGTGTAGCCGCTCCAAATGGAGTTGGCCTGAGCGCTTTTTCCACAGCCATTAAAAATGGCCTGTCGGGCATACGCTTTGACCCGCAGCTGGCCGAACTGGCATTTTCCTGCCAGATTGCCGGCAAGCCGGAAATTGACGACACACTGGCCGCGCAATACCTCACAGCATTGGAATTGCGTGGTTTCAACAGCACCGGAATCTTGTACGGACTCATTGCAGGAATGGACGCCTGGCAAGACGCAGGTTTACCGATCCTTCAAAATGAAGAACCCGATTGGGACAGCGGCACCATTTTTGGCGCCGGCACTTCGGGCATAGAAAAGTTTAGAGAAGCCATCCTAAAAATAGACGACAAACAGGTGCGCCGATTGGGCAGCACTGCAGTACTGCAAACCATGGCCAGCGGCATCAGCGCTTACCTGGGTGGCAAACTGGGTCTGGGCAACCAGGTGAGCACCAATTCATCGGCCTGTACAACAGGCGCAGAAAGTATTTTAATGGCTTATGAACGCATTAAAAGCGGTCAGGCAAAGAGAATGCTGGCGGGTAGCGCGAGCGACAGTGGGCCATACATCTGGGCAGGTTTTGATGCCATGAAAGTCTGCACGTTTAAACACAATGAGGCCCCGCAAAGCGGATCGAGACCCATGAGTGCAAGTGCCAGCGGTTTTGTGCCGGGTAGCGGCGCCGGAGCATTGCTGCTCGAAGACCTGGAAACGGCTTTAAGTCGTGGCGCCAGAATTTATGGTGAAATACTGGGTGGTCACATCAATTCTGGTGGGCAAAGGGGATCGGGATCCATGACCGCACCAAACAGTGTTGCCGTACAACGGTGCATCCGCAGCGCGATAAGCAATGCCGGAATACAATGTGCTGATATTGATTTGATCAATGGGCACCTGACAGCAACAAGCAAGGATGCACTGGAAATACAGAACTGGTCTGAAGCTTTACAGCGCTCCGGCAAAGATTTTCCCCATATCAACAGCCTGAAAAGCATGACCGGCCATTGTCTGAGTGCTGCAGGTAGTATAGAGTGTGTAGCTTCGGTATTGCAGCTGCAGGAAGATTTCATCTTTCCCAATATCAATTGCGAAGATCTGCACCCGGACATCAGCAAATGGGTAGATCCGGAATGCATCCCACAGCAATGCATCAGCAAAAAACTAAATATCATTGCCAAAGCCAGTTTTGGATTCGGCGACGTCAACGCATGCCTCATTTTTAAAAAATATAACCATGGATAAACCAGAACTAACCAGCCGACTAAAAGCCATCATTACCACATATGCTCAGGAAACTGATGCCCTGGCACACTTAACTGAGGAAACTGATTTTATTAAAGACCTGAAGATCAATTCGGCAAACCTGGTTGACATTGTGCTGGATGTAGAAGAAGAATTTGGGATTGAAATAGACAACGACTCCATGTCGCGCATGCTTACCGTAGGCGCCGCCATCGAGATCATCGAAGCTAAACTGGCCGCAAATGATCGGGAATGACCTGGTTGATTTGCAACAGGCAGAAAAAGACAGCAACTGGAACCGTAAAGGTTTTATGGAAAAAGTGTTTACCGGTTCAGAACAATTTCTGATCAACAGTGCAAGCCAACCCGCACAAATGGTATGGTTGCTTTGGAGCATGAAAGAAGCAGCATACAAAATTCATACCCGGGATACTAAACTACGTAGTTTTGCCCCTACTGCAATCCAATGCAACAACCTGGTGCTGCACGAAAATACAGCCAGTGGCGAAATCTTGTATGAAGCGGAACGGTATTACACCCAAACGGAAATCAACAGCAATTACATCCATACCCTGGCAGCACAAAACCTGGAACAATTACAGCAAATTAAGGTATTCATTGACCATTACAATCCATCAAATACAGATTACCGCAATAAAAATCCCGATTGTGTAAGTCACCACGGCCGTTATCTGGCCCTGGTATTTATTTAACACCTTTGATCAGGTTTTCTTCGATCAGCAAACTGATGATCCCATCTACCATCCCTACTTTAGGTACATAAATTTGCTTGATACCGGTCCATTTCAATAAGGTGATGTAAATCTCGCAGGCCGGAATGATCACATCTGCACGGTCTGGATTCAGGCCCAGCACATTGATCCTTTCTTTAAGCGAATAGCCATTTAAACGATTATACAGGTCTTTCAGCTTCAAAAAGGTCAATGGATTCCCTTCTTTTTCGTCCGACATGCGGAACAGCTTATTGATGTTTCCACCAGTGCCGATACCAGCTACATTTTTAAGGTTCTTGGTGTGTTCCTTCACCCAGTTTTTCATGTCTTCCCAGGTTTCATCTTTATCCTGGTTGTCCAGGATCCGGATGGTACCAATGTCGAATGATTTAGAAGCCACCGGAATGCGGTTCACAAAGACAGACAGCTCGGTGCTACCTCCGCCAACATCAATGTACAGGTAACTTTTTTTCACATCCAGGTTTTCTTCGATGTGGTTGGCATAAATGATATTGGCCTCACGCTGCCCCTCAATAATTTCCAGGTCAATGCCAGCCGTTTCCTTTACTTTTTTAATGATCTCTGCCCCATTTTCGGCTTCGCGCATGGCCGATGTGGCACAGGCAAGGTATTTATCTACATGATAAACATCCATCAGGTTTTTAAACGCAGCCATCGTTTTCAACAAATCCGCCACTTTCCGGTCCGAAATGTGATGGTCTAAGAAGGCGTCATCACCCAGGCGGAGCGGAACCCGGACCAATGTATTCTTTTTGAAAGAATAACCGTACTCAGTTTTGTTGATGTCAGCGATTAGTAACCTAACCGCATTGGAGCCGATGTCTATGGCAGCGTATCTTAACATGGATTTATTGATGTTTATTTTTTAAGTAGTTATATGTCTGCACCTGGGCCCTGATTTTGGACTTCATGTTGTTTTTATGGTATTTGTTGTTGTTCATGCGCGTAACGTCACGTGCCTTTACGTTGTCCTGCAGTTGAAATTCAATAATGTCGCGGATTTCCTGACGGACTTCCTTATCCAGCACAGGAAAACCAACCTCTACACGGTGCTCAAAATTGCGGCTCATCAGATCGGCAGATGACAGGTACATTTCTTCCTTGCCCCCATTGCCATAAATGAATACCCGGGCATGTTCCAGGAATTTATCGATGATGCTGATGACAGTAATATTGGTACTGTAATCGCGTACGCCCGGAACCAGGGTACAAATGCCACGCACAATCAATTTAACCTTTACCCCGGCGTTGCTGGCATCGTACAGTTTTTGCACAATTCCTTCATCAGCCAGGCTGTTCACTTTCAGGATCATATAAGCGGGCTTGCCACTTTTTGCAATTTTAATTTCCCGGTCGATCAGGCTGTAAAACTTACTGCGGGAGTCTAAGGGCGATACGATCAGGTGTTTAAAACCTCCGACCACTGTTTTTTTGTTTAAAGCTTTGAACAGCTTTTGCAGATCGTCTGTTATTTCCTTTTTAGCCGTAAAAATACTGTGATCACAATACAATCTGGCTGTTTTTTCATTGAAATTACCTGTAGCCAGGTTGGCATAATACTTGGCCCGGCCTTTTTCCATACGCTTAACCAGGCATATTTTAGAATGCACCTTGTAATTGGATAAACCATAATTGACCTGCACGCCTTCTTCCTCCATTTTTTTAGACCAGAAAATATTGGCCTGCTCGTCAAAACGGGCTTTCAGCTCTACCAGACAGTGGACCACCTTTCCGTTTTTAGCGGCATTGATCAGCGCATTGACTACCTTAGAGTTTTCAGCCAAACGGTACAAGGTAATGTTGATCTCAGTAACCTTTGGATCAATCGCAGCTTCGCGTAAAAACAGAATGATATAATCGTACGACTGGTAAGGCAAATTAACCACATAGTCTCTTTCCTGAAGCTTATTGAAAATGCTTTCTGTACGATGTAATCCTGCTACTTTGAGGGGTACGGTAGGCGCATATTCCAACTCTTTGCTTCCCACATTCGGAAAGGCAATGAAATCACCAAAACGATGGTAACGGTTACCCGGAATTAAGCTCTCAGCCTCGATCTTCAGTTTACTGATCAGATAGCTGAGCATTTCAAATGGCATCTCCGTATCGTAAAGCAAACGCATCGGTTTTCCCTTTTTACGTTTGTCCAGACTGGCACGCAATTCTTCTATAAACTTATCACTTACATTCTTATCGATATCCAGTTCCGCATCGCGCGTAAGCTGAATGGAATAAGCATCGATGACGTCATAATTGAATACATAAAAAATATCGTCAAGGCAGTACTTGATGATGTCTTCAGCCAGGATGATAAACTTTAACCCATTTGTTTCCGGAAGGACCAGGAAGCGTGGCAAGTTTGCCGGCAATTCAATCAACGCATACTTTTCGCTCTTGCTGGAAGATTTTCTGGACAAACGGACAAAAAAGTACAGCCGCCTGTCTTTCAGTTCCGGAAAGGGCTTGTCTGGATTGATCATGATCGGCACCAGGTTGGACAGGATCTTGTCGCGGAAATGCTCACGAACAAATTGTCCACGGGCTACGTTCAGCTGACTTTCATTTAAGATAAAGATCCGGTTCTGCGCAAGCTCATTGATGAGTGTTGCTTTGAACAATTGTTCAAATTTTCGCTCCTGCTTGACAACAATATTTTTGATCTCGTTTAAGATCTTTTTGGGGTTAAAACCCAGGAGTTCTTTCGCTTTATCATTGAGGTTGGCCAGGCGGGTTAAAGTGGCTACCCTTACGCGGTAAAATTCTTCCAGGTTAGAAGAAAAAATAGATAAAAACTTAATCCGTTCAATCAGGGGAACCGTCTCATCAGCAACCTCCTGTAAAACACGCTCGTTAAAATACAGCCAACTGATCTCTCGGTTTAAAAAGGGTGCCTTTTTCTTAATTGGTTTATTTGTATTCACGTCGGCTTAGCTAGATTCAAAATCAAAAAAGGTGTCCGGGAAGAAGGTGTATCATCATATGGCCGTCATTCTGAATCCAGTTCAGAATCACAAATCTGCTGTTCAATACTGCTTAAGCGGGTTTCTGAAATAAATTCAGGATAACGATGAGCAGGAAATGGATTGGGAACAGCAATTATGATACACCCTCTTTTGGAACATCCTTCAGCAAAACTGCAAATTCTATTGTTAAGTAATTGTTAATTATACAACAACGATGCAGTTGATACTTAATATTTAGTTCTTATCTGAAGCTACGCCAGCTGCAGTTGTAGTTTCAGTTGCTGCCGGAGCAGTTTCTTCTTTTACAGGAGCCGTCTCTGATTTTGCAGGAACAGCATTGGCCGCTGGTCTGCCAGCAACTTTTTTCTCTGCAGTTTTAGCTGGTGCTTTTTTAGCTACTGCTGGTTTTGCCGCTGGTTTGACTGGACTGATCTTAGCCGGGGTAATTTTGCCGGCTGGAGCCTTTTTTGCAGGCGCTGCTTTCGCTACCGCTGGTTTTGATGCTGCTGGTGTTGATGCTGCTACTGGTTTAGCTGCATCTTGAACTGCTGCTTCTTTAACCGCTTCAACTTTTGCTTTAACCGCTTTAACTACAGGTTTGGCTGCCGACTTAACTTCTTTTTTTACTGTTGCTGCTTTGCTGGCTACCGCTTTTGCTGCTGGCTTAACTGCCGATGCAACATCTGCTTTAACCTCAGCGGCTTTATCTTCTACTGCTTTAACCACAGTTTTAGCTTTTGCAGCAACTTTCTTAGCTGGCTTAGCCAATGCTTTAGCCGCTTTTTCTTCTGTAGCAATTGCACGTACTTTCACACTTTGTGCTACAGGCTTAACTTTGGCTACAGCTGCTTTAACCGTTTTCTTTGCTTTTTTTACATCTTTAGCCACAGATTTCTCTACCGCTTTTGCTTTTTTCTTGGCCTTCTTAGCCGCTTTCTTAGCTGCTTTTTCGTTAGCCGCTTTCACTTCACCTATTTTCTCAACTACCGCGTCTTTAACATTTTTAAATTTCTTTGACAATTTGTTTGCTACAAACTTACTAACCAACGAAATATCTCCTCCAATCTTTTCAGCATCCTGTCCTAAATGTTTAACACTTTCGAGTATCTTTTCTGTTAAACTTTGTTCCAATTGTTTTTTAACTGCTTTTTTTGAAGCTTTTTTTTGCACTTTTGACTTGTTAGTTTTCATATAAAAAAAATGTTTTAGTTATGAAGCGATCAATATTGATGGTTTCATCGGTTAAAATTGATGGTTAATTGTTATTACATTTGTAACCCAGCTTGTATGAGCTAATTATTAATAAATCTAATGTATTTTTTATTCTAAAGCTATAATCATGCCCACTTTTGATATTGTAAGTAAAGTAGACGCGCAAACACTTGACAACGCGATGAACAACGCCAAAAAAGAGATCCTGAACCGCTACGATTTCAACACGTCCAAGAGCACCATTGATCACGATAAAAAGACCAATGTAATTACCATTGTGACCGAAGATGACATGCGTTTAAAGGCTATTGAAGATGCCATCATTTCGCGTATGGTTAAACAGAACCTGGATCCTAAAAGCCTTGATTTCGGCAAAGAAACCTATGCCTCTGGCAATATGATCCGTAAAGAAGTATCTATTAAAGAAGGTATTGACAAGGAAACGGCTAAAAAAATCGTTGCTAAAATTAAAGACAGCAAACTGAAAGTTCAGGCTTCGATGATGGACGATCAGGTACGTGTACAGAGTAAAAATATCGATGATCTTCAGGCGGTAATTGCGCTTTGCAGAAAGGAAGATTTCGGTCAGCCCTTACAGTACATCAACATGAGAAACTAATCCCTTCCAGGCACAATTAATTTATCCTTAAAACCGTACAAAAATGGAGATTGAAGAAAAAGGTTTCATTTTTTCAGATGACCCGAATAAAATTGATGTAAATGCCATACATCAATACCTGAGTACGGAATCTTACTGGGCACAGGGGATTCCAATAGAAATCGTTAAAAAATCTATTGAGAATTCCCTGTGCTTTGGCATTTACAAAGACAGGCAACAGGTAGGTTTTGCCAGGTGGATTACCGACAGGGCTACTTTTGGCTACCTGGCAGATGTGTATGTCCTGAAACCTTACCGCGGACAGGGCCTGTCTAAAAAAATATTGTCGTTCATGCTTTTTCATCCCGATTTGCAGGGATTTAGAAGGTATGTGCTGGCCACGCAAGATGCGCATGGCCTGTATGCACAATATGGTTTCAAACCAATCGAAACACCAGAATACCTGATGGCGATTGTAGCGAAAGATTCTTATCTATAACAGCGCTATACCGTTTTAACATCAGCTTCGCTGTAGTCTTCAATATCGGTGATGTAACCGTTCACCTTCAGGAAGTCAAATAAGGGTTTTGCATCCGGGGTAACCGGCATATTTGAACTTGTAATGACCGCATTGGTTTTCTTATCTAAAAAGGGATAGGCAAAAAGTTTCACGTTTTTGCTAAACATATCACTCACATAACTCAGCAACTGGCTGGAATAATTCTCGCCAAAATTACTGGAATTGAATACAAATTTCAAGTTGTTGATATTGGTAGAAATGCCCACACTTTTGGGACGGCAGCGGTCCAGGTATTTGGCCAGCTTGTTGTGCCGCGTAAAGTTGGATACAATCACGAGGTTACCGGTATTGCACATCTCTTCTGCCCTTTTGGCTACGGCATTGAGGTCGATATTTTCAGGCAGCTCTTCATCTGCAGTCAGCACATTAGACATGAGTACTTCAATGAGCACGCTCAGGTTATCCTGCTTTACATTTTCAGTACGTACAAACTGATCAACCGCTTTGTTGAGCATGCTGAAGTTTGGATTGGATTTCTGAGCATATTTGGTGCGCAAAATCATGATGTCTTTTTTGTACAAAAGATCTTTTGGCAAACATGGTTTTCCCAGTGAATCAAAAATGGCAGCATCAGAGAAATCTTTAACAATCAGGTACAGGTTGAGCAGAATGTTGTTGACATCTTTAAATACAGGCCCATTAACCGAAATCAGGTCAATCTCGACCGATCCTACCGTCAGGTTATCCGCCAGCGATTCAATCATGGTTCTCGGGTCCTGGTTGAAATAAAATGCAGCATATACCAGGTTTACCCCAATGATACCCAATACATTTTGCTGCAGCGCAGAATCTGTATCCAGCAGGCGCACATGGAAAAAGATTTCATTTGGCTCGCCACCCGGCTCAGCCTGGAAACGGATGCCGATCCAGCCATGCGGATCATTGGATTTATTGTAATTTAAGGTCGTAACCGTATCTGCAAAAGCAAAAAAGGTCCGGTCATCATATTTCTCCGTATTCAGACGCTCAGTAAGCAAACCGAACTCATGATGTAACATTTTTAGCAAGCGCGACTGGCTCACATATCTCCCCGACTCCTCTACACCGTAAATGGCATCACTAAAAGTCATGTCGTAAGCAGACATGGTTTTAGCTACTGTACCAGATGCAGCACCTGCAGTAAAAAAATTCCGGGCTACTTCTTGTCCCGCCCCAATCTCAGCAAAGGTCCCGTAAATCTTAGGGTTTAAGTTAATCTTTAAAGCTTTACGCTTGGTATCAAGAATTTCTCTTTCCATGGCGCAAAATTAAACAAACAAGCGGAATATACCTTATGAATGCCCGTTTAATATCAAATAGTATCAGATCAAATTACTACCTTGCTGCTGAGATGCTAAACGTAAACAACCTGAACATTGAGTTTCTGAACCGGGAAGATAAATCCTGGTTTAAAGCCGTTAGTAACGTGAGCTTTACTGTAGAAAAAGGTAAAGTGCTGGGTATTGTAGGTGAATCCGGATCCGGAAAATCGGTAACTTCCTTTTCCATTATGCGGTTGCACGATCCGCAAAGCACCAAAATTGAAGGTGGAATCGTGTTTGATGAAATCAATTTACTAAACCTTTCTGCAGAAGAAATCAGAAAATACCGGGGCAACAAAATTGCCATGATCTTTCAGGAACCCATGACTTCTTTAAACCCGGTCTTTACCTGTGGTTACCAGGTGAAAGAAGCGATTATGCTGCACCAGCAAGTGGATAAACAGGAGGCCAGAAGACAGACCATTGCACTGTTTAAAGAAGTCCATTTGCCACGCCCGGAAAATATATTTGACAGTTATCCCCACCAGTTATCGGGCGGACAAAAACAACGTGTCATGATTGCCATGGCCCTGAGCTGCAATCCGCAGTTGTTGATTGCCGATGAGCCAACCACAGCCCTGGATGTTACTGTACAGAAAACCATCTTGGAATTACTGCTGAAACTGAAAGAAGAACGGCAAATGGCCATGATCTTCATCTCACATGATCTGGCTGTCATCAGTGAAATCGCAGACGAAGTTGCAGTGATGTATAAAGGCCAGGTGGTAGAACAAGGCCCCGCCAAAAGCTTATTTAACGATCCGCAAAATCCATATACCAAAGGCTTGCTGGCCTGCCGGCCGGCACCACAGCGTTTGCTAAAAAAATTACCGGTTGTTGCCGACTTTCTGAACGCTGAAAATAATGGCGCCGACGTCAAGCATATGCTGGCACAAAACAGCTATACACCGGAAGAAATTGCTGCACGCAGGATGGAACTGTACAGCCAGCCCGCTTTGTTACAACTGAAAAACATGTGCACCTGGTACCCGGTCAGCACCGGATTATTCGGCAAAACGAAAGCCTATGTTAAAGCTGTGGATGACATTTCGCTGGAAGTTTTTCCGGGCGAAACTTTGGGCCTTGTGGGCGAATCTGGTTGTGGCAAAACCACATTGGGCCGTAGTATATTGAGGTTGGTCGAGCCGACATCAGGTCAGGTTATTTTTGAAAATACCGACATCAGAAGCCTCGATGCCAAAGCGCTGAGGAAAATGAGAAGGGATGTACAGATTATTTTCCAAGACCCCTACTCTTCTTTAAATCCACGCCTGACTGTGGGTAATGCCATCATGGAACCTTTGCAGGTGCACAAGTTGTACAGCAATGATGCCGAACGCAAGGG
>Ga0247805_1001796_pt1 | contig 10131 bp, 9 predicted proteins | sample UWRJL044104R1_FD_180930 | JGI IMG/M metagenome (GOLD analysis project Ga0247805, IMG submission 180930) | Plant litter microbial communities from Arlington Agricultural Research Station in Wisconsin, United States - UWRJ-L044-104R-1 | ecosystem: Environmental > Terrestrial > Plant litter >...
CTTTAATTGTTTTGTAACGGCAAAAAATATCTTTAATAGCACGAGCCATTACGTGGTGAATCCCTGGCATACCATTGGCAGACGGTGGACCCTCGTAAAAAGTAAACGGATTAGATTTTGGGCGAGAAGAAATGCTTTTCTCAAAGATGTCTTCCTTTTTCCAAAAATCCAGTATTTCTTGCCCTATTTTGGCAAGGTCTAATTGTTTAAATTCGCTATACATCAATCAAGTACCTCAAAAAATTAAGGATGCAAAGTTAAAGTTTTTCGCTCAAATTTGGTAGTTTAGATGTAAATACTTTTAACGTGAAATTATTTAATATAGGTTTAACATTAATGGTTGTGGCGGTAATCGCCTTACCTGTAGTGGCAGTAATTAACCCTGCCAACCGCGATTTCGTTTTATACAGCTTTTATTTCTGCGGTTTGCTAGAACTAATTGGGTTAGTTTTTGTTCTACTTCATATCATCAAATTAAAAAGGAAAACCTTATGATCAAGCTTCTCAAATTGCAAAAAGCTGTACTTGTCCTTATCGCTGGTGTGGTTTCTTATATTTTGTATCTCATTTTAGATGCATCAGAAGTTAGCGGAGCACGTTACCTACAAGTATTAGCAGGTATTTTGGTTATGGTTGGTGCCCTTTGGATGCTTTATCCAATACTCTTTGCCAAAAAAGATGATGACGGTAATGCAGAAATTATTACCGATCCAACGGTTGAAGCTTCTGTAGATGAGGAAGAAAAAAAGCCTGTTACTGAATAGAGGTTATAATGAGATATAAGAATTTGAGAACATTTAAAGTAAGTTTTTAGTACTTTAAAAAATATTAGAAAAGCAAAGACTGCGTTCCATTTATGCGTTAGTCCTGCTATTCTCTTCAATCTTTTGCCTTTGAGTAAACTCAGGTTACGACAACAAAAGTATTTTCGTTTCTATCAGGTTTGTTTAATAAGAATTGGTAATCTTATGCCAAGCTGCAAAATGCATAGAAAGCAAAATAAACGTTACAGCGCTTTGGGTTCCTTAATAATTTGTAATTTCATCAAATTAAAATCAACCAACCAAACCACTTTCCTATGAAGTACCTTTTCTCTGCTGCCATTATTTGTGCCGCATCTTTAGCCAATGCACAAGATAAATTTGCCGATGTATTTACCAAAATTAATACTGAAGTTCAGCAAAACTCAAAAGCCTACCAAACCCTTAAATACGAAACTGAAACCATCGGACACCGTTTAACGGGTTCGACTAATGGTGCTAAGGCCGAACAATATGCATTCGATTTATTAAAATCTTATGGTTGCGAAGTTAAATTTCAACCTTTTGAAGTAGAAAGCTGGGCAAGAAAAACCATCGATGTAGAAATCGGCGCTACTAAAAACAGTCTTTCGAAAATAAAAGCTGTTACACTAGCTCATTCGCCAGTAAGTGCAGATATCAGCGGAGACATTGTTGATGCAGGTAATGGGCTTGAAGTTGATTATCAAGCTAACCCTGATAAATTTAAAGGTAAAATTGCGCTGATCTATCTAGGTGTTTTACCAGGCTCGCCAGCTGGAACAAAATCATTACATCGTTCAGAAAAAACAGCTATCGCTACAAAGTATGGTGCAACTGGTGTAATTATCATTAATACGGTAAAAAATGGCGTTTTATTAACTGGTACGGCATCGGTTACGGGTAAGTTAATTCCTATTCCTGCGGTTTGTATTGGCCTGGAAGATGGCTTAGCATTAAAAGAAAAATTAAAAACTCAGGTACAGGTTGCGCACATCGCCATGACTAATTTTTCGGGCTTAATTAAGGCCAGAAATGTTGTGGCAACTTTTAAAGGAACCGAAATGCCAAAAGATAAAATTGTTGTTGGTGGGCACCTGGATAGCTGGGATTTATCAACTGGTGCTATAGATAATGGTATCGGTTCTTTCGCAATTATGGATATGGCCCGTACTTTTAAAAAGCTGAATTTAAAAACTAAACGCACTGTAGAGTTTGTTTTGTTTATGGGTGAGGAGCAGGGCTTACTAGGTTCAAAAGCTTATGTAGAGCAAGCAAAAAAGGCAGGAAATATTGGTCAGGTAAAGTTTATGCTTAATTATGATATGACGAACGATCCGAAAGGATTTTCCACTTCGAGAGCTGAAATGAAAACTTTATTTACAGCCTGGGGAGCAGATATTGTGAAAATTGATACGGGATTTAAAAATTTATTTAACGCAGGCGCAGGTTTACACAGCGATCATCAGCCGTTTATGTTAGAAGGTATTCCAACAGGCGGTGGTGCTGGTGGTAAACTACCAAACAACTCTGGCCCATATTATCATTCTGATGGTGATAGTTTTAAATTGGTAGATGAGCAGGGTTTAAAAAATACGGTTCGTTATAGTGCAATGCTTACGTATGCCTTAGCCAATACACCGAAAATTCCAGTTGGTGTGCAGGGAGAAGAAGAGTTAAGAGCATTTTTAGAATCTCAAAACTTAAAAGAACCATTAACCATTGCTGGTGAGTGGAGGTGGAAATAGTTTTTTGCTTATAGTACTTCAAACCCGTCATTTCAACTGAAGCAGAGAAATCTTTACTAGATTTCTTTTAATCGGAATGACGGGTTTTAACTTTAAACTCTAAACGATCGCCCTAAACTCACCTCATCCTACCCGCTAATATAGCTTTCCAACTGGGAAATAGTTTGTTTTTGATCCTCAATAATAAATTTAACCAAATCTCCGATCGATATCATTCCTTTAACTTCTGCATTTACAACAATCGGTAAATGACGGATGTGTTTCTCGGTCATAATTTCCATGCATTTATCAATCGTATCTGCGAGATTTATCGTTATCGGATCGGCGGTCATTGCTTCCTTAATCAAAGTATCTTTTGAGGATTTACCTTGAAGGATAAGTTTTCTGGCGTAATCACGTTCTGTAAAAATTCCTAATAATTCTGAACCTTCCATTACAAGTAAAGCGCTAATGTTTTTTTCGGTCATTACTTTTAGAGCATCTAAAACAGAAGTATTTTCTGTAACAGAAATTATTCTTACCTGTTTTGTGTCAAGTAGTTGTTTTACAGTTTTCATAATTAGTTTAATTTGGTTACTTGAATTTAAGAAATAATAAACTGTAAATCAATATTTTATTTCTTATGGATATTGGTTGTTATGGTGAAGATTTTTCACTTTAAATATTGGCACATTTACCCTTTAAAAAAGGGTGATTTTACTCTAACATTTAATAATTGGAAGTTCTAAATTTAATGTATGAACAATTTGCCTAATGAATCCAGAAAAATGCTGACAATAATGTTAGCCTTCTTTTTTTTATTAAGTATTGCCAGTTTCTTTTTTTTAAATGATGAAAAACTGCTTTCTGAAAAGGACAAAAAGACCATTTGCCCCAATTGCCATCCAATTTCTGATTTGAGATAAAATTTATTTTGTTATTCTATTATTTATAACACAGGGGGCACAAATGATGTATTGATGGAAGATAACTGGGGATCTTAACGCAAGCATGAGGCTTTGATAAAACAACTCCTTTTGGTTGTGTATATTGTACACTAAGGCGCGTTTAAAGCTGCATTATTCTTTTTCTGTTTGAATCGGTTGAGTTTTCTATGAAATAACGGTATGCGAGTTGCAAAGATCTGGTTATCTACCTAAAATAATTTTATGTTTACAAAAAGCAATACCAGAATAATTTTGATCGATGGGAGGGTTGTCATCCTTAGACAGATTAGCCAAATCAAAACTAAATGCCGAATATTTATCGATGGCATAGAAAAAGGTCATTTAGTCGAAGCCAACGGATTGTTTGTGGCAGAAGACAATAGTAGCATTGAACCCATAGTACTGTTAAAAATTAATGATTTGGCGAAGCGAGCAAAGGTGGCTTAGAGCGCACAACAATCAACCTCAAATAATCATTGAGTCAATTAATACTCAAGCTTTTGATATTAGCTAAAGTATTGTGTAATTTTGTGCGTTAGAAATAATTACTTTTCGAAACGTATGCAAATAGCATATAATGAGATTTTATATTTCGCAAATTATTGATTTAAAACAATTTAAACAATCATAATATGTCATCAGTAGAGACAACTTACATCCCTTACAAAGTTAAGGACATTTCACTGGCAGAATGGGGCCGTAAAGAAATCGAATTAGCCGAAGCAGAAATGCCAGGTTTAATGAGTTTACGTGAAGAATTCGGTCCAACACAACCGCTAAAAGGTGCTCGTATTGCAGGTTGTCTGCACATGACCATTCAAACAGCTGTATTAATCGAAACATTAGTGGCTTTAGGTGCTGAAGTTACCTGGTCATCTTGTAATATATTCTCAACACAAGATCATGCTGCTGCTGCAATTGCTGCTGCTGGTATTCAGGTTTATGCTTGGAAAGGCTTAAACGAAGAAGAATTTGATTGGTGTATTGAGCAAACTTTACACTTCGGCCCTGAGCAACAACCATTAAATATGATTTTGGATGATGGTGGCGATTTAACCAATATGGTTTTTGATAAATACCCTGAGTTAATTGCTGCAATCAAAGGTTTATCAGAAGAGACAACTACAGGTGTACACCGTTTATACGAAAGAATGAAAAACGGAACATTGCACTTACCTGCAATCAACGTTAACGATTCTGTAACTAAATCTAAATTCGATAACAAATACGGATGTCGTGAATCATTGGTTGACGCAATCCGTCGTGCAACTGATGTAATGATGGCTGGTAAAGTGGCTGTTGTTTGTGGTTATGGCGATGTTGGTAAAGGTTCAGCTGAGTCTTTAAGCTCACAAGGTGTGCGTGTAATTGTAACTGAAATTGATCCAATTTGTGCTTTACAAGCTGCAATGGAAGGTTATGAAGTTAAAAAATTCGCTACAGCTGTTAAAGAAGCAGATATTATTGTAACTACAACTGGTAACCGTGACATTGTTCGTGGCGAGCATTTCTTAGCAATGAAAGATAAAGCAATCGTTTGTAATATCGGTCACTTCGATAACGAAATCGATGTAGCTTGGTTAAACGAGAAATATGGTTCAACTAAGGTAGAAATCAAACCTCAGGTAGATAAATATACTATCGAAGGTAAAGATATCATCTTATTAGCTGAAGGTCGTTTAGTAAATCTGGGTTGTGCAACTGGTCATCCAAGTTTTGTAATGAGTAACTCATTTACCAACCAAACTTTAGCGCAATTAGAACTTTGGACTAACACAGATAAATACGAAAACAAAGTTTACGTTTTACCTAAGTATTTAGATGAGAAAGTTGCTCGTTTACACTTAGCTAAAATCGGTGTAGAATTAGATATTTTAGATCAACACCAAGCTGATTATATCGGTGTACCAGTAGAAGGTCCATTCAAATCAGACGAATACCGTTACTAAGCATTTCTCGTTATTGCGAGGAATGAAGCAATTTCATTTATGATTTGCTAAAAGGGATGTGCAATTTGCATATCCCTTTTTTGTTTTTATTTTCTTACGATGGAACTTAAATGGCCTGTTGCTTGTTTAGAAAAAGAACTACAGCCACTGCAACTTAAACCCGACAGAGCGGAATAGCCCGGAATGAAAGCGAAGCGAAATGAGGACTATAAGCGATGGCGGGATTGAAATAACCCAAGCGAGCCGAAGCCTGATTTTCTGATGTTTGAAATTAAAATTTGTAGATTTTTTCTCTGAAAAGAAAAAATTGCGCTAGGTTTTATGCTTAAATAGACGGAATTATAAATGGTTATAAAACCTGGCGCAGCAGAAATTTTCTGCAGAATTTTTATCTTGTTGCTTTTTTGAATAAAGCAAATGGAGCGTTTTTTGAGGTAATTAAACCTTCGATACTTTAACAGCAGTTGGTCCTTTTTGGCCCATTTCTACCTCGAACGTAACTTTATCGCCTTCTTTAATTTGTGTTACCAAACCGTTAGCGTGTACGAAAATGCTATCCTGAGTTTCGGTGTTTTTAATAAAACCGTAACCTTTACTATCGTTAAAGAAAGTAACTGTACCTTTTTTTACCGGATTTTCATCGATAATATCTTCTTGTCTTGTTATACCGATTTGTACATCCTCAATGTTAAATACTTTCTTCTTTTTTGGATCCGGTGGAGTAGACGAAATGTTACCATTCTCATCAACGTACGCAAACATTTCTTCTAGAGCTAAACCTTTTTTTGCATTAGATTGACGCTCTTCTTTTTTCTCTTGTTTGTCTTTTTGTTTTTTTAATCGTTTTTTTTCGTTCTCTTTTTTACTGTATGTTGCCTGAGATTTAGCCATATATATATAATTGTTTTGTTTTTAGAAAGGTGAGTGAATTGTAGAATTATACAAATATAAGAATACTAAAGCAGAAATACGATTTTATTCCGCTAAGGTCTGCTTATCAATTATTTACCGTTCCACTTTTGTTTGTCTATTTGATATACGAAATTCCATTTTAGGGGTTCGCCATAATAGGCAACTTCTAAATCGGCAATTTTTATGGCGCCGAGCTTTTCGGTAGCCTTTTGTGAACGAAAATTTGTTGCCCCAATGTGTAATATTACTTTATCTACTGATTGAAAAGCATAATCTAACATCAATTTTTTTAGTGCTGAATTGTGGCCTTTTCCCCAAAACTGGCGGCCTATAAAAGTGTAGCCAACGGCTACCGAATTTTGCTCTTCATCTAATTCATAATATCTCGAACTGCCAACGATTTGTCCGGTTTTTTTATCGTAAACTAAGAAAGCACCATTGGACTCTATTGCGCCCTTAAAGAAATTTTCGAAAACCTCTCTTTTATAACGGTCTTGGTTGGGGTGTTGCTCCCAAATTAAAGGGTCGGATGCTACGGCATACAGGTTTTCAAAATCATCGGCTTTTAATGGAACAATTTTAATTAAATCATTTTCCAGAGTGGGTTGTAGTTCGAATTTCATTTTAGTGCGGTATAAAAAAAGGCTGGCTAAAAGCCAGCCTTAATTGATATAATGTTTTACTTTAAAATTAATCTACCAATCCTTCAATTGCTACAACTTCATTGGTGTCTTTTTGATAATCTACTTTATCAATTTCGAAACCAAATAAGCTTAAGAAATCTGAACGATAACCAGCTAAATCGCCAATTGATGGCAATGTTTCTGTTGTTGCTTCTTCCCAAAGTTTTGCAACTTTAGCCTGAACATCTTCTCGCATTTCCCAATCATCGATTCTGATTCTTCCTTTTTCATCAACAGGAACATCACCACCTGTATATAGCCTTTCTGCGTATAAACGTTGAATTTGTTCGATCGTTCCTTCGTGAATGCCTTCTTCTTTCATTATTTTATATAATAAAGAGATGTATAAAGGGATTACTGGAATCGCAGAGCTTGCTTGTGTAACCAATGCTTTGTTAACCGAAACGTAAGCTTTACCGTTAATATCTTTTAATTTATCGGCAATGGTAAATGCAGTTGCTTCCAAATCATCTTTAGCACGGCCAATTGTTCCTTTACGGTAAACTGGTTCGGTTAAAGCTGGGCCAATGTAAGAATAAGCTACAGTTGTGGCACCTTCTGCCAATAGGTTTTCTGCTTTTAAAGCGTCGATCCACATTGTCCAATCTTCGCCACCCATAACGGCTATTGTATTTGCAATATCGTCTTCGTTTGCAGGCTCGATAGAAATTTCGGTTACATTACCTGTATGGAAATCGACAGTTTTGTTGGTATATGTTGATCCAATTGGTTTTAAAGTAGAGCGGTGTAAAACTTCAGTATCAGGGTGTTTTCTAACAGGAGAGGCCAAACTGTAGATTACTAAATCTACCTGACCTAAATCGGCCTTAATGGTTGCAAGGGTTTTTTCTTTAATCTCTTTCGAGAAAGCATCGCCGTTAATACTTTTTGCGTATAAACCAGCAGCATGTGCTTCTTTTTCAAAAGCTGCGCTATTGTACCAACCTGGAGATGCTGTTTTACCTTCAGAGGGTGCTTTTTCGAAGAAGACACCAATTGTAGATGCGCCAGAGCCATAAGCAGCCGTAATTCTTGATGCCAGACCGAAACCTGTTGATGCACCAATTACTAAAACTTTTTTAGGGCCGTTAATAGCGCCTTTAGATTTTACATATTCAATTTGGTTCTTTACGTTTTGAGCGCAACCATCTGGATGCGATGTTAAACAGATAAAGCCCCTCATTCTTGGTTCAATAATCATTTTGTTCTTTTTTACGTTTTGTAATTTTAAAACCAGAGCAAATTTTTACCGTTTAAATTAAACGAAATGCTCAAATCTTTAACGAAGATAAATTTTTAATCGCTTAACAGTAAATGAAATTTAAATAAAGCCAATTTAATATGCATTCAAAAAGTTGTTTGGCTTATAAATTATGTATTAATTTTAAGTTAAATATTAAGCTTTATCGAATTTCTGTTAATTTAGCAAACACAGATAATACCGGGTTAATTCTTTATGAAAAAAATATTATTGCTTGCTGCAGTTTTACTGATGGCATTCGGAAAGCTTTATGCACAAACCCAGCACCAAAATACGGGCTGGTTTTTATTTCTCAACAATACTAAATTTAACGAAAAATGGGGTTTGCAATTCGACCTGCAAATTCGATCTGCCGATGATTGGGACCATGTTAGAAACACTTTGGTACGGCCAGCATTACAATATTTTATTAATAAAAACAGTAACGTGGCTTTAGGATATTTGTGGCAAACTACACAAGTTAAACAGAGTGGGGCTGATGATTATATCTCTTTAAATGAGCATCGTATTTTTGAGCAATATATTTATAATCATAAAATCAGTTCAGTATTTGCAAGTCATCGCTTAAGAGTGGAGCAACGGTTTATTGAAAGAATTGCAAATGAAGACCTTTTTTCTCAACGCTTTCGTTATTTCTTCAGGTTGATCCAGCCTTTACAAAAAACACAGCCAACTTTTACAAAAGGTGCTTTTGTAGCATTACAGAATGAAGTTTTTCTTAACCTGCAAAATAAAAAGGAGCTAAATAATAGTGTTTTTGATCAGAATAGGGCTTATTTGGCTTTGGGTTATCGATTTTCTAAAAAGATGGATATAGAAGCGGGTTATATGAATCAAACCGTAAACGGACTCGCAAATAACACTATTAATAATATCGTTCAATTGGCACTTTATACCAGGTTCTAACCGGGTTTTAATGTTTCAAAGTCATTTTTTGTAACCCAAGTATTACAAAATGTTAAAGATGTTGTAAATGACAGGCCTTTTTGCTCAATTTGCCGCGTGAAAAAAATCTCGATATTATTTTTAGCGCTATTGTTTGGCAAGCGGATGCAAGCTCAAGAAGTTACAACATCTTCAACTGATATTACACCGACATCAAAAAGTTTATTCAACCCTGAACACAGAAGAAAAGACAGTCGTAAAGGTGATTTTTATTTTCATTGGGGCTATAACAGTTCTTGGTATGGTAAAAGCGACATCAGATTTCAAGGCCCTAATTATGATTTTACCTTGAAAGATGTGGTCGCACATGATCGTCAATCAAAGTTAAGCTGGCAATATTTAAATCCTGGGTTAATTACCGTTCCTCAATATAATATTCGTGTAGGTTATTTTATAAAAGATAATTACAGCATTTCGATTGGCTGGGATCACATGAAATATGTAATGGATATTCCGCAAACGGTGGCAATATCTGGTCATATTGGTACGAATATTTCTCACGATAATGCACCAACAGGAGCTTTGGCTGGTGATTATAATGGGCAAATGATTAACGTAAAAGAAAGTATGCTTACCTATGAACATACGGATGGTTTTAACTATGCGAATGTTGAAGTAGAACGATATGATGATATTTGGGTTGCACCAAGTGGAAATACTTCATTAACGCTAGAAACTGGCTTAGGTGGAGGGTTAATGGTTCCACGCTCAGATGTTCGTTTGTTTGGCCAGGGTAGAAACAATCACTTTAGTATTTCTGGTTATGGGGTTTCGGCTAAAATTGGTTTGAAATTTTATGTATGGAAAAATGTATACCTTCAAAATACCACCAAATTTGGCGCAACAAACTTAACTAATGTACACACCACAGGATGGGATGAGTTTGATAAAGCAAGCCAGAAAATAAATTATATAGAGAATTTAACGG
>Ga0247805_1001798_pt1 | contig 10129 bp, 9 predicted proteins | sample UWRJL044104R1_FD_180930 | JGI IMG/M metagenome (GOLD analysis project Ga0247805, IMG submission 180930) | Plant litter microbial communities from Arlington Agricultural Research Station in Wisconsin, United States - UWRJ-L044-104R-1 | ecosystem: Environmental > Terrestrial > Plant litter >...
GATGGTGTAAGGCAGCGGCACTTTGCGCGAGCGATTGATCATCGCCAGCGTGTTGACCATGCGTTCCAGGCCCTTCACCGCGAGAAATTCAGTCTGCACCGGAATCGCCAGTTGCTGGCTCGCCGCCAGGGCGTTGACCATCAGCACGCCAAGCAACGGCGGGCTGTCGATGATCGCGTAATCAAAGTCCTGCCACAGCTGGGCCAGACTTCTGGCAATCACCAGCCCCAGGCCGCTCTGCCCTGGCGACTGGCGCTCAAGGGTGGCCAACGCGGTGCTCGATGGCAGCAGCGAAATGCGCTTGTCACTGGTGGGCAGCAGCAGTTGGCCCGGCAAACCGTCCGGCACCACGCCTTTGTTGAGGAACAGGTCGAAGCTGCTGTGCTCCAGCGTATCGGGGTCTTGCCCGAAATAGCTGGTCATCGAGCCATGGGGATCGAGATCCACCACGACCACGCGCTTGCCCGCCTCTGCCAGCAAGCCGGCTAAAGCGATGGAGGTGGTGGTCTTGCCGACCCCGCCTTTCTGATTGGCTACTGCCCAGACTCTCATGTACTCGTTTTCCCCCCGACCAAAGCGACGACCGGGTTTAAGGGGCAGATGACGAAGATTTGACGCCTTGCGGCGGCTTGGCGGGGACTGGTGCAGTTTGTGTGCCAGCACGACGAAGGGCGGCATCGGGTTTTGCGTTGGCGGTAGTGCCTGAGCCGGTAAGGCTGCGGCGCACGTCCAGGTTGCGCGAGATCACCAGCACCACGCGACGGTTGCGCGCGCGGCCGTCGGCGGTGGCGTTGGAGGCCAGGGGCTGGAATTCGCCGTAGCCCACAGAAGCCAGCCGCGCCGGGTTGATCCCGTCCATGGCCAGCATCCGCACGATGCTCGAGGAGCGTGCTGAAGACAGTTCCCAGTTGGTCGGGAATTGGCCGGTGTTGATCGGCTGGTTATCGGTGAAGCCTTCGACGTGGATCGGGTTATCGAACGGCTTGATGATCTTCGCGACCTTGTCGATCAAGTCGAAGGCCTGATTGCTCGGCATTGCGTCGCCGCTGCCGAACAGCAGGCTGGAATTGAGCTCGATCTCGATCCACAGCTCGTTGCCGCGCACGGTCATTTGCTTGGAAGCGATCAGGTCGCCGAACGCCGCGTTGACGTCATCGGCAATCGACTTCAGCGGGTCGTCCGCGGCCTGGCCCAGCGCCGCGTCGGTCTGCTCGCTGTCCTGAACCAGCGGATCGGCAGGCCGCACGGTTTGCGGTTTCTGCTCGCCGATGGGGATCGGCTTGATGCTGCGCTCGGGCTCGTTGAAGACCCCGACCAGCGCTTCGGACAGCACCTTGTATTTGCCTTCGTTCAGCGACGAGATGGAGTACATGACCACGAAAAAAGCGAACAGCAAGGTGATGAAGTCCGCGTAGGACACCAGCCAGCGTTCGTGATTTTCGTGCTCTTCATGGCGACGTCGGCGGGCCATCAGTCCATCACTCCATGAAGCCTTGCAGCTTCAGTTCGATCGAGCGCGGGTTCTCGCCCTCGGCAATCGACAGCAGCCCTTCGAGGAGCATCTCCCGATAGCGCGACTGGCGGATCGCCACGGCCTTGAGCTTGTTCGCCACGGGCAGAAGAAACAGGTTGGCGGACGCCACGCCGTAAATGGTGGCAATGAACGCGACGGCGATACCGCTGCCCAGCTGATTGGGGTCGGCCAGGTTGCCCATGACATGGATCAGGCCCATGACCGCACCGATGATGCCGATCGTGGGCGCGTAGCCACCCATGCTTTCGTAGACCTTGGCGGCCTGGATATCGCGGCTTTCCTGGGTCAGGAAATCGACTTCCAGGATGCCCCGTATGGCCGCCGGCTCAGCGCCGTCGACCAGCAGCTGCAGGCCTTTTCGCGAATAGGCATCCGGTTCCGAGTCGGCCACGGCTTCGAGGCCGAGCAGGCCCTCCTTGCGCGCGGTGAGGCTCCAGGACACGACGCGATCAATGCCGCCGGCGAGATCGATGCGCGGCGGAAACAGAATCCAGATGAAGATCTGCATCGCCCGCTTGAACGCGCTCATGGGCGTCTGCACCAGGCAGGCCGCCAGCGTACCGCCGAGCACGATCAGCGCGGCCGGGCCGTTGAGCAGCGCGCCCAGGTGCCCGCCTTCAAGAAAGTTGCCGCCAATGATCGCGACGAACGCCAGAATGATCCCGATAAGCGTCAAAACATCCATCAGCTGCAGGCCTCAACCAGATGGCGCCCGATATCGTCGAGGCTGTAAACGGCGTCGGCCAGCTCGGCTTTGACGATCGCCATGGGCATCCCATAAATCACGCAACTGGCTTCGTCCTGCGCCCAGATCTGGCTGCCGCTCTGCTTGAGCAGGCGCGCGCCTTCACGGCCGTCAGCGCCCATCCCGGTGAGGACGACGGCGAGGACTTTGTCGCTGTAGGATTTTGCCGCCGAGCCAAAGGTGATGTCGACGCAGGGCTTGTAATTGAGGCGCTCGTCACCGGGCAGGATTTTCACCGCGCCGCGACCGTCGACCATCATCTGTTTGCCACCAGGCGCCAGCAGCGCCAGACCTGGACGCAGGATGTCGCCGTCTTCCGCTTCCTTGACGCTGATGCGGCAAAGCTTGTCGAGACGCTCGGCGAAGGCTTTGGTGAAGGCGGCCGGCATGTGCTGGATCAGCACGATGGGCGCCGGGAAGTTGGCGGGCAGTTGGGTCAACACCCGCTGCAAGGCAACCGGGCCACCGGTGGACGTGCCGATCGCCACCAGTTTGTAGGCTTTGCGCTTGGGCGCGCCCGAGGTCGGCGCGTGGTGCTGAGAAGCCGGCGCCGCTGCACGGGCAGGCGCAGGGGCGGGTGCCGGACGCGACGGTCGCGTTTCGGCAGAGGTACTGCGCGGCGCAGCGGGTGCAGCAGATGGCGCCGGTGCCGACGTGGCGGAAGGCGTGCTGCCGTAACCGCTGAAACGACGGTTGCTGCGGGAAATGCTGTGGACTTTCTCGCACAGCATCTGTTTGACCTTCTCGGGGTTGCGCGAGATGTCTTCGAAGTTTTTCGGCAGGAAATCCACCGCGCCAGCGTCCAGCGCATCGAGGGTCACTCGGGCGCCTTCGTGGGTCAGTGAGGAAAACATCAATACCGGGGTCGGGCAGCGTTGCATGATGTGACGGACCGCGGTAATGCCATCCATCATCGGCATTTCGTAGTCCATGGTGATCACGTCGGGCTTGAGGGCCAGGGCTTGTTCAATGGCTTCCTTGCCATTGGTGGCAGTACCGACCACCTGGATCGTGGGATCCGAAGAGAGAATTTCCGAGACACGACGTCGGAAAAAACCCGAATCGTCCACGACGAGAACCTTGACTGCCATAAACACTCCAAAGAGCGCGCGTCACCCTGAAGGTCGGCGCGCCCTGAATCACGTAGCTTGGGTCACATTGGCGAGACAAGACAGGCCAGTGAGACCGTTTTTCGCGCTTGAAACGAGACCGGGTCTATTTGTAGGACCGGCGTTAGCCGGGAAGGCGTCGGATGTCACACCGAAAAATCAAGGGTGTTCACCCTGCCCTCTTCCCGGCTGAAGCCGGTCCCACTGAAGAACCTCGCAAGGCGCCCTCCGCATGCCGTTAGTGGGACCGGCGTTAGCCGGGAAGGCGCCGGATGTCACACCGAAAATCCACAGTGTTTTCGCCGCGCTATTCCCGGCTGAAGCCGGTCCCACACTGCTTAACCGATCCGGCGTGCCGCGTAGCGCTTGAGCATGCTTGGCACATCGAGAATCAGAGCGATGCGGCCGTCACCGGTGATGGTGGCACCCGACATGCCCGGCGTGCCTTGCAGCATTTTGCCCAGCGGCTTGATCACCACTTCTTCCTGGCCGACCAACTGATCGACCACAAAGCCGATGCGTTGGGTGCCGACCGACAAGATCACCACGTGGCCTTCGCGTTGCTCCTCGTGGGCCGCCGAACTGACCAGCCAGCGCTTGAGGTAAAACAGCGGCAGCGCCTTGTCGCGGACGATCACCACTTCCTGACCATCGACGACGTTGGTGGTCGACAGGTCCAGGTGGAAGATCTCGTTGACGTTGACCAGCGGGAACGCGAAGGCCTGGTTGCCCAGCATGACCATCAACGTCGGCATGATCGCCAGGGTCAGCGGCACTTTGATGATGATCTTCGAGCCCAGGCCCTTGGTGGAATTGATGCTGATCGAGCCGTTGAGCTGGGCGATCTTGGTTTTCACCACGTCCATGCCCACGCCACGCCCGGACACATCGGAAATCTCGGTCTTGGTCGAGAAGCCCGGCGCGAAGATCAAGTTGTAGCAGTCGGTGTCGCTGAGGCGATCCGCTGCGTCCTTGTCCATCACGCCACGCTTGACCGCGATCGCACGCAGGACAGCAGGGTCCATGCCTTTGCCGTCATCGGAAATCGACAACAGGATGTGATCGCCTTCCTGTTCGGCCGCCAGAATCACACGACCGTTGCGGGGCTTGCCCGAGGCCTCGCGCTCTTCCGGCGACTCGATACCGTGATCGACCGCGTTGCGCACCAAGTGGACCAACGGGTCGGCCAGGGCCTCGACGAGGTTCTTGTCCAGGTCGGTTTCTTCACCCACCAGTTCAAGGCTGATTTCTTTCTTCAGCTGACGTGCCAGATCGCGGACCAGTCGCGGGAAGCGGCCGAACACTTTCTTGATCGGCTGCATGCGGGTCTTCATGACCGCGGTCTGCAGGTCAGCGGTGACCACGTCCAGGTTGGACACGGCCTTGGACATGGCTTCGTCGGCGCTGTTGGCGCCCAGACGCACGAGGCGGTTACGCACCAGCACCAGTTCGCCGACCATGTTCATGATTTCGTCCAGCCGCGCGGTGTCGACGCGCACGGTGGTTTCCGCTTCAGACGGCGGTTTTTCGCTAGGCGCGGGAGCGGCAGCGCGAGCCGGGGCAGGCGCAGCGGCAGGAGCCGCTTTCGCGGGAGCGGCGGCAGCAGGCGTCGGTTTCGCCGGTTCAGCTTTGGCAGCGGGTTCTGGCTTGGTGGCCGGTGCAGCAGCGGGTGCTGCGGCAGCGACGGCAGGTTCAAACTTGCCTTTGCCGTGCAACTGATCCAGCAGGTCTTCGAATTCGTTGTCGGTGATTTCGTCCGATGCTGCGGCTGGCGCAACCGGTGCGGCAGGTGCGGCAGGTGCAGCGGCAGCAGGAGCAGCTGCACCCACGGCATCCGGTGAGAACGAACCCTTGCCGTGCAACTGATCCAGCAGCGACTCGAATTCATCGTCAGTGATTTCGTCACTGGCCGGTGCGGCAGACGGCGCTACAGCGGCCGGCGGTTGCACGGCATCGACGGCGAACTGGCCTTTGCCATGCAGCTGATCGAGGAGCGATTCGAATTCGGCGTCGGTGATTTCATCGCTGGCCGCATTACCGGCCGGCGCGGCAGCCGGTGCCGCAGGTGCTGCTGCAACGGGAGCCGCTGGTGCAGGTGCAGCCGGCGCAGGCGCCCCTGCCGCCTGAGCCTTGACGGCATTCAGCGAATCCAGAAGCTGTTCGAACTCGAAATCGGTGATGTCTTCGGACGGCGCTTCAGCGACCGGTTCTTCAACCACCGGTGCTGCAGCGATTTCTTCGGCCGAGGCCGGCTCCGCCAGGCGTGCCAGCGCGGCCAGCAGTTCAGGCGTGGCCGGGGTGACGGCGGAACGCTCGCGCACCTGACCGAACATGCTGTTGACGGTGTCGAGTGCTTCGAGCACCACGTCCATGAGCTCCGAGTCAACGCGACGTTCACCCTTGCGCAGGATGTCGAACACGTTCTCGGCGATGTGACAGCATTCAACCAGCTCGTTGAGCTGGAGGAAGCCGGCGCCCCCTTTTACAGTGTGAAAACCGCGAAAAATTGCATTGAGCAGGTCCGCATCATCTGGCCGGCTTTCCAGCTCGACCAACTGCTCTGACAACAGCTCGAGAATCTCGCCGGCCTCTACCAGAAAATCCTGAAGGATTTCTTCATCGGCGCCGAAGCTCATTGGGGGGTGCTCCTAAAATTAACCGTCAAACCGATCCGGAGGCTGCACTGACGGCCTGCGCGCATTGCTTTCGTCGAAGCATTGGCGCGCGGGTCCAGCAGCCACTTTCACAGAAAACCTGAAGTCCGAAACAGAGTGACCGAATCAGAATCCGAGGCTGGATAGCAGATCGTCAACATCATCCTGTCCGGATACAACGTCTTCACGTTTATCGGCATGAATCTGCGGACCTTCACCCTTGGAGTGAAGTTTTTCTTGTTCTTTTTGCTGACGGAACACTTCCTGGTCGTGCTCGATGCCCGCGAAGCGGTCCACCTGGCTCGCCATGAGCACCAGCTTGAGCAGGTTGCGCTCGACTTCGGTGACCAGCGTGGTCACGCGCTTGATTACCTGACCGGTGAGGTCCTGGTAATCCTGGGCCAGCAGAATGTCGTTCAGATGCGCAGAGACCTCGGTGGTCTCCTTCTCGCTGCGGGTCAGGAACACATCGACGCGGCGGGCCAGATCACGAAACTCTTCGGCGCTGATCTCGCGGCGCATGAAGCGTCCCCAATCGGCGCTCAACGACTTGGCGTCGTCAGTCAGCCCGTGCATCAGAGGCGTGCTCAGCTCCACCAGGTCCATCGTCCGGTTGGCCGCGTTTTCGGTCAGCCTGACCACGTACGACAGCCGCTCGGTGGCGTCGGTGATCTGGGAGACCTCCTCGGCCTGCGGCATGTTCGGGTCGATCTGGAAGTTGACGATCGCGCTGTGCAGCTCGCGCGTCAATTTGCCGACTTCCTGATACAGGCCACGGTCGCGGGTCTGGTTAAGCTCATGGATCAGTTGCACGGCGTCGCCGAACTTGCCTTTTTCAAGGCTCGCGACCAGCTCTTGTGCGTGTTTCTTCAGGGTTGACTCAAAGTCACCCATTGTCGAATCTTTGGAATCCATAGCGCCCTCGCAGCGGACATCAGCTATTGACGCGCTCGAATATCTTTTCGATTTTCTCTTTGAGCACTTGCGCGGTGAACGGCTTCACCACGTAGCCGTTCACACCGGCCTGAGCGGCTTCGATGATCTGCTCGCGCTTGGCTTCGGCAGTGACCATCAGCACCGGCAGGCTGCGCAGACGCTCGTCGGCACGCACCTGACGCAACAGGTCGATGCCGGACATGCCCGGCATGTTCCAGTCAGTGACGAGGAAGTCAAAGGCGCCGCTTTGCAGCATCGGCAATGCGGTGAGTCCGTCATCTGCTTCGGCCGTGTTGGTGAACCCAAGGTCACGCAACAGGTTTTTTATGATCCGCCGCATCGTTGAGAAGTCATCAACGATGAGGATTTTCATGTTCTTGTCCAATTCGACCTCCAAGCAGTCTTTAACGCGTTCAGCACCTGAACGCGCATTCAATCAATACCGGCTGCGCCGAACATGAAAAGGGGTGGAATCGACCGGGACGAGCGCAGCGAAACCGGATCATCCACGACCCGGTTCGACCGACTCCTGCCGTGTCTCTTTTGCTTCCCGCTCACGTCCTGCACAGCCGGTCTTACAAGCAACACGCAGGCCTCGCGGCCCGCGCCTGATTCAGGAACGTGCGCGCCACTCGCCAAGGCGACCGCGCAACCGCGCCGCGCATTGACTGTGCAGCTGGCTGACCCGCGACTCGCTGACCCCCAGAACCTCACCGATTTCCTTGAGGTTCAGCTCTTCGTCGTAATACAGCGACAACACCAGGCGTTCACGTTCCGGCAAGTTGGCAATGGCCTCGGCCAGCGCAGCCTGGAAGCGCTCGTCTTCCAGATCCCGCGACGGTTCCAGGGACTGGCTCGCGCCGTCCTCGTGCAGCCCTTCGTGTTCGCCGTCCTGCAACAGGTCGTCGAAACTGAACAGGCGGCTGCCCAGCGTATCGTTAAGAATCCCGTAATAATCGTCGAGACTCATTTCAAGTTCGGCAGCAACCTCGTGATCTTTAGCGTCACGGCCGGTTTTTGCTTCGATTGCACGAATCGCGTCACTGACCATGCGCGTATTGCGGTGGACCGAGCGCGGGGCCCAGTCCCCCTTGCGCACTTCGTCGAGCATCGCGCCACGGATACGAATACCCGCGTACGTCTCGAAGCTGGCCCCTTTGGTGGAGTCATATTTGGTCGAAACCTCGAGCAAGCCAATCATGCCCGCCTGGATCAAATCCTCGACCTGCACGCTGGCCGGCAGACGCGCCAGCAAGTGGTAGGCGATTCGTTTGACCAGCGGGGCATAACGCTCGATCAGCTCATACTGGGAGTCTTTGGACGATTTGCTGTACATGCGATAGCCACTTGCTGTCATGAGACGGGCCCTGCGCTGGTTTGATGCACGAGGCGTTCTACGAAAAATTCCAGGTGACCGCGCGGGTTCGCCGGCAGCGGCCAGGTGTCGACTTTCTGTGCGATGGCCTTGAACGCCAGCGCACATTTGGAACGCGGAAACGCTTCGTACACGGCGCGCTGTTTCTGCACGGCCTTGCGTACGCATTCGTCGTACGGCACGGCGCCTACATACTGCAGGGCCACGTCGAGAAAGCGGTCGGTGACCTTGGTCAGCTTGGCGAAGAGGTTGCGCCCTTCCTGCGGGCTCTGGGCCATGTTGGCCAGGACGCGGAAGCGGTTCATGCCGTAATCGCGGTTGAGCAGTTTGATCAGGGCGTAGGCGTCGGTGATCGACGTAGGCTCGTCGCACACCACCAGCAGCACTTCCTGGGCGGCGCGCACGAAGCTCACCACCGACTCGCCGATGCCGGCGGCGGTATCGATGACCAGCACGTCGAGGTTGTCGCCGATGTCACTGAACGCCTGAATCAGCCCGGCATGTTGCGCCGGGGTCAGGTGGACCATGCTCTGGGTGCCCGACGCCGCCGGCACGATGCGGACGCCGCCCGGGCCTTGCAGCAGGACATCGCGCAGCTCGCACCGCCCTTCGATGACGTCAGCCAGGGTGCGTTTGGGGGTCAGCCCCAACAATACGTCGACGTTGGCCAGACCCAGATCGGCGTCCAGCAACATGACGCGACGTCCCAGCTCGGCCAGCGCCAGTGAAAGATTCACTGAAACGTTGGTCTTGCCTACGCCACCTTTGCCACCGGTCACCGCGATAACCTGTACGGGATGCATGCTGCCCATGTTAATTGTTTACCTTGTCTTGCTTAGACCTAAGCCACATGTCGGGCTGCACGTTCAGTGTCTGAACAATGCCTGGCAGACCATCGATGCAGGAAAATTCCACTGTCATTTTCTTCACCTAGCCCGCGCGCTTGCCGGTGCTGTGATAAAGATCCGCAAACATATCCGCCATCGCTTCCTCGCTTGGCTCCTCCTGCATCTGCACACTGACAGCCCGGCTCACCAACTGGTGCCGACGCGGCAAATGCAGATCATCCGGTATCCGTGGGCCATCGGTCAGATAGGCCACAGGCAGTTCGTGTGTCACGGCCAGGCTGAGCACTTCGCCCAGGTTGGCCGTTTCGTCGAGCTTGGTCAGGATGCACCCGGCCAGGCCGCAACGTTTATAACTGTGGTAAGCCGCTGACAGCACCTGCTTCTGGCTGGTTGTCGCCAGCACTAGGTAGTTGCGCGCCTTGATGCCACGGCCGGCGAGGGTTTCCAGTTGCAGACGCAGGGCCGGATCGCTGGCTTGCAGGCCGGCGGTGTCGATCAACACCACGCGCTTGCGCAACAGCGGCTCCAGCGCCTGAGCCAGGGACTGGCCCGGGTCGACGTGGGTAACCGGTACATTGAGGATCCGGCCCAGGGTTTTCAGCTGTTCCTGAGCGCCAATGCGGAAACTGTCCATGCTCACCAGCGCGATATTTTGCGCGCCGTATTTCAACACATATCGGGCTGCCAGTTTAGCCAGCGTGGTGGTTTTGCCCATGCCGGCAGGACCAACCATGGCAATCACACCGCCCTCTTCCAGTGGCTCCACATCGGGCGTGGCAATCATGCGGGCCAGATGGGCCAGCAGCATGCGCCAGGTGTGGGCCTGATCATTCGAGTCCGGCACCATCGCCAGCAGATCGCGGGACAGCGGGCCGGAGAGGCCGACGCGTTGCAGACGGCGCCACAGGTTGGCCTGCTGCGGGCGGCT
>Ga0247805_1001799_pt1 | contig 10129 bp, 8 predicted proteins | sample UWRJL044104R1_FD_180930 | JGI IMG/M metagenome (GOLD analysis project Ga0247805, IMG submission 180930) | Plant litter microbial communities from Arlington Agricultural Research Station in Wisconsin, United States - UWRJ-L044-104R-1 | ecosystem: Environmental > Terrestrial > Plant litter >...
GAAATGGCATATACTTTTGAGATCATAATTGGTGAAGACGCTTCCCCTAATGACAAGACACGTGCGATTTGCGAGGAGTATGTGCAACAATATCCTGAAATCATCCGGCTACTTCCAGTTGCTAAAAACAAAGGTTTGCTGCGAAACTATGCTGATTGTTTGGCTGAATGTCAAGGTAAATATATAGCAACCTGCACTGGTGATGATTGGTGGCATAATCCAAATAAGTTAAAGCTTCAGGTTGACTTTCTGGAACATAACCAGGATTATGGGGTCGTCCATACCGAAGCAAACTTTTTTGACCCTATTTCTGATAAACATTTCTATCCTGCAAAACCTCGGAATTGTCCTGAGGGTGCAGTTTTGACAACGATGTTTAAAATTAATTTTATCTACGCAATCTCCGCCATGTTTCGTCGTGATCTATTAAAGTATGCAGATTTCGAGGAATGGATTCGACAAGGTTTTGTCGCTGAAGATCATGCAATGTGGTTAGCATTTGCCCCACATACCCTATTTCATTACCTTCCCGAAAGTACGATAACTTATTGTTCGGCTTTAGAGTCTGCAAGTCGTTCATTATCAGTTGAGAAGCGATTAAAATTTATTAAGGGGATATGTCATATTCAACAATATTTTCATGATAGGATAAAGCCCTCTGATCCATCACACAAAGATCTGATTCACTTTCAACAAAGCTGGCTCATTCATGAGATACTGCTAAAGAAAGACTATGGAAAGCTTAAAGAGTATGCTGCGCCATTCATTGTTAGATTAGCGCCTTTTCCGTATTTTTTCTTTAAAAAAGTAGTATTGAAATTAAAAGTTGTTTGGCTTGGTGTTTTCAAGGGAAGATCCCCAATAGAATTTATGTAAGTTGAAATATTTGAAAGAGGTCAAAGATATGCCAATGAAGTCTATTTCTTTTCTAATGCCAAGTCACTCTAAGTTCCCTGTAGGAGGATTTAAGGTAGTTTATGAATATGCTAATCGTTTCATCGAAGATGGATACCAGGTAAACATTATTTATCCGGCTACTGTCCTTCCTGAAGGTGAATCATTTATTGAAAAACTAAAAACTATATCTCGTTACATTTATTATAAACTAAATAAGCGCTATACTCCTTACCATTGGTTCGAATTAGATAAACGTGTAAAGACATATTGGGTGCCTTTCATTTCTCAACAGTATATCCCCCAATCATTCGCCTTTGTTGCTACCTCAGGTCAGACTGCAGAATGTCTTGATAAGTTTAAAGATGTAGCTAGAAAAATTTATTTTATACAAGGCTATGAGGTTTGGTGGAATGGTGAGGATCGATTTCTTCGAACACTTGACTTATCCCTTGAAAAGATCGTAATATCTCCACATCTTCTAAAAATCGTCGAATCACGCGGATACAAAGCTGATCTGATACTTAATGGTTTTGATTTTAATTTTTTTAAGCTCTCTTCTGACATTCAGAACCGGAACAAATATCAGATTGCAATGTTATATCATTTATCTCCTGCGAAGGGCTGTGATGATGGACTAAAGGCAATTGCGCTGGTTAAAGAAAAATTTCCTTCGCTAAAGCTTTCTTTATTTGGCTATCCAGATAGGCCAAAAAACTTACCTGGTTGGATAGACTATTTTAAAGCCCCTGATAAATTTACACATAATGAAATTTACAACAATGCGAGCATATTTATGGGGACCAGCTACTCCGAAGGTTGGGGACTCACAATCGGTGAAGCAATGATTTGTGGGAGCGCTGTGGTTTGTACAAATATAGATGGTTACTCTATTATGGCCAAAAACGAGGATACGGCATTACTATCGCCGCCAGGTGAATACCAGGCTATGGCCGCTAATATCATAAGATTAATAGAGCATGACGAACTGCGTTTTAAATTGGCTAAAAATGGCAACGCAAACATTAAACAATATGGGTGGGACGATTCGTATCTTCGTTTCAAAGAAATAATAGCATAAATTGATAACAGTAACACTTATAATTTTCCTGTTGGCCGCAATACTTGCTTTATTGCCTATCAGTTCTCCGGGTAAAATAAGCTATATCTTATCAGGACTTTTAGGGGGATTATTGGTGTTGGTATCTGGATTTCGTATTGGAAGTCACTTCCCTGATTATAGTTCTTATCTGATATTATATGATGATATTAAAACGGGTGATGTAATTGTAGAAGTATCCTTTCAATATATCGCAAAATTTGTTCAATTGGTTTTTGACAATGTATTGCTCTTGTTTTTTATATATGCATTGATTGGGGTTTCTTTAAAGATTATTGCTATAAAGCAATTAACAGATTTATGGCTTTTATCATTAGTGGTATATATAGGTAATTTTTTCATATTACATGAGATGATACAAATACGGGTAGGAGTGGCCTCTGGGTTTCTTTTACTATGTATTAAGCCTATTTATGATAGAGATTGGAAGAAATTTTTATTGTTTTCCCTATTAGGGATATTATTCCATGTTTCCTCTCTAATTGTACTGCCCCTATGGTTTTTGGGCAACATTAAAAAGAAAATATTAATTAGCATTCTTGTATTGATCATACCAGCTGCTTATGTCATGTATTTTCTAAAAGTTACTGTCCTGAACTTCATACCTATTCCATATGTCCAGGAAAAGTTGGATTTATATATATCTTTGCAAGAATTGGGGGAGGAAAACTTTTTGAATGGAATAAATGTATTCAACTTTGTTTACTTAGCTAGAATTGTCATCTATTATTTCCTATTGTACAAAAGTGAATTGCTGGCAAAACATAATAAATATATACTTATTCTATTGTCTGTTTATGGCTTTGGTTTATTTATGTACCCAGCGTTAGCGGTGATGCCTGTAATGGCAACACGGGTTAGTGAATTGTTAAATGTTGTAGAAATTATTTTGTTCCCACTATTCTATTATACTTTATCACCCCGTGCAGCCTCAAAATCAGTTGTTATCATTTGGTCTTTAGGAATATTGTTAATAAACATCTATAAATCGAATTTAATATTTTAAGAATTACATTAATTAGAATACATGGATTCACCCGTTTATATTGTATTGGCTTCTTACAATGGAGCAAATTATATAGAGACTCAACTTGATAGTATAATCAATCAAACCTATACAGATTGGAAGTTGTTAATCAGAGATGATGGGTCTACCGATGCTACAATTAATATTATTAAGAAATACGTTCAAAAGGATTCCCGAATAGAACTTATTGATGAAAATTCAATACTTAAGGGAAATGGCGCAGGACAAAATTTTGGAGCTCTATTGAGTGTAGCCGCCTCAAGAGATGCTACAATGATAATGTTCTGTGACCAAGACGATTTTTGGTTTCCAATTAAAGTTGAGACAATGAGAAGCGCTATGGTTACTACCAAAAGTGCTATGGTGTATTCTAATTTTTTGTACTCTGATGAGCATCTAAACGAACTTCCAGATGTAGTACAGAAAGCTAAATCTCCATATTTATTTCCATTTTTTAAAACTACAATGGTACAAAATCATGTGTACGGTTGTACAATGATGATCAGTGGCGATTTAGCAAAATTATGTCTTCCAATTCCTCAGGTGGCCGAAAATCATGATTATTGGATAGCTTTGGTAGCATCTGGCGTCGATGTGAAAATACATCATTTATCAAAGCCATTAATGCATTATAGGCAACATGCAAATAATGTAACAGGAAATGTTAAGGACCACCAAAAATTGAACAGGATAAATCGTTTCTTATTTAGCTTTGATCATTTAAGGCAGGTACAAGTCAAAAAAAATCTAATGCTGGGCGCCTTGTATGAACAGCTGGGAGCACATTTAAAACCTGATAATAAGATACTATTGATGGGCTATTTAGATGCCTTGAATAAACATAGCTTATCAATCGTATCTTATTGTATAAAACATGGAATCAAGCGCCAATCTTTTGTTTCTACTATAGTCCTGTATGTGCTTCTTTCCAATGTATCCCAATCAAAAACTGTCAAAAGATGAAAATAGCATACATTTTACCTTCTTTAGTAAACACAGGACCTATAGTTGTTGTCCATAATATCATCAAATACCTTATTAGTAAAGTTGACTTAATTGATGTTTATTATTTCGACAAAACTCCGACGATATTAAGCTTTGACTGTAACGTTTTTCAAATTTCTAAATCAGATGTGATTGACTTCGATAAGTATGATATTATACATAGCCATACCTTATGGGCGGATGTTTATTTATTTAGAAACCGTAAGAAGATTAAGAAAGCGAAGACAATCACTACTATACATCAGGATACTTTTACATGCTTAACAATTCAGTACAATAGCATCTTCTCGATGATATTGGGGAATTTCTGGTGCTACGTTCAACGGAATTTTGATGGAGTAATTGCTATATCAGATCAATTAAAAAACAAATATCAGAAGCAGCTTTCTGGCATTGAGAGAATATATAACGGATGCACGATCTCAGAAGGCGCAATCATCCAGCCAGAGATTAGAAATAAGATCAGCTCTTTAAGAGATCAGGGCTTTAGAGTTCTTGGTTCATATGCATCCATTACCAAAGGCAAGGGTCTTGCGCAAGTTATTAATGCGCTACCATCACTTCCTGAATATATTTATGTAATATTTGGTGAAGGGCCTTATCTTCAGACTCTAAAGGACACAGTTATCAAATTGGATTTGCAAGACAGGGTTTTGTTTCTACCTTATATTAAGGCTCCGTACTCCTACCTCTATCTCATCGATATTTATATGATGCCTTCTTATTCTGAAGGATTTGGTTTAGCTATGGTTGAAGCAGCATTAGCAGGTAAATCGATAGTCTGTTCAAATTTGCCCTCTTTTCATGAAATATTTACGGACGAGGAAGTTTCGTTTTTTGAACTTGATAATACAGATTCTTTAGTTCATGCTATTACAAATGCACATTTGGAACTAGATAAAAAAGGTGAACTCGCATATTTAAAAGCAAATGCATTTTTTACCGCAGAAATTATGGCTACTAATCACCTACATTACTATCAAAAAAAAGCAGCAAAAAGCATTACAGAAACATCTAGTAATGGATAAATGCTCTTATTTTATCTAGCCTTTACGTTCATGTTCGAGTATGATTATATCTAGCAAACATAAATTTTATCTTGGCCTTTTATGGGAACTTGTAATCAGTCCTTATGAATACGCTAAAAACTTTGTAAAGTGGCATTATATGCCCGTGAATACGCTAGAGTTAGACAAAGTCAGACTTCCTGTAAATTCAAATACTGTTGCAGTTTGTATTCATGAATGGGGTGGATATCAAGGAAAGCGGTCGAAACATATAAAAAATATTACACCGTTTGACTGTGGTCTTGACTTTCAGTTGATGAGGTATAGGTCTTATAAAGGGCAATTCGATCTTGATTTGACGCTGACAATATCTGATTATCATTTGTTTAAAACAGAAGTAGGAGATGTGAAAATATTGAAGGTGCCAAATATAGGAATGGATTTTTCAGGATATGAAGCGTTTTTTGAAAGCATAAAACATAAAGAAAATCAATTTGTGATCTTAACAAATACATCCGTAAATAAAAACCAGGTCAATTTTATTGATGACTATCTTAAATTCTTTGAAGCCCACAGTTCAATTGGAATGTTGGGTATTTCATTTAATTCAAAGATGTACCAAAGTTTGATAAGGAATAATTTCAACCCACACCTGCAAAGTTTCTTCTTATTAACTACAACTGAAGTGCTAAAGGAAGTGGTTGAGAAAAACAAAGAGTTTCCTGGAAAGGGTATTGATCATAAGTTAGGATTAATTAAAAATGGTGAAATTAAACTATCTAAAATTGTAATGGATTTGGGTTATCAATTGGTGGCAATCTTAGAAGACGGCAGTCCTCATTTTTTCGATAAACGCAGTTTAGCTGACAATGGAAAAAATTCTTGGGATAGTGTATTTGGGGATTATAGATTGCACATTGAGCACCCTAATTCAATTAATCCGTTAAAAAAGAATATTGTATTGTAATGGGGCACCATTACCGTTATTAGGTTTGATTTGAATAATTTAGGATGAATAGAGAAATTACATACGCGATAGTTTTATATAAAAATGATAGTCTAGCATTGAAGAAAGCAGTTAATTCATTGTTAGATTTAGACTTGAATGCGACCTTATTTTTGATAGATAATTCCCCAAGTGACGAACTTAGAGGCCTTATTAGTGCCCCTAACATTACGTATATCCATAATCCCTCGAATCCAGGTTTTGGGGCATCTCATAATGTCGCCATAAAAGAAGCTATTAATTCTGGCGCTAAATATCATTTTATAGTAAATCCTGATATCTATTTTACAGGTGACGTCGTCACCCCCATGATTAATTACATGGAAAAAAACTTAGATGTTGGAATGATGATGCCAGAAATCTTGAATGACGATGGTTCGGTACAATACCTTCCAAAACTATTACCTAGTCCTTTTTGGATTTTCAGAAGAAAACTTAAATTTCCGAGTGAGCTTCATAAAAAATTCGTTTCTAAATACGAATTAAGGCATGTTCCTCGAAAAACAATATACAATTCTCCAATATTATCTGGCTGCTTTTCTCTATTGCGTTTGCAGGCTGTAAAGGAATTAGGAGCATATGATGATGAGCGATATTTCATGTATTTTGAGGATTTTGACCTTTCACGAAGAATCCATAAATTATACAAAACACTTTATTTCCCGCTAGTATCAGTGTATCATAGTTATAATAGCGAGGCAAATAAAAGTCCTAGGTTGTTCCGTGTTTTTATATCTTCGGCCATTGCTTATTTTAATAAATTTGGTTGGTTCTTTGACAATGACCGAGAGACCATTAATAACAAAACATTAAGTCAATTTGAAAGCTAAAATTCTCGTAACCGGAGCGACTGGTTTTGTTGGTCAAAACTTAGTCCCTTATCTTAATCAATCTGGATTTGAAACTTTACAATTGAGCAGGGTTCAACTGCAAAATATAGTAAGTGTTAATTTGACCAACATTAATACGATTATCCATTTGGCGGGTAAAGCCCATGATCTTTTAAAGACCGCAAATTCTTCTGACTATTATGAAGTCAACTTTGAGCGTACAAAAGCACTTTATGATGCCTTTCTGCTTTCAGATGCTGAGAAATTTATTTTTGTAAGTTCTGTAAAAGCCGCAGTTGACTCAGTTGATGGAAGATTGACCGAAAATGTAATTCCTCAACCTGTAACTGATTATGGAAAATCAAAGTTAATGGCTGAGGAGTATATTAAATCTCAGGTACTTCCAATAGGTAAAAAATATTATATCCTACGCCCATGCATGATTCATGGTCCAGGTAACAAAGGTAATTTAAACCTTTTGTACCAGGTAGTCAAAACAGGTTTGCCCTATCCTTTGGGGGCTTTTAATAATCAGAGATCACTATTAAGTATTGATAATCTTAATTTTATTATGAGGGAGTTGATTAGTCAACCTGAGATCGAATCCGGAGTTTATAACGTAGCCGACGACGATCCACTATCTACAAAAGAGGTAGTTAGTATAATCGCAACGGAGCTTGGGATTAAGGCTAAAATATGGGACTTTTCACCTAAAATAATTAGAATGATCGCTGCTTTAGGAGATAGATTTAGACTTCCTTTTGATTCGGAGAGATTAAATAAGCTTACAGAAAATTTTGTCGTTGATGTGAGCAAACTTAAAAGAGTTTTAGGTAAGTCATTACCTATTACTTCTACACAAGGGCTTGTCAAAACTGCACGATCCTTTAAAAATTTGACTAAAATCACAAAGAATGAGCTATAGTGTAATATCGATTGCAGTAGCAATTTTATTAGTTATTGAAATCTTGTACTTTAAATTGGCTATGAAATTTAACATAATTGATTTACCAAACTATAGAAGCTCTCATTCCGATAGTACTATTCGGGGGGGAGGCATAATTTTTATAATTAGTTTGATACTCTATTATTTCGTAGTAGATCATATCTACTTATATTTCATTCTTGGATTGGTAACTGTTGGGACGATTAGCTTTCTGGATGATATGCAATCAGTAGGCAGAAAGCTAAGGCTTCTATTTCACCTAATAGCGGTTGCCTTAATGTTCTATCAACTTGGCTTATTCACATTTCCCATATATTGGATAATTTTAGGTCTGTTTATAGTTATTGGCGGAGTAAACGCAATAAATTTCATGGATGGTATTAATGGCATCACAGGCCTATATGGTTTAGTTGTTTTATCCTCTCTATGTTATGTTAACAGTCAACTGTACCCCTTTACAAACTCAGGCTTTTTAATAACTTCAATTCTATCCGTGTTGGTATTTCTTTTTTTTAACTTCAGAATTAAGGCCAAGTGTTTTGCTGGGGATGTAGGAAGTATTGGAATTGCCTTCATAATGCTTTTTTTTATTCTTCAAGCCATTATTCAGACGCATGATTTTAAGTATTTGTTGTTTTTAATGCTTTATGGTGCTGATAGTATATCTACAATATTCTTTAGATTAATTCGCGGGGAAAATATTTCGGACCCGCATAGAACTCACTTCTATCAATTTTTAGCTAATGAAAAAGGTATTCCTCACCTTATCGTAGCTTCAATTTATGGGTTTATCCAACTGGGGTTTAATTATTTAATTATAAAAATACAATCACATGAGTATTTTCTATTGCTTCTGTCCATGGTAGGATTTCTATTTATATTTCTATCTCTCCGATTTATAATGGAAGGGCGAGCTAAACTTTTTAATGGAAACTAAATTCATTTGAATATTTTCTACACATATTCTTGATATGCATTTGTAATAATAAGTTTATACATTTGCTTATATTAATTTTTAAGATTTGTTTACTCAAATAAATATAGTTCCTCGCTGGATAATTTTTTGTCTGGATCTTCTAATTTGTATGCTTTCACTATCTGTAGCATATTTAATTAGATATAATTTCGATTTGACAAATATAGATTTTGTCGAATTCAGTCGTAATATTATTATCCTAACACTTATAAATAGCGTTGTATTCTTTAACGTAAAAACCTATTCGGGCATCATCCGCTATACTAGTGCACAAGACAGCATTAGAATTCTATTTTCAGTATTAATTAGCAACGGCATATTTTTCTTTTTAAATATGATAATTGTTGCCTTTAGTGGTCATCAATACATTTCAAGTAGTATTTTGGTTGTTAATGGTTTAGCTAGCTTTTTACTTTTGATTACTTACAGGGTATTGGTTAAATTCTTTTTCTTATATATCAAGAACCTTAGACTTGATAAAGTTCGTGTAATGATCTATGGTGCTGGCGAAGCTGGAGTGGCAACAAAAAGAACTTTTGATCATGATGCTAAGGTTAATAAGCACATTATTGCCTATGTAGATGATGATGAACGAAAAGTAGGAAAGAGTATTGATGGTGTAATGATCCTAAGCGCAAAAGATTTGATTAATCTGATCGTTGAGCATGAATTAGATGAAATTATTTTTGCTTCTTATACGATTCCATTCGAACGCAAAAATCAGATTGTCGATGTCTGCTTAGAAAATAATATAAAGGTTCTTAACATACCACCTCCTGATGTATGGATAAATGGCCAACTTAATACTTCGCAAATCCAAAATATTAACATTGAAGATCTGCTTAATAGAAAATCGATTAATATAGACATTGAAGGCATAGGTAGCCAGCTTAAAAATAAGCGAATACTCATAACGGGAGCTGCAGGGTCAATTGGAAGTGAAATCGTTCGTCAACTATTAACGTTCGAAGTAGGATTAATTATTTTGAATGATCAGTCTGAAACTGCATTGCATGACCTCTATTTGGAACTTTCAGAAAATCACAAAAATCAGAACTTCCTTTCTTACATTGGAGATGTGCGTGATGAGAAACGAATGGAAAACCTATTCGAATCCTACAAGCCACATTACGTCTATCATGCCGCAGCGTATAAGCATGTTCCAATGATGGAGGATAATCCATGTGAGGCAATTAAAACAAATGTTTTAGGTACAAAAACCATCGCAGACAAAGCGGTTAAGCATGGCGCTAGCAAGTTTGTAATGATCTCTACGGATAAGGCAGTTAACCCAACAAACGTAATGGGAGCCTCTAAA
>Ga0247805_1001800_pt1 | contig 10125 bp, 9 predicted proteins | sample UWRJL044104R1_FD_180930 | JGI IMG/M metagenome (GOLD analysis project Ga0247805, IMG submission 180930) | Plant litter microbial communities from Arlington Agricultural Research Station in Wisconsin, United States - UWRJ-L044-104R-1 | ecosystem: Environmental > Terrestrial > Plant litter >...
CGGAACAAACCGCAGTGGCGCAGGCCTACTTGCGGCAGATGACGCGTTCTGGCGTGTGGGACAGCCCGATTATCGCCCGCGTCGAACCAGCGCGCCGGTTCTATCCGGCCGAAGATTATCATCAGGATTTCGCCGACAAAAACCCCACTCACGGCTATATCCGCCGCTGGGATGCACCCAAGGTGGTGGCTCTACGAGAGATGTTCCCATCACTCTACCGCGCTGAATACCGCACCGGTTGATTGCAGCGCGCCCGCTTGAGCCCTATGTAGGAACAATGGGACAACATGCGCATCACGAACATTCGGGCGAAGGCCTGATAGCCGAAGCCGGACGGGTACTGTCCGATGCCGGCGAGCAGTGGACTGCGATGCGTGAGGATGTGTTTCGTGCACTAAACTCGCATGATCGGCCCGCATCAGCATATGATATCGCCGAAACCGTGGGAAAACTCCGCGGCAAGCGGGTGGCAGCGAACAGCGTGTACCGCATCCTCGATCTGTTCGTCCGCACCAATCTGGCCAACCGGATCGAGAGCGCGAATGCGTATCTCGTCAACACCCATCCCGGCTGTCACCATGACTGCGTGTTCCTGATCTGCGACGATTGCGGGCAGGCAGATCACTTCGATGATGACCGGATTACTGGTGCCTTGCGCGAAGCGGGGCAGAAGGCGGGTTATACTGCTGTACGTCCAGTGGTGGAACTTCGCGGCCTATGCGCGGAGTGCGCTTGAGCGGTTCTTGCAGCGCCTCGATCAAAACAATTTGCGCATACGCCGGAGCGGGACCGGGGTGCCGCCGCGATCATCCACCAGTTCTTCGATAATCGCATAGCCAGCCGCCAAGTATAGCGGCAGGCCAGACATCGTCGCCATCAGCTCAGCCGACGCGAAGCCTTCCGCTTGAGCAGAACGCTCGCATTCGGCCAGAATCGCGCGGCCCACCCCGCGCCTTGTATGACCGGGAGAGGTATACATGGCGCGCATTCTGGCCGGTTCAGAACGAGGATCAAGCAGGCGTGGTTCGCGCAATCCCGCGCTGTGATCCCCGCCGTACAGGGTCGCCCGCCTGCTCCATCCGCCGCAACCGGCCAGCGCGCCATCGATGGTCGCGACGAAATAGGTTCGGTCGATCACCAGCTGCCGGTCCAACCCCATGAAGGCTGAACTCGCCTTGATCTGGGCAGGATTCAGCACGTCGGCCTGAAGCTGGTGGATGGCATCGTGCATCAGGATTTTCAGCGCAGGCAAGTCTGCCTCGTTTGCAAGCCTGAGCGAAGTCAGCACGGATGGCGCTGCATTGTCCTGTTGCATCCTCGAGGCAGCCTAACCGGCCCGACCCCTGAACGGAGCTAAGGCTCATGAAACCTACGTAACGCTGCTCCCGGACCATGCGACTGTCAATCGACAGCCTCGATTGCTGTGTGTATGCCGACGTTATGACAATTCGCCCCGTTACGCCGCTACTGGACACTGTTGATTCGCCGGCCGATCTTCGCCAGCTCGAACCCGCGCAATTGCGCCAACTGGCCGACGAACTGCGCGCCGAAATGATCGACGCTGTGGGTAGCACCGGCGGGCATCTCGGCTCCGGCCTCGGCGTGGTCGAACTTACCGTGGCGCTGCATTATGTGTTTAACACGCCGGAAGATCGGTTGATCTGGGACGTGGGCCATCAGGCGTATCCGCACAAGATCCTCACTGGACGGCGCGACCGGATTCGCACCTTGCGCCAGCCCGGCGGGTTGTCGGGCTTCACCAAGCGCAGTGAGAGCGAATACGATCCCTTCGGCGCGGCGCATTCATCCACCTCGATCAGCGCGGCGCTGGGTTTCGCGGTCGCGAACAAGCTAAAGAAACAGCCGGGCAAAGCCATCGCCGTAATCGGTGACGGCGCGATGAGTGCGGGTATGGCTTATGAGGCGATGAATAATGCCGAAGCCGCGGGCAACCGCCTGATCGTGATCCTGAACGACAATGATATGTCCATCGCGCCGCCTGTCGGCGGACTGTCCGCCTATCTGGCGCGGGTCGTCTCCTCCAGCGAGTATTTGAGCCTGCGCAGCCTTGCTTCCAAGGTCGCGCGCAAATTCTCGCGCAGGGTGCATCACGGTTTGGAAAAGGCCGAGGAATTCACGCGCGGCTTGGTGACAGGCGGGACTTTGTTCGAAGAGCTCGGCTTTTACTATGTAGGCCCCATTGACGGGCATAATCTGGAACATCTGCTGCCGGTGCTGGAAAATGTGCGCGACAGCGAACTCGGCCCGCTGCTGGTGCATGTCGTCACCCAGAAGGGCAAAGGCTACGCACCTGCCGAGGCATCGAGCGACAAATATCACGGCGTGCCCAAGTTCGATGTGGTGACGGGTGAAAAGGCAAAATCCGCCTCCGGTCCGCCTGCCTATCAGAACGTGTTCGGCGAGACGCTGGCTAAGCTGGCCGAAACGGACGACCGGATCGTGGCGATCACCGCCGCTATGCCGAGCGGCACCGGGGTCGACAAATTCGCCGCCGCTCATCCTAAGCGCGCATTCGATGTGGGGATTGCCGAGCAGCACGCGGTGACTTTCGCTGCGGGCCTTGCCGCGCAGGGAATGCGGCCGTTCTGCGCGATCTACTCCACGTTCTTGCAGCGCGCCTACGACCAGGTGGTGCACGATGTCGCCATTCAGAACCTGCCTGTACGCTTCGCGATCGACCGCGCCGGATTGGTCGGCGCGGATGGCGCGACTCACGCGGGTTCGTTCGATCTGACTTACCTCGCCTCGCTCCCGAACTTCGTAGTGATGTCACCGTCCGACGAGGCGGAACTCGCGCATATGACGCGCACTGCAGTGGAGCACGATAGCGGCCCTATCGCGCTGCGCTATCCACGCGGCAACGGGGTGGGCGTGGAAATGCCCGCCGAACCGATGGTGCTCGAAATTGGCAAGGGCCGGGTGGTGCGCGGTAGCGAGAGCGGCGGCAAGGTGGCGATTTTGTCCCTCGGCACGCGGCTTGCGGAGGCTTTGAAGGCTGCTGACCAGCTTGAGGCCAAGGGACTGGCGACCACGGTGGCGGACCTGCGCTTCGTCAAACCGCTGGATGATGCACTCATCCGCAAGTTGTGCGCAACGCATGAAGTGGTCCTCACGGTGGAGGAGAACGCCATCGGCGGGCTTGGCGCGCATGTGCTGACGCTGGCTAGCGACGAGGGGCTGATCGACAACGGGCTGAAACTGCGCACGCTGCGCTTGCCCGATGTGTTTTTGGACCACGACGACCCGATGAAGCAATACGACGCTGCCGGGCTGAACGCTCCGCAAATGGTGGACGCGGTGTTATCGGCGCTGCGGCATAATAGCGCGGGGATTGAGGAAGCGCGGGCGTGACCAGCGTAAAATTGCGGCGGAGGCCATCTAATCCCAAGACCGGTTATGTGGTGGCCAAGCGTCCGACCAGCATCGACGGTTACCCGCAGCATCAGGATGTGGGATGCCATTGAAAAGCTTGGGTCGTTAGCCGTAGCGAATTATTCCGCGAATTGCAGAGCGTCAAATACGAGCGCCCCAACAATGCGGCTGTTGATGAGGATTACTGTCGCATCGAGCTAACCGACATGACGAAACGCGATTTTTTGACGCGAACGGGCTGATCTAATCAATCCAGCGCCACAATCCGGCAGCCCATTCGCCCGCGTGAATATGCCCGTACGTAAACCCCAACCACAGCGCTGCGCCAATTGCCCACCACCGCCAACCGACCGAAAACATTCGCTCCAAACGCGGCCAATAGCTCGTCTTGGCTTCCCACTCGGCCCAAGCTGCGCCCATTTGACCTTCCTTCTTGCGATCCTGCACATGTGCTCCGACCAGCGCCAGCAATGCCATCGCGCTGGCGACCACCAACGTCCTGCCGGTCGGCGCGGCAATCGCGTGCGCCAAGGCCCACAGACCGATCGACCACATCATCGGATGCCGCGTAACCAAGAACACCCCCTTAGGCTCGCGTAACGCCGCTGCCTCCGCCCCCGGTGCCGGGAGCGCGGGGTTGCCTGCGAACGACCCTGCCAGCAAAACTATCGCGGCCAACGTCAACAAGCTGGCGATGGCCCAACTTATATCATCGAATCCCGGCCACAGCGGAACCGATGCAGGCACCGCGCGAAACGCGAAGTAGATCCACACGAAGCTTGCCAGTGCGACCAGCGAATATACGCCTTGGAACGGCTTCTCCCCGACCGCCCCCACCACCGCCGCCCGCAGCGGATGAGATAGCAGGAAATGGCTGGCCACGAATACGGCGCAAGCAAGGATCAGCAGGTGCAGCGGGTTCATAGCGGAGCCTTTCGAAGATCCGCCGCTATATCACCGAACCATGCCGCGCGGCAGCGTGCTTTCGTCGAGCGAGCGATAGCGATCACGCAGCCGGGTCTGGTGATTATCCAGCGGTTGTTCGACGCCTTCGATAAACACCCGAACCGGAGCGGATGAAAGCTCCAACGGATCGCCGTCCCACAGCACCACATCGCCCGGAGCGCCTGCGGCGAGCGTGCCCGTTCCCTCAGTTAGCCCGGCCGCGCCCGGCATCCGGGCGACAGCCACCAGATTTCCCGCCATTTGCGGCAAGCTGCGCGGATGGTCGCCGCTGCTCTCATAGCCGCCAATCCCCACCGTCACGCCCGCATCGACCATTCGCCCGATATTGCTCTGGGTGGCGGCAAGCCGTTCGAAGCTTTCGGGCAAATCGTTCAGCGCCGCCGCGATCACCGGCACCCCGGCGGCAGCGATGGCATCCGCCACCATCCAGCCTTCGGTCGCGCCGACCAGCACCAGATCGAGATCGGGAAAAATCTCGGTAAGTTCGAGCGCGGCCAGAATGTCTGATGCCCGCTGCACGCGCACATACAGCTTCTGCTGCCCGCTCACCACCGGCACCAACGCGGCGGCATCGAAGCGGGTGAGCATCACATCGGTTTCGCGCACACCGCGCCCGGCTACGCGCGGGTCTGTCGTCAGGTCGCCCGGCGTTTGCAGGTCGCGGCTTGCCGGGATGCCGGTCAGCTGAGCGGCCGCGGCAAAGCTGCTCGCTTCGATCAGTGCGTTGCGAAGCATGGCGTGCGCGCTCGTGCGGCTGCCCCCGGATAGCTGCGCGCCGCGTTCGCCCAGTTCCACAAGCTGGAACGCGCGCGGGTCCGTCACCGGCGTGCGGCCCAACCCAAGATTAATCAGCGCGCCTTGCCCCGCAAAAATCTCCGAGCCAGCTTCTGGCGTGACACTGGCGCGCGTGATGCCGCCCGCGCGGCTGATCGCAATATCTTGCGCTGCGGAGTTGATCACAGGCGACACGTCGAGCGCAGCGCTGAACGGCGAGCCGTCCGCTGACACATCGCTACTCTCGTCCACCGCGTCGACATCGGACAGGCCGAGATTGGTGATCGAGGCGAACAGACCGGGTGTTACCCACATGCCGGTCCCGTCGACTGCTCTCATCCCGGCAGGAACCGCAACTCCGGCTCCTGCGGAAACCACGCGGCCGCCGCGCACCACTACGGTGGCGCCTTCAATCGGTGCGCTGCCATCACCCAGCGCAACGGTGGCGTGGGTGATTGCTATGTCCTGCGCCGAGGAGGGTAAGGCAATCGCCAGCAATGAAGCGGCGGCGAGAAGCAGACGCGCGCTCACTTGGTATCTCCTTCGCCAGGCTGGCCGAGTTCGAAATCGCTCACCGGGCGTCGTGCTGGATCGTTCGCGTCGTACATCAGCGCGCCGTCCAACCACACCATTTCGGGCCGCGAGTAGATGCTGAGCGGATCGCCATTCCACAGCACCACATCGGCCATCTTGCCGGTGGCGAGGCTGCCAGTCTGCTCGTCGATTCCCATCGCGCGGGCGGCGTTGAGCGTAAACCAGCTGATCACCTGCTCGTCAGGAATGTCGATACCGATGCGGCGGCCATCTGCCTGCGCCTTGGCGGCTTCCTGATTGAGCCGCTGGATGCCGTTTTGGTCGTCCGAGTGGATCACCACGCAAGCGCCTGCATTGTGGATCAACGCGGCGTTTTCTGGGATCGCATCGTAGGCTTCCATCTTGAAGCCGTACCAGTCAGCCCATACGGCGGAACACACATCGTGTTCGCGCAGCAAATCGGCTATCTTGTACGCCTCCACCGCATGGTGGAACGCGGTTACGTGGTAGCCGAATTCGTCGGCCATATCGAGCACCAGCGCCATTTCGTCGGCGCGGTAGCAATGGTTCTGCACCATGATATCGCCCGCGAGCACGTCCGTAAGCGTCTCGTTAGCGAGGTTGCGCGTCGGGGTTTCGTCGGCAGCGTAAATTTGCGCGTCGATCCAGGTCTGGCGGTTGACGGCGAAATTGCCCATCCGGGTGGACGGTAGCTGGTTGCGCCCGCCATACACCCGCTTGGGGTTTTCTCCGCAGGCCATTTTCAGGGAATAGGGCGCACCGGGGAACTTCATTCCCTGCACGGTACGCGAGGGCACGTTGCGCAATGTGACCGACCGCCCGCCCATCAGGTTGGCCGATCCGGGCAGAATTTGCAGCGTGGTGACGCCGCCATTCACCAGCGCGCGGCTGAAGCCGGGGTCTTGCGGCCAAACCGAATGTTCGGCCCATACTTCGGGTGTGGTCGGGCTGGTTGCCTCGTTACCGTCCGAATGGGCGGCTACAGACGGGGTCGGGTAGTCGCCGAGATGCGAGTGAATGTCGATCACGCCGGGGGTGACAAATTTTCCGGTGCCATCAATGCGGGTGTAGCTGGCCGGGATCGGGAGGCTCGGTCCGCCAATCGCCACGACCGCGCCATCCGCAAACAGCACAGTGCCGTTCTCGATCCGCCCGCCTGCACCGTCAAACACGGTCGCGCCGACCAGAGCGGTCGGCACGCCGGGATAGCGCTCATAGGTGCTAGGGTAGGGATCTTCTGCCGGTGCTCCCGCGCTGACCGAGGCTGGGCCGCTGCTAGTGCGAGTGGTGGAACAAGCCGCCAGCGCGCCAGCCAGCGCGATTACAGCGGCGGAGCGGGCGAAAGTCAGTCGGCGCATATTAGCCTCGCGGAGTGGTAGGATGGGTACCTGCTTGCTGTGCTTCCAGCCCGGCTTCGGTCGCGCCTTCCAGTTGGTCGTCGGCCAGCGTGTCGAGATGCATCAGCTTCTTTACCAGCGGGCTGATGATCAGCACCACCACGCCCACGCCCACTGCGATCCAGCCGATCTGGCTATATACCGCCAGCACGGTTTCCTTACCCGCGCCTTCTCCCGATGCTGCTTCCGAACCCGTCGCCGCAGCGATCAGCCCGGCGGCGAAATTGCCGGTGGCCGACGCAAAGAACCACGTGCCCATGATCAGGCTGGCCATGTGTGCGGGGGCGAGCCGATTCATGGCCGAGAGGCCCACCGGGCTGAGACACAGCTCGCCGGTCGTGTGGAGCAGGTAGATCAGGAAAATGAAAATGACCGGGGTCAGGTTCTCAAGTCCGACCGAGTTTGCGCCGAACACCAGCACCAGGAAGCCTGCGCCCAGTTGAATGATCGCAAGGCCGAATTTGGCGGGGGCCGAAGGCTCGAGCCCCTTGCGAGCAAGCCAGGTCCACGCGGCCGCGAACAAGGGCGCGAGCATGATGATGTAAATCGGATTGATCGACTGGAAGATCGAGGCTTCTACCCCCGCCCGGTCCACATGCCGATCGGTAAACAGGTTAAGGCTAGACCCGGCCTGTTCGAACAGCGCCCAGAATAGGATCGACCCAATGATCAGGAAAATCGCGGCAAAAATCCGGTCGCGGTCATGTCCGCCGATACGGATCGCGGCGAGGATCACATAGCCGACCAGAATTGCCCCGAAAATGCCCAGAATGGTGCCGACGATCGCCTGATTCTGCACCAGCCACCAAGTCACTACCACTGCGATCAGCCCGATGAGGTAGAGGAACCATTCGAACTTCATACCCATGAATGGTGCGGCCAGCTTCTCAGGTACGGAGCTTTCGCCCTTGCCTTGCAGCAGCGGCTTGAACACCACGAACACCACGAGGCCGAGCAACATGCCGAAGCCTGCCGCGCCGAAGCCGTATGCCCAGCCGTAGGTCTGGCCGAGCCAGCCGGCGAGGATCGTGCCGACCGCCGCGCCCACGTTAATGCCCATGTAGAATATGGTGTAAGCACCGTCGCGGCGAACATCTGTGCGCGAATAAAGCTGGCCAACGATCACCGAGATATTGGCCTTCAGGAAGCCCGAGCCGACAATGATGAAGGCCAGCGCGAGCCAGAAGATGTTGATCGTCGCATCGCCTTCGCCGCCCGATCCCTCGAACGCCATGAAGAAATGCCCGAAAGTCAGCAAGACCGCGCCGAAGGCAACCGCCTTGCGTTGGCCTAGATAACGGTCCGCCAGATAGCCGCCCAGAACCGGGGCTATATATACCAGCGCTGTATAGCCGCCGTAGATCACCGATGCGCGTTCATCGCTGAACATCCAATGCTGGGTGAGGTAGAAGATCAGCAGCGCGCGCATGCCGTAGTAGGAAAAGCGTTCCCACATCTCGGCGAAGAACAGCACGAACAGGCCCTTAGGATGTCCGGCGAATTCAGGCTTGGGCGATGCGACAATCGCGCCCCCCGCGATGAGCATCAGCACGAGAAAACCCGCGGCAATGGCTACGATGATCTGTTCAAGGGTCACTAACGGGTGCTCCAGGGGACTGACGAATTGACTGATGATCCGCGGAAGCGGCGAAGCGGTTTAACCTAGCGCCGAAATTCGGCTTGTGAAGCCAAAAGGTTGCAACAGAAACTGGGACGTCCGCTCGCCGCTTGACCCGCTGCGCTGTATTATGGCACTGATGCACTCGCCATGAGCGATGCCCGCCCCGTATACTTGCGCCTGCGCGAACAGATCGCCGCTGCAATCATCGACGGGCGCTATGCGGAAGGCGAAATGTTGCCGTCAGTTCGGGCCTTTGCGGCGGAGCAGGGGGCCAATCCGCTGACTGTCGCCAAGGCCTATCAGCAGTTTCAGATAGATGGGCTGGTGCGGGTGCAGCGCGGCGTCGGGATGTTCGTACGCCCAGGCGCAGCGGCGCAATTGCTTGACCGCGAACGGGCCGCTTTTTTGCAGGAAGAATGGCCGCCGATCCTCGCGCGGATGGAGCGGTTAGGGCTCTCGCTGGCGGATTTGCTTGACCCAGTTTGACGCAGTTTTGTAACACTTTATAGCCAGTCGGCAATTCCCCAGCAATTCGATTGCATTCAACGACTGTTTCTGGCAGCCCTTGTCAGGGGTGGAGTTGTCGCTGGCATAATTTTTCCGGTGAAGCTTCGAGCGGCAATGGGCCGCTCTGCTTGTGAGGGTAGAATGATCAGATCTGAACTTCTGCAGGCTCTTGCAGCCGATAATACCGAATTGCGGCCGGAAGAGGTCGAGCAAGTAGTCGATATCTTTTTTGACGAGATTTCCGCTCGGCTGGCCGAAGGCGGCCGGGTGGAATTGCGCGGCTTCGGCACGTTTTCCACGCGCGGACGCGATGCCCGCACCGGGCGCAACCCGCGCACAGGCGCTTCTGTGGATGTAGCGGCCAAGCGCGTGCCCTATTTCAAACCGGGCAAGGAAATGCGCGACCGGCTGAATGCCGACGCCGAATAGGCGCGCGCTTTCTCACTTTTATAACGCCAAACAGGCGCGGCACCGGCAGGTGCCGCGTCTTTTTGTTGCCTCCTGCGTACGCTGAACGCGAAGGGGCGCAAACCCGGTTGAGGTTCGCGCCCTTGCGTTTGCGTCAGAGCGGCGGGCACCCCTGCCGAAGCAGAGGTGCCGTAACCAATCAGAAGCGGCGTTCGACCGAAACACTCCAGGTGCGCGGCAGGCCGGGAACGCCGGTGACTGCACCCAGCGACCGTGTGGTGTCGCTGACGCTGTGGAAGTAATACTTGTCGAACAAGTTCTGCACTTCGAGCGCAACGCGCCAATCTTCATCGTCGGTGGTGTAGCTCAGCCGTGCGTTGCCGAGGAAACGCGAATCTACCCTGCTCCACGGGCTGTTGCTGGTCTCGGTGAAGATTTCCGAACGATACGATCCATCGAACCGGGCGGCGACAATGCCCGAACCAATATCGTAATCGTACTGGA
>Ga0247805_1001806_pt1 | contig 10100 bp, 10 predicted proteins | sample UWRJL044104R1_FD_180930 | JGI IMG/M metagenome (GOLD analysis project Ga0247805, IMG submission 180930) | Plant litter microbial communities from Arlington Agricultural Research Station in Wisconsin, United States - UWRJ-L044-104R-1 | ecosystem: Environmental > Terrestrial > Plant litter >...
ACAACGACAAGAGCGGGATACAGATCTACAGGCCGTGCATAACGGACCGCCCCGCAGTGAAGCTCGCTTGAATCACTTATCCCTACAGTACTGCTTTTGCCAAAACAAGGGTGAGCGTGCAGCATGGGGACCAGCATGCAAGATATGTGGAGGCTGGGGATGGTGATAAGCGCTGGCCTCTTTGTATTTCAACCACATAACTACGTTTGGAGTGACATTCTCCTCTAACGACTTCTCAGCTACGAATCGCTAGTATTGATTTAGTGTATGCTCCTCGGTGTTAATTGACTGATTACCACCTCCCGCGGTTACCCAGTGTCGTTGGGAATTGGGACGGTGAATTGAGCGAGCACGGAATTAATGATTTAAATTCCTCGCCAATGGTGTTCCCCTCAAATTGTTGTCTTATTCAGTCGTTTGTGGCTACTGACTGTTAACTCTCCTCTGATATTTTGTAATCATGTCTACAACACAGCATGGAAATGAGAAAGGGAAAAGAATTGAACGCCCAAGGACACCGGAGAAACAGCAGGAGAAGAAGATGGGCGTGAAACCACGGCCGTCCTATTTGAAGAGACGTTTCCATGAGGGAAAGTGGTTTTGTGATTGTGAGAATGGCACGATCTTAGCTCATTGCTTCACATCAAGAAATATTCATTCAGATAATTATAAGAAACCATGTAGGTCTACATCCCCATATATTTCAGCTTATGTCGAAATGGTTGACTAACACAATTGAGAAGATTGGATATGCAGCAATCCAGCGGGTAAACATTGTGACTTCTTTGTTTGGGCCCACGAAGAAGAGATTGAAAAACGGAGATTGGCGGAATATGAGCCCCTTATTGTTCCCCTAACTCCACGATCACCGCATACGCCATGGACAATTGCGAAAGAGAATGCCATTAAGCGTAAGGTACAACCTGGCGAAACGCAGTTACTTCATTTACTTGAAAATGAGACCGGGAATGAAGTGGACAATACCGCTGACCCTGGGCCATCGACCCGAGCACCCGTACAGGGTGCAGCACGCAACCATGACGAGACAGCTACACCGTCAAGGAAAAGACCCAGATCAAACCGCACTCCTCCAACAGTCCCCATGCTCAAAGATATCAACGAACTTGTGGTATCGTCCTTGCCGTCGCCTCAGTCGAGTGATCCTAAACCAGGAAATGCTCCATCACCAAGAACACAAGCTCAGGTTGATAACAATCTCGAAAGTGCAATGGCTCTTGACAGCGAGAAGTCACTTACTATGAGCATTATCCAGTTGCTAGCTGAGGACGGCATCACCCTCAAGCCCTCCACGAGAATCATGCTCGATCATGAAATTGATATGGTCATGGAAAGACATGAGGTGGAAGCAAAAAGATTCAAAGAGACAAACTCCAAGTTAAGAAGAACGGTCAATGAGTTGACAATGGAGGTTGAGAGGCTGCAAGCGGAAGTCACAGGGCTTGATGAGAAAATTACGCTATGGACCGGGCTTGGTGACGAGAATGAGAGTGATGGGTTGTATAATGACTAATGATTTAATGAAGCGAAACAAAAACGGAGAGAGACTTTTTCACTGTTAGGCAAGACATTAAGGCTATTTAGGAAAGTGTCTGGACCGAGTTGCAAATTGACAGCGACTGGTAGCTAATTGGTCAAACAATCAAGCGAGGATGCTTTTGATTTGGTAGGGAGGAGGGAGAACCGGTATGATTCAGGCTGGATATTGCTCCTATTAGTGCTTTAGTGGATGTGGAAATAAACTCGAACTCGATCTTCTAAATAAAGTACATAACTCAAACACAGTGCTTGGCTCCATATTTCTGAAGTACTTTTAAGAGCAAGTTATCACGTTTTTGAAATTCCCTACACTACTAATAAGAAATAATGAGTCGTACACCAAGTTTTGTCAAAAACCATGTAGGTTGATGACAAATTAAGTCACATTTGAGAGTAGAAGTAAGTGGGAATATCCGGAGCTAAAAGATACTAGAACAGTACACAGATATCGTCAAGCTTCGAAAATTGTGTTTGATCATATCTAAAATCTAATCTGCTACTCCTTGTTTCAAGCGCAGAGATCGATCACACAGATCTCACACTGGCTCTATGCCTTCATTTACGGGAGACACATAACTAATCATCATATCCGGCTCAGGCCGAAACATCTCCAGCTCCGAAGCAACATCCTCGATTCTTTGATTATAATGCACGTCTTTGCAATGATACTCCTAGGTCATCTTATCAGCAACTTCTTCTACGTGATTTAAAAAAAAATAGGAAGAACTTACCCTGTTCACATTCCAGCATGCTTGAGAGCAGAAATAACTGACAAAGCCAGTCTGCAAGCAGTCTTTACAAAGACCTCCAGCTCCAGTATCGGCCTGTATCCTCCTGCCGTCAAATATACAGTGTTGATCCATATGGCAAGCATGGTCAAAATGATCATGATCATCCTGTCGATCAATTAGTAGAAGTCCCGTGTCTCAAATTATGTAGGGAGGCCATACAAAATCCTCTTCCACATGTTCTTCACAGCAATAATAAGCATGTTCTCTCCTCTCCCCTTCCGTCTGTCCCTTCGCAGCCAACCAATCACATACTGCACATTCTAAAACGCCCTCCTCATCCGTCAGATCTACCTCTCTCCCACAGCTTTGCAAATTACACCGTGCTGTCTGTTTTTGTACTACATCTTGCATGCGCTGATCTTGCTCTGCTTTTTTTGCTGCTTTGTTTTTCAAATGGGCGCTTTGTGCCATCTTTAGATCACCGAGCCGATGTTTAAGTCTAGAAATCTCTTGCTTTTGGGTATCGAGCGCTTCTTGTTTCCATTGCGAGATGACGGCATCAGGAGAAAGACCAGAGTCGAACATCCGCTCGTATTTAGCTTTTATGTTTTTTTGTTGAGGAGAATCGTCCCAAGATGGCGTGCAGTAATATGCCTTGTAGACTTGGGCACGATCTTGTGTCGTATTAGTCTTGTGGAGCTGTCGAAGAAACATCGAGGTTTCCTCTGGCTGGAAAGGATGTGGGTGGTCAACCTCCATATCGATTGCTGTCTGGATAATAGTTTCTATAGGCTCATTCTCTTCGAATTTCTTAGAAAGGTAGGTGCTAAATTCTGAAAGGGTATTGGCATATTGCGGATCAGCATCTGGGCGTGGCGTACACAAATCCTTCCGTAGATGCTCTCGAAGCTCTTTTCTGAATCTTACGTTGATTTCTTCTAGAGTGTACTGCTCAGGGGAATTGAACATCGTAGCCATCTCTGCTCGATAGGGCAATAAATCCGTATCCCAACGACCTGGCCCATTTCCAAGGTAATAATTGGAGTATGCTTGCCATATCCTCTGTTTCTTGGCCACGCACGTCTCACAGTCCGGCTGTGCAGTGTGAGGCCTAGTACCACTGGAAAATATATCTTCTATAGCTTTCAGAAGACTTGAAAGCTCCTCCTCGGAACGCCGAAATTGATCGCCTTGCTGGATTCTCTGTCCTAAAGATAATGGATAACGGTCGTCCTCAAAGGGAATGAACTGCTTGCTATGCGGTTTCCGGTTTTGGAAATTGATGCCTCTAAATGCTATGTTAGCCAATGAAAGCATATTTTGCTTCTTACCGTAAGAATGCAATGGGAATCTAATAATCTCTAAAAACATCTAGAGAATCTGTCACGTGGCATCACGTGGGGGATAATCAAGGATATCTTACTCCATGACTGTCTATTTCTGTTGCGACATATAAGCCCCATACGTTAATGTAGAATTGAAGCTCGGTGGTACAATCTCGTAGATTCCGAGTCACGTTTGTTGAAGGCTAAACCAGGAACTCTAGCTGTTGCTAAATCTTGAGGCTTTAACTAGCGCATTAAGGATTAAAGTTATTCCGCTCCATCGACAATTCCAAACTAAGTCCAGGAATGCGTTCCATTTAACCGCAAAACGTCACCTCCACCCTGAATCATAAATATGGTATGTTTTTCTCTTACTCTAGATTCCGGTGGTTCAGATTGTGATAATCCGACGAATCCCATGTGTGGACAACCCGCTTCATGGGTGATCCCAAGCAAAGATCAACAAATTCAACCCGTTAGAATTTCAGTGAAGCTAACAACCTACTCCAGGCAGATAAACTTCGCGCCCAACAGCAACTTGAAGCTCTACAGGCTCGCTACGTTGGCACTGGCCATGCTGATACCACGAAATTCGAGTGGACGTCCAACATCCAACGAGACAGCTATGCTAGTTATGTTGGCCATCCACCACTATTGAGTTATATGGCGGTTGGAATGGGAGAGTGTCGGGAAAAGGTTCGGGCGGGATTTATTGAGGTATGCTGCTATTTAGGTGTGGGATAGAGACTGAGAGAATCACGACAATTTGAGATAAGAGGATGGGTTTATGACTATATGCTAATTGGTTTATAGAAGATGATACAACCAGTTGGAAAACCGCCTGAGGTGCAGGAGTAATTGGGACAGGCAATTTGGTTGTACATATGCTGGTGTTTGGAATTGGGTTTTTGGCGTACAGGCCGATGGGACGTTATAAATGTAATGGTCTGCTTTTCAAAGAGTAAATAGGCAAACAATTGGGTCGGCAGTGACGGCGCTTGATTTGGCAAAGAAGATGATGTATTGCAATCACTATATATCCACGCACTTCATCGCTTTATTTCTTTTCCAATCGTGTCTTGATTATCTACGCCCACAGCCTACCACTAGGCCAGTTCTTGGCTACAAAAGCCAGTGCGGACAATTCTTATGATCAACGCCATACGCCAAACCCATCCATTCCGGTCGTCCAGTCTTCGTTGAATCACATGTGCTCATAATTTTTTTGTTCTCCTTGATCAACGCCTAGACCGTCTGGTCTGGGTACTTGAGCCTGGAACCGCATTTTCCTCATGATGTTCTTCTATACCTCGCTCAACTCTACGCCCTTTGGCCTTGAGCTTTTCTGTGCCTATTGCCAAACTCTTGTTCAGCCTCTTCTCGAGGTCTTCCGGCGCAACATCACCATATACTTCGGAGACCAAGCCTGCGGTACCTTTTGTACCAATTTCAACCTTTCCTCGAGGTCCAAGTAGCCAGTTGATCGTCTCGTCGTCCGCGCTCTTCTCCACAGACCTATATATATATCCTTGAGCTTGCATCTTCTTTAACATCAAAGGCGTCTTTTCGCCAAGCATATAAACGTCTATGTTGAGCTTGTTCAGATATGAATACAACTTAGCTTCCAGACACTGATTTTGTGGACTCATGCTTATGAGTGATACAATTAACGTGACAAGAGCAACGTAGCTGGCCTCTTCTGCAGTGGAGACCACAGAAGAAGGTGGGATAATTTTAGGTGATCTGTATTCAGCTGGGAGTATTGTCATTAGGATGTAGGAAGCCGATGTAGTGCTTTTCGACTTTTGAGCAGCTGGAGAAGTTAGCAAATATGTATTTCCTGCGTATATATTAAATTACCCAATTTCTCTTTCATTGTTATCTTCTCTTTGGTAGGTAGTTCACACATCTCCATACCGAATTTGTCGCGCAATTCCTTCTGCGTTTTGTCGAAGTACGTCTTGAATGGCATGCGATGTTTTTTAAATACTAGATAGATCGTTAGACTTTCGCATTTTAATCAGTCTGATTGACGAACCTTTCTCCGTAACGTCTGCTCTGCGTATGTATTTCCTTTGGTATTCGCATGCTAATGCGTATCGGACGAACCTCTTCACGACCTGTGCATCACCTTCGTGACCTTCATCCATTACATCTCCCCCATCCTCTGCGTCCTCTTCATCATCGGATGGACTGCCTCGCCTGCGCTGTGTTGGTCTGACCTCGTCTTCTTCCTCATCCTCATCTGAAAGCTGGAGTTGATAAGTATGCGAACAATAAAGTACATTTCGGGCAACTTACGGCGCGTCGCCTTCTGGTTGGAGGCATAGATGCTGATTTGTGTTGACACAGCGACTAATGCATTGTGGACTTTTTTCAGTTGAGTGATTAAGCTATGTTTTATTATTGGGAGACGCGCCGGCACGCGACGCAGTGCTGCTTGGCTCGGAGCAAAATGCCCGAGCTTCCGATAAACCTCAACTTTTTTTTGTCCGAGAAGACAATACATCAGTAAAATGACCTCGCAATTACAGTCGCATTCATGATTGCTCGATCGCATGTTTGCTTGACATGCCAGCTACGGCTGCTGAAGCGCTCAAATGCCTCAAAGCCACATTTCGCATCTCTGTCCACCCGAGCAATACCCCAACTTGCACCCGAAGAGTCTCCCGAACCGTCTAATGACGAACCCAATGGGCCAACTACGCAGACCTCCGAGAAAGAGGACTCTCTACGAGATAAACCGCCCTTGACAGCTGTGACCATTGAAAGTGGCGATGGAATCGCGTTTCCCCTGGCGGGAAAGGCGAAATTTGTTGCCGAGAAACGTTTAAACCAAGCTCAACGAAATGGACTGTCCGAGCATCCACTGGGGAAACTTTTTGGCTATACAGGATCAATGCAGCGGGAAGGTCGTGAGACTCTGCAGATCAAAAGTCTTGGGAAAGCAGCAGAGGTTATTGTACTTCGAGACTCAGGGCTTAAGTTCAGCCGGCAAACCACAGTTATTCCAGAGGATGAAAAAGCTGAGGTAGTTGATATACTGGCAACTCTGAACAAAGAGCGTGGGATAGTGGCGCATACGCAAGTGGACGAAAATATTAATACATTTCGACCTCAAATTGGCAAAGAACCTCAAGATCGGCAGCAGTTCAACGAGCTGGTGCAGCAAATACAGTCTAGTTTTACCATATCACAGCTTGCGAAGTACATACAGACTTTCTCTGAAAGACAAGGCCCGGATACTGTTTATTTAAGGAAAACTCTCAAAACGAAAATGATACGTCGCATTAGCCCTTTTCTCCCACAAGCTGCGATAGACAACGACCCTATGGATCCAGCCTCTATCCGCGGCTACTCGTTCCCATCATATACACCCAAACAAAGGCTTGCTCTACGGGTAATGCGAGAATGTTGGAGACTGCAGTTGCCTGAGTTAGAAGATGGCATAGGAGAAATTGAAGTGGAATTGACCCCACCAGATTTCCAACTCCTTAGTAAGTCTTTTTTTCCTCTTTCCGACTTAGTGTCTAATAAGTATCAAGTGAATAAAGAATTCGGTTCAGAACTTTTGCCATCCGTTATGGAAGAAATATCTGCGAAGCATATTGTAAGCCATGAGGAGCGTATAGAAACATTCATGGACAAGTACACTTTCCGCATAGTTGCCGCTCGGGCCAAATGTGAAGCGGTGGTTGAAGGTATCGAGAAAGCACTCGGATCCATCCAGCGACGAGAAGTCAATCTACGAAACCTCCGAACTGATTGTAAATACACGGAGTTCAATTCATGGGCCACCAAGAATTTCGACGATGCTACAATCAACCAGCTAGGAGCTTTAACAAGGACTGACATCAGAGTCTCCCACAAAAAGAGGGTAAGCAATTTCTTCTGATTTGGCGGCATCTCGATTAATGTATTAGGTTTTTATTGCTGGAGTAGAGGAACATCGGAAAGACTCGAGTTTAAGAACGGATGCAGCAGTCCGACTTCTTCTAACCTCTGGTGACTTCTCAGGGAGAAGCAAGAACTGGCTCGGATACAAAGGGCCAGGTGAGGGAGCTCTTCATCAGTTCCCTGTATCTGATAACTTTTCCTGGCGTGATAAACTTCGTTCATGGGCCAGATGGACAAGTCCAGTGCACAAGGAAATCCAGAAAGATCAGCTTTCTAATCAAGACCCTTCAACCTCAGAGTCATTTAACAGAGTTAAGCCAATCGTAGCTACAGAGCCACCTGAGGAGTCCGCTACAATAACGGAAGATGGACCCAAAGACTCGATCCCAAATACTCTTCACTGGTCTAAGATTGCCAACATCAACTCATCTAGCATTTTTGGCAATGTCCTCTTTAGTTGTCCATCTCCTCACAATGTGAAAACCATTAGCGCCCTAGAACGCTCTGCCTCAACTTCCCCAACATTATTCACGACAAATATACCGAATATCTCGCGTATTCTCGCAGCACGTACTGCATATCTCACCCACGCTCGTCCTGTCCAAACAGTTCGAATGCGCTTCCTTCCTAACCCTTTTGCAAATACCGCAAAGAGCAATCCTGCTGTTCAGATCGGACATAAAGCACTAGCCACCTTTCCCTTAATTGAAATGCAATTTGCAGTTCAGAAAAGAGACGGCATCTTAGTTCTTCAGACCATCGAATCTGTTCTATCCACAGAAAACTCAGACCTCCTCCTTCCGGAATCGAGTGTTGATATCCGCTTTCAGCAAACTATCACAAGAAGACTACACATGCCAGAACATAACAATACACGTACTCTACCGAGAGGTATAGCCGCATTTCTCTCTGCCTCTAATCTTAGTGTCAAAGATGGTAAGGGTCGACTCGCTACCCCTGCAAAACTTGAGATACCACTGCAGGCCCACCTATGTCATAAGCCGGACTTCAAAGCATTAGGTATGGAAGATCCTGGTCAAGACACTTTCGAAGTTCCATATCTGTTTGCAGGATTGGAGATCTTGAATACAATGGTTATGGAAACAGAAAATGGATGGGCTTTGACGTACAAATCAATTGAGGCCGGACGTGCTGGAGGGAGGAGAGCAGAGCTGGAATTACTACCCAGCAGGAAGAAGGCTTTGGAAGGAAATAGCGAGAAAGCATTCGTGAGGGAGGCGTTCAAGATTGCAGCTGGGTTGGATAAAGGAGCAAACAGCGCAAGGGCAAATGCTAGTGATGGTGAGCATAAAATTAGGTGGTGGAACGTCAAGGGTGCGAAGAGGGAGTTCTACTCAAGAAAAGTCATCGTGAGTGAGAATTTAGCAACTAAAGAGCAGAAGCTTGAAGCCACTACAGACCAGGAGGCAGGCACGAGCAATGAGAAACTTCCCGAAAGGAAAGAAGAGGCTGAAGATCTGCCTGAACATGAAGCAAAGTTCATAGCACAACATCTAGAAGAACAACAGCTCATCGATAACCTTGAGGAAGAGGAGGAATCACATCCGGCACAGGGTGGTGCATAATGGAGATCAGATCACCGATATTTGATGCGTGTGGATTGTACATATTGTAAAGGTTGTGTATGATATGTGTATATATAGCATAGATCGGCGTAGGGGATTGTAGAATGATCTCCATTTTAATATAAATCCATCCCAAGCGGCTGCTTTCTCTCAACTTTACGAAGCTACTATCACGCAGGGTGTAACACAGAAACATTTGACTCGTGGCATTGGAGTGATAAGCAGCTTTAGCCATCCATCCAATAGGTTGACTGGCGAACTTATTTTGCATTAACAGGCAAACCAAAGGATTTAATCCCAATCACCCCAATCTCACGGACCAACTGGCTGTCGTTAAAGTACAAGGTTCATTTTGAATTGCTGAGGAATTGCTACAGTTCTCAAGATGTACCAACTTCCTGAAAAAGCAACCTAAAAAGGACTAAAAGCAGCATTATCCAAAAAGTGTAAAGTACCGGAATCCTGATATAAACACTATTTCTCGCGAAAACCCTCTATCGGGGGAGTGTTCCCGCCACACCACATTAAATAGATGGAGAGAACATCGACACTAACTTCCACATATTGCCAAATTTGATGAGACTCAGTGTGCTAAGGCATGGCTTTTTTCTGTCGTCTGAATACAAGACGCATTTATAAATGCCTATCTATTGTATACAGCAATTGAAAATAGATATTCCTCGCTTAGCAAAAGGGGCATCAGCTGTGTAGAAGTATACCACTCCTTGTTAATAATCAAACACCTGTATGGCTGAGAAACTAAAATATGCTCCTACTACAAAGATTAGCTTCTACATTTCATCTTAGATAGGTTCCAGCTGTCTCCAAGAGTTGTACAAGAGCTTGTATCACCGTACGGTACTGTTATGACAAGGCAAAAAATTAAAGGACTTCAAAAGCTCCCTAGAATTAGCACAATTCATCTCTTATTCAATATGTGCTATCCCCTCTACTTTTCCATTCCCAATACACTCAACTTTAATCAATAAACGACTGCTGTGTAA
>Ga0247805_1001809_pt1 | contig 10093 bp, 10 predicted proteins | sample UWRJL044104R1_FD_180930 | JGI IMG/M metagenome (GOLD analysis project Ga0247805, IMG submission 180930) | Plant litter microbial communities from Arlington Agricultural Research Station in Wisconsin, United States - UWRJ-L044-104R-1 | ecosystem: Environmental > Terrestrial > Plant litter >...
AAGCGGGTAATCAGCGCGTTATTGATCAGGCGTTTGTCTTCGTCGCTCATGCATGCACGTCCATTGGAGCAAAAGGTGCATGCACGATAAGCGCCCTTTCAGCGCTTTGCCATGGGCATTCGCAACGCAAATACCGGGGCTCATACTTTTTCGCTGCTGACCTGCACATACAAGGCTCGTCCAGCACCCAGGCCAGCGACGGTGGCCGTTATGCCGAGAACAGCGAAGATCCAGCCGAGGGAATCCCAGCTGTCAGTCACATCATGCACAACTCCCACCGCAAAAGGCCCGATAGACGCAATGGTGTAGCCGATCCCCTGGGCCATGCCCGACAGGTTGGACGCCACGTGAGAATCTCGCGAGCGCAGCACGATCAGGGTCAGCGCGATGCTGAATGCCGCGCCCTGCCCCAATCCCAGCACAACTGCCCAGCCCCACAGGCCACCCACTGGCGCGTACAAGCAGCCGAACAGTCCAATCAGCGTCATGGACATCGAGATCAGCACGCCCAGGCGCTGATCCTTGCCACGGGTTGCCAGCCATGGGGCACTCAAGGCACTGATCAGTTGCACCATGATCGAACCGGACAGCAACAAACCGGCGTCCGTCGGGCTCAGGCCCCGGCCGATCAGTACCGATGGCAACCAGCCAAACACCACATAAGCCAAAGATGATTGCAGGCCCATGTACAGAGTGACCTGCCAGGCCAGCCGGTCACTCAGCAAACCCCGCACCCGGTACACGACCTTGTGTTGGTCATGTTTTTGCCGCGCCTGCGGCCACCAGATCAGGGCCGCAAACAATGCCGGAATCATCCAGACGCCCAGGCCAACGGCCCAACTGTCACCGAAATAATGGGCGATTGGCACGGTGGAGCCCGCCGCGAGCGCGGCCCCCAGACACAACGCCATGGTGTAGACACCGGTCATGGTGCCCGCGTGTTTAGGGAAGTCGCGTTTGACGATACCCGGCAGCAGCACACCGATGACCCCAATGCTCGCCCCGGCCAGAATACTGCCGGCGAATAGTCCGAATTCACCGAAGAAACTGCGCAAGACGATGCCTGCCGCCAGGGCGAACAGAACTGCAAAAACCACCTGTTCACTGCCAAAGCGCCGCGCCAACCGAGGCGCCAAGGGTGCGAACAGCCCCAGACAGAGGACTGGCAACGTGGTCAGCAACCCCGCCGCGGCCGATGAAAGCCCGAGGCTGTCGGAAACGTAGCCGAGCAACGGCGCCATGCTCGCCAGCGCCGGACGCAGATTGAGCGCTACCAACACCAGCCCGAGCAGCACCAGCCACGGGCGATTGAGGACAGAAGATGAGTGGTGCGGGGTCGTACTCGCCGATGGCGCCTTGGTCGTCATTGCATTCTCGTGGGGGCAGGAAGGTGAAACTGCGCAAAGCGCGAAAGGGCAACATCCTGTTGGAGAACGGGAGGGAATACAAGTTTCGGGGGGATTGGGTACGCTGCGATCGCAAGCCAGCCGGGCTTCAACAGAAGGCACCCTTGTTGGAGCGAGGCTTGCCCGCAAATCAATCGACGAGGTGTATCAGACAAACCGCGTCATCGTTCTTCGCGGGCAAGCCCGGCTCCAACTGGCCTTACGAAACCCGTGGGAGCGGGCTTGCTCGCGAAAGCATTATTCCAACCGCAGAAGATGTATCGAGTCTCAGGCCCATCCGTGAGCAAGCTCGCTCCCACGGATTCGGCTCCAGCATCACTTTTGCGACTATCAAAAAAAACCCGAACACAAGGTCCGGGTTTTTTCACGCTGCTACTCAGCCCATCAATGCAATATCTGGCTCAGGAACAGACGGGTACGGTCGCTTTGTGGATTGTCGAAGAAATCGTTTGGAGCGGCTTGCTCAACGATTTCACCCTTATCCATGAAGATCACGCGGTTGGCCACGGTGCGGGCAAAGCCCATTTCGTGGGTTACGCAGAGCATGGTCATGCCTTCTTCAGCCAGGCCGACCATGGTATCCAGAACTTCCTTCACCATTTCCGGATCGAGTGCCGAGGTCGGCTCATCGAACAGCATGATTTTCGGCTTCATGCACAGGGCACGGGCAATCGCCACACGCTGTTGCTGACCGCCGGAAAGCTGGCCCGGAAATTTATGCGCCTGCTCTGGAATGCGCACGCGCTCCAGGTAGTGCATGGCGATTTCTTCAGCCTTTTTCTTCGGCATCTTGCGCACCCACATCGGCGCCAGCGTGCAGTTCTGCAGGATGGTCAGATGCGGGAACAGGTTGAAGTGCTGGAACACCATGCCGACTTCACGGCGGATGGTTTCGATCTGCTTGAGGTCCGAGGTCAGTTCGGTGCCATCAACCACGATCTTGCCTTGCTGGTGTTCTTCCAGACGGTTCAGGCAACGAATGGTGGTGGATTTGCCCGAGCCCGACGGCCCGCACAACACAATACGCTCGCCCTGACGCACGTTCAGGTTGATGTCCTTGAGCACGTGGAACTGGCCGTACCACTTGTGTACGCCCTCCATGCGGATCATGCCTTCGGCGCCCAGAGGCTTGGTGATAACTTCACTCATGTCAAAACTCCTAACGCTTGTGGCCTGTGTCCAGCTTACGTTCCAAATGCATGGAATAGCGGGACATACCGAAACAGAAGATCCAGAACACCAGGGCCGCGAAGACATAGCCTTCGGTGGCCATACCCAGCCATGACGGGTCGGCAGTGGCTTGTTTGACGCTGTTGAGCAGGTCGAACAGGCCGATGATGATCACCAGGCTGGTGTCTTTGAACAGGGCAATGAAGGTGTTGACGATGCCGGGAATAACCATCTTCAACGCCTGAGGCAGAATGACCAGCCCCATGCTCCGCCAGTAACCCAGGCCCATCGCCGCCGCAGCTTCGTATTGACCTTTAGGGATGGCCTGCATGCCGCCCCGCACCACTTCGGCGATGTAGGCCGACTGGAACAGGATCACACCGATCAACGCGCGCAGCAGTTTGTCGAAGTTCATCCCTTCCGGCATGAACAACGGCAGCATCACCGAGGACATGAACAGAACGGTGATCAACGGCACGCCGCGCCAGAACTCGATGAACGTCACACACACCACACGCACAGCGGGCATGTTGGAGCGACGACCCAGCGCCAGCAGAATACCCAGCGGCAATGCACCGGCGATGCCGACAGTGGCGATCACCAGGGTCAGCATCAGGCCGCCCCATTGGCTGGTCGGCACGTTGGTCAGGCCGAATGCGCCGCCATGCAGCAGGTAGAACGCCAGCACCGGGTAAATCACCAGGTAGCCAATCGCCCAGACAGCCTTGCGCGGGAAACGGGAGATGAACAGTGGTGCAGCGCCGACGATTGCCAGGACGGCAGTCAGGTCCACTCTCCAGCGCAGTTCGGTCGGGAAATAACCGTACATGAACTGGCCGAAGCGCTGCTGAATGAACACCCAGCACGCGCCTTCCTTGGTGCAGTCCGCGCGAGTAGTGCCGATCCAGTTGGCGTCCAGGAACGCCCAGCTCAGAATCGGCGGAACCACCAGATAGACCAGATACAGCGAGAGCAAGGTCAGCAGCGTGTTGATCCAGCTGGAGAACAGGTTCTGGCGCATCCAGGCAACCGGGCCGAAAACTTTGCCCGGTGGCGGCATATCAGGTTTGAAAGTATGAGTTGTCATGCGCGTTTCCTCACCGCTCGATCAGCGCAATGCGCTTGTTGTACCAGTTCATCAGCAGGGAAATGCTGATACTGATCGCCAGGTACACACTCATGGTGATGGCAATGACTTCAATCGCCTGCCCGGTCTGATTGAGCACCGTACCGGCAAACAGCGAAACCATTTCCGGATAACCAATGGCTGCGGCCAGGGAAGAGTTCTTCGCCAGGTTCAGGTATTGGCTGGTCAGCGGCGGGATGATCACGCGCAGAGCCTGCGGAATGATGACCTTGCGCAACGTTGGCCCTGGACGCAGGCCCAGCGAGCGAGCTGCTTCAGTCTGACCGTGGCTGACCGACTTGATACCCGAACGCACGATTTCAGCGATGAACGCTGCGGTGTAGACCGTCAAGGCGAGCGTCAGGGAGATCAGTTCCGGGATCAGTACCCAGCCGCCGACGAAGTTGAAGCCTTTGAGTTCAGGCATTTCCCAGTGCACGGGGGCACCGAAGATCAGCATGCTCAGGCCAGGGATCACGAGGATCAGTGCCAGACCAACCCAGAACTTGTGGAAGGGCTCGCCCGTGGCTTCAAAGCGCTTATTGGCCCAGCGGGTCATCAGCACGACGGCCACAATGGCAAGCACGATGCTGATCACGAAAGGCCAGGCGCCTTCGGCAGCATAAGCGCTCGGCATGTTCAGGCCGCGGCTGCTGATGAAGAACATGTCGAAGTAACCGTGAGCCTGTCTTGGACCTGGCAGGGTCAGGAAGACAGCGGTGTACCAGAACAGGATCTGCAACAGTGGCGGGATGTTACGAAAGACTTCGACATACACCGTTGCCAGCTTGTTGATCATCCAGTTGGGTGACAAGCGTGCGACGCCGATGATGAAGCCCAGGATCGTGGCCAGGAAGATACCAATGACCGAGACCAGTAAGGTGTTGAGCAAGCCGATGACAAAAACGCGGGCATAGCTGTCCGCTTCGGTGTAATCGATCAGGTGCTGAGCAATGCCGAATCCGGCACTGCGCTCAAGAAAGCCGAAACCCGAGGTGATACCACGGTGTTCGAGGTTGGTCTGGACGTTGTCGAACATGAACCAGCCCAACGAAACCACTGCAACTACGGTGATGATCTGAAACAACCACGCGCGCACTTTTGGGTCGCTCAAGGAGAGCTTTTGCTTGGGTGCGACGATTTGCTTTTCCATGAAGTGCCCCAGGAAAAATGGAACGAACGACGCCCGACAGCCCTTTCAGACTGTCGAGCGCCGGGTCAATCAGCGAATTGGTGGAGCGTACTGAATGCCGCCTTTGTTCCACAGGGCGTTCTGGCCGCGCTTGATTTTCAGCGGGGTCGATTCGCCAAGGTTACGGTCGAACATTTCGCCGTAGTTACCGACTTGCGAGACGATCTTAACTACCCAGTCTTTCGGCAGTTTCAGGTCGGCACCGTAAGCGCCATCAGCACCCAGCATACGGGCAACGTCCGGGTTCTTGGTTGACTTGGCTTCTGCCATTACGTTTTTCGAGGTAATGCCAGCTTCTTCAGCGTTAAGCATTGCGAACAGGGTCCACTTGACGATGGAGAACCACTCTTCGTCGCCTTTACGCACGACAGGGCCCAAAGGCTCTTTGGAGATGACTTCCGGCAGAACAACGTAGTCGTTCGGCGCGGCCAGCTTGCTGCGCTGTGCGTAGAGCTGGGATTGGTCGGAGGTCAGAACGTCGCAACGGCCGCCTTCCAGGGATTTGGCGCTTTCGTCGGAGGTGTCGAAAGTGATCGGGGTGTACTTCAGACCATTCGAACGGAAGTAGTCGGAAACGTTAAGCTCGGTGGTGGTACCCGCCTGGATACAGATGGTTGCGCCATCCAGTTCCTTGGCCGACTTAACGCCCAGCTTGTTGTTTACCAGGAAGCCGATGCCGTCGTAGTAAGTCACGCCGGTGAATACCAGACCCATGCCCGAATCACGGGAGCTGGTCCACGTGGTGTTACGGGACAGGATGTCGATTTCGCCCGATTGCAGCGCGGTGAAACGCTCTTTGGCGTTCAACTGGCTGAATTTCACTTTGGTCGCGTCACCGAAAACGGCCGCAGCAACAGCGCGGCAAACGTCGGCGTCGATACCGGTGATTTTGCCGGTAGCATCAGGAACGGAGAAACCTGGCAGGCCATCGCTGACGCCGCACTGTACGAAGCCTTTCTTTTGAATGGCGTCCAGTGTTGCGCCGGCCTGAGCAAAACTGCTCACGCCGAGTGCTGCTGCGGCGGCTACTACAGCCAGGGTGGATTTCAACATCTTCATTCAAACCTCCAGTTTTGCTCTTTGTTGTTTAGGCTCTTGAATCCCGTCGCACCCTTGTGAGGCATACATGACCCGTGCTGGCTTTTTTTTGGGTCATTGGACGTCAGGCCAGATTGCCAACCAGACGTGAGCTCATCTCATCGCCTGCATCGTCAATCGTAGACGGCCCATCGGATTCAAGCGCCATGATGTTCCTGAACCAACCCGGTACAGGACGAACCGTGCCGAAAATCCTGATGCATGGATTCCGTGCTGCCCCCGGCGAGAATCACTAATAGCACAATAGTGTTACCGCCCGAGGTGAGCGCTCTCACTCCCCGGTTTTTATAGCAAAGCCCGTACCAGCATGGTGGCGATGTCGAATTAGCGACAGGTCAAGAGGAAAACTTGTAACCTTGCGACATCTTCTTTCATATTTAAATACCCGCGCACCGCATTAACGCACTGCAAAAGAGCGAGCGCACCGCATTGGAGCAACCATGAGCGATCACTTGATTCTGGAACCCGTCAATAGCGCAGACGCCTGCGTCATCTGGCTACATGGCCTGGGTGCCGACCGTTATGACTTCATGCCGGTTGCTGAAGCGCTTCAGGAAACCTTGCTGAGTACCCGCTTCATCCTGCCCCAGGCACCCACCCGGGCGGTGACGATCAATGGCGGGTATGAGATGCCCAGCTGGTACGACATTATTGCCATGAGCCCCGCCAGGGCTATCGATCACGACCAGCTTGAGCAATCCGCACAGACAGTCCTGAGCCTCATTGAAGCCCAACGCGACAGCGGCATTGACCCGGCGCGGATCTTCCTGGCCGGTTTCTCACAAGGGGGCGCGGTGGTACTGCACGCGGCATACAAACGCTGGGAAGGTCCCTTGGGCGGAGTGTTGGCCCTTTCTACTTATGCACCGACGTTCAGCGATCAGATGGAGCTGTCTGCCAGCCAAAGACGCATTCCGGCGTACTGCCTGCACGGTACCCACGACAATGTGGTACTGACCGCCATGGGGCGCAGCGTTTATGAGCGTTTGAAAGCTCAAGGCGTAACCGTCGCATGGCAGGAATACCCAATGGAGCACCAAGTGTTACCGCAGGAGATTTCCGACATCGGTGCGTGGTTGGTCGACAAGCTGAGTTAAACAGCTGCGGACCGCAGATGACCGTCGTACTCTGTAGCCCATTCCGGATGACACTACGCCGCGCATGATTCTTGCTTTACACTGCTCGGCGTACATTCCTTAATCAACTGACGAGATCACCGTGCTCAAAGCACTTAAGAAGATGTTTGGTAAAGGCGAGGTTGAGCCGCTCGCAGCTGGCCCTGTCACCACCTCCCCCGCTCCCGCCGGCAAGATTGCAGAAGATCTGCGGGACTCAGGTACTGCGGTTATCGCACCGGTATCTTCCCGTGACGACGTTCAGGAAGCCATTGCGCAACCTGCATCGACAGAACCGACCGGCATCGCCCGGCCAAAGTCCGAGCGTCCACGCCGCGAACGTGCGCCGAAGCCGGTTGTTATTCCCTGGAAACTGGAAGATTTCGTCGTCGAACCTCAGGAAGGCAAAACCCGCTTCCACGACTTCGCCCTCGCTCCTGAACTGATGCACGCGATCCAGGACCTTGGTTTTCCTTATTGCACGCCGATTCAGGCGCAGGTCCTGGGCTTTACCCTCAAGGGCCAGGACGCCATTGGCCGCGCGCAGACCGGCACCGGCAAAACCGCCGCCTTTCTGATTTCGATCATCTCGCAGCTCACACAAACCCCGCCGCCCAAAGAACGCTATATGGGCGAGCCCCGCGCGCTGATCATCGCCCCGACCCGGGAATTGGTGGTACAGATCGCCAAAGACGCCGCTGACCTGACCAAGTACACCAACCTGAACGTAATGACGTTTGTCGGTGGCATGGACTTCGACAAACAGCTCAAGCAGCTAGAAGCACGGCACTGCGACATTCTGGTCGCCACCCCTGGCCGTCTGCTGGACTTCAACCAGCGCGGTGAAGTGCACCTGGACATGGTCGAAGTCATGGTGCTCGACGAAGCGGACCGCATGCTCGACATGGGCTTCATTCCGCAGGTCCGTCAGATCATTCGCCAGACGCCGCAAAAAAGCGAACGCCAGACTCTGCTGTTCTCGGCGACCTTCACCGAGGACGTGATGAACCTCGCCAAGCAGTGGACCACTGATCCAGCCATCGTCGAAATCGAAGCGTTGAATGTTGCCAGCGAAAACGTCGAACAACATATCTATGCCGTCGCCGGCGCTGATAAATACAAGCTGCTCTACAACCTGATCAACGACAACGGTTGGGAGCGGGTCATGGTCTTTGCCAATCGCAAGGATGAAGTGCGCCGCATCGAAGAGCGCCTGGTGCGTGATGGCGTCAACGCCGCCCAGTTGTCCGGCGACGTGCCGCAGCACAAGCGCATCAAGACTCTGGAAGGCTTCCGCGAAGGCAAGATTCGCGTGCTGGTCGCTACTGACGTGGCCGGACGCGGGATTCACATCGACGGCATCAGCCACGTGATCAACTTCACCCTGCCGGAAGTGCCGGACGACTATGTGCACCGTATCGGCCGGACTGGTCGTGCGGGTGCTGCGGGTGTATCCATCAGCTTTGCCGGTGAAGATGACTCGTATCAGCTGCCATCGATTGAAGAGAAACTGGGTCGCAAGATCAGCTGCGAAACGCCGCCGACCGAGTTGTTGCGGGCCGTGGTGCGCAAGCCTGCGCAGCCGATCTGACACCACCTGTCGCACGGCAAGCCCAGTTCCTGTAGGAGCGCGCTTGCCCGCGATAGCGTCATGTCAGTCGATGAAAGTGCCGCCTGATCAATCCAATCGCGGGCAAGCGCGCTCCTACGGCTTTGTCCACCTTCCCGCCGCCGCATGATCACTCTCACGCCCCTCAACCCATTTCGGCCCTGCTGAAGTATTTTCCTTCTTCCAGAATGGCGCGCGGGTCTTGAGGTAGTCCATGACAAAGTCACAGGCTTCGAATGCTGCCTGGCGATGAGCACTGGCAACCCCGACAAACACAATTGGCTCACCCGGCTCCAGCGAGCCGACCCGGTGCAGCACCTCCAGCTTGAGCAACGGCCAGCGCTGCTGGGCTTCGGCAGTGATCTTGCCCAGGGCTTTTTCGGTCATGCCGGGGTAATGCTCGAGAAACATCCCGGACACTTCCCGCCCTTCGTTGAAATCCCGCACATAGCCCACAAAACTGACCACCGCGCCGACGCCAACATTGGCTGCATGCAGCGCATTAACCTCTGCCCCCGGATCGAACGCCGCCTCTTGAACCCGAATCGCCATCTTCAGCCTCCGGTCACGGTGGGGAAGAACGCCACTTCGTCACCGGCCTGCAACGGTTCGGCCAGCTGGCACAGCTCCTGATTGCGCGCGCACATCAGGCTTTGCTCCCCGAGGACCTCCCAGACACCTTCACGAGCGAGCAAATGCAGGCGCAGTGCATCAATGTTCGGAAAATTGCCTTCCACCTGCTCGCCATCCAGGCCGAGGGTTTCCCGGTAACGGGCGAAATACTGGACGTTTACGCTCATTGCGCCTCCAGCTCATCGGCAATGAAGTGGCCGCTCTTGCCGCCGAGTTTTTCCAGCAGGCGCACGGTTTCGATGACCATGCCGCGATCCACCGCCTTGCACATGTCATAGATAGTCAGCGCAGCGACGCTGGCGGCGGTGAGTGCTTCCATTTCCACACCTGTCTGCCCGGCCAGCTTGCAGCGGGCGACAATCCGCACCGCGTCCGCGCCTTCGGCACTGAGCTCAACCTTGATGCTGGTGAGCATCAGCGGGTGGCACAGCGGGATCAGATCACTGGTTTTCTTGGCCGCCTGAATTCCGGCAATACGTGCCACGGCAAACACATCCCCTTTGGGATGCCCGCCGCTGACGATCATTTGCAGGGTTTCCGGAAGCATGCGGATTAACGCTTCAGCCACCGCTTCACGGGACGTCACGGCTTTATCGGTGACGTCGACCATATTGGCGCGACCTTGTGAATCGAGATGAGTGAGCACAGCTTTACTCCTGAACAGGAGTGGGGATTGTAAACCTAAAAACTGTACGCTTGCTCACCAACACCAACCGCGTCATTGACCCGAACCATGGGTGGCAA
>Ga0247805_1001811_pt1 | contig 10089 bp, 6 predicted proteins | sample UWRJL044104R1_FD_180930 | JGI IMG/M metagenome (GOLD analysis project Ga0247805, IMG submission 180930) | Plant litter microbial communities from Arlington Agricultural Research Station in Wisconsin, United States - UWRJ-L044-104R-1 | ecosystem: Environmental > Terrestrial > Plant litter >...
AATTCCGTCCATGTCAAAACCTTCTTTGCGGTCCATTATATTTTGATACAAGGCTACTAAAAATTCAGTACAACCTAGAGAACCTCCTGGATGACCTGAATTAACAGCGTGTACCATTCGAAGGATGTCTCTTCTTACTTGGATAATTAAATCGTTTAATTGTTGAGTGTTAGGTTTCATTTTATTTTAATGTAATTAATCTTTTTAGATGTATTTTATAAAAAAAATATATTAATTTTTGGATAGATAGTTTTAATAAATTCAACATCCATTTTTTGTAAATGGATGTTTTCATCGAATTTCTATTTCTAAGATTTGTGATTTCGATACAGCAGTAGTAATAAAAACAGAGAACTAATGCTTTTTATTATTTGGAGATTTTAAAGTTTATCCCCTATACGGTTCTATGGGAACTATTGTACCGTCTTCATTGTAGGTAATTTCAGTTACTTTAATAGATCTTAAATGAGTAACTCCTTTAGAAAGGCTGGAATCATGATAAAACAAATACCATTTACCTTCCACAAAACAAATAGAATGATGTGAAGTCCATCCAATTACGGGTTTAAGAATTATTCCCTGATAAATAAAAGGTCCATAAGGAGAATCCCCCGTTGCATAACAAATAAAATGAGTATCGCCAGTAGAGTAGGAGAAATAATATTTTCCGTTGTATTTATGCAACCACGAAGCTTCAAAAAAGCGACGTTTATGATCTCCTGCTAAAATTTCTTCGCCATTTTCATCCAGAATTTTAATTTCTTTTGGTTCTTCGGCAAATTCCTTCATGTTGTCTGTCAATAAGGCTACAATAGGTCTTAAAGCAGTTTCGTTAGCAAATGGTTCTTCATTTTCTTCAGCATATTTGTTGTTTCTGTATTTTTGAAGTTGACCTCCCCAAATTCCTCCAAAGTATATGTAATATTTACCATCTTCGTCTTCAAAAACGGCTGGATCAATAGAGTAACTTCCTTTGATAGCTTCGGGTTCTGGTAAAAAAGGACCTATTGGCGAATCACTAATGGCTACACCAATTTGGAAAATCCCATTTGCACGTTTGGCTGGGAAATATAAATAGTATTTTCCGTTTTTATGAGCTGCATCAGGAGCCCACATTTGTCTTTCGGCCCAAGGGACATCGTCTACATGCAAGGCTACTCCGTTATCTACAGCTTCGGAAGTAACACTTTCCATTGAGATAACATGATAATCTTCCATTCCAAAATGATCTCCATTGTCATTGAAAGGAATTCCAGCATCAATATCATGAGATGGATAAATATAAATTTTACCATTAAATACATGAGCCGAAGGATCTGCGGTGTATATATTGGATACTAATGGTTGTGATATAGCAGTTTTTGCTAATTCATTAAAGTCTATATGTTTTATACTTTCTTCTGGCATTTTATTTAATTTTATTGTGATGTAAAATGATTAAGCTCTTCTTCCTTTTAAATCCGATTCTATTTGAACTTCCATTTTTTTATTGATTTCATAGAAGAATAAAAGTCCAACTCCTATCATAAAAGGGATAGCAGGAAAAATGCTTACTAGTAATTTTATTCCGTTTATAGCTGTGGCTGATTGTTCTAATGAGTTTGGGGTATAGTTGAAATAACCCAATAATGAAGTTGTCAAGGCTCCGCCAATGCTCAATCCCGCTTTTAACCCAACCATCATTGCTGAGAATATAATAGCAGTAGCACGACGATTGTTTTTCCATTCCGAATAATCAGCAACATCAGCAATCATAGCCCAAAGAATAGGAATGGTGATGCCGTAGAAAAAACCATGAAAGATTTGGGAAATGAACATCAAACTCACCGATTTTGGCGAAAAGAAATAAAAGGCAAGAATGAATAGGGTAGAGATAAAAAGGAAAAATCCAAAAATGTCTCTTTTACCATATTTGTCGGCTAATTTTTTAGATAATGTGATTCCCACAATCATAAAAATAATACCACCAGCATTAAATAATCCGAAACCGGCAGAAATAGGATCTTCACCAAATTGATTTAATCCAATGGAATTTAAAACGTCCAAAATAGGTTGAATAAGAATAGCTAGTTGTTGTTTATCGACATAATTTTCGAAATAATAAACATAAGCTCCACCTTTCATTGCCAATGTGATAAAAACTAAAGTAGTCAATGTTAACATAATCAGCCAAGGCTTATTTTTTACTAAATCGGCTAAGTCTTCTTTAACACTTGATTTTTGCTCTGGTTTAGGAATAATTCGTTCTTTAGTAGTAAAAAAAGTAATTAAAAGCATAATGGTTCCCACAATGGCTAATACAGTCATTACTTTTTCGATACCAATGGCTTTATCACCATTTCCCGCACTTTTAATGATTCCGAGCATGAAAACCTGCACGAAAAACTGAGCAAACATAACAGCAACAAAACGATAAGACGAAAGACTATTGCGCTCTCCCATATCGCCAGTGATAACACCACTTAATGCAGAATAGGGAAGGTTGTTACCCGCATAAAATAAGAGTAATAAAGTATAAGTTACAACGGCATAAATGACTTTGCCTTTATACGAAAAATCAGGAGTAGTAAAAGCTAATAAGGCAATAATTCCTAAAGGAACTGCTGTCCACAAAATCCAAGGGCGAAATTTTCCCCATTTAGAACTGGTTCTATCAGCTATAGCACCAATGATTGGATTAAAAATAAAGGCAGCTATCAATCCAACACTCAACATGATTATGGAAGAATCAGTAGGAGATAAACCGTATATATCCGTATAAAAATAGGCAAGATAGGTCATCAGGGTTTGAAAAACCAAGTTGGCAGCAAGGTCTCCCAGACTATATCCAATTTTTTCTTTTATAGATAATTTTTGTGAAATAGAAGTCATTTAATTATTTTGTTTTGAGTAGATGGATTTATTTTTTTGCTTTCAAAGCGATAACACTTTCATAAGCTTTCTTTGGCTGTAAATTCGTATCGAATAATAATGGATAATCTGTTCTTCCTTTGATAGGGAAATCATTTAACCAGGATTGTGTATCATTAACCCCCCAAAATGTAACTCTGCTTATTTTGTCTTTATGTTTTAGAAATAATTTAAAGATATCGTTATAACGTTGAGCGAGTTTAACCTGCATAGAATCCGGTAAGGTTTTAGGATATGGATTCATTTTTTCATTATTCTCGAATCTCTGGCTTATTTCAGCACCTTGTAATCCATAAGGACTTGGAAGTACCGAAATATCTAATTCTGAGAAAGATACTTTTACTCCAAGAGCAGAAAAATCCAGAATAGTTTTTTCTATTTCTTCAAGAGTTGGTGTCTCTAAATGCCAATGTCCTTGTTCTCCAACTCCGTCAATTTTAGCTCCGTTTTTTTGAAGATTTTTTACAAGTTCAACAGCTCCTTGTCTTTTTTTAGCATTGCATAGATTGTAATCATTATAATATAATTCTACTTTTGAGTCTATTGCAGCTGCTGTTTTAAAGGCATGAGTAATAAAATCTTTTCCGTAAGTTTTTAAAAAGACTGATTTTCTTAATGAACCATCCTCATTAAGTGCTTCATTAACAACATCCCAGGAGTCAATTTTTCCTTTGTATTTTTTTACTACAGTAGTGATATGATTGGTTAGCATTTTAGCCATACTTGCGCTGTCTTTTATTTTTGACATCCAAGGAGCTAATTGGCTATGCCATACCAAGGTGTGACCATGAATAAACATTTTATGTTTTTGTCCAAAAGCGACATACTTATCACTTACATCAAAATCAAACTTATTTTCTTCGGGTTGAAGAAACATCGATTTCATGATGTTTTCGGGAGTGATACTGTTGAATTCTTTTGAAATTAGATTAGTCACTTTAGGATCCTTTTCTTCAATTTGATTAATATCTAAGGCTGTTCCAATATAAAAATCACCTTTGTATGCATTTTTAAGAGAATTTTTTGCTGCAGATTGGCTATTGATTTTATTATTGCAACTACTTAACGCAAGTACTGCCGAGAATAAGAATAAAAAGGATTTGGTTGGTTTCATATTTTTTGATTTTTATATTTTTTGATTAATTTTTTATGTTTGAACTCTCAGAAGGACCGAGAAGAGTTGGTTTTAATTCGCTTTTTTCTGTTTCGATAATAATTTTCTGAAGTACTAAACCTTCATCCATTCGATAATAATTCAAAGTGTGATTTCCTGGCTTATCGATTTTAAATTCAGTTGTAATAACTTTGATGTTATCCGTAACATTTTTATCCCAATTCTTTGTCACTTTTCCATTATAATCAAAAATAATTGGGTCTGAACCATAGTTTACTTTGGTTGGACTTTCGTTATCAAATGATAATCCATAATACATGCCTTCTCTTGTAGAATAATTGATTGTAGGAGAAAAATGCATTTGAACTTTTACTGTTCCTGCATTCTTAAAATGGACATCATAAGATAGTTTTGAAGAATTTTCATTTAATTCTACTCTTCCTTTTTTGATAGGTGACGAAATTACCGCTCCATAAGTTTTTCCTAAATTATCAACCACTTTCCATTTAAAAGATTCAGGTTCGTATTTATTGGAAAAATTAACCGCTTTGATAACTATATATCCATTGTTTTCAACAAAACCTTTAGCGTTGTCTGTTTTTGTATTGTTGATTTTGATATTAATTGGAATATTTTTTCCAGCTCCTGATACCATAACAGCAGCTGTTTGACTGCCTTGAGGTGCTTTTTTCCAATCTATTGTTATCAAAATTCTTTCCTGTTTGTCAATACTTCCTTTGGTCTTAGAAAATTTTATCCAATTTGATTTTGATGTAATTTTAAAGTCAAAAGGGATACTTCCTCTGTTAAAAACATCTATGTAGGAAGTATTGTTCTCTAAAGAATTAAAACCAGGTAAAGTAGCTCCTTCTGTAGCTTCTGGCCACCATTTTGTTGAACCTTCAATTGCAACGCCTATTTCAGCTTTAGAAGGGACTTCAATAGTTTTTGTGTTAGGAATAATATTTGTTTTTGGGTCCTGCCAATTTTTATATCCAATATGCGTTTGGGACATCATGTGATTCCATTTTCCATTCGCCATTGTTTTATGATAATAGGTCGAAAGTTCAGCATCTTTATCAAATAACGTTTTTACTTTCTCAGCATATTCATTTGTTGCTGCTCTACCTTGATTAGTATATAAATTGTTCTTTGCTGTGGTAACATACAATTCATTTAAATTAGCGCTGGCTAAAACAGGATATAAAATCAATTGGTAAAAAGCATCTTTGTATTCTGGTTTAAGCTGTGTATTGATTTCCTGGGCTTTTTGAGCCAATTCATTATAGTCTGAAACTACATTTTCGGCTTCGTTATAATGGATTAAACTATAACAGGAAGGATCTAATAATTCTGGTTTTCTATTCGCATTGTATTTAGAATACATCTTTAAGAGATTGGCAATTTCTTCCGTATTTTGTCCTCCAAAATTATCCTTTGCCCATTGGAAATAATAGTCATTTAAATTGGTTTCATTCCAATATTCCGGATTCCACGCATAATCTAAAAAGAATTCGATAGGGAATTCCATTGGCTTTATATCGCCCACATTTACAATCCATACTTTATCGACACCATGTTCATAGGCCAAATGCATTTGTTCCCAGGTACGTTCTATTTGGTTAGAATTAATCCATTTGTAACTTCTTGGACCTCCCACGTAATCGAAATGATAGTAAATTCCATAGCCGCCTTTTCTAGGTTTTGCATCCAGTGCAGGTAATTTTCTTAGGTTTCCCCAGTTGTCATCACATAACAATAAAGTAACATCATCAGGCACTTTCATTCCTTTGTCATAATATTCCTGAACTTCTTTGTACAAAGCCCAAATTTGAGGAGTTTCTTCCGCTGGTTTTTTAGTGACAGTGGTTATAATTTCACGTTGAGTCTTAACAATGTTTTCTAATAAATCAATAGCGGTTCCTTCAGTCATTGGTTCGTCGCCATCGCCTCGCATACCAATAGTTACCAGCGTTTCTTTATTTCCCATTCGCTCCATTCCAGTAGTCCAGAATTTCTTTAAACCTTCAGGATTTTTATTAAAATCCCATACTCCATTAACAGACTTATTCCATTCTTGATGTGCTTTTGCTAAAGGTTCGTGATGAGAAGTTCCCATAACAATTCCATATTCGTCAGCCAGAATTCCGTTTTGAGGATCATCGGCATAAAATTTTTCGCCCCACATGGCTGGCCATAAATAATTTCCTTTCATTCTAAGGATTAATTCAAAAACCTTATCGTAGAATTTAGCATTAAATTTTCCGTAATTCTGACGAACCCACCCCGTAAGGGCAGGAGCTTCATCATTGATAAAAATACCACGGTATTTTACTTTCGGTTCTCCTAAAGTATGAACGCCAGGAAGTATGTGTAATTCCGATTGTTTTTTTGAAGGAACATCAGCCCAGAACCCCCAAGGCGAAACACCAATTTGATTAGAAAGATCATAAATTCCATAGATAGTCCCTCTTTTGTCTGAACCAGCAATCACTAATGCTTTTTGCACTCCCGCAATAGGATTATTGATTATTTGAGTGGTGAATTTTTCCCACTTTCCTTGCAGTTGACTGGCATCAATTTTACCTTCTCGGGCTAGTTGATCAATGATAGGACTTTTACCTAAAGTGCCAATAATTACAACGTAGTTTTCGGTACTGTTTTTATTGATAATACTTGGTAAAGTACTAGTCACTAAACGAATGTCATTTTGAAGATGATTCACTACACGCAATACTCCCGGGAAATCTACATCATTTACTAGTAGAGAAGCTACTTTTCCATTCGAAGCCAAAGGAAAACTTTCTTTAGAAGCTTTATTGGTTACATATTTATTTGGATTTATAGCATAGCCAATGTTCATTATTGAAAACAATAATAGCGCTAGAAATGTATTCTTTTGAATTGAAAATCTCATTATTTATGTTGTTTTCTTTATTAATTCCCTGGTGCAAACGGAAATTTTAATGATTTAAAATAATTTAATGTTTGGGTTGATTTTTCAACTGATTTTGGTAATTCTTTTCCAGAATACTGTTGAAAATACAACAGGCAGGCATCACGCCACCATTTGGCTTCTTTATGCTGAATGTTGAGTAGCATCTGAACTTCTTTAAATCTCGCTTCATCTACATAATTTTCCATTTTATTCCAGGTTATATTCATTGATGCAACTTGATTTACACCTTCCTGATATTTTAATGCTAAAGAATTCCACAGCGTTTTACCATTTTTCAATTTATAATCCCAGGATACATGATGAAACCACAACAAATCTTTTTCAGGACAGCTTGCTACATCATCAAATATTTTAGCTACTTCAGGGCTATACTGTGCGGTTGCATTGCTTCCTGTTTTAGAACGGTCAAATCCGATTCCCTTGGTATCAGCTTTGTGATAATAAGTGGGATTCCAATCGGGTCTGGATAAATTACTTACCCAAGGTCCTGGGCCATAATGATGACCAGTATCCATAATATGATGTAAGCCCAAAGGTGTCATATAATTTACTACAGCTTCTCTGGATTCCAGCATCATTTCTTTTACAGGTTTTATAAATTTTTCATCGTTCGAAAAAGTCATTCGCAACCATTCTTCAGCGATAGTTTCAGAATCTTGATACGGATTCCAGGCCAGTCGTCCAAATCCATACCAATTGGCTTGTGCAAAAGGATGTCCTGTCCAGTTAATATCATTTCCAATATTAGCCACTCCAGCTATTCCTGTAATTTTATGGTTGTCCAAGGTTCCGTCAATTATTTTAGCAACTGTTGAACCTTTGCCTTTACTATACGTATCAGATTCTAAAACTTCCTGATATAATTTGGGCAGATATACTAAATGTGTACTGAATCCTAAATATTCCTGAGTGATTTGGAATTCCATCATCAAAGGAGTTTTAGGCATGGCGCCAAACATAGGATGAAAAGGTTCTCTGGGCTGGAAATCAATAGCTCCATTTTTTACCTGAACAATTACGTTATTTCTGAATTGACCATCATAAGGAACAAATTCGCTGTAAGCCTGTTTTGCTCTGTCGTTAACATCGTGTTCTGAATAAACAAAGGCTCTCCACATTACAATTCCTTTAAAGGGAGCCACAGCATCGGCAAGCATATTAGCACCATCAACATGGTTTCGCCCGTAATTTTGTGGACCAGGCTGTCCTTCGGAATTTGCTTTTACCAGAAATCCACCAAAATCAGGAATTCGAGCATAAATTTCTGCTGTTTTTTCTTTCCACCAATTTTTAACGTCAGCATCAAATGGATCAGCAGTTTTCAATCCACCAATTTCTATTGGTGCCGAAAAACGAGCTGTTAAATAGACTTTTATTCCGTAAGGTCTAAATACTTTGGCTAAAGTCTCTACTTTTTCCAAATATTGTGGCGTTAAAATCAAAGCATTGGCATTTACATTATTAATAACGGTACCATTGATCCCGATTGAAGCATTGGCACGGGCATAATCAATATAACGTTGGTCAATAAAATCAGGTAGTTTTTGCCAGTTCCAAAGCGAAAATCCGGCATAACCTCTTTCGATTGTTCGGTCCAAATTATCCCAATGATTCAGCATTCGGATGTTTATTCGAGGAGAATCAGTAATTGCTAGATTTTCAATCTGTTGATTGGTTTGAAGTAATTTTAAAAAATTAAAAACTCCATATAAAACTCCTGCATCTGTTTTTGCAGTAATTAGAATATGTTTTTTATTTTTTAATTGAATTGTTTTTATAATATATCCTTCATTATTAATCAAGTCAAACTCATTTTTTACATTTTTAAGCAAAGCTTCATCTAAAGAAGATTGAGTGCCTAAAATCAATAGGTTCTCATTATTGATATTCTGTTGTAATGCAATTTGATGACCTAATAAACCAGAGAGACCTAGTTTGATTTCTTTTGTTGCTGCCTCAATAGTTTCAGAATTACCCAAGGCAACAATCCCATTGATTTTAGATTGATATTTTGCAACTAGTTTAGAATCTTGAATTTTATTGTATTGAAGCCATAACTTATAATCTTCTTGTGCTGACATTTTAGATGGAGCTATCAAAAAAGATAGTTGTAAGAGTAGGTATAGAAACAATGGGTGATTCATTATATATCAATTTTTATTTGTAACGACTTCTTTTAACTCATCAATTAATTATATGTCTTTTGAGTGTTGTATGGATAAGTTGTAAATTTTTTTAATGTCTTTATCTTTGTATCGTTTTTTATTTATATTTGCAATCGGTTGCGTAAAAGTAAAACATTGTATCATATAAAAAAAATTTTATCTTATTTTTTTTATATTCATTAAAAAAAAGACAAAATAAATAATAAAAATATAGGTGCTAATGTTAATTTTAAAAATTACAATAAATTAGAATGGAGCTTTCATAAAATATATAAATAGATAAAAAATGAAAAAAATTAAAGTTTTAATGGCTGCTTTGCTTTTGGTACAAACGAATCCAATTCTTTCTCAAATTAAACTTCCAAGATTAATTAGTGATGGAATTGTATTACAAAGAAATGAAAAAGTAAAAATTTGGGGATGGGCTTCACCAAAGGAAAAAATCAAGTTAGAATTTAAGTCTAAAACGTATTTTGCAGAAGCAGATCAAAAAGGAGATTGGAATATTATTTTACCAGCTGAAAATGCAGGCGGACCTTACCAAATGACTCTTAAGGCTAGCAATGAAATTGTAATTAAAGATATTTTGTTTGGGGATGTTTGGATTTGCTCAGGGCAGTCCAACATGGAACTTCCTATGGAGCGTCTAACAGAGAAGTACGGAGAAGTTATCAAGAATGCTAAAAACAACAATATCCGACAATTTTTAGTACCTGATAAATATAATTTTCAAAAAGAGCAAACCGACTTAAATTCGGGAAATTGGGTTGCTACCACTCCTGAAACAGTACTTAATTTTTCAGGTGTTGCTTATTTTTTCGCTAAAAATATTTACGAGAAACATCCAGTACCTATTGGATTAATTAATTCAGCTTTAGGAGGATCTCCTATAGAAGCCTGGTTAAGTAATACAGCACTGGCTGCTTTTCCGGAAGCTTATG
>Ga0247805_1001812_pt1 | contig 10083 bp, 7 predicted proteins | sample UWRJL044104R1_FD_180930 | JGI IMG/M metagenome (GOLD analysis project Ga0247805, IMG submission 180930) | Plant litter microbial communities from Arlington Agricultural Research Station in Wisconsin, United States - UWRJ-L044-104R-1 | ecosystem: Environmental > Terrestrial > Plant litter >...
TCGGTTCCAGTGTCCTGATTTAATTTCGCGGTCGGCATTGTTGAGTTTGTTGAATAGCGACAAAATCATGCCGAGTGCCTGTTCGCCAACAGCATTGCGGTTGCCTTCAGGTGCGGCAATGAGCTGGATGTTCTTCTCGGCAGCGTACGGTTCGTCAATGCTTTCGAGTCCGGCGCCCACGCGTGCGATAAATTGCAAATTCGTCGCTGCGTCTAGGAATGTTTTGTCGATTTTAAACCGGCTGCGGATGACAATGCCTTGATAATTGTGGATCTTGGCTTCGATTTCGGCTTTTGAAGATGAAAAATCTTCATCATTTGTAAATCCGGCCTGCTGCAGTTGCTGGAGCATGATTGGATTGTTGCTGTCGATATGGAGGATTTTGATTTTTTCCAAAACGGTATTTTTTAGGTAGTTCAAAATTACGGATTTGTACCGGATCTACAGGTCTGCATTAAGGATAGCAGCGGCATCCTTTTTATAAATTTTAATTTATGAAAAGATAAAGCGGATAGCCTGGGCCGAAGGCAATGCCCAATAATCTCCGATTTTACTCTTTAATTTTTTGCAGCGAGGTTTTGATGCCTTTGATTAACGACGAACTAAAACCCTGGTGTTCCATTTCATTCAGGCCAACAATCGTGCAGCCCTGAGGTGTAGTTACGCGGTCAATCAACTGTTCAGGGTGGATCTTTTCTTCGAGGAGCATTTTTGCAGCACCTTTTGCGGTTTGTGCAGCGATGGCCAAAGCCGTTTGTGAGTCGAAGCCGATTTCGATTCCGGCCTGCATCGATGCGCGGATGTAACGCAATGCATACGCGGTTCCGCAAGCACCTAAAACGGTGGCGGCATCCATTAATTTTTCCTCGATAACGGGCGCGGTTCCGAGCAGCTGGAACAGTTCGATGACTTTTTGTGCCGGTTCTTTGTCTTTTGCTGCGAATGCGATGCAGGTGGCAGATTCTCCGAATTGGATGGCAATGTTTGGCATGATGCGGACGATCGAATTGCCTTTTGCGGCATTTTGCAAGGTTTCAACGGTGATACCGCTAATCGCAGATGCAATGGTTTTTTCGGGAACGAGTGGAATGATTTCGTTCAGGACGATTTCTGTTTGATATGGTTTTACAGCCAAAATGATCAGGTCGGCTTGCTGAATGTTTGATGTGTTGTCTCCCGACACCGTGATGCCTTTTTGTTCCAAATGCCTGATGTTATCGACATTTCTGCGGGTTACGGTCACGTTGTTGTTTTCGGTATATTTTACAATTCCGAGTGCGATGGCTACCCCAAGGTTGCCGCCGCCGATGATGTGTATGTTCATGTGGTTTGGATTAAACGCCTAAAATCAATCTGGCGATGACAAAGTACAAAAAAATACCAAATACGTCATTGCTTGTTGTGATAAACGGGCCTGTTGCGATTGCAGGGTCGATCTTATTCCTGTGCAGCAACAGCGGAACAAGTGTTCCCAATGTCGCAGCAAACAGAATTACGGCAATCATCGAAATAGAAATTGCGAATCCGACTAAAAATTGTCCGTATAAAACGTAATGATATCCAAGGAGAAACAAGGAAATGATCGTTCCCGAAATCATCGAAACGGAAAGTTCTTTGCTGAAATAATGCCTGTTGAATTCTTTGACAGAGCCGTTTGCCAAACCCTGAACAACGATCGCTGACGCCTGAACGCCGATGTTTCCCGCTGTTGCCGAAAGCAAGGGCACAAAAATCATCAAAGTCCTAAACTGGTCCGAAATGGCCTGGTTTGCATCAAGCACCTGAGAAGCAAAAAGCTCGATCACCATTCCCATCAAAAGCCACGGCAAACGCGCTTTGGTGAGCTCAAGCACGCTGTCATTCGCCTCAACATCCTGCGTGATACCCGCAGCCAATTGGTAATCTTTTTCGGCTTCGTCCTTAATCACGTCAACGATATCATCGATCGTGATTCTTCCAACGAGACGGCCAAGTTCATCGACAACCGGAATGGCTTCTAAATCATATTTTTGCATGATCCGGGCCACCTCAACGTCTTCCGTATCGACTTTAACCGAATTGAGTTTGCTGATGTAAATGTCACTAATTTGCGCTCTTGTAGAAGTCGTAAGCAAATCTTTTAATGACAAACGGCCTTTAAGTCGGTCTTCATCATCGACGACGTAAATCGAATGCACGCGCGAAATATTTTCTGCCTGGATGCGCATTTCTTTAACACATGTCAGTACGCTCCAGTTTTCATTGACTTTTACAAGCTCTTTATGCATGATTCCACCGGCAGTATCTTCACTGTAACGCAACAGATCGACAATGTCTTTGGCGTGTTCAACATCCTGAAGCTCAGAGATTACTTCGTCTTTTTTGTCTTTGGAAAGTTCGGCGATAATATCGGCCGCATCATTCGTTTCGAGCTCGTCAAGTTCTTCTGCGATCTCTTTTGGCGAAAGCCTGCTTAGGATATTTTCACGCAGATCATCCTCCAATTCAAGTAGGATCTCTGCGGTTTTTTCACTGTCAAGAACCTTGAAAATATAAGTCGCTTCGTTAAAATCAAGCTCGTCAAGAATTTCAGCAATGTCGGCATGGTGCATGTCTTCGAGCAAAACGTTCAATTCACTGTCGCGTTTTGCGGCAATGAGCTGCTCGAGCTGGCTGATTAATTCTTTGCTGATTTTAAACTCCATCGGCTTCTATTTTTTGGGTGAGTTCTATAAATTGCTGGACATTTAATTGTTCCGGCCGCAGGTCAAAGATAACATCTTCGCGCAAATTATCCGACAGGTTTAGTGTTTTTAAACTGTTACGAATGGTTTTGCGGCGCTGCTGGAATGCGGTTTTGACTACGCTAAAAAATAATCTTTCGCTGCATGGCAAAGTGAAATTTTCTTTTCTTCTCAATCGCAACACACCGGATTTTACTTTTGGTGGCGGATCAAAAACGTCTTCACTAACCGTAAACAGGTATTCTGCTTCGTAAAAAGCCTGGACTAAAACAGATAAAATTCCGTAAGCTTTCGTTCCTTTTTTCTCACAGATCCGTTCAGCGACTTCTTTTTGGAACATGCCGGCAAATTCGGGAATTTGATTTCGAAATTCTAGCGCTCGAAAAACAATCTGCGTCGAAATATTGTACGGGAAATTTCCGATGATCGCAAATTGCTTTCCGTCAAAAACTTCATTGATGTTGTATTTCAGGAAATCTTTTGAAATGATTTTATCCTTTAATTTCGGGTAATTCTGGTCGAGAAAAGCCACCGATTCGGTATCGATTTCAATGACATAAGTCGTCACTTCTTTCTCTAAAAGATATTTCGTCAAAACGCCCATGCCCGGCCCGATTTCGAGCACGTCATTATAGCCTTTTAAATTCAGCGTGTCGGCAATGGCTTTCGCAATGCTTTCGTCTTTTAAGAAATGCTGCCCGAGGTGTTTTTTAGCTCTTACTTTATCCATTTTTGTTGCCTTTAAGGCGCTAAGCCACGAAATTTCGTGTGTTATTTTTAGTGTTCCGAAATCGTTTCGAGTTCGGTACGAAACGAAAGCGCAAGTTCCCCAAACAATTGCTGCGCTTCCTGCCGAAATTTAGGCGCATCTTCCTGATAGTATTTTTGCAGCGTTTCCTTGCTGTCGGTAAAAAATTGCACGGCATAGGTTTTTCCGCCCATTTCCTCTTCAACCAACACGCGAACGAGTTTGGCAGACGAGAATTTTCCGGTTGCCAAAACATCCGCGATATGCTTTTCTTTCATCCATTTGAGCCATTGGTCGTGCACACTTTCGTGGATGTTGGTCGTAACATTATAAATAATCATGTGATTTACGAATTAAGAATTTAGATTTACAAATGTGGCAAATTCGCGCTTTTAGAGGTTTGAGTCGCCACGCAGTTGCCTGAACTTTTTTCGGGCGTCGATAAAATAAATGCTGTCTTCGTGGCCAAACAGCAGCTTTTCGTACAGCGGCTTCGCCTTTTCGGGCAGATTGAGTTTTTTGTTGTAGATTTCTGCTGAAAAATACAGCGCTTCATCGATGTAGATGCTTTCAGCGTGGTGGTCGATGATTTCCTGATATTGGCTTAAAGCCAGATTGTACTCGTTTAATTTTTCGTAGGTTTTTCCGAGCCTGAGCAACGTTACCGGCTCGATTTCCTTCCCTTTAAATTCCTTCAATATCGATTGGAATTGCGCCAGCGCATCTGTATTTTTATTCTGGTATAAAAGATAATCTGCGCGGGCGAACTTTTTGAGTGCGACCTGCGTCGAATCTTCTACTGTATTGTCGTTGATCAGTAAAAAATATTCGAGCGCATCATTTGCGATCAATTGTGTCGATGCCGATTTAAGCGCTTTGAATTGTTGTTGCGCCCACGAAAAATCGGCTTTGAAATAGCTGGTTTTTGCCGCTTTCAAACTGGCTTCGTGCCCGATAACGTCGTTTTTAAGATCGTCGTCAATCTGGGAATAATAAATCAATGCCTGGTTGAATTTTTCTTCATACAGCAAAATATCGGCGAGTTCCATTTTGACATCGGCAATGTCATATTTGTTCAGCGGAAGATCGAGCGCAGTTTTTAAAATTGCTTTTCCTTGTTCGGGATTTTTTAGGTTGAACGTTACGAAATGCGCCTGCAGAATCTGCAGTTTCAACGAATACGGACTAATCCCAAATTGTTTCAGCAACGATGCCAGATCGGTTTCGATCATTTTATACTCTTTTTCAGGAGCGGCGGCAATGCGCATTTCCATCAGATAATAATTGGCTTTGATCTTCAGATCGAGGTCGTTTGTGTTTTCGAGCATAAAAGAGAAGATCTCTTTTGCCGTTTCGGTCTCGCCTTCTTCGTTTGCCAGTTGCGCGAGATTTTCAATGTTCGCCAGCGACTCCGAATCGCGCCTGTAAATTGCTTTTTCCTGGATGAACGCTTTGCCATATTCTTTTTGCTGTACGTAAAACCAGCTCAAATATTGGTTCCAAAACACATCCTGGCTTTTCTGTGCCCGTAATAGCAACGCTTTTCGCAATGATTCGTTGAACGTTGCCTCGCCGTCTTCGGTCATGAAACGCGTCAACTGATTCTGGATCATGATCGAGTTCTGCGGATTTTCGAATGCTTCGGTCAGGAATTTATCGATCATCATATCGGTATTCCCGGATTGGCCGTAGAGCATCGCCATCTGAAAATTGAAATTGAGTTTTGGCTCCAGCGTCAACGCCAACTGATACGCCTGAAGCGCGTAATCAATCAGTACTTTACGCTCAAAAACAGACGCAATATTATAGACTTCATTCGGGTTTTTCCGGACTTTATCGAGTGCTTGTTCGTAGTATTTTTTAGCTTTGGAATCGTCTTTACGCAGTTGGAAATTGTAGCCCAATTCGACCAATAAACTGCCCTGCTGAAATTTCACCAAACGGTCCTGGATCAGTTTATCTGCGAGTTCATATTGCTGCAATTGTTGGTAAGAATCGACCAGCTTCTGGAAATAATAACCATTTCCCGGCTGTTGCTTCAACAATTCCTCATAACTGATCTTTGCCTTTTCAAAATCGCCCTTGTCAAAATAATTCTGCGCCAGCTGGTCTTGTTGCGCAACGGCAACAAGGGCGAAAAACAATGCAATCAAAAGGAAGATTTTTTTCATTCGGGTTGAAAAGACAATGTACTAAAGTAACACATTTTGTGTCCATTTAGTACATTGCTTTATTAAGATTAACTTTTAGTTTATGATGTCAAAACCGGTGTAACGGCGCAGCACTTCGGGAATCACGATGCCTTCCGGCGTTTGGTAATTCTCTAAAATTCCGGCCAAAACGCGCGGTAACGCTAATGAACTTCCGTTTAAGGTGTGTGCGAGTTGATTTTTGCCGTCTTTGTCGCGGAAACGCAATTTTAGTCTGTTGGCCTGAAAAGTTTCAAAATTGGATACCGATGAAATTTCCAGCCAGCGGTCCTGAGCGGTTGAAAACACTTCAAAATCATAAGTCAATGCCGATGTAAAGCCCATGTCGCCGCCGCACAAACGCAACACTCGATAGGGCAATTTCAATTCTTCAAGGATATTTTTTACGTGCTCCACCATGCCGTCAAGCGCTTCATACGATTTATCCGGATGTTCCACACAAACGATTTCGACTTTGTCAAACTGGTGCAAACGGTTCAGTCCGCGAACATGTGCGCCATAAGAACCAGCTTCACGGCGGAAACACGGCGTGTAACCTGTATATTTTACCGGAAGTTCATTTTCATTTAAAATGACGTCGCGGAACAAATTCGTTACCGGAACTTCGGCAGTCGGGATCAGATATAAATCGTCGATTCCTACGTGGTACATTTGTCCTTCTTTGTCTGGCAATTGTCCGGTACCATAACCTGATGCTTCGTTAACCAAGTGTGGCACCTGCACTTCGGTATAACCGGCTTCGGTATTTTTATCAAGAAAATAACTGATTAATGCACGTTGTAATTTTGCGCCCTTTCCTTTGTAAACCGGAAAACCTGCGCCTGCGATCTTAACACCGAGTTCAAAGTCGATGATGTCGTACTTTTTAACGAGTTCCCAGTGCGGCTGTGCGCCTTCGTGCAGAACCGGAATATCGCCAGCCTGGAAAACGTTCAGGTTTTCTTCTGGGGTTTTTCCTTCAGGAACGATATCCGCAGGAAGATTCGGCAGCGTGTACATTCTTTGTGTCAGCTCATGCGCCAAAGCTTCTGTTTTCTCAGAAAGTTCTTTGCTTTGTTCTTTCAGCAACACCGTTTTTTCTTTTAAAATGGCAGCTTTTGATTTTTCGCCGCCTTTCATCAATTCGCCTATATCTTTGGACAATTTGTTGGATTCGGATAACACATTGTCAAGTTCAACCTGTGCGGCGCGGCGTTTTTCATCCAACAGCACAACTTCTTCCACAATGGCTTTGGCGTCAATGTTTCTCTTGGCCAAAGCTTTGATAACCTTTTCCTGGTTTTCCCTGATAAATGCGATCTGTAACATATAATGAATTTTAAAGATCCGGATGTTGCCCGGAATCAAGGTCGCAAATTTAATCAAATGTTTTTATATAAAAAGACCGATTTTGAAAAGAAACTTTGCGATTCCTAACCGCTAAAATTATGATTCCAAATGCATTTCCAATGAAATTAACAGTCGAGAATTGGATTATTGATTAGATTTGGGAAAAATTTCTGAACATAATGAAAAAATACTACGCATTACTGTTGCTTATTACGGCTTCATCAGCATTTGCACAATCGAATGAATCTGAAAAAGAAGGGCTTGTAAAGGCCGAAAGGAAGTCGGCTTCCAAAAGAATGGCGCTTCTTGTGAACCCAAACACTTTAAACTACGACATCACACACGAAAAGCTAGAATTTACCATCGATCCCGCGGTTTACAATATTGCAGGAAGGGTGACCACGACATACAAAGCGTTGGCCAACATGAACACCATTGTTTTCGACCTCGCTAAAATTACCGATCCTGGAGATGAGAATTATGACAACCAGATTGTCGTTAATGCAGTCCGCATCAACAATTCCGACCTAGCTTTCACCAGAAATGATACAGAACTGATCGTGACTCTCCCTGCGACGCAGGCCGCGGGCGCCACTGCTGTTATTGAGATTACCTACGAAGGCGCACCTGCGGGCAGCGGGTTCGGATCGTTTATTGCTACCAATCACGGCCCGACGCCTGTCCTGTGGACGCTTTCCGAACCTTTTGGCGCGCGAGACTGGTGGCCGTGCAAACAGGATCTAAACGATAAGATCGACACCGGGCTTGACGTATACATTACGGCGCCTTCACAATATAATTCTGTTTCAAACGGTTTGCAGCAATCCAAAACAGATAATGGAAACGGCACTTCTACAACCTATTTCAAGCACAACTATGCGATTGCAGCTTATTTGGTTGCCATTGCTTGTACAAACTACCAGATTTACACGCAGCAGGGCGGACTCGGTACCGCTGAAAGCCCGTTTTTCCCGATCGTAAACTATGCGTATCCGGAAACAGCGGCAGCAAATACTGCAAGCGTTGCCGTGACCCCGGCAATCATTAATTTTTATGAAACGAAATTTGGGCCTTATCCTTTCAGGAATGAGAAATACGGACATGCGCAATTTGGCTGGGGCGGTGGAATGGAACACCAGACGGTTTCATTCATGACAGCCGGAAACAGCGGAAGATACAGCAGAAGCCTTATTGCACACGAAATGGGACACCAGTGGTTCGGCGATAAAGTGACTTGCGCTTCATGGAACAACATCTGGCTTAACGAAGGTTTTGCAACTTATCTGGCATCGATGGTGATCCAGAATTTTGACGGTGACGATGCTTTTACAGAAGACAAAGCAAGCATGGTGGAATACATCATTTCACAACCGGGAGGTGCCATTTACATGACTGATGCAGAAGCCACCAGCGTAAACCGCATTTTCAGTAGCCGTTTGTCTTACGATAAAGGCGCGATGGTTTTAAACATGTTGCGCTTAAAATTGGGCGATACCAATTTCTTCCAGGCTTTGCGCAACTACCTTTCAGATCCCGATCATGCTTACGGATATGCTACAACTCCCGACTTGCAGGCGCATTTAGAAGCGGCTTCAGGAACAAACCTAACTGAATTTTTCAACGACTGGGTTTACAACCAAGGCTATCCGATTTATGACATTACCGTTAGGAACACTTCTGCCGGATTTGCGAGTATTGAAGTCGCACAGGCACAATCTCATGCATCGGTAAGTTATTTTGAAGGTCCGGTTCCGGTAAGGTTAATGGGCGGCGGCGGCCAAGAGCTTGATGTGGTATTAGACAATACTTCAAACGGGCAGATTTTTAATGTTGCCGTTCCTTTCGTAGTGACCAACGTAATATTCAATCCGAAAAGTGATATTGTGGCAGAGGAAAATGTGGTGACATTGGCTACATCAGCTTTCGACAACCTCAGCGCAAGCGTATTGTATCCGAATCCCGCATCCAACAAACTGACCTTGCAATTGCCTTCCGGAGTTGTCGTAGAAAAAACCACCTTCTACAATACTATTGGGCAAATGGCAAAGGAAACAGCTACGCAAAATAGCTGGGATGTTTCAGAACTTGCATCGGGGATTTATTTTATGACAGTTCAGACCAATGTTGGAATAAAACAATTGAAGTTCCTCAAAAAATAATTTTAAAAAATTTGATATGAAATCCCCGGCAGCGATGTTGGGGATTTTTTTATTCGACGGCTTTAATCCGTGAAACCATCAGCGTAACAACATATCCAAAGATTCCGATAACGGCAAAAGAGACGCGCAAATTTGTCATTTCGGCAATGTAACCAATGACCGGCGGACCCATTAAAAATCCAAGGAAACTGACGCTCGACACAATCGTCAGCGCTTCTCCTGCGGGCACATTCGGGTTTTTTCCTGCCACACTGTAAACCGTTGGCACAACCGAAGCCACGCCCAATCCCACCATCATGAAAGCGATCGTCGCCGGAATGACATATGGAAAAATGACTGCAGTGAACAGTCCGGTCGACATCAGGATTCCGCTTAATTGCAGGATTCTTTTCCGTCCGTATTTCTGGATTAAAAAATCGGCCAGAAACCTTCCCAAAGCCATCATGATCATAAATGAAGTGTAACCTACGATCACTAGTGCGCCGGGAACTTTGATAATTTCCTTGAAATAAACACCGCTCCAGTCAAACATTACGCCTTCATTTGCCATGCAGCAAAATCCGATCACGCCGAGCCAAAGGAGCGCAGGATCAGGTTTGGAGAAGAATTTTTGTTTTTCGGAACGGACTTTTTCTTTCGCTGTGATCAGATGTTTATTCGCAAACAGTATGGCAATCATCACAACAACTGCAATAATCAGAAAATGATGCAACGGCGATAATTTAAGCGCCAGCATGCCCAATCCGACAATCGCTCCTGAAAATCCCGCAATACTCCAAACGCCATGAAACGATGACATGATTGCTTTTTTGAATAATGATTCGGTGGCAACTCCTTGGGTATTTACTGCGATGTTGGAAAGATTTCCGAAAATGCCAAACGCAAACAATCCAGCCGATAATTCCCATGCTGTT
>Ga0247805_1001814_pt1 | contig 10077 bp, 10 predicted proteins | sample UWRJL044104R1_FD_180930 | JGI IMG/M metagenome (GOLD analysis project Ga0247805, IMG submission 180930) | Plant litter microbial communities from Arlington Agricultural Research Station in Wisconsin, United States - UWRJ-L044-104R-1 | ecosystem: Environmental > Terrestrial > Plant litter >...
GAGAGGCGGCCCGCTCCCCGCGAACCTTGGATTCTTCGAGCTTCTGAGAGAGCCATTCCAGGCGCTCGCGGTTCGCGTCGAGGATTGACGCGAAGGTGTCGTCGCTCACGAGGAGGTTCCCGGCTGTGCGGTGAGCGTCTCGACGAACTGGCGGGAGTTGTTCAAAATGTCCTTCACAGAGATGATCGTGAGCGTCTCGGTGGTCGACTCCACGAACGGGAGGGCCACTTTGAACTGCTCGTTGGTAGCGGAGACGAATTCCGAGACCTTCTTGATCGTGCTGATGAGGTCGTCGCTCCACTTGGCCGCCTTGGTGGACGTGCTGCCGATCTTGATCGTCGCCTGGCCGATGATCACCGGGGCGCCGAGACCGAGCGTGGCTGCCGCCTCGACCGCGTAGGAGATCAGAGCACCCACCAGCGTCGAGACGAGTTGCACGATGATCGTGCGGATGAGCTCGATGATCGCGCTCGCTCCCTGCAGGGCAGATGCCACACCACCGGCGCCGGACGCGACTCCGTCCATCATCTGGCCGAAGAGATCGCTCAGCTCGCGGTAGGCGTCAGCCGCGACGCCCGTCCAGCCTGCCAGAGCGTCACTGACGGCGCTGGAAAGATCGCCGCGGGCGGCAACGATCTGGCCTTGGATGTTGGTCCACGTCTGCGCTTGGGCCTGCACAGCGCTCGGGTTGCCGACCAGGAAGTCCAGAAGCTCCGGCAGCGGCGGCATGTAGGTGAGCAGGAAGTTCGCGACGCTGCTCGCGAGTGTGGCGATCGGGTCGGAGATCGCGGAGGCAACGTCGACGGCCAGCATCGCGGAATCGAACAGCACCATCGCGGGGTCGTTGGCCTGGAAGTCCTCGGCGATGGACCCGATGCTGTTGGTGATTTCGACGCACTTGTACGCCTCGCTGAGCGCGGGACCGGGCGCTGCCGTGGCGATCAGATCGTTCATAGTCAGTTTCCCGTCGGGATCGCGGCGAGCAGTTTGGTCAATTCGCCGCTGAGTTCGTCGTCGACGGTGTCGTAGCCGTTGGCAACAGCCGTGATGGCCGACGCGGCGCCGGAGAGGGCAGCGGCGATCGCGGCGATGCTCAGCACACTCGCGCCCTGCACGGCCGCGGCGGGCGGATACAGGAAGGAACACAGAAGGCCGAATGCCTCCGCGTCGAGAGCCGTCGTGCGCCCGGCACTCGCTGCCTGGTCGACGTCGCCCTTGATGGTTCTGAGCCTGCCGGCGTGAGCGCGCATGGTGTCCGTGTCGACTACATATCCGGTCATCGCAATCCGTTCTTTTCCTTCGTGCGGAGTTCTTCGAGGTTCTGCAGCGCGAGCTCGTCGATGCGGTCGCGTCGTTCGGTGTCGGCGAGCAACTGAGCCGGGTCGATGGCCAGCTTCTCGCGAATCGGTCGTCCCTTCTCCTGCAGGTCGACGATCGCACGGGAGAGCGTGGCCGTCACCTGAGCGCCGAGGTTCTCGACGCCGTTCGCGGTAGCGCCGGGAGCGAATCGCAGGGCGGTCATGAATCCGTGGTGGTCCACGGTGACCTCGATAGTGTCGTTGGCCGATCGCGCGACGCCCGTGAGATCGCTCAGCTCGATGGCGATTTCGTTCGCCTGCTCGGACATCGCGATTGCCGCCTGCACGCTGGCGCGCAGCCCGGTATCGTCAAAATTCTGCTCGCTCATGAGACACGCCCCCTCAGTGTTCAAAACCGAGTATTCCACGTACTCGGCGACAGGCAAGCGGATGCGCGAAAGATATTCGTACGAAAAGGCGAGAATACTTGTCATGCGACTTCTCATGCGTCTCTGGCGCTCTGTCTTCGACTACTCGGAGATTCCATCGAATGCCCCTTCGGGACTGGACGACAGCCGCGCCCGGTGGGCGGCGGGATCGTTGCTGTTCCCCTTCATCCCGACCTTCGTGGTGGCTGTCGTCGCAGTGAACCTCGACGTCGACCCCCTGATCGCCACAGCGGCGGTTATCGTCGTGTTCGGAGGCCTGCTGATGGGCGCATTCCGATTCGCACACGGCCGCTCGCTCAGGCGCTTCCGGGCGATTCGCCAGACGGCGAAGGCGCCCGCTCTCGCCGCGGGATTCGAGTTCCACGACGTCTTCCCCGCCCCGTCTCCGGGAATGACCGAGGCGGTGTTCTACCGGTGGCGCCACCAGCTCGTGGCCGACCGTCTGACCGAGGTCGTGACGGGCGTATCGGGCGGGCACCGCTTCACCGCCGGTCACCTCGAGGGCTTCGAGATACCCCGCACCCAGCGTCCGACCCTGTCGCCGTTCAGCGAGAACATCGTGATGATCGCGCTTCCCCGCCTGCTCCCCGAGCTGAAGCTGCGTGATCGCAGCGCCTCGAGCCCGCGGGACTACGGAGTCACCCTGCCGTCCGCGCCGACCGGCGATCCCGCGGTCGACGCCCGCTGGGACGTGCAGTCGCACCACCCCGAGCTCGCGCGCCTGTTCTTCACCCCCGAGATGCGCGAATACCTCGCTCTGCTTCCCCTCGTTCCCTGCACGATGGTCATTCGCAACGGCTACCTGATCTCCTGCCGCGACCCGCTCGGCGACTTCGACTCGATCTCCGCGCGGCTGCGCATCCTGGGCGGAGTCATCGACCGGATTCCCGCGGCACTCCTGCAGCGTGCGACGACGGAGCTCGAGGCCGGTTCCGGACGCGTATCCGAGAGCGGCATCAAGGTCACCACCTGGCCGATGCTGCGCAGGTAGCCGCTACGCCATCCGGCTGCCTCGCGGCAGCCGGCCGGCCGGGGTGTCCGTTCGACGTTTCGCCCAGTACAGGGCGCCGCAGGCGACTGCCAGATGGATCAGCATTCCCACGAACCACCCGGGAACCGTCGACTTGATGGTCTCCTCCGGGGTGGGCGCGCGGTCCTGCGGAGAGTCGGAGCACTCGTCGTACACGGTGTCGACGATCGGCACCTGCGCCGAACGCACACCGAGCTTGATGTAGCCGAAGAGGTCCTCCGGCGAGCCGAACTCGTTGTAGGTGGTGGGCACGGAATCGGCGAGCAGAACGTAGGGGTTCGCGACGAGCACGCCCCAGAACAGGTCGAAGCGCGGGCTGGGATAGGTCGACGTTGTCGGCTCGGAGCAGCGGATGGCATCGCCCCGTGAGTTGTAGTCGATGCCGTAGTTGGTGGTGGTGGTGCGGTCCGTCTGCACCACGACGCCGCCGAGTCCGAAGGCGATGAGAGTGCCGATGCTTAGGGTCGCCACGAGGAGGTAGGTGGTGACGATCGAGAACAGCGGGCGGGTGATGATGCCGCTGAGCGCCACACCGGCCGCCGCAACGAAGCCGAGCTCGAAGGCGAGCACGAGCGCCGAGACCAGCACGGTGAGCGGGCTGAGCCCGCCCATCAGCGCGGAGAACACGATGAACGGCAGAGCGGCGACCAGAAAGGCCAGCGCTGTGACCCAGGCGGCCACGAACTTGCCGAGAACGAGCTGCCAGGTGCCGATCAGGGTCACCTGCGTGGTGGCGAGGGTGCCGGAGTCACGGTCGCCGTTGATGGCGTTGCCGCTCAACGCTGGGGCGACCAGGGTTCCGAGCAGAAGCACGAAGTAGATGATCGTGGAGTAGGTGGTGCCGCCGGAGTCGTCGCCGCCGAAGCCGCTGAAGGCGATCGTGATCAAGAAGGTGACGAGCGCGATCAACACGACGAAGACGCCGAGCAGCACGTACCAGGCCACACCCCGCACGCGCTGGCGGAGTTCGAGGGAGACGACCGTTCCGAGGCCGGAGAAGAAGTCGCGCATCACTTGCCGCCCTTGCTGAGGTCGAGGAAGCTGTGCTCCAGGTCGCCGACGGCCGGCGCGAAGGTGCTGATCGCAATTCCGGCGGCCACGAGCCGGGCGAGCAGTTGCGCCGCCGCGGCCTCGCCGGCCACCGGCACCAGCAGCTCGGAGCGGTCGCGCGCGATGTCGCCGCGGTAGGTGCCCAGCTCGACGAGAGCTGTTTCGAGGGCCGTCGCATCCGCTGCCTTGATGCGCCACTGGCGCAGGGTCTGCCTGGTGGCGGCCATGGTCTCGTCGGAGGCGGTGACCCCGGCCCCGATGTAGACGGCGCCGTCGGCCATCTCGTCGAGCTCGGCGAGCACGTGGCTGGAGACGAGCACCGTCTTGCCCTCGGACGCGACCCGTCGCACCAGGTTGCGCAGGTCGACGCGGGCGGCGGGGTCGAGACCGGAGGCCGGCTCGTCGAGCAGCAGCACCGAGGGGTCGTGCACGAGCGCCCGCGCCAGGCTGAGGCGCTGCTTCTGACCCCGGGAGAGAACGCGGGTGGGCTGGTCGGCGAGGTGACCGAGACCGACGAGCAGCAGAAGCTCCTGGGCGCGCTGCACCGCCTGGTGCTTCTCGAGCTTGTAGAGACGGCCGGTGATCTGCAGCGTGGTGCGCACGCTGAGACTCGACCACGAGCCGAGCACGTCGGGCATCCAGCCCAGCTGCGACCGCACGGCGGCCGTCTCGGTGACGGGGTCGTGACCAGCGATGCGGATGCTGCCGCCGTCGGGCTTCAGCAGTGACGCCAGCATGAGCATCAGCGTCGTCTTGCCGGAGCCGTTCGGGCCGATGAGTCCGGTGACCGTGCCGGGCAGCGCAGTGAAACTGGCGTCGCGCACGGCGTGCACCTCGCCGAAGGAGCGCCGCACGTTCGCGACCTCGATGCCTTGAGTTGTCGTCATGTAGTCAGCGTAGGCGCGGATGTCGTGGGGCGCGTCACTCGCGGGGATGAGTGTTCGCGCGGGGTTTCGATGCGCGGGCTCGTTCCTCGCTCGCTACTCAACCAACGGGATTGCGCGGGGGTTGGCTCGCTGCGCGGCCAGTGGGACTGCGGGTGGCACTCGCGAAGCCTGACAGAATCGACACATGGCTTCTCCCGTTAACGCCCCACGCGGAATGCGTGACTTCCTCCCCGCCGACAAGGCCCAGCGCGAACGCGTGCTCGGCGTCATCCGCGAGAACTACACCGCGCACGGCTTCGACGAGATCGAGACCCCGGTGATGGAGGACAGTTCCCGTCTGCACGCCGGCCTCGGTGGCGACAACGAGAAGCTCGCCTTCGGAGTGCTCAAGCGCGGACTCACCGCGGACGACCTGCACCAGGCGAGCGACGCCCTCGAACTCGCCGACCTCGGACTGCGCTTCGACCTGACGGTTCCCCTCGCGCGCTTCTACGCGACCCACCGCGGCGAGCTGCCGAAGGTGTTCCGCTCGATCCAGATCGCTCCGGTCTGGCGTGCAGAGCGCCCGCAGAAGGGCCGCTACCGCCAGTTCGTGCAGTGCGACATCGACATCATCGGCGAATCCGGACCCCTCGCCGAGGTCGAGCTGCTCTCGGCCACCGTGGCCACGGTGCGCGCGCTCGGCGTCACCGGCTTCCGCATCAGCATCAACGACCGGCGCCTGCTCACCAGCATGCTCACGGTGCTCGGCTTCCCGGCCGGCGAGCACGCCGCGGTGCTGATCACCGTCGACAAGCTCGACAAGCTCGGCGTGACCGGTGTCATCGACGAGCTCAAGGACCGCGCGTTCCCGGCCGAGCCGGTGGCGGCGCTCGCCGAATTCCTGAACCGGCCCGCGGCATCCGTCGAACCGCAATTCGGCGAGGCGACGATCCGCGCCTCTCTGCCGGAGGGCGTCGACGACGCCGCTGTCGTGGAGCTCGCCGCGCTGGGCGGCATGCTGAGCGCCGACGATCGCGCCGTGCTCAGCTTCGACCCCTTCCTCGTGCGGGGAATGGGCTACTACACCGGCACGATCTTCGAGGTGACGCACCCAGAGTTCGGCTACTCGCTCGGCGGCGGCGGACGCTACGACGGCATGATCGGCCGCTTCCTCGGCAGCGACGTCGCCGCGGCCGGATTCTCGCTCGGCTTCGAGCGGCTCGTGGATCTCGTGCACCTGCCCGATGCGGGCGAAGCGGATGCCTGTGCTCTGCTCTACGACGACAGCGTCAGCCCCGCGACACTGCTGGCTCTCAAGTCGGCGCTGATCGCCGAGGGCAAGCGGGTGCGGTTGGAGCGCAGCACCAAGAACACCCGTGTGCTGCTCGACTCGCTGGCCACGCAGGGCTTCCGCCGCGTCGCGACCGTGAAGCCGGCCACCGAGACGGTCGCCGACCTGGAGTGGCGCGAGCTCTCCTAGGTCGCGGACACCGCTAGCCGACCTGGGCCGGCTGCAGCGGCGCTGTCGTGGCTGACGTGCGCCGCGCCGCGACCGCGGCGAACACCATCACGACGAGCCCTGCCGCCGCGATGCCCGCTCCGGCCCAGATCGGGGAGGTGTAGCCGAGTCCGGCGGTGATGGTGAGCCCGCCGACCCACGCGCCGAGCGCGTTGCCCACGTTGAAGGCCCCGATGTTCGCGCCGGAGACCAGGGTTGTGGCCGATCCCGCGTACTTCATCACACGCATCTGCAGTCCGGGAACCGTGGCGAAGCCAAAGCCGCCCATGAGAACCAGCGAGAACACGGTCGCAACCGGGCTGCTCGCGGTGAGCGCGAAGAAGACCAGGATCACGGCGAGAGCCGAAATGAGCACGATGAGCGTCTTGTCGAGGGCGCGGTCGGCTGCCCTTCCGCCGATCAGGTTGCCGATGAAGAGGCCGACACCGAACACGATGAGCAGCCACGGCACGGTGGTGCTGGAGAAGCCGCTCACCTCGGTGAGCGTGTAGGCGATGTAGGTGAAGGCACCGAACATGCCGCCATAGCCGAGGATCGTGACGCTCAGCGACAGCCAGACCTGAGCGGACCGGAAGGCCCCGAACTCCGAGCGCAGCGACGACGCCTCGCCACGGTCCTGCACGGGGACGAGGGTCGCGATGCCGACCAGCGCTACCACGCCGATGATGGTGATCGCCCAGAACGCGGAACGCCAGCCGAAGCTCTGGCCGAGCAGGGTCCCGAACGGGACGCCGAGGACGTTCGCGAGCGTCAGGCCCGTGAACATGACGGCGATCGCGCCCGCCTTCTTGTTCGGGGCCACCATGTTGCCCGCGACGACCGCGCCGATGCCGAAGAAGGCCCCGTGGCAGAGGGCGGCGATGATGCGGCCGGTCATCATCATGGCGTAGCTGTCGGATAGTGCCGAGAGGCCGTTGCCCACGATGAAGAGCACGAGCAGTCCGATGAGCACCTGCTTGCGGGGGAGCCGGGTGACGGCAGCCGTGAGGGCCAGCGCCCCGACGGCTACGGCGAGCGCGTAGCCGGTGATGAACCAGCCGGCGGCGGCTTCGCTCACCGCGAAGTCGCTCGCGACCTCGGGCAGCAGCCCGAGGATGACGAATTCGGTGAGTCCGATGCCGAACCCTCCGATGGCGAGGGCGATCAGTCCGAGAGGCATGGTTCTCCTTGTGAGTGAGCGCGCGGCGGCGCGACTCTGTTCGAGTCGCAAAAGGCCGCGTAAGCTTGTAGTTGCAAGCGCGGGTTAAATAATTGCACACGCAAGTATCCCGCGCAAGCAACTACTTTCATCCGCTGTCTCGAAAGGACCCCTCATGAGCATCGAAGACGACGCCGTCGAGGTTCGCGCCCAGGGCTGGCGCACGCTCGCCGCGCTGCACAACCTGATCGAGTCGGAGCTCGAGCGCGCGCTGCAGACCGCCGCCCAGCTCTCGGTCGTCGAGTTCACCGTGCTCGACGTGCTCAGCCGCCAGCCCGGCACCTGGCACCTGCGCATGCAGCAGCTCAGCCGCGCCACCGCCCTTTCGCCCAGCGCGACGACCCGCCTCGTCAACCGGCTCGAGCAGCGCGGCCTGCTCACCCGCATCCTCTGCGCCGATGACCGCCGCGGCATTTACACCGAGCTCACCAACGCGGGAGCCGCTCTCCTTGCGGATGCGCGCCCCGCGCACGACACCGCTCTCGAGAGCGCGCTGGCCCAGGCCCGCGAGGTTCCCGAACTCGCCGGGCTGGTCGACACCCTCCCCAGTCTGCACGCGGTGGCCTGACGCTAGAGTATGGCTCACATCGAGCGAGGAGGACTCCGTGGCATGGTTCAAGAAGAAGCCGACCGATCTGGAGCGCCTCGCCGGACTCGCCGACGAAGTGCGCGACACCGCCATCCGCCGCTTCGCGCAGCGCGGCCGACCGGTCGCCTTGGCCGAGGGCACCTCGGGCATGGAGGCCGAGCTCGTCACCGCGGACGGCTACACCTACCCGCTGCACAACCTCATCACGATGGTGATGGCCGGACGGCTCGACGACGTGAAGCACCGTGTCTTCGCCCACGTCGACGGACTCATGGACGCCGCCGCGGCGCCGTCGACCGAGGAGCTCAGCGACGCCGACTGGTTCACCCTCGTTCGGGTGCGCCTCATGCCGAACGAGGCGGCGGCCACGGTCTCGGCGGACTACGCCCGGCACGTGACCGAGGACTTCTCCGTGATGCTCTGCATCGACTACCCCACGCACGTCAGTTTCGTCTCCGGCGGCACCCTCGGCGACCGCGACCCGGACGCGCTCGCGGCTGTGGGGCTCGCCTCGGTGATGGAGGAGCCGATCGACCGCGTGGTCGAACTCGAGTCGGGCGTCTGGCTCATCGAGGGGCAGTCGCCCTACACCGCCACCAAGGTGCTCGGGATGCAGCACCTCATCGGGTCCGTGCTGCCGGCGGCGCCGAACGGCGTGGTGTTCGGCGTTCCCCACCGGCACGCGATCGTCGCCCACGCGGTGGTGGGGCCGGACGCCGTGCAGGCGCTGTCCGCGCTCGCCTCGCTCGTGCGCGGCAACGCGACAGACAGCGCTCCGGGCGGTGCGCTCAGCACCTCGCTCTACTTCTGGCACGAGGGCGTCATCGATCTAGTCGGCCGGGTCGGCGGGGACAGCCGCATGGAGATCGACGGCTCGGGACGCCTGGGAGCGATCCTCGAGGAGCTTCTGGAGTGACGGCATCCGCTCACCGCGTTCACCCGGCGGCCCGCAACTCGCAACCGGTGGCAAACCTCGCGCGCGTAGAATGCCTAACGGACAATCCACCACATTTTTGTAAGGAGAACCACACGTGGCTTTGATCGAAGCAGTAGGCGCCCGCGAAATCCTCGACTCCCGAGGCAACCCGACCGTTGAGGTCGAGGTTCTGCTCGAGGACGGCACCGTGGCTCGCGCCGCAGTCCCCTCCGGAGCATCCACCGGAGCATTCGAGGCATACGAACTGCGCGACGGCGACAAGAAGCGCTACCTCGGCAAGGGCGTCGAGAAGGCGGTCGACGCGGTCATCGACGTTCTCGGCCCGGCCATCGAGGGCTTCGACGCCGAGGAGCAGCGCGCCATCGACGCCGAGCTCATCGCGCTCGACGGCACCGACAACAAGAAGAAGCTCGGCGCCAACTCGATCCTCGGTGTGAGCCTCGCGGTCGCCCGCGCCGCCGCCGACTCGGCCGAGCAGCCCCTCTACCGCTACGTCGGCGGAGCGAACGCGCACGTGCTGCCCGTTCCGATGCTCAACGTCATCAACGGCGGATCGCACGCCGACAGCAACGTCGACATCCAGGAGTTCATGATCCTGCCCCTCGGCGCCGAGACCTTCAGCGAGGGCCTCCGCTGGGGCGTCGAGACGTACCACGCGCTCAAGTCGATCCTGCACAGCAAGGGCCTCTCCACCGGACTCGGCGACGAGGGCGGCTTCGCCCCCAACCTCTCGAGCAACCGCGCGGCCCTCGACCTCCTCGTCGAGGCGATCACCGCGGCCGGCTTCACCCCGGGCACCGACATCGCGCTCGGACTCGACGTGGCCGCATCCGAGTTCTTCAAGGACGGCGCCTACGCCTTCGAGGGCGGCAGCAAGAGCGCCGCCGAGATGAGCGCGTACTACGCCGAGCTCGTCGCCGCGTACCCGCTGGTCACCATCGAGGACCCGCTCGACGAGGACGACTGGGAGGGCTGGGCCGAGCTCACCTCGACCATCGGCACCAAGACCCAGATCGTCGGAGACGACCTCTTCGTCACCAACCCGAAGCGCCTCGCCAAGGGCATCGAGCTCGGCACCGCCAACTCGATCCTCGTCAAGGTCAACCAGATCGGCACGCTCACCGAGACGCTCGACGCT
>Ga0247805_1001816_pt1 | contig 10071 bp, 10 predicted proteins | sample UWRJL044104R1_FD_180930 | JGI IMG/M metagenome (GOLD analysis project Ga0247805, IMG submission 180930) | Plant litter microbial communities from Arlington Agricultural Research Station in Wisconsin, United States - UWRJ-L044-104R-1 | ecosystem: Environmental > Terrestrial > Plant litter >...
TCAGTACCCTGTTGTTTATTGTTTTGATATTCCTGTTTATGTTTCAGAAATATTACATCTCAAATATCGTTTTCCAACCAATTTCGGCTTTGATTTTCGCTTTCGGGCATTATGCTTTTTACAAATTTGTCATCGAATCCGAAAAACCCTCAGAAAAAGAAATCAGACTATTATAGACCTGCCATTTGCCAATTTGCTTTTATCGGAATCCATATAAAAGTCAATCCGTCCAAGGTTAATCCCGTAACAGCCCACCTGGTTTACGAGTACGTCTTTTCCATTTGCGTTTTTCACAATTGTCGGCTTGTCCAGGAATGTATGGGTGTGTCCGCCAATGATCAAGTCAATGTCTTTTGTTAAGGTGGCCAGTTTCAAGTCACAAATTTTATCAGGGTCATTTTTATATTGGTAACCAATATGCGACAGGCAAATCACCAGGTCACACTTTTGTTCATACTTCAAAATTCTGACCATATCCTGAGAAACGGAAACAGGATCGTTGTAAACCGTTTCCTTGTAATTTTTTTTGTCAACCAAACCGTCAAGTTCTACACCAAGCCCGAAAACGCCGATTTTGATTCCGTCCTTATCAAAAATTTTATAAGGCTTTACGATGCCGTTCAGGACGGTGTTTTTGAAATCATAGTTCGCCGAAACAAAATCAAATTTCGCATTTGGCAACTGTGCATAGAACCCGTCAATGCTGTTGTCAAAATCGTGGTTTCCCATTGTTGCCAAGTCATATTGCATCATGCTCATCAGCTTAAATTCGAGTTCGCCGCCATAATAATTAAAGTATGGTGTTCCCTGAAAAACATCGCCCGCATCAAGTAAAAGTACATTCGGATTTTCCTTTTTGATGCTTTCAATCAGAGCCGCACGCCGCGCCACGCCGCCCATATTCGGGTTTTTAGGGTGCGTAGGCGGAAACGGATCGATGTAACTGTGCACATCATTCGTATGCAAAATCGTCAAATGTTTTGTGGCAGTTGTTTTAAAGCTGCTCAATGACAAACCCAAACCCACCAATGCGGTTCCGGCAGCCGTTTTTTGTATAAATTCTCTTCTTTCCATTTTTATAAGGAGCTTTTTCCCGCTTTCGCCTCTATCTTTGTTCGTGCCTCACAAGGATGCCGTCTCAATCGGGGCTAGGGGAGTTGTCATTTATTCCACATTAATCCTTTTATCATTCACGAGCGGAATCGTATCAGTTTCCTTAAAATAATCGATCAACACATTTCTGAGTTTGTAATCGAGATCATATTTTGCCGTCGCTTTCTTAAAGAAATTCATATTGTCGCCGCCATTGATCAAATAATCCGAAGTCACAACATAGTAAGTGCTATTGACGTCAAACGGTTTTTTCTGGACCATGATGTTTTTCGCTATATTGTCTTTCCCAATCGTAAAAGTCATCCCTGACAATGGGTGCGGCTTTTTCTCTGAAATAATATAATTGATCATTTCTAAAATTTGTTCGCCTTTGAGTGCCACGACATAAGCAGTATTTTCAAATGGCATGATCTCGTAAGCGGTACGCGCCGTTACAACGCCCTGCCCAATGATTGAACGAATCCCGCCATGGTTCAGTAAGCAAATATCAATAGATTTTTTTTCCCTCGACAAGAAAATCGGGTTGCATTTTGCCAAAGTCACATCCGACATCAAATTTCCTATCGTCGATTGCCATTGGCCGTTTTTATCTAAAGTCTGCGGTGCATAAGCCAGTGGCGCATTCAAATCTTTATCGATATTTTCACGGTACGGCTTGATGAAGTTTTCAATAGATGCAACACCTGTGTTTTTATCGGTGATCCCAATTTCCCTACCTTCAATCTTTGTGACATACAGTTTTTGCTGGCTGCAGGAAAGGGCCAAATTAAATGTTAAGAATAAAACAAAAAACTTTATTCCAACGTTATAGTTTTTTAGATTTACCATCCTAAAATCTGCTTATTTGATTAAATTTGTAAATCCTGTAAAAGTAGTATGTTTTTAAATTACATAAAGAATTTTTTTACCCAAAAAACGGTTAAGAAAAGTTTATCAAATGTCAATCATAGCGATGGAGAAACCAGGATAACAACTGTTGGAATTATTTTCGATGAGAGTTATTTTTATGAAAAAGATGCGCTGGTTCAGGAATTGATCAGCAACGGAATTGAAGAAAACCAAATCAGTATTTTAGTTTTTAAAAATAAAACCAAAAAAAATGAAACGTTCGATTATCCGGTTTTTAGCCACAAAGATTTAAGCTGGGCTGCAACATTTGACAAATCGGAAGTCAAAGATTTCATTGCGACAAAATTTGATTTGCTGATCAATTATTACGATACCGAAAAAGCCGCATTGTTGTTGGTTACCAACCTTTCCAAAGCAAAATTCAAAGTCGGTTTTGCATCGATTGATAAAAAGCTGAACCATTTCATGATCAATACCAACGCAGAAAATTACATGGTTTTTGTAGACGAATTGTTCAAATACCTCAAAATACTAAACAAAATATAACATATGCAATCACTCATTGGAACCGGAGTCGCGCTGGTTACCCCATTTAAAAAAGATTTCTCGGTAGATGTCGAAGCTTTAAAAAAAATTGTCGCTTTCCAGATTGAAAATGGCATCAATTATCTTGTGGTTTTGGGTACAACGGCCGAAGCTGCAACGCTGACTTCTGACGAGAAGGAGCTTGTCATCCAAACGGTCATTGAAGCCAATAATGCAAAATTGCCATTGGTACTAGGCGTTGGAGGAAACAATACTGCTGATGTTGTTGCCGAACTCCAATCACGTGACTTTTCAAAATTTACCGCCGTGCTTTCGGTTTCTCCATATTACAACAAACCAACTCAGGAAGGCATTTACCAGCACTTCAAAGCCATAGCTGAAGCGTCGCCAATTCCGGTGATTTTATACAATGTTCCGGGAAGAACTGCGAGCAATATGCTGCCTTCAACAGTCATTCGCTTGTCAAAGGATTTTGAAAATGTCGTGGCGATCAAAGAAGCCGCAGGCGATATTGTCCAGGCAATGAAACTGATTCAGAACAAACCGAAAGATTTCATGGTGATTTCAGGCGATGACATGATTACACTTCCAATGGTTCTGGCTGGCGGGAGTGGCGTAATTTCTGTTATTGGTGAAGGGTTTCCAAGACATTTTTCGCAGATGGTTCAGCTCGGACTTCAGCGAAAAGCAAACGAAGCTTATGCCTTGCATTACCAGATCGCCGATGCTATTGACCTGATTTTCGAACAGGGAAATCCGGCCGGAATCAAGGAAATCTTCAAACTGCTGGGATTGTCTGAAAATACCGTGCGTCTGCCACTGGTTAGTGTTGACGAAAATCTGGCTTCAAGGATTGCCGGTTTCGTTAAAAGAATCAACGGCTGAATGCCCAAAATTCCACATATTTTTATTGGCAAAAAAATATTTTGTAGTATCTAATTAATAACTAAATTTGCTCCCGACGTTTCGGGAGGTTTTTGAGGCGGTAAAGCCTTACAAATCAAGAAAACTAAAAACAAATAATGAAGAAATTTTTATCTGTATTGTTCATTTGCATCTTGTTCAGCTCTTGCAGCGAATATCAAAAAGCGTTGAAATCTGAAGATCCGGCCAAGAAGTTTGACGTCGCGATCAAGCAATATGACAAAGGAAAATACAATAAGGCGATCCGTCTTTTCGAGCAAATAGCGCCAGCGTACCGCGGAAAACCCCAGGCAGAGAAGATGTTTTACCTATTTGCACAATCCTATTATAAAACCGAACAATATTACCTTTCGGGTTATCAGTTTGAAAGTTTTGTTTCGGGCTATCCGAAAAGTGAAAAAGTAGAGGAAGCAGCATATTTGGGTGCGAAAAGCTATTCGATGCTATCACCGGTTTACAGTTTGGACCAGACAGATACCAACAAAGCGATTGGTAAATTGCAAAATTTTATTGATACATATCCGAATTCACCTTACTTCGCCGAAGCCAATGCAACCTTAAAAACCCTTACCGATAAAATCGAAAAAAAGGTTTTTGAAAATGCAAAACAGTACAATACAATTTCCGATTTCAAATCGGCGATCGTAGCGCTGGATAATTTTATTGCAGATTATCCGGGAACACAATTCAAGGAAGAAGCCTTATTTTACAAATTTGATTCGGCTTACAAACTTGCGATAAATAGTGTGCCTGCCAAAATGGAGGAAAGGCTTAACAATGCAAAAATTGCCCACGGAAATTTGGTGAAATTCAATCCATCAACTTCTCACAAAGCAAAAGCCGACGATATGTTGGCCAAAATAGACAAGGATTTACAACAATTTTCTAAATAAAAAAGTCATGGATTTAAAAAAGACGAATGCTCCGGTAAATACAATCACTTACAATAAAAGTGTTATTGAGGAACCAACCGGAAATGTGTACGAAGCGATAACAATTATGGCTAAAAGAGCAAACCAGATCAATTCTGAGATCAAGAAAGAACTGACTGAGAAATTGGAAGAGTTTGCAACTTACAACGATTCCTTGGAAGAAGTTTTTGAAAATAAAGAACAAATCGAAGTTTCTAAATTTTACGAAAAATTGCCAAAACCGCATGCATTAGCAGTACAGGAATGGCTTGATGGTAAAATTTACCACCGAGATACTACAAAATAAGACAAGCATGTCAGCATTAAGCGGTAAAAAAATAGTACTGGGCATTTCTGGTGGAATTGCCGCTTATAAAACCGCACCGCTGGTCAGGTTATTCATAAAAGCAGGCGCCGAGGTCAAAGTGATCATGACGCCTGCTTCTAAGGATTTTGTTACACCGCTGACATTGTCCACACTTTCCAAAAATCCTGTTCATTCTACTTTTTTCAATGATAAAGACGAGAATGCCGAGTGGAACAATCACGTTGAGCTCGGTCTTTGGGCCGATTTAATGCTGATTGCACCTGCAACGGCAAACACGCTTTCAAAAATGGCAACAGGAAATTCTGATAATTTACTGATTGCGACATATTTATCAGCCAAGTGCCCGGTATATTTTGCCCCGGCGATGGATCTCGACATGTACAGGCACGAATCGACGTTGCAGAGTTTTAAAGCCCTACAACAGTTTGGGAACATCATAATTCCGGCAGAAAATGGCGAACTTGCCAGCGGATTGTCCGGCGAAGGCCGAATGGCAGAACCTGAAAATATCCTTGCATTTATCGAAGCCGATCTCGAAAGCAAAATGCCGCTTAAAGGAAAAAAAATCCTGATTACCGCAGGACCCACATACGAAGCGATCGATCCGGTGCGTTTTATCAGCAACCATTCGTCTGGCAAAATGGGTTTTGATCTTGCAAATGCTGCCGCAGATTTAGGAGCGGAAGTGATTTTAATTTCCGGGCCGACGCATTTGAAAGTTCAGAATTCCAGGGTTCAACTGGTTCCGGTGGTTTCTGCACAGCAAATGTATGACGCCTGCCACCAGCATTTTGAGGAAGTTGATGTAACAATTGCAGCTGCAGCTGTCGCAGATTACCGTCCGAAAAATATCGCTGATCAAAAAATTAAAAAAACGGACGCTAATTTTACGATTGTACTCGAAAAGACGAAAGATATTTTGGCGTCACTGGGCGAAATCAAGAAAAACCAGTTCCTGATCGGATTTGCATTGGAAACCGAAAATGAAATCGAACACGCCAAACAAAAGATCATTAAGAAAAACCTCGATCTGATCGTGCTAAATTCGTTACAGGATGAAGGCGCAGGTTTTGGAAAATTGACAAATAAAGTTACCTTTATCGATAAAAATTTTAATATCGAACCTATGGCGCTCAAATCCAAAGAGGCTGTAGCAACCGATATCCTAAATAAAATCATAGCACACTATGCGTAAAATCCTGAGTTTATTGCTGATCTTTTTTGTTGGTTTCTCGTATGCGCAGGAACTGAATTGCACCGTTACCGTAAATGCCGACCAGGTTGGCGGAACGAACACGCAAGTCTATAAAACACTTCAAAAATCATTGACCGATTTCATCAATAAAACCGACTGGACCAACCAGGGTTTTAAGAATAACGAACGCATCAATTGTTCGATGTTCATCAATGTTTCGGCTGTGACCGGATCCACTTTTACGGCCACTTTACAGGTGCAGTCGTCAAGGCCGGGATTCAATTCGACTTATTCGACGCCGGTTTTCAATTTCAACGACAAGGAATTCAACTTCGATTATACCGAGTTTCAAAATTTAAATTACAATCCGAATTCATTCGATTCCAATCTGATTTCAGTTGTTTCTTATTACTGTCTGATGATCATTGGCATGGATGCAGACACCTTTGCTCCTGAAGGTGGAACGCCTTATTTTGAAACTGCCCAACAAATTGTGACTGTCGCGCAAGCTGGAGGTTACAAAGGGTGGAGTGGAAGCGAAGGCAATTCAAATCGGTTCTTTCTGGTGAATGACATGCTTTCGCCAACATACCAACCGTACCGCGACGCTATGTACCAATATAGCTTTGAAGGAATCGACAACATGAACCGCGATCAAAAAGGTGCAAAAGAAAAGATTAAAGCTGCAATTACAACGCTTTCAGATATTTATAAAGTGAGGCCTAATTCCTTTTTGATGCGTGTCTTTTTTGATGCAAAATCAGACGAACTGGTATCGATTTTTTCCGGTGGACCTCAAGTAACTGTTACCGATCTTGCCGATACGCTGAACAGAATTTCTCCACTGAATTCGGCCAAATGGGCTGGAATCAAACAATAGTTTTTCAATAACAAACATTAAAATTCATGATCACATCACTTTCGATCAGCAATTTTGCATTGATAGAAAAGCTGGGTATTGATTTTTCTGAGGGTTTTTCTATCATTACTGGTGAAACCGGAGCAGGAAAATCGATTTTGCTCGGGGCGCTCGGATTGATCATGGGCAAGCGCGCCGATTTGTCGTCGTTGAAAAACAAAGAAGAAAAATGCATCGTTGAAGCACATTTCAATGTTGCTGCCTATAATTTAAATTCTTTTTTTGAAGCCAACGATTTGGATTATGAATCCGACACGATCATTAGGCGTGAAATATTGCCGTCGGGAAAATCACGCGCTTTCATCAATGATACGCCTGTTAACCTTTCCGAATTGCAGGATTTAAGCACCTATTTAATTGATATTCATTCGCAGCATCAAACGCAGGAATTGTCGGAAGATAATTTTCAGTTTAGGATTTTAGATGCCGTAGGTTCAAATCAGGAATTTCTGTCGGGTTATTCCAAGCTTCTAAAGGGTTACAAGAAAGACAAATCTGCTTTAGCGAATCTACACGAGTCGTTGCAAGCCGTTTTGAAAGAACAGGATTATAATGCATTTTTACTCGAAGAATTGCTTGCAGCACAATTGAAACCAGCAGATCAAACCGAGTTGGAATTGTTGTTCGAGCAATTGAACAATGTAGAATTCATCAAAGAAAATCTCGATAAGTCGTTGGCCGTAGCCAATGAAGAACAGTTTGGAGTTTTACAGAATCTGAAAGAAATTAAAACTGCATTACAGAAAATTTCCGGTTTTTCAAAAGAATACCAATCGCTTTTCGAAAGGTTAAATAGTGTGGCAATTGAGTTTGATGATATTTCGGATGAAATGACTAAGTTCACTGAAACATTAGTTCACGATCCGCAGCAACTCGAATTGGTGAATCAGAAACTGCAAACGATATACAACCTTCAGAAAAAGCATCAGGTTTCTACTGTTTCGGAATTGCTTGAAATTCAGAATGATTTGGACAATAAAGCGTTGTCGGCATCGACATTGGAAACCGATATCAACAAACTTGAAGAATCATTATTAAAAACCGCGTCCGATTTGGATGCAATTGCCATTTCAATCCATAAAAACAGAGAATCCGCGATTCCACTACTAACAAAAAAATGGACAGAGATTTTATCGTTGCTCGGCATGCCAAACGTGCGTTTTAAAATTGAAGTTAGCCCGACCGAATCCTACCTTAATAATGGAAAAGACGAACTGCAGTTTTTATTTTCTGCAAATGCAGGTTCCGATTTTGGCTTGCTTAAAAAAGTCGCTTCCGGTGGGGAAATGTCACGGATCATGTTGGCTACGAAAGCAATTCTCGCACAGTATTCAAAACTGCCAACGATTATTTTTGATGAAATTGACACCGGAGTTTCGGGTGAAATCGCCGATAAGATGGGCGAAATCATGAAGAATATGAGTTTGCAAATGCAGGTTTTGGCCATCACGCATTTGCCTCAAATCGCAGCCAAAGGAAATGACCATTTTAAAGTATTTAAAACGACTACAGACAATCAAACGACTACGGCTTTAAAACTGCTTTCCAAAGACGAACGGATTACAGAAATCGCACAAATGCTTTCTGGCAGTGCTGTTTCAGACTCAGCCATAAATCACGCGAAAGCTTTGCTGAACTAATAAAAACAAGGTATATTTGTTCTTGGATAGCAAAAATTACAACTTTTTCAAAGAAAATATAATTCCACTTTTATGATTATAGAACCAAGAATGAGAGGATTTATTTGCCTAACTGCACATCCTGACGGAGCAGAAGCAAATGTGAAAAATCAAATCGATTATGTAAAGTCAAAAGGCGCGATTGATGGCGCAAAAAAAGTGCTTGTCATTGGTGCGTCGACAGGTTTTGGCCTGGCATCAAGGATTACCAGTGCCTTTGGATCTGACGCAGCAACGATCGGTGTTTTTTTTGAAAAACCTCCGGTTGAAGGAAAAACAGCATCGCCGGGTTGGTACAATTCTGCTGCATTTGAAAAATTTGCCTATGAAGCAGGTTTGTATGCAAAAAGCATTAATGGAGATGCGTTTTCAAATGAAATCAAAGACGAAACACTTGCATTGATCAAAGAAGATTTAGGGCAGGTTGACCTTGTTATTTACAGCCTGGCTTCACCGGTAAGGACAAATCCGGTAACAGGAATTACGCACCGTTCGGTTTTGAAACCAATCGGAACCACTTATACGAATAAAACAGTTGATTTCCATTCAGGTAAAGTTTCAGAAGTTTCAATAGAACCTGCAAAAGACGAAGACATAGAAAATACCGTTGCGGTCATGGGTGGTGAAGATTGGGCGATGTGGATGAAGGCTTTGAAAGATGCGGATTTGCTTGCCGACGGCGCTCTAACGATTGCCTACTCTTATATCGGACCAGCGGTTACAGAACCAGTTTACAGAAAAGGAACGATTGGCCGTGCGAAAGATGATTTGGAAGCGACTGCGTTTTCAATCACGGATAGTTTGAAAGACATTCATGGAAAAGCTTATGTTTCGGTGAATAAGGCGTTGGTTACCCAAGCCAGTTCTGCGATTCCAGTGATTCCATTATACATTTCATTGCTGTATAAAATTATGAAAGCCGAAGGTGTCCATGAAGGAACGATTGAGCAAATCCAGCGTTTATACTCCCAAAGATTGTATGCCGGAAATGATGTGCCTACAGATGAAAAAGGCAGGATCAGGATCGATGACTGGGAAATGCGTGATGACATTCAGGATAAAGTAGCCGAGTTGTGGAAAAATGCAACGACAGAAAATCTGGCTGAAATAGGCGATTTGGAAGGTTACCGAAAAGATTTTTACCAACTTTTCGGCTTTGATTTCGAAGCTGTTGACTATAAAAAGGATGCTAACGAAATGTTGAGAGTTGAGAGTATTTCTCAGTAACATGAAGAATTCCCAATAAGTGACCATTTAAAATTAATAAATTTCAAACCGTTTTTAACCGAACGGTTTTTTTTGTGTTTCTGCGTTAAAGTTTAAAAAGCTTCTAAAACTTTTAATATCTTAGCCTTTGTATAAACTTTAACAATAACAATATGAAAAAAATCTACTCTTTAGCATTTATCTTGGCGCTTTGCAGCCAGGTCAATGCTCAGGTCTTAAACGAACCTGCGGGCTGGCCCAATGCGAACTGGACTATTACAGGTGAATACAATCCAGATCCTTTGGCTTTTGAAGCAGATCCTACAACTACTGCAAATTTTGCTTTTGACGATGATGATTCAGGCAGCGCTACTTTAGCGAATGAGGATCATATTGCAGCT
>Ga0247805_1001819_pt1 | contig 10060 bp, 8 predicted proteins | sample UWRJL044104R1_FD_180930 | JGI IMG/M metagenome (GOLD analysis project Ga0247805, IMG submission 180930) | Plant litter microbial communities from Arlington Agricultural Research Station in Wisconsin, United States - UWRJ-L044-104R-1 | ecosystem: Environmental > Terrestrial > Plant litter >...
ATTTTTAGCAGCAATAATGCAGTTCATAACCATTCCATTTAGTTTATTAAAAAGATTATCAGAAGTTAAAATCGGCAATTATAACTTTAAACCCATTATACGCCCTATTAAGTACATTGTTCTTCCACTATTTATCGTATTTGTTTTTACAATGATTTACAGTGGCGCAAACAAGGTTTTTGGGCATTACCTAGAGGTTACTTTCGTAAACATCGGCGACTTTTTCTACAACACTTTCGGTTTTATTTTTAAAGATTTAAGTTTTGACCGATTTATGCATCTATGCTTTGGCATTCTGGTAACTGGAGGGTTATTGATAACCTTTTACAGTAACGTAATTGGGAAAATAGAAAGTTATTTTAATGAAAATTTATCGCGCAAAAGAAGGGATAAACGTAGTACCAGCATTTGGAACGAAGTTATAAATACTTTTTTTGGTCAATTAATTAATAAAAAACTGGCCCTAAAAACAGAATACATTATTGGGTTTATTTCTTTTGCAGCGCTTAATTTACTACTTCTATGCTTAAACGGCATCGACATTTGGTGGCTATGGCTTGGAAAAGGGAGAAACCTTGCAGAAGTTAATTATTCTGCAGATTTACACGACGGAACGAATGCGCTAATTTTCAGTATTGTTTTAGCAATGGCAGTTATATTATATTTTTTCAGAGGAAACCTTAATTTTTACTACAAAAACAAAACACTTAAAGCGCTTGCTTTTGCCTGGATGATTCAAAACTTCATTCTCATCATTTCAGTTTTTATTCGTGATGGTTACTATATCGAATTTTATGGCTTAACACATAAAAGAATTGGAGTTTTGGTGTTTGCCTTGCTTTGTATAATCGGTTTAGCTACCGTTTACTTAAAAGTTAATAGACAAAAAACGCTTTTTTACCTTTTTAAAGTTAATGGCAATATCTGGTTTGCCCTCCTGTTGGTTTTTAGTAGCATAAACTGGGATGTTTTTATAGCCAGATACAATTTAACACAAAGTAGTAAAACTTCAATTGATGCAGATTTCTTACTTTCTCTTTCGAATAAAACACTGCCTGTTTTGGATAAATACAGGGCTAAGCTACATTATACTCCTTCTGAAGCACCATATCAAACAGAAATTGCCAAACCACAAACAGCTGATTTTTATCAGAAACGATTAGATGAAAGGATAGATTCTTTTCGGGAGCGTTATGAAAGCCAAAACTGGCTATCGCTAAGTTTTCAAGATTGGAATACGGCAGAATATTTTGGATTAAATAAAACTATAAACAAATAATAACAAAATCATGAAAAATCAACAAACAATTAACGCTACCAAACAAAGAGTTACCATAATTTTAAGCGTTATAGCAACTATTTTAAGCATTCCACTAATTGCAATGCAATTTACTAATGAGGTAAAATGGACTATAGCTGATTTTATAGCGGCAGGTTTGCTCCTGTTAATTACAGCTTTAGCAATTGAAATTGTGATCAGAAATGTAAAAACCATTACACTGAGAAACATATTATTCGCGGTTATTTTATTAATTCTATTTCTGGTTTGGGCCGAAATGGCGGTTGGCATTTTCGGTTCTCCAATTGCAGGAAGTTAAAAGCGAATTTCAATTTCATCAAAAACAACCTTAATTAATCAATTATGAAAAAGACAATCGCAGGAATTGCATTAGCGATTACGTTGTTAACAATAGCTTGCTCAAATGATGATAAAACCATTTCAACTGTAGAATCCCTTAAAATTGATGATGCCGTTGATATGAAAATGCCTCATAGCTCTTCGATAATTATCAGCAATACAAATACTATCATTTATCCGCTAAGTTTAAATAATTCGAATTATAAGGATTACAGTCGGAGTACAGAAAGTAAATATTGGAATATTATTTTCAATAATGTTGTTACTGGCAAGAGCGAGTTATTAACGCGAAAAAAACTACTGATTAACAATTTTAAAATTGGAAATTATGAAAATCGGCCGATCAACGCTCCAACATTTTCCGACCAATTTATTTATTATGAAATAACCGATTCAGATTTTAATGGCGATAAAAAACTAACTTCAAAAGATTTAAATAAGTTGTTTATTTCGAATTTGGAAGGAAAAGCATTTATTCAAATTTCACCAGAAAACTATTCGGTTCATAGCTGGAAAATTGACAGCAATCATAACTTAATTTTGTTGGATTTGATAAAAGATTCAAATGGAGACAAAGAACTTAATGACAAAGATGAAATAGAATACTTCGTTTACAATTTGAAAACTGGAGCTTCGGCCAAGCCTGTTTTTGATGATGCATTTAAAAATGAAGTTAAAGTTTTAGCAAAAAAGATTTTATAAGATCGCTAAGCTAAATTGGCCAAGAACTACATTCGCAATTGAATAAACCCGATTGAGTGGAAATACTTTTTTGGCAGTACCTTTAATATTAATGTCATGCTGAGGCACGAAGCATCTGCAACCGATGAAAGAGATTCTTCGTGCCTTAGAATGACAGAAGTTTAAAAAGATTGCAACGAAAGCGGGGCTACTATTCCCGATTAACATAAAACGTTCATTTTCTAGAAAAAAACGGAAATAGCTATTTGTTTAAAGGGTTTGAAATTGTAGCTTTGGGCAAATTTTGTAGCAAATGAATATTCACGAATACCAGGGTAAACAAATATTAAAAAGTTTCGGTGTTAACGTTCAAGAAGGAATCGTTGCCGATACGCCTGAGCAAGCTGTTGAGGCTGCTAAGCAATTAAAAATCGATTATAACTCTGATTGGGTTGTAATTAAAGCGCAAATCCACGCTGGTGGTCGCGGTAAAGGTGGTGGTGTTAAATTAGCCAAAAACCTTGATGAAGTGAAACAACGTGCAACCGATATCCTTGGTATGCAATTGGTTACACCTCAAACTGGTCCAGAAGGTAAATTGGTAAGTAAGATTTTAGTTGCTCAGGATGTTTATTATCCAGGTGCTTCTGAAACTAAAGAATACTACATTTCAGTATTGTTAGATCGTGCAAAAGGTCGCAATATTATTATGTACAGTACTGAAGGCGGTATGGATATCGAAGAAGTTGCTGAACATACACCACACTTAATTTTCAAAGAAGAAATTGATCCTAAAGTTGGCTTACAGGGTTTCCAAGCTCGTAAGGTAGCTTTTAACTTAGGTTTAAGCGGTGCGGCACATAAAGAAATGGTTAAATTTGTAACTGCTTTATATAAAGCTTACGATACTACTGATTCTTCAATGTTCGAAATTAACCCAGTTTTAAAAACTTCTGATGACAAAGTTATCGCAGTTGATGCTAAGGTTGATATTGATGAGAACGCTTTATATCGTCATGCTGATTATGCAGCAATGCGTGATACTGCTGAGGAAGATCCAATGGAAGTTGAAGCAAGTGCTTCTAACCTAAACTTTGTTAACCTTGATGGTAACGTAGGTTGTATGGTTAACGGTGCTGGTTTAGCAATGGCTACAATGGATATTATTAAATTAGCTGGTGGTGAGCCTGCTAACTTCTTAGACGTTGGTGGAACTGCAAATGCGCAAACGGTTAAAGCGGCTTTCAACATTATTTTGAAAGATCCGAACGTTAAAGCTATTTTAATCAACATTTTTGGTGGTATTGTTCGTTGCGATCGTGTTGCTCAAGGTGTTATCGATGCTTACCAGGAAATCGGAAATATTCCTGTGCCTATCATTTGCCGTTTACAAGGTACAAACGCAGAAGAAGCTAAGAAATTAATCGACGAGTCTGGGCTTAAAGTTTACTCGGCAATAGCGCTTAAAGAAGCTGCTGATTTAGTTACTAAAGTATTGGCTGAACAAGCATAATTAAGTACACAACTTAAATATATAACAAAACAGGCTATCTCAAAAAGATAGCCTGTTTTGCTTTTAATGAACATTTCTTTATTTGATCCAGCAAATTCGAATCAATTTGCTGCCATAAATGTAAATACTAAAACTTCATTTTCTGAATTCTTACCGCATTTAAAATTGCCAGTAAAGCTACGCCAACATCAGCAAAAACTGCTTCCCACATGGTAGCTAAGCCACCTGCGCCTAAAATTAAAACCAAAGCCTTAACTGCAAAAGCGAGTACAATATTCTGGATGACTACTTTTTTTGTAGCCTTACCGATTTTAATTGCGGTTACAATTTTAGAAGGCTGATCGGTTTGTATTACCACATCTGCAGTTTCGATGGCTGCATCGCTACCCATCGCTCCCATTGCTATACCAATATCGCTAATGGCTAAAACTGGCGTATCATTTATACCATCGCCAACAAAAGCAACAACTCTGGTTTTGTCTTTTTTAATTTCTTCAAGTCGGGCAACTTTATCTTGCGGCAATAAATCGCCAAAAGAAGAATCGATCCCTAAGCTTGTCGCGACTTTCTTAACAATGGTTGTTTTATCTCCGCTTAACATTACAACCTGTTTTATGCCGTTTTCATGCAATTGTTTAATTGCATCCGCCGAATCCTCTTTAATTTCATCCGCAATTAAAACATAACCAGCATATTTCTTATCAATCGCAACAACAACAATGCTTTCTTCTATTTTGTTAATTTCTGCATCGAAAACGATATTAAATTGCTCTAAAAGTTTAACATTACCCGCTAAAACTTCCTTACCTTTTACAGAGCCCATCAATCCTTTTCCAGCAATTTCTTTGATATTTTCTGCGTGATAAGCTTGCTTTTCTTTAGTGTAATCTACAATGGCTTTAGCAATTGGATGCGTAGATTTTGCTTCAACTGCTGTTAAAAAACTTAGAAACTCATTTTCATCGATGTTACTTTCTACCTTTTGAACTTTAAAAACACCTTTAGTTAAAGTGCCTGTTTTATCCATTACTACGGTATTCAGCTTGGTAATTAAATCTAAAAAGTTAGATCCTTTAAACAATATTCCATTGGCCGATGCCGCACCTATACCTCCAAAATAACCAAGCGGAATAGAAATAACCAAAGCGCAAGGACAAGAAATTACCAGAAAAACCAACGAGCGATACAACCAGGTTTGGAAATGGTATTCGCTACCCAAAATTAAAATCGGAATGGTTACCAAGGCGAGCGCCAAAAAGAATACTATTGGTGTATAAATTTTAGCAAACTTGCGGATAAATAATTCTGTTTTTGCTTTTCGTGTAGTGGCATTTTGTACCATTTCTAAAATCCGCGATAAAGCACTGTCTGCAAAAACCTTGGTTACTTTAATTTCTATAACCTGTTCTTCATTCAGCATTCCTGCTAAAACATTTTCTCCTTTTTTAATGGTTTTAGGTTTACTTTCTCCTGTTAACGCCGCTGTATTAAAACTGCTTTTTTCAGATAACATTTCACCATCAAGAGGAATTTTCTCACCAGCTTTTATCTGAATAGTTTCACCAACTTTTACTTGGTCAGGAGCAACGCTTTTGTACTTTCCATTTCTTAAAACGTTTGCAATATCCGCTCTAACATCCAACAAAGCAGATATATTTCTTTTTGCCCGATTTACCGCAGCCATTTGAAACAGTTCGCCAATAGTGTAAAAAAGCATTACTGTAACCCCCTCTGGATATTCGCCAATTGCAAAAGCACCAATTGTAGCAATAGACATTAAAGAAAACTCGGTGAAAAAATCTTTGTTTTTAAACGTTTCCCATACCTCTTTCAAAACTGGCACGCCAACAGGCAAATAAGCAACGACATACCAATACGGGCGAATAATATCAAAAGCTTTAATTTTAAAAATATTATCGAAAGCAATACCAATAAGCAACATGGCAAGCGTAACTACTGCGGGCAAATAAGTTTTAAACGCAGATGGGTCGCCGCCGTGGTCATGATCGTGTTCATCGCCATCATCGTTCGAGTGTTTATGCTCGTGGTTATGGGCTTTACTAGTGCAACAGCTATCTTCTTTATCGTGGGAATGACTCATTATTAATTATTTTATTTTGAAAAGCAATTGCAGAAGCTTTTCGGTTTCAGTGTTCCCGCTATCGTTTCAAATCCACTCCCGATGAAAAATCGGGATGCGGGTTTTCCACTTTATCGGGTTTAAGTGGCTCAAATAAATGCACTGTTTAAAGTTAAATAAACCCGACAGAAACGGAAATACTTTTTGTTTCCATCCTTCGAACAAGCTAGCGATGACAGACACAAAAAGATTGAAGTAAATGGCGGGACTTCATCATCCGAAATACGGAACATTTTATTTCCAAATCCTGTAAGTTTAAAAATGCATATTATCAAAACTAGTTAAAATACGCGGCTCTATTCCGAATCATTCTTAATAACTAAAATTTTTACATATACACAATAAATAGTGTTAAAAAATGTTAATAGTGTATAAAAGATTTAAAATCATGAAATCTATTAAAACCCTATTTTCGCCAACAGAATTTCTTCGAAGACTTGGCCTTACAAAAATTTATTACTGGTTTAACAAGTAATATTATTAATATATTGTTTCAGTATTAATTAGTATTTCATAAATTTCGCTGTAAAAACTAACTTTTTAAGCGAATGAAATACCAGAATTTGAAAGGATATTTTGCGGCACTTGGTATAGTCGCTGCTGGCCTTTCTGCAAATGCGCAAGCACCAAAAAAATACATCGACCCTGCCAACATGGATTTATCTGTGAAACCAGGCGACGATTTTTATCAGTACGCAAGTGGTACATGGATAAAAAACAACCCCGTTCCGGCAAAAGAAACACGTTGGGGATCATTTAACGAACTTCGTGATTTTAACATTAATGCTGTAAAATCGCTTGTTGAAGATGCTGCTGCTGATAAATCGGCTCCAGTTGGTTCGGTAAAACGTAGAGTTGGCGATTTCTTTGCCGCAGCAATGGATACGGTAACTATCGAAAAATTAGGTTACACACCTATTAAAGCTGACCTAGAAAAGATTAAACAAATTAAAGACATTCAAGGCGTTTTAGACCAGGTTGCTTATATGCGTGTAAATGGTTTAGGTGGCGGAATGTTTAGCGTAGGCGTTGGCCAGGATCGCAAAAATGTTAACAAATACATGGTTAATATTGGTCAGGGCGGCACAACTTTACCCGATCGCGATTATTATTTAAAGGACGATACGCGTAGTGTAAAAATTCGTGAAGCTTACAATACTTACATGAATACGCTTTTTAGCTTAACTGGTAGTAGTGCCGAAGAAGCAAAAAAGAAGGCCGAAACAGTTTTTAAAATAGAAAAGCAGTTTGCTGAAGCACAAATGAGTCGTTTGGAGATGCGTGATCCTTATGCAACTTACAACAAACTTACTGTTGCCGAATTAAACAAAAAAACACCAGATATTAACTGGGCTACTTATTTACCTAAATTTAAAATTAAAGGTCAGGATACGTTATTAGTTTCCTCACCTAAATTTATGACTAGTGTTGATGGTATGTTAAAATCGGTTTCTGTTGCCGATTGGAAAACTTATTTAGAATGGAACATTTTGAAAGGTTCTGCATCTAGCTTAAGTTCTCCATTTGTGAAAGCAAGTTTTGCTTTTACGCAAGCACAAACTGGTCAGAAAGTACAAACTCCACGTTGGCAACGTATGTCGTCTTTAACTGATGGCACAATTGGCGAATTATTAGGTCAGCTTTATGTAGCTAAATATTTTAAACCAGAAGCTAAAGCCCGTATGGACGCAATGATTGTGAACTTACGTAAAGCTTTTGAAATTAGAATTAATGGTTTAGAATGGATGAGTGCCGAAACTAAGAAAAAAGCACTTGAGAAACTTGCTGCATTTGAGCCAAAAGTTGGTTACACAACTAAATGGGAAACTTATACTGGCTTAGATATTAACAAAGGCACATATTTTCAAAATTTACGTAACGCAAGTGTTTGGGGTTACAATGAGAATGTAAATAGATTAGGAAAACCTGTAGATCGTACTCGTTTTGGCATGACACCGCCAACAGTAAATGCATCTTACAGTCCTACAATGAATTCTATTACTTTCCCTGCTGGAATTTTACAATTCCCTTTCTTTGATCCAAATGCTGACGATGCCTTAAATTACGGCGGAATTGGGGCCGTAATCGGTCACGAAATGAGTCATGGTTTTGATGATAGCGGAAGTCAATACGATGCTAAAGGTAACTTAAAAGACTGGTGGACCGCAGAAGATAAAGCAAAATTTAATGCTAAAACAAAAGCGTTAGGCGAACAATTTGATGCGTATACTGTTTTAGATACGGTACATGTAATTGGTAAATTAACAATGGGCGAAAACATTGGCGATTTAGGTGGATTAAATGCAGCTTATACCGCTTTCAAAATGACGAAGCAAGGTCAGAGCAACGAAAAAATTGATGGTTTTACACCAGATCAACGTTTCTTCTTGGCTTGGGCACAGGTATGGAGAGGTAATATTTTGCCAGAAAGTGCTGCTCAGTTAATTAAAACTGATCCACATTCTCCTGGTCCGTACCGTACAATTGGTGCACCAGTAAATATGGATGCATGGTACCAAGCTTTTGATGTTAAACCTGGAGATAAATTATACAAAAAACCAGAAGACAGAATTAGAATGTGGTAAAACTAAGTTTAAGGTTTAAAGATATAAAGCGAAAAAATATTAGCTCTTTATCTTAACCCAAATAAAGATTTTCATCCCTAGGAGGAATTTCAAACCTATAATTCGAACGCTTCCGATAAATTCGGGAGCGTTTTTTTTAGCACCATTTGCTATTAAAATTAAATATTGTTCAATCCTATTTATGGATTATCGTTATATCTTTGAAAACAACAAAAGCATTAGCATGAAAAGCACATCCATAGCAATCATTATTAGTTTATCCTTATTTTCAATAACCACCTTTGCGCAAAATAAATTAATAAGTGTTGATAAATTAATAAACAATACTGACCCAGCTTGGCCGCTTGTGCAAAAATGGATTGATGCAGCAAAAAACAAGGTGGAGGTTTTACCCGTTGATTCGGCAAAGGCTAAAGAGGTTTTGTATAATTCGCAAATGACAACCTATGCAACTCTTGGTTCGGTAATTTATAATACTGGTGGAATTATGGTTGATAACGGCTGGATAAGAATTTTAGGTTCTGGTAGCGAGCGTTTAAATAGAAACATTGCAGAATGGAATAAAGACAAAACTATTAAAGAATATGGCGATAATGTTCCTTATCTTTTAATTGCTGATGATGCTGTGGGTGGTTTCTTTGCCATTAATTATGGTGGCTTAGGGAAAGATATTAAAAATGTTTATTACTTAGAACCGAATTCTTTAACCTGGCAACCGCTCGGAGCTGGTTACGGAGAGTTTTTAATATTTTGTTTCGATAGCGATTTATCTAAATTTTATAAAGGTTTACGTTGGAATAGCTGGAACCAATTTATTTCGAATTTAGATGGCAGTAAAACTTACAGCTTCCGCCCGTACTTGTGGGAAGAAGGAACAGATATCGAAAAATGTACAAGAAAACTTGTTCCAACGGAGGATATGTATAGATTTAATATTATGAAATCGAAGGAATTGAACGTGGATAAAGGAATTAAGAAAGATGATTCTAAACTATAATACTATACTGAATGCAAAGCGTTGAATGTACTATAAATCAAATTTTAAACACCAGAAAATTCATTTTAGATTTAGTAAAAGATTTAACTATTGGGCAGCTAAATAAAATCCCTAATGGATTTAACAACAATATCATCTGGAATATTGCACATTTAACTGCAGCACAACAAAACCTATGTTATGTTAGATCGGGGTTGACGGTAAATGTAGCTGATGAATACGTTCTCCCTTTTTTAAGCGGAACGAAACCTGAAAAATACTTTGACGAACTGGAAATTGAAAGTATATACAACAATTTATTAGACAGTTTAGAGCAGTTTAAAACGGACTACATTAATGGTCTATTTTTAGAATTCGAACCGTGGGATAAACGTTATGGAATGAAATTAAAAACCATTGAAGATGCTATAAATTTTATTCCTTTTCATGAAGGTATGCATATCGGTTACATTATGGCACTCAAAAAACTGGTTTAATTATCAATGTATTTCGCTTGAATTTTTTT
>Ga0247805_1001821_pt1 | contig 10056 bp, 11 predicted proteins | sample UWRJL044104R1_FD_180930 | JGI IMG/M metagenome (GOLD analysis project Ga0247805, IMG submission 180930) | Plant litter microbial communities from Arlington Agricultural Research Station in Wisconsin, United States - UWRJ-L044-104R-1 | ecosystem: Environmental > Terrestrial > Plant litter >...
CAAGGATGGCCAGTACTATCTGTATTATGGTGGCTGGAGGCATTGTAATGTGGCCAAACTCAACGATGATTTCACGGGTTTTACCCCTTTTGAAGACGGCAGAATCTTTAAGGAAGTTACTCCTGAGGGTTATGTGGAAGGACCATACATGTTTATTAAAGATGGCAAATATTACTTTATGTGGTCTGAGGGTGGCTGGACTGGACCGGATTATTCTGTTGCTTACGCCGTAGCAGATTCACCGCTGGGGCCATTTAAGAGAATCGATAAGATCTTAAAACAGGATCCTAAAGTTGCTACCGGTGCAGGCCATCATTCTGTGATTAAACACCCTAAAAAAGATGAATATTACATCGTCTATCACCGTAGACCATTAGGGGAAACCAATGGTAACCATAGGGTAACTTGTATCGAGCAAATGAAATTTGATGCAAAGGGATTGATTAGACCAGTGACCATAACCTTTGATGGGGTAGCCGCTGATCCGATAAGATAAACGCAATCAGATCAAATGACCTGGCCTTATTATAACTTCTGTTGCACTGAATCAATTAAACTCCGGATCTTCTCGTCTTTAAAATTCTTTACGAATATTTTAATCAGCCGATTCGTTGGGCTTGATGGGCATTTGTTCATAAACCTATTGAACTCCCTGATATTCTCGGGATTGATATATGACTTGTCAGAACCTTGAAATTCGACTGTGGATGTATTATCCAAACCGAACAGATAATCGCTCTGATAGGATTGGTATTGCTCACGTATCTTATTTCTGAGTTTGGATGTGGGATATTTTGTCAATAAATTTTCCCAAAGCATAACTCTTTCTCCAATTTTTTCAAAGGGGAGAAGCAGGGAGGCATCGGCGCTATAGGAAACCTTGTCCTCTTCGCTTTTGATCGCTATATATTCTTTATAATCCTCAGTAACATAGTTGCTGAAAATGTCATTATAAAAATCATTTTTAGTTTTTATTTCTACGATGCCTTCGCCAACTTCATCATAGTCCAGATCATATTTGTTCAAAAGCGCTCTTAATTTTTTAACCTTGCTCTGGGTTTGGGCGTCGGCTTCGTAAAATTTGTCGAGTAGCTGGCTTTCAGATACTATAATTTTTCCGACAAGAATCTCGTTTGACTTTAGATAGGACTCGTAAATTTCATTAGCTTCGGTTTTTGATGCGCTTAAAAGCATTTTCTCAACTTCCATTTTCTGAGTCCTGATCAATGAAAGCAGCTGCCCGGTGGTTGTTTGGCGATCCGATGGTGTGGTCGTTAAAGGGCTCACTAACTGACTGGAATCGGAATCCGCAGGAACTGCTTCTACATTATTTATTTCCGATTTGGTGGATGTTGGTGTCTTTTTACTGTCCCGGCAAGAAGATGTCATGATGATAACTAACAATGAGCAATAAAACGCTGATTTCATAGGAGAAATTTTAATGTATTTAGGATTTAGCCAAATGTTCCTGGCTTGTGATTGATTTGATGGTTGCCTGGATTTTAACTGAGCAGGCAAATGGTTTATTCAAGTTCGGCATCAAGTACATGAATGGGCGGTTCGATCAGTATGGTTTCAAAATCATCACCCTCAACGCGTAGTTTCTTTTGGGTACCGCTAACAGTCCAGTTCTGAACTTTTTTGATGCCGACCGGATAGATGTCGATGCCCTGATCGTGAATCCTCATTCTGGTAAAGTTCTTGAAATTTGGATTGGCCAGTGCCGATGAAGATTCGTCTTCATGCATGGCCAGCAGTCGATTTGAAAGATACAGGTATACACCCATTAAGAATGAGGAAAGTGTTCCACCAACCAAACCAAAAATGATTACGATCATCGCGTTTCCCCACCAGCTTCCCCAAAAGGACATCAACTCAGTCTGGGCTAACCAGAACATGGTAGCGAAAAGCATCATCGTTTGACCCGAAGCGTGCACAAATCCGATGATGAAACTCCCGGGTTTCTTTGCCACCCGGTCTACAAACAGCCAGAAACCACCAAATAATGCACCGATGCTCAGGGCTATCGATGGTGCGCCAAGAAAGTAAATGCCAATGGTTTCGAAAAATCCGGCAAGGGAAATGCCTGTAAACCTGTTCAGAAAAAAGGTGCCGTTCATGATTGCCTGATGGCTTTGTAAAAGCCAGAATAAATAAACATAAACTAAACAGGCTAGACTGATGAACGCCGGGTTCTTAAACGGAAAAAGGAGATTGCCCAACAGCAGTCGCTTAGCGTCTGACGCGCTCGGGAAGATCGCTTTGCGTGTAATGTTTTCTTCTGCACGATCTCCAGCAATGGCGTTGAGTATAGGGGGGAGGTTGTGAGTGAGATGTAGAAATGCACCTCCGCCTCCTGAGGTGATGTATTGGTGACCATTTTCTTTTCGGGAATAACGAGAATAATGATGCAGATCACCAGTAATATTAACGGCAAGTTTGAATTTTCTTCCGATTAGCTGGTGTTCGTCTCTGATATGTCTTGCAATGAAAAAATCCAAACGGTCAAAGGACTGATCGTTTTTGCGGATTTCTTTATATACCCAGGCAGGTTCAGCAGTGACTAGAATAATTTTGTCACCTTCCAGCATTTCTTCCTTGGCAACACGGGTGAAGTAATCCAGCTGAGGTTGATCGATATTGGAATTTAGTTGGATATCGGTAGCCCAGATCCAGTAATTATTGGGTAGGGGAATTGCGAAATAGCTTCGTTTCTGAACGGTTCGCCAGATGCCTATGCTGCGCTGCTGGCAAAATAATTTCATGAAGTTCCCAAGTCCGTCGTACCAGTCATGATTTCCAGGGATGGCAAAGAGCAAGGGACGGTTCAACTCAGAGAAGACTTCGTTTTGATCACCTGCTGCCTCAAATGGGACCTTGAATTTGTTAGTGTAGTTATCAAGTGTTGGAAATGGGTAAACTTCATCGCCGCCAAGAATCAAAACATCACCGCGTGTGGTGGTAAAAGGCCCGGATTTTTCGTCCTCGGTCTGAACTACAAGCTGTTTCTGTGCGGCCTTTTTGGCAACCGAATAGGTCGAATCAAAGCCATCACCAGTATCGCAAATAAAATCAATCCAGATTTCCTGCCGATCGGTAACAAGCCGTTCCCAGAGCTGGCGCGAATCTTCATCGCTATCTTTACTTAATGCGGCCTGGAGCTCACGCCGATCTGCATAGTTGCCAAACGTTCCGGAGATTACAGATTTAAGGGCGACATTCAACAGCATAGCGGGTTGAAACCAGTTCGTCATCCGTGCTTTTTTATAGGGATTCTCATTCATCTTAAGGACTAAATTTGGATGATAAATTTGTAATTCATAAACAAGTAAATAGCTTTTCGGTTTGAATAACCAAATCTTTAGTTTTTGATATTCACCATTGAGCAACACTTTCGGGACAATTTCTCCTGCTTTCTAATCTTACATGGTCCTCAAAAATAGGGGATGCAATAATTTTTTTAAAAGTTAAGCGCCATTTGATGTATTTTTCACCGAAGTTAGCTGTGGAAAACTATGATCTTAATGGGTTCCTTAAAGAAGAAAATGAGCCATGAAAACTATATTTAAATTGACGGGGATTTTTGTAATCCTGATCCTCAGTAATTGTACTGAACCAAATAAAAGGAAGACAATTTCTAAGGAAACGGCATCAAATGCTGCTCGTAGTGAAACAAGGCGTGAAGATGAGCTCTTTGTTGGAAAGAATTTTTATTCAGGAGATGAACTCAATACGTATACTTTCATACGATCAAATAAAATCAAGGAAAATGATAGCCTGACCTACTCAATTTATAAAAGAAATGATGGAACCGGCTATCTCTTCAGTATGGAAAAGCTAGTTTCAAATGAGGATCAGGAATTGTATAAAATTATAGGCTTATACAAATTTTCTGATTATGACTCTGCAAATCACCGGGTTGAAGTCTTGCATAGGGGGAATGGACCTTCAATTTTATTTATGAATAGAGATAAAATTCTGAAAAGATGGGAATTCGTGTCTAATCATCTATAAACTCAAGAAAAATTAGTGTGTAGCCGAGCTTATCTTCCAGCTTTTTGCTCCCAGTTGTGGTAGCTCAATTCAAATTGAACCTCGCCATTGGGATCGTGACCAATTTATTTTCCTCTACCAAGTGCCGTACGACCTGTATTTGTTGAATGTCGGAACGGTGCGCAATTCTAAATAATATGCTCATTCATTACAAGATTAAAGAATAGCCTATGTTTTCTTAACCTGAGTTATAAAAAAATCCTCATCCCCAGCTTAAATTGAATATCCTAAACTAAGTTCCTCCCCACATTTTGTAAAGCTTGGCATTTGATTCATCTGGATTGGATTTTGAGTCGCAAGTCATGAATTGCTATCCAAATAATTTTTTTCAGGAAAATGAAGCCGCAAAGAAAGTAGTTTAGATTGTGGTTTTTCGGAGTTATAGGACAGGGGGTCTCAAACCCCGGGGGACTTGATCCAGGGGGGATTGATGTTGTTACTTTGTGGTGTTGATCGGAGATGGATACTGCAGGTTCTGAGGCGATTGACGAAATAACAAATTTATAAACAAATCATTTTAAAGAAAATGGGAATTATCAAACAAGGAGTACTTGGCGGTTTTGCCAACAAAACTGGCGCCGTTGTGGGCGCTTATCACAGGGGACAGGACACGATTCGCGCCTTACCTCGCAAAACAAACAAAGCGCCTACACAGGTGCAAAAAGATCAGCGGTTTAAGTTTGCCCTGGTCACAGGAATCATCAGCCGTATTGATAGTTTGGTTGATGTGGGTTATGCTTTACCTGGTTCAAAAATTACGACGGGTGTGAACGAGGCCGTGAAGTATCACCTGAAAAATGCGGTGACAGGTGTAAGCCCGAACTTTACGTTCGATTATACCAAACTCCGTTTTAGCACGGGTAACCTGGAGATGGCACAGTCGGTACTGGTCGATTCCATCGCTGCAAGTAAAGTGAAGTTTAGCTGGGACCATGTGGAGCAGGACAGCAAGAAGATTGATGGAACCGATATGGTGAGCGTATTGATCTACAATCCCGCTAAAGATCGCTTTGTGTACATGAGAAACGCAATTGCCCGATCGGCGAAAACATTGACCATGTCGATACCGGCAGACTTTAGTCTTGATGAAGTGCATTGCTACATTGCTTTCAATTCTGTGATTAAAAAGAACCTGGTTTCAAAAAGTCTGTACATCGGCTTATTGCCGCTGATCTAACAAAGATTGCCATGCTTGAAATAGCCTGATCTGGCTATACAGCCTGGCTGATCAACAGGTAAATTAACAAATCAGCCGCTTTGATTGGATTGGAATGCTGGCTTAGACGGACACTACGAGTGACGTGCAGCCAGGTTGGCCATCAAAGCGGCTTTTATCAAAACAACACCAAACAAAATTAACATGAATACTTTGAACATCTTAAATACGGAGGTGACTGAAACAAACACTTTCAAACCTCGCAACAACATGAATCGGTTAAGCAAATATGCAGGTTATCTGCTCTTATTTTTACTGATTTTATTATGGCCAATCACACACCTCATGATTAAGGGAACCGATGCAACGGTTGGTTATCTTGATCCAAACATCTGGCTACTGATCCTGATCAGCCTGATCACCTTTATGATCATGATCGGCTTGTGCTGGTGGCTGTTACAACAATTTTGGATTCGCCTGGGCTTACCCAGACTTGAATCTATGGTTTTACAATTTAAAAATATTCCCTCATGGCAACAATTAGGATTTTACTGGCTTTGCTTTATTTCGCTGTTATTGGCAGCAATTGGCGTGCTGACCGCAGTGTTATAAGTTATGGTGTTTCGCATCCAAGCACCAATTATGCTCGGATCCATTTCCCCGACGGAGGAAGAGAAAAGGTTCTCGCTATCGCAGAAAAAGAAATTGGCGTTCAGGAAGATCATGAAAATAGTGGCGCGCGAGTGGATACATACAATGCGTATGTTGGCCTCAAGAAAGTGCCTTGGTGTGCTTCGTTTGTTTCCTGGGTTTTTGGGCAGGCCGGGTATATGCAGCCGCGCACGGCCTGGAGCCCGGCATTATTTCCCGGAAATCGGCTTGCCAAGAATCCGCTGGCTGGAATGGTGCTTGGTGTGTATTTTCAGGAGTTGAAACGGATTGCGCACTGCGGTATTGTTGCTGGGGTAAGAGGCGACTGGATTGAGAGTATTGAAGGCAATACCTCAAAAAATGGAAGTAGAGAAGGGACCGGGGTATTTAGAAGGACAAGGCACAAAAGGACAATTCGTTGTTATGCAGATTGGTACCTGGAACACGCTCCAGGTACTTTTCTACAGTCTCAAATTGTTGATTTGCCATGTGTTGCCGACAAATGAACTAGGATTCCTGTTCAGGGAGTTGTGAGGCATCCATATACGCGATTTCCCATTGGTGGCCGTCAAGATCTGCAAAGGCATGCTGGTACATCCAGCCGTGGTCCTGTGCCTCGCTGTAGGTGGAGCCGCCAAGTGCTTTTGCTTTGGAAACAATTTGCTCAACGGCGTCTTTAGACTCAGCATCGAGTGTGATCAGTACCTCAGTGTGATTTTTTGCATCGCAGACCGATTTTTTGGTGAAAGTTGCAAAGTAAGGCTCGGTCAAAAGCATGACGAAAATGCTGTCAGAGATGACCATACAGCCGGCTTTTTCGTCGGTAAACTGCGGGTTGAAGCTGAAGCCAAGGCCATTAAAAAATGAGATCGATTTTTCCAGATCTTTTACTGGTAGGTTAATAAATACTTTGGTTGCCATAATTTTGAATTTTTAGTGTTATAATCATCCAAAGTTCGGGCTGCCGTTTTCAAATAACATTTACATATGTTGAGAAAACGAAATTATTTATTAGCGAAAAATATCCTGCTGAGTTGCGTCGGTGTAATACCTAAAAATGAAGCGATATGGTGCTTTTTCAGCCGGGTGACCAGTTGAGGATAGGTATTGAGAAATTCCTGGTATTTGGTTTTGGCTGTATCTGCCCTGAATGATATCTCCAAAGGTTCTTTCTCAATTATCCAGTGTTGTTCCAAATACCTGATGTAGAATAGCGCGATATCCAGGTGATCGCTTAAAAGCTTTTTAAACGCAAAAAAATCATATTCCAGTACGGTTGAGGTCTCAATAGCAGTAATGGTAAACAGACTTGGTTTTTCTGTGAGCATGGCCGTTACCGATGCCGCCAGGCGACCTTCGGGAAAAAAATATTTGATGACCGTTTCTCCTTTCTCAGATGCATAGTATTGTGAAAACAATCCATGGGCAACGAAAGCTACTTTTCTGGGAATCTGGCCTTCATTGATAAAGTTTTCTCCTTTATGGTAGCTTTTCTCCCGAAGCAATGCCGCCCAGGCCGCTTCTGCCTCTTGTGAAATGGGATAATAGCTCCGTATTTTTTGAAAGAAAAGTTCCGTATCCATATGACGCCTTTTGGGTAAAGTTAATTTTTTTGAGATTTAAAAAATGAAATATTTAACCGAGATCTATTCATCGTCCGACCATAAGATAAGTAACTGGAGCATTCAGCCCCATGATTTTATGATCCGCAGTGGCTAAGGAGAAGATAGGTAATGCATAGTATACCCAGTTTCTTTTGGCTTTTTATGATAGTTGTTTGGGGAATACTATTCCATTTGCTACTTTGTACCAAAATTTAACGCAACCATGAAAAAGCTCCTGACTATAATTTTCGCTTTCACCCTCTTTTGCAATTCCAGTTTCGGTCAATATGCTCAAACTGTAAAAGAGACTGCAACAGCCATGCTTAAAGCCAAGGAGAAAAAGGACTACGACGCGTATGTCGACTATTTTTATCCTGGCGATATCAAGATGCGGGGAGGTAAGGCAGCATTCATCAAGCAACTCCAGGTCAACGATAAACAATCACAGTTAATGGGCTTCAATATCAACAAAAAAGAATCTCTTGGAAAGGTATCGAAGATCTATAAAGCTGGCAAAGAGTTACAGTGTACGATAGAATGGAACATCCGAAAGGGTAGGTTGATCAGTCGCTGGCACATGCTTGGCGTTAGTGGAGATCAGGGTAAAACCTGGAAGTTTATCCTAACCGCTGGCCTCACGCCCAGCCAGGTCCAGGCCATGGTTCCGAAATTCAATCAGGCATTGACCTGGGTGGATTATAATGAGGAAATTTAATTAGTCTTTTTCATGGCTTAGTTAACTTTTTGGTTATGACGTCTTGAGCTGATTTTTTTCTCCAGAATTACTACTTTTCTCTGCATTTTTTCCAAGCCTGTCTTTACAAGAATTTAAAAGGAACAAAATTGCAAATAGTAATGCTGTTTTTTTCATTAGTGCTTATCTTTTTTAAAGCTGTTTCTCAATTGATCATTTCCTCTAATTTAGAAAACAAAATCCGCGAAATGCGAAACCATCTACAATTAAAAGGATTTGGTTTACCATTCGCTAAAAGCCCAAAGCCGATTTTTCATTTAAGTTTATATAAAGTTGGTACAATCACTGAGTTACGTATTTCAGCAAAGTATTGTTTTGGTTATAAATGTCCTTGATTTGGTTACAATGGCAGGAGGTGCAAAACTGACTTTTGTATGGTTATTTTAATAATCAAATCTTATGGAAACAATAGAATCAACATCGAAAACGCAGCCCATCGCACTGGTTACCGGTGCTAATAAAGGATTAGGACAACAGGTCGTTAAAGAACTGGTTGCACACGGGTATTTAGTTCTTCTGGGGTCTAGAAATTTTGACAATGGCAAAAAAGCCGCTGAAGAGATTGGTGACGGCGCCAACCCAATTCAATTAGATGTGACTGACGCACAAAGCATCCACAGAGCAGTTGAACGCATCACTGCCGAGTTTGGTCGGCTGGATTTGCTGGTCAATAATGCAGCGATTGCCCAATCAGGCGATTATTCATCGGTGGCAGAAGTGTTGGAAGCAAGCAAAGCAAGTGTAGCATCTTTGGATGAAATACGAACCATTTTTGAAACCAACGTATTAGGCGTGCTCGCAGTTACCCAGGCGATGTTGCCACTCATTCGTCTTTCTGATTCCGGGCGCATCCTTAACGTCTCAAGTGCACTGGGATCATTGACACTAAACTCCGATGTGTCGTTTCCGTACCGGACTTTTTTTGGAGCAACCTATTCGGCTTCAAAGACCGCACTTAATGCTATGACGCTGGCACTGGCGATTGAGCTGGAGGAAACCGGAATAAAGGTTCGCGCGGCGAGCCCAAGCTTTACTGCGACAGCCATGAATGACTTTCAAGGCACAGATTCGGTTGAAGTAGGTGTAAAAGCGCTTGTTCTTGCGGCACTTGATACCGACAGTTCGACTGGTAGCTTTACAGGTCCAGACGGTTCTCTTCCCTGGTAAATATTTAAGCTGGGTTAATCAAATTTATAACCGATGGCAATTTCAGTCATCGGTTATTGTTATCTTTAAATATGAAGAACGAAACGGCGAAAGTAACTAAATTGGAATCCATTACGGATTTACATCGTTTGGCTGGCTTACCGGGGCCTGTCCATCCAATGGTTACCTTATTGGAAGCTAGTGAATTACTCCACTTGTGCAGAGTTCCGGTGAACTATGTGTTAAATTTCTATATGATTATTTTAGCAACGAAATTGGGTGGTAAATTCCGGTATGGACAGCGCTACTATGACTTCGATGAGGGCAGTTTGCTGTTCGCAGCACCTAACCAGATTTTAGGTAAGATGGAAGCTTATATGGAGGCAGAAGGTCTACTGCTATTCATCCACCAGGATTTTTTTCAAAGTTATCCATTATCTACTAAGATTAAACAGTTCGGTTTCTTTTCTTATGCCACAAATGAATCACTTTACTTATCAGAGCAGGAGAAGGGAACGATGCTATCCATTTTCAGTATCATCCGTGATGAGCTCAACAGCCGAATCGACGATTTCAGCCATGAGTTGATTATTGCGCAGACTGAATTGCTCTTGAGTTATGCTAAACGTTTTTACAAACGCCAGTTCCTAACGCGGCGTATAGTTAACAATGACCTCCTTCTGCAATTAGAA
>Ga0247805_1001823_pt1 | contig 10043 bp, 9 predicted proteins | sample UWRJL044104R1_FD_180930 | JGI IMG/M metagenome (GOLD analysis project Ga0247805, IMG submission 180930) | Plant litter microbial communities from Arlington Agricultural Research Station in Wisconsin, United States - UWRJ-L044-104R-1 | ecosystem: Environmental > Terrestrial > Plant litter >...
GCACGCGCTTGTCGAGCAGCGGGTTCTTGCCGTTGGTGTCGGTGATGCCGGGCGTGGTCTCGCCGTTCTGGTCGAGCGCGACGTAGATGATGCGGTTCGAGGCCTTGGTCTCGACCGTGAGTTTGGACTCCTTCTTCAGGCGTTCCAGGTCGTCGGTCGGTGGATCTTCCGCCAGGTCGACGTCACCCGCCAGCAGCGCCGCCGTGCGGGCGGCCGGATTGCTGATCGGGCGGTAAATCACCTTGTCCCACGCCGGCGCCTTGCCCCAGTAGTTCGGGTTGCGCTCGAAGATGATTTCCGAGCCGCGCTTCCACGAGACGAACTTGTACGGCCCGGTGCCCACCAGGCCGGTTCCGGCATTCAGTTCGGTGGTGGTCTTGCCTTCGGGCGCTGAACCAGCGGCCGCCTTGGCCGACATGATCGGCAAGCCCACCATGTTGATGGGCAGCAGCGGGTAGGGCTCGGTCGTCGTGATGCGCACCGTCAGTGCGTCGGGCGCCTCGATCTTCTCGACCTTCTGCAGATAGATCTTGAAGGACGACGGGCTGTTGGGCACCTTGGGCACGCGGTCGAAGGTGAACAACACGTCGGCCGAGGTCATGGGCGAGCCATCGGAGAACTTGACATTGGGCCGCAGCTTGAAGGTCCAGACGTTGCCTTCGGCCTTCCAGGATTCGGCCAGGCAGGGTTCGGGCTTGAGATCGGCGTCCACGCAAACCATCGGGTCGAACAGCGTTTGCGACAGCTGGATGTTCGGCGTGAGCGCGTGGTACTGCGGGTCCATCGAGGTGGGCTCGGTCTTCAGGGCGACGACCAGGTCGCGTGCCAAGGCGCTGCCCGAAAAGGCGGCCCCCACCAAGACGGTGGCGGCAAGCAGCCGGATGCCGGTCGGGCGGCGGTTCAGATGTCGTGGCATGGGCGGGGTTCTCCAGCGGTTCGAGATGAGGATGCGGGATCGATGACGATGTGTTTCAGTGCTCGCAAGAACTGCACCACTTTCGATCGCGCGACCGTCCAGAATAGGTTCGGCGACCGAACCGGCGCCACCGTGATAACCCGCTCGCCGCCAAGAGCGCAGCGGATGCGCTTCCCGAAGCCTCAGATCGGCTTGGTCAGATAGACAGCCTCGCGCCCGACGATCGGCTCGCGCGTCGGCATGAAGATGGTGCAGTCGTCGCACGGCGAGCGAATTTCCTCGGTGCCGTTCATGGCGATCAGTTCGCCTTCGGCGAAAGTCTCGAAGCCGATCAGGGGTCGCGTAAAGCTGAAGTTCAGGTCTTTCACCATGTGCGTCTGCAGAAGCTCGAAGCGGCGCTGCGGTGCCGGGGCCGCGGCGTTCGGGTCCTTGTCGATCAGGCCGAAATGCGCCAGGAAACCGAGCGTCACGGCGGTCGCCAGGTCGGCGGCCGACTGCTTGAAATGCTGGCCGCACTCCACCACCATCGCCGCACCCTTGCCCTCGGCCTCGCCGTGGTGGCCGTACTGGATCAGCGGCGTGCCCGACCCCAGGCCGTTGGGCATCACCAGATGCACAGGAGGCACGCCGACGGCGAGTGCGACCTCGGCGTTGCGCTCGTACGCGGGATACACCCAGAACGGCACCACGTCCTGGCTGGTGGAGTGGATGTCGAGGATGTAGTCGGCGGCGTCGATCACCGGGCGCAGTTCGCGCGCGCGACGCAGTTCGGGGCTGTCTTCGGCGCCGTCGAGCATCTCGGCGGACCAGATGCGGTTGAGGTTGTGCACGATCTGGCGGTTGTCGTAGGGCTTGTCGGCGTTGAAGGCGTTGTAGGCCTCGATGTGCGAGAAGCTCACGGTGAGCGTGCCGATCTTCGGGCGCACGCCGGTATCGAGCAGGTGCGTGGCGGCGACCATGCCGCAGATTTCGTTGCCGTGCGTCAAGGCGTTGATGAGCACGTGCGGGCCGGGCTTGCCGGATTCGAAGCGATGAACGTAGTCGACGCCGGTGTTGCCCTCGCGGTAGGCGGACAGATCGCGTGGGAGGACTTCGAGAGCGGAGGTGGCTTGCGTCATGGGTTGGAGGTGTGGCTGTATTGACGTTGGAGGCGCGAGCGCGCCACGGCAGTGTCGTACAAGCGCGTGACCTGCGCCGGCACTCGGCTTCTGCATGAAGTTCCACCGACGGAGGCTGGCAACCGAAGGCGGCCCCTTCTCCGACACGCGCCAGAGGCGGGACCGTTTCCAATCGAAGCATCTCGCCGCACTTGGTGCGGCATCGTCATTTCAGGAGGCTCCCCATGACCCAGTTCGCCACGATCAAAGGCCACGTGAGCTATTCGCCGGGCGACGGCGTGCCGCTCGTGATTCCGGAGGGTACCGTCGTCGAGGTCGTGCTGGCGCCTGACAGCGCGACGCTCAGCTGGGAGGCTGAAAAAGGCGTCGTCGGCCTCACCGCCATTCCACGCACCCAGTACGACGAGTACGTCGAAGCCGGCAAGATCGAACCGAAGGCCTGACAGACAGACGGATCGACCGGCATGGTGCGCGGTCAGCCTCCGTGCTGGCAAGCGCCGAAGCGGTGCAGATGAAAGGGCTCCGCCGCCAAGCCGGGGCAGAAGCTTCCCACCAGCGGCTCCAGCTCGTCGAACAGGCGATGGTTGTCGTGGTTGAGGCGCTCCAGGCGTTCGACCGCGTTCTCGGCGTCCCCCGCGAGCTTGTCCATATCGACGCCGCTGAGCTGGTGGTCGACCACCACCATGCGCCCGCCGACCATCACCGAATGCACGGCGCCGCCGTCTTCCGAGTGCACCAGCGAATTGGTGATGTTGATGAGCGGGATCATCGTGATGTGCCGGCTGTCTAGGAACACGACGTCGGCCTTGTAGCCCGGCGCCAGCACGCCGATCTTGTCCCCGAAGCCCAGCGCCTTGGCGCTGCCGATGGTGGCCGCGTGCAGCACTTCGTCGGTGGTGATCCAGTTCTGCCAATCGGGGCCCTGCACCTTGGACACCATCGACGCGAGCCGCATCGACTCGTACATGTTCTGGTTGTCGGAGCAGTTCGACCCGTCGGTGCCGATGCCGACGTTGACGCCGCATTCGAGCATCTTGCGCATGCGCGCCAGGCCGTTGCCCAGCCGCATGTTGCTGCCCGGGTTGTGCGCCACCGACGCGCCCTTGTCGCCCAGGAGGCGCATGTCGTCGTCGTCGAGCCACACGCCGTGGGCCACGGTGAAGTTCTCGTCGACGATGCCCATCTTGGCCATGTGCGCCGTCAGCGTGGTGCCGTAGGTGCGCATGCCCGCGATCGCCTGCACCTTCGATTCGGACACGTGCGAATGCATGGGCAGGCCGTGGTCGTGCGCCAGGTTGCGGCAGCCGACCAGGAATTCGTCGGAGCAGTGGTGCGGAATGGTCGGCGCGATGGCCAGGCGCACGTAGTCGCTGTCGGGCGTGCCCTGCCCTTGCCATTGCTTCACCACGTTGCCCATCGCCGCCAGGATGCCGGCGGTCGGCGCCGCGCGCAGGCGCTCGACCTCTTTCTGCAGCCGCGGCGGCAGCGATGCCAGCAGGCCGGGAATGGCCTCGAAGAAGCTGATGTCGGCCACCATCGGCGCGATCACCGCGCGCATGCCGACCTGCCGGTAGGCGGCCGCCGCGGACTGCATGCCTTCGAGCGTCGGGATCGGCAACTCCAGGGTCAGGTCGTAGCAGGCGGTGCAGCCCTTCAGCAGCATCTCCGACGCGCCGATCAGCGTCGTGAGGTGCTTGTCTTCGGCCGAGCGGTTGCCGCTGATCCACGGGCCCGCGGTCAGCAGCAGTTCGAGCGTCCAGCGGTCGCCGATGCCGCGCGCCAGGTTGCCGTGGCCGTGCGTGTGCGCGTTGACCAGGCCGGGGTGCAGCAGCTTGCCCGACGCGTCGATCACGCGTGCGCCTTCGGGCACCGGCATGCCGGGTGCGCCGATCTCGTGGATGGTGTCGCCCTGGATCAGGATGTCCGCAGGGCGCGGCATCGGCTGCTTCGGCTGCACGAGCCGGCCGTTGCGGATCACGGTCCAGGCCGCTGCGGTGGAGGGGTCGTTCGACATGCGAGGTTCCTTGAATGAAGCGAGGCCGAGACCTCAGTGCGCGTCGCGCACGTTGCCCGCGGCGCTCCACGGGAAAAGCCAGCGCTCGAGCATCACGACCAGCTGAAACAGCACGATGCCCATCAGCGACAGCATGATCACCGCGCCGAAGGCCAGCGGCACCTTGAAGAAGGCGGTCGACGTGACGATCAGGTAGCCGAGTCCGACGTCGGCGTTGACGAACTCCGCCACCACCGCGCCCACCACGCACAGCGTGATCGCGACCTTGAAGCCGCTGAAGATGAAAGGCACGGCGTACGGCAGGCGGATGCGCACCAGCTCCTGCCGCCAGCTCGCCTTGCAGGCGCGGCCGAGCTCGAGCAGCTCGGGTGGCACCGCCAGCAGGCCGGTCGAGATCGAGATCACCAGCGGGAAGAAGGCCACCAGAAAGGTCACGACCACGCGCGGCAGTTCGTTGGCACCGAGGATCACCACCAGCAGCGGCGCCAGCGCCACCTTCGGGATCGATTGCGTCAGCACCAGCAGCGGATAGATCGCGTTGCCCACCGCCGGCGACGAGGTGATGGCCAGCGCCATCGGCAGGCTGATGGCCACGGACAGCGCGAAGCCCAGCAGCACGGTGCGCAGCGTGGCGACGCTGTGCACGCCCATGTTGCCCGCGACCTTCCACGATTCTTCCGCGATGACGCTGGGCGCGGGCAGCAGGAACTCGGGCACCTTGAAGGCGCGCACCAGCACTTCCCACAGCACCACCAGCACCAGGACGGCGATGGCCGGAATGGCCACTTCGCGCTTCAGCGCCGAGGGTCGGCGGCGTCTTGCTTCAGCCATGGTGCGGTGCTCCTGCGCGTCGGAAGATCTGTTCGCGGATGCGTTCCGAGGCTTCGGTGAAGGCCGGCATGCCCGACATCGCGAAGGCCCGCGGGCGCGGCAGCGTGATGTCGATCAGGTCGGCGATGCGCCCCGGTCGCGCCGACATCACCACCACCCGGTCGGCCAGCAGCACCGCCTCGGAGATCGAATGCGTGACGAACACCACCGTCTTGGGGCGTGCCGCCCAGATGCGCAGCAGTTCGAGCGTCATCTCTTCGCGCGTGAGTGCGTCGAGGGCGCCGAAGGGTTCGTCCATCAGCAGCAGGTCGGGGTCGTTGAGCAGCGCACGGCAGATGGCCACGCGTTGCTGCATGCCGCCCGACAGCTCGCGCGGCGATCGCTTCTCGAAACCCTGCAACCCGGCCACCTTGATGAGGTCGTGCGCGCTGGCGAGGTGCTCCGGCGTCACCGACTGTCCGGACACGCGCACCGGGAACAGGATGTTGTCGAGCACGTTGGCCCAGGGCAGCAACGTCGCCGCCTGGAACACGATGCCGGTCCGCTCGCGCGGCCCGGTCAGCGGCGTGCCGGCCACCTGCACGTTGCCGGCCGAGGGCTTGATGAGCCCCGCCAGGATCCGCAGCAAGGTCGACTTGCCGCAGCCCGAGGGGCCGACCAGCGCGACGAATTCGTTGCGGCGGATGTCGAGCGACACGGCATCGAGGGCAATCATCCGTTCGCCGTCGGACGAATCGAAGTAGCGCGACACCGTGTCGACGCGAACCATCGCGTCCATGGGCTCGCCCCTCACTTCGCGGGCAGGAAGCGGGTGTCGATGGCCTGCGCGGGGTTCCACTTCGGGTCGAGCTCCTGCGCGTCGGCGACGACCTTCCACGTCTCGTCCAGCCGCTCGGTGGTGACGGCGCCGAAGCCGTTCTTCTTCTGGTAGTCGTTGAAGACGAACTCGAGCGTGGCCTTCAGGCTGTTGAGGCAGTCGTCGAGGTCGACTTCGGGGATGCGCTGCACGTGCATCTTGCAGGCCTCGACGGGGTTGTCGCGCGCCCATTCGAACGATCGGCGTGCGCCGCGCAGAAACTTCTTCACCGTCTCGGGCCGCTCCTGCAGCATCTTGTCGGACGTGATGAGCGATGCGGTGTAGATCGCGAAGCCGGTCTTCACGAAGGGCAGCACCACGATCTCCTGGCCGGCCTTCTGTGCCGCCTTGTTCTGGTAGTAGTGGTGGATCGAATAGAACGGCGCGGCGTCGATGTTCTTGGTGAAGAGCTGCGTGCCCATGGCGCCGCCGTCCATGTTGACCCACACGATCTTGCTGGCGTCGGTGCCCGAGCGCGCCGCGACCTTCGGGAAGTACAGCTTGTGGCTGTTGCCCGGCGTGATGCCGATCTTCTTGCCCTCGAGGCCCTTGAAGCTGGTGATGCCCGAACTCTTGAGCACGAACAGCGAATGCGGCGAATAGGTGTAGACGGTCGCGATGGTCTTCACCGGCAGGTTGGCGCGCGCGCGCCCTGTGAGCACGGCGCCCATGTCCGACACGCCGAAGTCGGCGGCGCCCGCGCCCACCTTGGCCGCCGTGTCACCGCTGCCGTAGCCGCGCGTGATGGTGATGTCCAGGCCCTCCTGCGCCCAGATGCCCTTGCTCCATGCGCCGTAGTAGGCGGCATGCTCGCCGGAGGCGACCCAGTCGGTCTGGAAGCGGACCTTCTCCTGGGCTTGCGCGCCCAGCGAGAGGAACAAGGCAGCGGCGAGAACGAGCGGTGTTTTCAAGAGGAGTCCTTGCAGTGAGAGCCGTCGCGCGGCGTGCGCAGCAGACGGCCGGTGCACCGTCGCGAGGCAGCGTCGGCATCACCTGACAAGGACGCAATGATTGCGCCAGAACAGACCCGCACCCCGTGCCGATTTGTGCGGCGTCCTTAACCTGCGGTTAAGGCGCGTCGACCGGCGCTCGCTTGCCCTTGACGCCGCGCGCGGCCTTCTTCGCCTGTCGCTCCGCATCGAGCAGCTGACCCTGCGACAGCCAGGCCGCGAACTCATCCGGCGTTTCGAGCGTGATGCGCCCCAGGCTGCCGTCGCGGAAGGCGTGCATGACGATCTCCGCGGCCTTCTGCAGGTTCACGCGACCCTTGCCCAGCAGCGCGCCGCGCTTGCGGCCGATGGCTTCGAGCAGCGCCTCGTCTTCCATCGCCGCGACCGCCGCCGCGTCGAGGTCGAGCTTGAAGCGCGCCGCCAGCGCGCCGGCGTAGCGGCGCTTGACGTAGTCGAGCAGCTCCAGCGCCACCTCTTCCTCGTCGAAGGCATTGCGGCCGATCGCGCCGCTGGCCGCGAGGTTGTAGCCGCTCTTCGCCACGATGATGCGCGGCCACAGCATGCCGGGCGTGTCCCACAGATAGAAGTCGTCGGCCAGCGTGATGCGCTGCTCGAGCTTGGTGATGCCGGCCTCGTCGCCGGTCTTGGCCTTGCGGCCGCCGGCCAGCGTGTTGATGAGCGTCGACTTGCCCACGTTCGGAATGCCGCAGATCAGCACCCGCATCGGCTTGGCCATGCCGCCGCGGTTGGGCGACAGCGCATGGCAGGCCTCGACCAGCGCGCGCGCCGGCGTGGTCTGGCTGGCGTCGAGGCCGATGGCGCGCGTGTCGGGCTGCGCGTTGTAGTGCGCGAGCCATTGCACCGTGCGCTCGGGGTCGGCCAGATCCTGCTTGTTGAGCACCTTGAGCCCGGGCTTGTGGCCGGTGAGCTCGGCCAGCATCGGGTTGGCGCTCGAGGCCGGCAGCCGGGCGTCGAGCAGCTCGATCACCACGTCGATGTCCTTGATGCGCTCGCCGATGGCCTTTTTGGTCAGGTGCATGTGACCGGGGAACCACTGGATCGCCATCGCTGAGTTCTTTCGCTTGTTCGTCGGGAAGGGGGCCTGCATTGTGCGGGATGGGGTCCGCCACGCCGCGACGCCCACGAAAAAGGGGCCGAAGCCCCTTGAATCGACAGGCGTGCCACGCCCTACTTGCGAACCACGACCTCGACGCGTCGCGACTCGGCCAGCGTGTCGCCGCTGCCGGTGATGTCCGCCGGCTTCTCCAGCACCACGCTGGCCTCGGGCACGCCGGCCGCCTGCAGGGCAGCGGCCACCGCCTCGGCGCGCAGCCTGGACATCTGCGCGTTCGCCGCGGCGCTGCCGGTCGGGTCGCTGAAGCCCGACACCACCGCCTTGGCGCCGGAGTCGGCCTTCAGGTAAGCGACCAGCGCCTGCGCGCGCTCCGCGAAATCGCTCGAGATCTCGGCCTTGCCGGTGGCGAAGTACACCTTGAGTGCGGGCTGGCCGTCGACCACCGACGACAACGCGCCGGCGCCCACCGGAATCGCGTCGGCCACTGCCGCTGCCGCGCCGGTGGCCGCGCTCGCGACCGCCCTGGCGGCGTTCGCGACCGCATCCGTCGCCGTCCCGTCCGTCTTGGGCTTGCCGCAGTAGACGAGCAGGAAGGCGCAGGCCACGGCGATCACCACCCACGGCAGCCATTTCAGAAGACGATTGCCGCCGGCAGCGGCCGCTTCGCTGCGCGCATCGCGCAGGCGCGCCGCGTCGCCGATGAACGCGTGCACCGCCGACGGCACCGCCCCGGCCGCCTTGCCGGCCGGGGCCAGCTGGTCCATGACCCGCGGCAACGCATAGGCCAGCGCCGCGGTCACCGTGCCGGCGCCGATCCCCAGCCGGCCCACGATGCGCTCGACCAGGCCGCTTGGGCCGCCCAGCACCTGCTCGACATGCACCGGGTCGAGCGCCAGCGGCGGCGTGCCATCGGCCGACGCCGACAGCCACGACTGCGCGACGTCGCCGAAGCCGGCGCGCTTGAAGCGCTCGACGAAGCCGATCAGTCCGCCGCGCTCGGCGTCGGTGATGGCGGCCAGCAGCATGCGCAAGAGATCGCGCGCCTTGTCGCCCATCCCGAAGCGGGTGGCGAGCTCTGCGATGAGTGAATCGAACATGTGAATTTCTCCCTGATTGAAAACAAAGGCATTCTTTGCGGGCTGGACCGTAACCCAGCGCTGCATGCCTTGTCGGGGGAGAAAGCGCGCGCGATCGGCGCGAAACGGGAATTGCACACGAAGCACGGCACTTCCGCCGCCGCAGTGGCCGGGCCCCTCGTCCATCGGACGAAGACCGCCCGTCCGAAGAACCCATTCGCCTGCATGGCCAGCGGACGTGGTGCGCCCCTATGATGGAACGCAGCGCGTGCCCGTCACGTTTTCGCCCACCTCGACCGCCGGAGTTGCGACCATGAAACCCGTTTCTTCACTGCTCCAGGGGCGCAATGCCGGCCTCTGGCACACCGAGCCCGAGGCCACCGTCTTCGACGCATTGCATGTGCTGGCGCGCCACGAGGTCGGCGCCCTCGTCGTGATGAAGGGCGACACGCTGGTCGGCGTGTTCTCCGAACGCGACTACACCCGCAAGGTCGCGCTGCTCGGCAAGAACTCCAAGACCATGCAGGTGGCAGAAATCATGACGGCCAACGTCTTCACCGTGACGCCGCAGACGCCCACGCACGACTGCATGGCACTCATGAGCCAGAAGCGCATCCGCCATCTGCCGGTGGTGGACGGCGACAAGGTGGTCGGCATGATCTCGATCCGCGACCTGATGGACGACATCATCGCGGACCACGAGAAGACCATCGAGCAACTCACGAGCTACATCCAGAGCTGAGGGCGTGGCACTGGCCGCGCCGCGTGCGAACGGCTAGATCGACTGCTCGGCCTTGGCGCGCTGGTAGGCCGCGTGCAGCCGCGCGAACACGGGTCCTGGGGAGCCGGTGCCGATCGGCCGGCCGTCGAGCAGCGTGACCGGCAGGAACTCCTTGCTGGCCGAACTCAGCACCAGTTCGTCGGCGCCGCGCACCTCGGCTTCGGCGATCGGCCGCAGCGAGAAGGGAACGCCCTCTTCCTCGCACAGTTCGCGGATCAGTTCGTAGCGGATGCCCTCGAGCACATGCGCGCTCTTGGGCGCGCCGAACACGCTCCCGCCCTGCACCACCCACACGTTCGACGACGAGGCCTCGGTGAGCAGACCGTCGCGCAGCAGCACGGTCTCGACCGCGCCCGCATCGGCCGAGATCTGCCGCGCCAGCACGTTGCCCAGCAGCGAGGTGCTCTTGATGTCGGCGCGCTCCCA
>Ga0247805_1001825_pt1 | contig 10042 bp, 9 predicted proteins | sample UWRJL044104R1_FD_180930 | JGI IMG/M metagenome (GOLD analysis project Ga0247805, IMG submission 180930) | Plant litter microbial communities from Arlington Agricultural Research Station in Wisconsin, United States - UWRJ-L044-104R-1 | ecosystem: Environmental > Terrestrial > Plant litter >...
AAGCCGCAAATTCGCAGCAATTGCCGAGGTGAAGGAACGCATGGCAGTCGCCACCGGGGTCGAGGTGAACGACACCGACGGCGTGCGCGTCAACACCCCCGATGGCTGGTGGCTGCTGCGCGCATCGAACACGCAGGATGTGCTGGTAGCGCGCGCCGAAAGCGAAACCGAGGACGGGCTGGCGCGGCTGCTCGGGCAGATCGACGAACAGCTCGAATTGAGCGGGCTGGAGCGCGGCGAGCAGGCGGGGCATTAACATCAAGCAACCCGAAGAATAGGAACTCGGCGCAGAAAACGACGTTGGCGGCAGGAAGGATGCTGAACCGCTATGCTCGTCGCTGAAGAAACCACCCGCATCGGGCGGGAAGAACTGCTTGAACGTGTCGCCGCCAAGGATTTTCCCTGTGTTGGCGCTAAGTCCGCGCTTGCCCGCGGTACGCTCGAAGTGCTTGTTTGCCATTCGCTCACCAGCGGCTGGGATGATGTGCGGATCCATTCGGAACTGCTCGAATGGGCGCGCAACTGGCGCAAAGATCCAAAAGGTCTGCGCAGCCTTGCTGTGGTGTTTGAAGGGCCGGGCGATCTGTCCGAGCAGGAATTCGAGGCGCTGATGTGGGAGCGTATCCAGTCGCTGACCGATAAGGACGCATGGCGCGGCCAACCCTATGACCACCGGGTAAGCGCCGATCCGAATGACCCGCATTTCAGCCTCAGCTTTGGTGGAGAGGCATTTTTCGTGGTCGGCCTGCACCCCCGCGCTTCACGTCCGGCACGCCGTTTCCCGCGCCCGACGCTCATTTTCAACCTGCATGAACAGTTCGAAAATCTGCGCGATGAAGGCCGGTATGAAGGCATGCGCGAGAAAATCCTCAAGCGCGATGTGGCGCTTGCAGGCGACACCAACCCGATGCTCGCCCGCCACGGCGAAACCAGCGAGGCGCGGCAATATAGCGGGCGCGTGGTCGGCGAAAACTGGCGCTGCCCGTTCAGCGATCCGCGCGCGTGACCATTCGCGAGATCGAGCCGCGCAGCGGTGCGGCATTACGTCTGAATGCCGGACAAGTGCTCAAAGTGATCGACCCTCGTGGCACTCAGGTGTCCGATCTGGTTGCCTATGCCGCTGCCGATCCGCGCGAGGTCATCTCCAACGGTCGCACTTTCGACTACGAAGAAACGATTGCGCTCACCACCGGCCATAGCCTGTGGTCGAACCGTTCCAACGTGATGCTGCGGATTGTGGAGGACACTGTCGGTCGCCACGATTTCCTGCTGACCCCGTGCAGCGAGGCGACCTTTCGCCATTTCTACCCCGAGCACCCGGTGCATCGCGGTTGTTTCGGTAATCTGGCGGAGGCGCTCGCGCCATACGGGATCGAGTCTGACGCGATCCCCACCGCATTCAACCTGTTTATGAATGTACCGGTTGCGGAGGACGGAAGCCTGAAAGTCGATCCTCCGACCAGCAACGCGGGCGATTTCATCCGCTTGCGCGCAGAGATGGACCTGATCGTGGGGCTGACCGCTTGCTCGGCCTACGCCTCCAATGGCGGCAGCTTCAAACCAATCCACTACGTGATCGAGGCATAAAAGAAGGGAGCCCGCACAAGGCAGGCTCCCGATTTTTGTCTTGGCAATTAGATCAGCGGCAGCGGCGGAACCTTGCCGGTGGTGTCTGCCTCGCCCGCGCTGACACGCAGGTTGTTCTGCACATGCTTCGCGCCGGAAACGTGCTCCACGCAATCTTCAGCGCGCCTTTTCTGCAGCCGGTCGTTCACGGTACCGTCGAGCGTGACTTCGCCCTTGTCCACCGTCACGCTGATTGCGCTGGCGTCGACACCGCGATCTTCGGTCAGCCGGTCGCACACGTCTTCGAGAATGCGCTGGTCCGAACGGGTATATCCGCCGGGGCCGCGTCCGCGATGATCCTGTTCGCGGCGGCGTGCGGCATCCTCATCACCGAACCACGACGCAACCTCGTCACCGGCCCGTTCGAGCAAGCCGCGATCACCGGTCTGTTCGGAGCCGCGATATTGCGAATAGCCGGACCGGGCATAGTTCGTGCCGCCCATCGCATTGCCGCCGAAGTGGGTTCCGCCATAATTACCCGAGTTCCTGTCGCCGCCGAAATCGCGGCCACCAAAATCGTCTCCGGTAAAATAGTTGCCATTGGTATTGCCGGAGGCTTCGCGCCGCGACCGGTAATCGCTGCCCGCCTGGTCATAATCGGAAACCGGATCATACCCACCGCGCGATCCGCGGTCACGCTCGTTCCATGAACGGCGCTGGGCCGAACTGCGATCCTGCGAGGCGCCGCGATCGAACGAGCCGCGGTTTTCGTCGTTCCAGTCGGTGTTCAAACCCTGCTGGCGGGAATTGTCGCTTTCGAACTGTTCGGATTGGCGGTTACGGTAATCAGACGAGCCTTGCTGGTTTGAGCCCGACGAGTATCGGTTACGGTCAGCCATGTTCCATCTCCTGTGTGCTTATGGATGTTGGCTAAACGCCCAAGATGTCAGTGGGTTGCGCGGCTCGGCGCAGCGATGCACCCGGTCGGCGCAACAACTGGCCGCTGGAGTATGGCGCCGCTTTGGCCTAGCTTCGACAAGTGCTTGTTCCGCCGGAAATTGCTGCATGGTTCGCTGGCCGAGGCTGGCGAATCCGGCGGCATCAGGCCGAGATGCTCGAAGCCGCCGATGCGGGCCAGCACGCGCTGCTGATGGCGGATACCGGCGCAGGCAAGACGCTCGCCGGGTTCTTGCCGACTTTGGCCGACTTCTGCCCCTCGCGGCTCGGCGGGGCGGAGCCTCCGGAGGGCTTGCACACGCTGTATGTCTCGCCGCTCAAGGCACTGGCGCATGATGTGCAGCGCAATCTTGTCACCCCGGTGCAGGAAATGGGGCTGCCCCTCCGCATCGAAACGCGCAGCGGCGATACCCCGGCGGACCGCAAGAAGCGCCAGCGCACCCGCCCGCCGCATATCCTGCTGACCACGCCTGAAAGCCTGTCGCTGTTGCTTAGCTTCCCCGACAGCTTGCAGATGTTCGCGGGGCTGAAGCGCGTGGTGATCGACGAGGTCCACGCCTTCGCCACCCAGAAACGCGGCGATCTGCTGGCGCTGGCGCTTACCCGCCTGCAAGCCATCGCGCCGGATATGCAGCGCGCGGCGCTATCCGCCACTTTGTCCGATCCCGAGGCGTTTCGCGGTTGGCTCGCGCCGTGGGGCGATATTGATAGCGTGACGCTCGTGAAAGGTGAGTCGGGCGCGGAGCCGGTGGTGGAGATCCTGCTGCCGGAGGATGCACGCGTGCCGTGGGGCGGGCACGCGGCGACTTGGGCCATCCCGCAATTGATGGAGCGCATCCGTGCGGCCAAAACCACGCTGGTGTTCACCAACACGCGCTTTCTGGCCGAGTACATCTTCCAGCACCTATGGAACGCGAACGACGAAAACCTGCCCATCGGCATCCACCACGGTTCCCTAAGCACCGAGGCGCGGCGCAAGGTGGAAGGGGCGATGGCGCGCGGCGAATTGCGCGCGCTGGTGGCGACGGCCAGCCTCGATCTGGGGGTGGACTGGGGCGACATCGATCTGGTGGTGCAGATGGGCGCGCCCAAGGGCTCATCGCGGCTGTTGCAGCGGATCGGGCGGGCGAATCACCGGCTCGATGCTGCTTCACGCGCGCTACTGGTGCCGGGCAACCGGTTCGAATTCCTCGAAGCTCAGGCGGCCAAGGATGCAGTAGAGGAGGGCCAGCGCGACGGAGAGGATTTCCGTCCCGGCGCGCTCGATGTGCTCGCCCAACACGTGATGGCGTGCGCGTGTGCGGCGCCGTTTGGCGAGGCGGCGCTGCTGGCGGAGGTGCGCTCATGCCTGACTTATGCGTGGCTGGACGAGGCGTTGTGGACGCGCGTGCTCGATTTCGTGGCCACCGGCGGTTACTCGCTGCGCGCTTACGAGCGGTTCCGGCGGATTACCCGCGAGAAGGACGGCACTTGGCGGCTCACCCACCCGGAGCAAGCTGCGCGCCACCGGATGAATGCCGGAATCATCGTCGATTCCGAAATGCTCACCGTGCGGTTCAAAAACGGCCGCTCGCTGGGGAAGGTGGAGGAACGCTTTGCCGCCTCGCTCCGGCCGGGTGACACGTTCCAGTTCGCGGGCGTCAACGTGGCGGTCGAGCAATTGCGCGATATGGAACTGGTGGTGAAGGCCAGCGCGAAGTCAGCGATGATCCCCAGCTATGGCGGGCTGCGTCTGCCGCTCACCACTCACTTGGCCGAGCGGGTGCAGGCGCTGCTGGTGGACCGGGCGGGGTGGGGCCGCTTCCCCGACGATGTGCGCGAATGGCTGGAAGTGCAGGATTGGCGCAGCCAACTGCCCGCGCCGGGGCGGCTGCTGGTGGAAAGCTTCCCCCACGCCGCGCGGCACTACACCGTGTATTACACCTTCGCCGGGTGGAACGCGAACCAATCGCTGGGGATGCTGATCACGCAGCGGATGGAGGCGCGCGGCCTGATGCCGGGCGGGTTCGTGGCCAATGATTACTCGCTCGCGGTGTGGGGATTGCGCGCAGTGGACGATCCCGCGCCGCTGCTGTCAGCCGACATTCTGGCAGAGGAATTCACTGAGTGGGTCACTGGATCGGCCCTGCTGCGCCGAGCCTTCCGCGAGGTGGCGGTGATCGGCGGGCTGGTGGAGCGGCAACATCCGGGAACGAAGAAAAGCGGGCGACAAGTGACCTTCAGCACCGACCTGATCTTCGATGTGCTGCGCAAATATGAGCCCGACCATGTGCTGCTGGAAGCCGCATGGGCCGATGCCCGCTCAAAAATGACCGATATCGACCGGTTGGCGCAAGTGCTGGAAACAGCGGCGGCGCGGCTCGATCACGTTGTGCTGGAAAGAGTCAGCCCACTGGCGGTGCCGGTCATGGTGATGATCGGGCGTGAGGCAGTGCCGCAGGGGGCGGCGGATGATGAGCTGTTGCTGGAGGCGGAGACGCTGGCGGGGGCGGCGATGCGGGTAGAGGGGATGGGCTGAGCCTTTTCCATCTCCTACATGCCGGTTTCAAGCTTTGTGGGTTCTTCAGGTATTTACCTTTATGGTCGCCACCAATGCCATGGTGAGGAGCGTCAAACCGATCAGAATGAATACTGCTAGTGGCAGGCAGGTGCCTAGGTTGTCGTCGCTGGCGACGGCAACTGCTAAAAACCCGATCACGTCCACAACAAATGCAGCGGTAGCTCCGCCCAAGTAAGCGGTTATTATAGTGGCTGTAATTGCAATGATAGTCGAAACGGCAAACCGCTTTAGTCTGCGGCGGACTTTCTTGCTCACTATCCTATTAGTCTTGGACCCCGTTTCGATAGAGTCGTAGAGCAAGCCGGAGTTGAGACAGGTCGTTGAGACAAGTCGTTGAGACGAGCTACTGGGCGCCGATCAATTGGCATCGAACTGCCGGTAGCGTTCGTTCCCGACAAAGCCGAAATTGCTCACCCCGCTCCCCTTGATAATGCGCAGCACCTGCGCGGAGGAACTGTAGCTGGCATTGGCCGCCGGTTCGAACTGCAATTCGGGCTCCACCGCCATCAACCGCGTAGCGGCCAGTGTGCTTACGAGGCGCGGGCCGTCGACCGGCTGGCCGTTCCAGCGGACCGTATCGCCTGCGTCGATGGTGATGTTGTTGGTGAGCGGGTCGGTGGGCAATGCCGAGCATTCGCTCGTGCATGGCTGCGGCAAGTCTACGGTTACGGAATGCGATGCGACCGGGATAGCGATGATGAACATGATCAGCAGCACCAACAACACGTCGATCAGCGGGGTGGTGTTCATCTCGGACATTGGTCCGGAGGATCGGTTATCAGCGAAGCGGGTAGAGTGGGTCGATGCGGAGTTGGCGTAAGCGAACAAGGCCATCAGATTTCTCCCCAATTGAGGTGACAAGATAACATCACGCGTGTGTGTGTTTGTCAAGTGGCAGGATTGAGATGGCAAGTTGCCTGCTGCTGCCAGTTTCAATCCGGTATCGCCATTGGGCGTTCAGCAACGCAATCCGTCCCGGTTCTCGAGACCTCCGGATCGTTTAGCTGCGCTCGCAATGACGACGCTGGGATGACGAGTGGGACAACGCGTCTGAGGTTTTGATGACGAAGCTCAGGCGGTCAAAAACCGTCATGCTCGCGCAATACACAAAAAAAAGGGGCGGCCCATAGGCCGCCCCGTCTTGTCTCATCCCACCGCGCCGAAGCGCGAAGGGGGGTGTTACTTGCCGAATGAACGGTACTTGTCGTTGCCGACGAAGCCGAACTTGCTCACGCCGCTGCCCTTGATGATGTTCAGCACCTTGGCCGACAGATCGTAGCTGGCATTCGCTTCTGGTTCGAACTGCAGTTCCGGCTCAAGCGCGAAACGCAGGGTCGTCTGCAGGTTGCGCACCAGTTCCGCGTCGTTGATCGCGGTTCCGTTCCACAGGATTTGATCCGTGGGCGTAAGCACGATCTTGTTCACGATCGGATCGACCATGTCCGGCGGCGGCGGTTCATTGCTCGGTGCCGGAAGATCGATATTCACCGCGTGGGTAGCCACGGGGATGGACATGATGAACATGATGAGGAGAACGAGCAACACGTCGATCAACGGCGTGGTGTTCATTTCCATCATCGGGGCGCCATCATCCTTGCCGCCTGACATTGCCATGGGAAATACTCCTGAAAACTAAACCGCGATGAACCGTCAACACTTGACCACTAGGATCAACCGTTGGGATCTACCGGGTTGGAAATGAAGCCCACGGTGGGATAACCCGCCGCCTGGACGTTGAAGATGGTGCCTGCAACGCAGCGCCATGGAGCGTTGACATCGCCACGAATGTGCACCTGCGGGATCAGATCCGGGTTCGCCAACATCTGCTCTGCTCCGCCCGCACGCTTCACGATAGCATCAAGCCGGTTGAAGGCCTGATCGTAAAGCTCGGTCGAATCCACCGGAGTGACGTTGTTGAAGAAAACCCGGCATTCCCCGCTGCGATCGGCACCGGAATAAGTAGTGTCGGTCATTTGCGGGGTCTGGCCTGCTACGTCGGTGGAAGTCACCGTGATCAGCAGGTTTTCTACCTTGTTGTCTGCTTCAAGCGATTCGAAGATCGGGATCCTGAGTTCTTCCACCGTCTGCATCGCGACCGGAACCGCGATCATGAAGATGATTAGCAGCACCAGCATCACGTCCACCATAGGCGTGGTGTTGATTTCCGCCATTGGGCCGCCGCCGCCACCTGCTGAAATTGCCATATCTTTAGTCCTGTCTCAGCTTTGCCTGGGATTGGCGGGCGTCCGGTTTGCGAACGCCCGCCACGTCAATCCTCAGGAAGGCTTCAGTTGGTCTTGATAGTCGGAGCAGCGGCAGGCTTTGCAGCAGTCGCTGGAGCTGTACGTGCAGCAGCAACCGGAGCAGCAGCAGGAACCACAGGCTTAACAGCACCATCGGAGGTGATGTTAGCCAGCACGTCGGTCGAGAAGCCCGAAAGCAGCTCGGCGATACGCTTGTTGCGCGACTGCAACCAGTTGTAAGCAAGCACGGCAGGCACAGCCACCAGCAGGCCGATAGCGGTCATGATGAGCGCCTCGCCAACTGGACCTGCAACCTTGTCGATCTGAGCCGAACCGGCGATGGCGATCCCGATCATGGCGCGGTAAATACCGACCACGGTGCCGAGCAGGCCAACGAATGGTGCAGTTGCACCAACGGTCGCGAGGAACGACAGGCCGCCCGAAAGCTTCGAGTTGATCGCGTTTTCCGAACGATCCAGCGAACCGTGCAGCCAGTCATGCGCTTCAAGGCTGTTAGGCATCTTGGAGTGCTGTGCTTGAGCGGCGATACCGTCATCGACCAACTGGCGCCATGCGCTGTTCTTGTCGAGCTTGTTTGCGCCTTCAGCGAGCGTGTTGGCACGCCAGAAGCCGCCGCGGATCGCCTTGTACTGGTTGAAGATCTTAGCCTGTTCCAGATACTTTGTGATCAGGATGTAGAACGAGCCGACGGACATGATGATCAGCACTGCAAGAATGGTCCAGGCGATCGGGCCGCCTTGTTCCATTGCTTCCATGAAGCCGAACTGGTTGGCCGGTGCTGCTTCGGCGGATGCCGCGGCAAGGAAATTGATAAACATGCGGGTAAGTCCTCTTCCTAAGGATTGGCGGTAAACAGGGCCTAGCCCAGTCTGTAAACGATGGTCAAAGTGTCGCGGCCAGTGGTTGGTTGGCCTGCATCATTAAGCGCCGGGTTGTACCGGGCGTAACGCTGCATACCTTCACAAGCCGCTTCGTCGAGGATCGATTCCCCACTCGAAGCTGTCACGCTGCACGAGGTCACGCGGCCATCGGCCCCGATCACTACGCTCACGCCGACGTTGCCTTCGAGTTCCTGACGGATCGCTCGGGCAGGGTAGGCTTCCTGAATACGGGCAGCCCAACGGTTAAAGCCGTCTCGCGCCACAGGACGAGCCTGCGAAGGCGCTGCCGGAGGCGGTGCGGGAGCAGCCGGAGGTGCAGGCGGCGGAACAAGACGCGCAGGCGGTGCCGGCGGCGGAATGTTAGGCTGCGTGCGGATTTCCGGCGGCCGCGGTGCGATGCTGATTGGTGGTGGCGGTGCCACCGGCGGCGGTGGTGCAGTTACTTCTTCCGGCGGTGGTGGGAGTTCTTCTTCCACTTCCGGTTCCGGCTCAGTCACGTCAACCGTGGTTACGCGTTCGATCACTTGGTTAATCGCCGAATAGGCGAGCCCCGTAATCAGCGTGTAGCCAAGAACGACATGAATGAGAGCAACGATGATAATCGCAGCAATGCGACTACCGCTCATTTCTTGGTCAGCGTAAGCCATCCAGCCCCTTCACTCCATTTCAAGCCATGCCGGATACAAGATCCGGCTTCAAAGCGCCTTCGGAGCAGATTCGCTCGTCCGGCACCCATGTATCCTCTGTCCAGCCGTCTTCCTGCTTCGCGTCAACCCGGCACTGCATTATTTGTGCCGAATTATCTTGCGTAGAATTGCGAATTGTCGCCTTCAGGCTAGCATGCGCCGTTCTTAACGGTGAGCGACTTTGTGGGCAATCGCTTTATGGGTTCAGCCCGAATTCAGCCGTTGCCATTGACTTTGTTTGGACACGTTTCCGAATCGCGCCATCGCCTGCGAAGTCCTTCGCGGACCAACCAAACTGCAGAATCCGGAGTTACCGAATGCCAAGCCCTACCGATTCGCTGCGCTTCATCGCTGCGCTGGCCGCGCTCGCTCTCGCCGGCTGCACCACGCCGGGTTCCGCACAGTCGCGCGGGCGCGCACCGGCACCGGAATTGTCGGCCGAGGAGGCGCCCACTTATGCCGATCTGGCCGATCTTGCGTTGGCCGGGAGGGTGGTGGCTGTTGTAGAAGTGAAGGACCAGCGCACCGTTCCGATCGACCGGGCACCCGGCCTGCCTGCAGGCAGTGCCCGGCTTTATCTGGAAACCGTGACCCAGCGCCTGCTCGCCGGGCCATCCGCCATCGGCGCGACACTGACCTTTCTGGTCGATCAGCCGCTCGATGCAGGTCGCGACCCGCCGAAACTGGAAAAGCGCACGTTCATAGTGTTCGGCGATGCGGCGGCGGGGCGGCCGGGCGAATTGCAACTGGTGTCGTCCAAGGCGATGCTGCCCGCCGGGCCTAACATCGAAGCCCGTGTGCGCGAAGTGCTTACCCAACTCGCCTCCCGCGATGCGCTGCCCGCGATTACCGGAGTGCGCGATGTGATTTCGGTGCCGGGCAATCTGGCGGGAGAATCGGAAACGCAGCTATTCGTGTCCACTGCCGGAGGCACTCCGGTGTCGCTCAGTGTTATCCGCCGCCCGCGGGTCGCTCCCGCTTGGGGCATCTCACTCGGCGAGATCGTGAATCAGGATGCGGTACCGCCTCAGGCCGGCACGATCGCCTGGTACAGATTCGCCTGTTTCCTGCCGCGCGAACTGCCCGAAGCGGCATTTCTGCAAGCCGATAGCGAATCGCCTGACCGGG
>Ga0247805_1001826_pt1 | contig 10041 bp, 8 predicted proteins | sample UWRJL044104R1_FD_180930 | JGI IMG/M metagenome (GOLD analysis project Ga0247805, IMG submission 180930) | Plant litter microbial communities from Arlington Agricultural Research Station in Wisconsin, United States - UWRJ-L044-104R-1 | ecosystem: Environmental > Terrestrial > Plant litter >...
TACAAAAGACCGCTTCACCGTCTCCCGATATGCCGAATTGGTTGAAAACCCAATCATGTATGCCAAACCGGATTACACAACATTCAACATCAGTGGCATGGAAATCCTCATTGCAGTGTATTCTCCAAACGGCCTGATCACGGCAGAAAGCATTACTCCGGAGATGAAAACCATGATGACGGCACAGAAAAATTTCCTTGGAAAATTCAACTCTACAAAAAAATACAGCGTCCTGATTTATTTATCAGATGTCAATACGAAAGATGCACAGGGCTTTGGTGCTTTAGAACATCCAACTGCCACGACAGTTGTGATGCCTGAAGCGATGCCAAAAGACCAGCTTGCAGAACAGTTGAAAGATGTCGTATCGCACGAGTTCTTCCACATCGTAACGCCATTGACAATCCATTCAAAAGAAATCCAGGATTTTGATTATGCGGCGCCAAAGATGTCTGAGCATTTGTGGATGTATGAAGGCGTAACTGAATATTTCGCAAACCTATTCCAGATCAATCAGGGCTTAATTTCTGAGGATGATTTTTATACAAGAATGGCCGGAAAAATCGCCAATTCCAAAAACCTTGACGATACGATGCCGTTTACGAAAATGAGCGCCAATGTGTTGGTAAAACCTTACAAAGACCAATATTTAAACGTATATGAAAAAGGCGCGCTAATTGGAATGTGCATTGATATCATCATACGCGAGAAAAGCAATGGCGAGAGGGGCATTTTAGACTTGATGCAAAAACTGTCAAACTTTTATGGCGTCAATAAAGCGTTTAACGACGATGAATTGTTTGCGAAAATCACTGAACTGACATATCCTGAAGTGGGAGAATTTTTGAATACTTATGTGGCTGGCCCAACGCCAATTCCGTACGAAACATTCCTTTCTAAAGTGGGCGTGACCAAAGTGGCGACAAAAATTCCGGGCAACGTCTTCATCAAAGGCCAAAAACCATACATCACAGTCAACCCGAATACCAAAGAAATCATATTGCTTCCTGATACGGTTTTGCCTGATTTTTATGCTGCGGTTGGAATGAAGGGTGGTGATATCATTGCAGGCGTAAATGGAAAAGATTACAATCTGGACAACATTTACGACATGATCATGAGCAGCGAGAAATGGAAAGAAAACGATCCGATAGAAGTCAGGATCAAACGTGATGGCAAAGACATGACGCTTAAAGGAAAAATCAAATTGCCTTACGACGATGCCGAAACATTCAAGGCGACAGACAACACCAAAGCAAAATTAAAAGAAGCCTGGCTGAAAGGATAATTCCGAAAAATCAATCCCCGATTTGTACTGCAAATTGGGGATTTTTTTATTATTTTGCGAACCCGGCGCCAAAGTGGCCGAACCGAACTTAGTTAAAATAAAAATTCATGAAATATCCGATAGCTGCACTATTCGCATCGCTCCTAATTGTTGGCTGCAGCCAAAAAGAATCTGGTAAAAACCTTCACATCACCGGAAATATTAAAGGCCTGAAAAAAGGAACTTTATACATCCAGAAAATTGTCGATACGAGCTTGGTTGCCATTGACACGATCAAAATTAACGGCGATTCTCATTTCGCTGCCGAACTCGACATTAAATCCCCGGAGATGTATTATTTGTTCCTCGATCGCGGTGTGACGAATTCGCTCGACAACAACTTGCCGTTTTTTGCAGAAGCCGGGACGATCAATATTGAAACAAGCCTCGAATATTTCACCTCCGATTCCAAAATCTCAGGTTCTAAAAACCAGGAGAAATATGGGGAATATAAAAAAGTTGCTTCACGTTTTAACGATCAAAACCTAAGTCTGATAGAAGCCAGGTTCCGCGCATTTAAGACAAACAATATTAAAAAAATTGACAGTATTTCCGAAGCGCAGGCACAAATACTAAAAAGGCGTTACTTGTATGCGACAAATTTTGCGATCAACAATAAAGACTTTGAAGTATCGCCCTATATCGCTCTAACAGAGATTCCAGACATCAACCTTAAATATATCGATACGATCCAGAAGTCAATGACGCCAAAAGTGGCCCAGTCGATATACGGAAAAAAATTGATCCAGTTTTATAACGATCGGAAGAAACAGGAAACTGCAAAATAAAAAAAGCCGCTGAAAATTCAGCGGCTTTTTTTTATCAGATTTAAAAAATTCAAAGGTGAAAGTTTTTTCAAAAACAAAAAACCACCACAACTAAATGTGATGGTTTTCTTTGGAGCCGATAGAGGGACTCGAACCCACGACCTGCTGATTACAAATCAGCTGCTCTAGCCAACTGAGCTACACCGGCGTCTCATTACGGGTGCAAATATAGAAGTGAATTTTAAATTTCCAAAATAAAATTACACTTTTTTAATGCTTTTTTTATTGCAAATCATTGATTTTAGTAACAAGTTGATTTGCAGCTTGTTCTAATTCTACATTGATTTGTTTGAAATGCGCTTTTTTGTTTTCTACGTTTTTAGCGTTCACTTTAGTGATTAAAGCATCAAATGTCCCAATTGCTTCGTCAATCAAGGCGTTGGTTTCGTCTGTTGGTTTTCCTGAAGTTGACATTTCAAATAAATATACTGCTTCAATAATATCACCCAACACGTAGTTGATGTCTTTCTTTAAATTCTTAACGTTTGCCATTTTATTTTTAATTTTTAAAATCAGGTGCAAAAGTACACATATTCTTCTTATATCCGGCTATGAAATGTAAATTTCTAAAACAGAAGCTTTTCCGCTCAACGTAAATACTTTTAAAGCAGCTGGCATCAAAACGGTATCGCCTTTTTTATAGTCGAATGTTTCTCCGTTGCTTTCAATCGAAAAATTTCCATCAACACACATGTAAACTGTAAAACAATTGCCGTCTTTTGAAACTTCCGATTTTCCGTCAAGCGGAATGAAGCTTGTTGTAAAATACGGGCAATCAACCATAACATTCGGCTGGTTTTCCGTTTTGGAATATTGTTTTTGCGTATCGGTCGTATTGTAATTGATCGCTTCTACCGCCAGGTCTGTATGCAATTCACGCGTATTTCCATTTGCATCTTTTCGGTCAAAATCATAAATTCTGTATGTAATATCAGAGGTTTGCTGAATTTCTGCAATCACAAGCCCGGCTCCGATCGCATGAACCGTTCCTGTTGGAAGAAAAAATACATCGCCCTGCTTTGCTTCCACCGAATTTAAAATGGACAGTATATTTTTGTCCTCAATGCTTTTCAGATATTCCTCGGGACTTGATTTTTCTTTAAATCCAACGATAATCCGCGCATTGTCATCGGCCTGCATCACATACCACATTTCAGTTTTTCCGAAGGAATTGTGGCGTTTTTTCGCCAGTTCGTCGTTCGGATGCACTTGGATCGACAAATCTTCGCGCGCATCAAGGTATTTGAACAACAACGGAAACTTTTTCCCAAAATCGTTATGGATTTTAACCCCGAGCAATTCGTCAGGAAATTCATTAATAATATCAGTAAGCGATTTTCCCTTTAAGTCGCCATTCGCAATGACGCTGACATCGCCTTCAACGTCTGACAATTCCCAGCTTTCTCCGGTAATTTTAGACGTAATCGGTTTGTTTAAAAATGTTTTTAATTTTTCTCCGCCCCAAATCCTGTCTTTCAGAATCGGTTCAAATTGAAAAGGATATAGTGTTGTGTTCATATTTTTTTTGACAAATTTCAGGATTTTCGACACTTGTTTTGTGATACGATTTCTACAATTGTTTGCAGTATTTTACGTTCCGCTGTAGGTCACGAAGTTTCGCGGTGTCTCATACAAAACAACTTCAAGATCAAATTCCGGATTGATTTTATTGCGGATTTTATTCCAGATAACCACGGCGATGTTTTCTGCAGTTGGATTCAAGTCTGCAAATTCCGGTACGTCAAGGTTTAGATTTTTGTGATCGAATGGCATTTCCACTTCTTCAAAAATCAGGTCGGCCAATTCTTTGATATCCATTACATAACCTGTTTCCGGGTCTATTTCGCCAGTAACGCTGACCGTTAATTCATAATTGTGTCCGTGAAAATTCGCATTGTTGCATTTGCCAAAAACCGCATCATTTTTTTCAAACGACCAATCTTTTCGGTGCAAACGGTGCGCGGCGTTAAAATGGGCTTTCCTGCTGACAGTGACTTTCATTTCGATATACGATTTTTGATTTTACGTTTGACTTTCGACGTTTGACATTCGACGCTATAGTTTATGATCTTCAAGGTAATGGTAAAATTCGTCGAAAATGATCTTAAACCAAACCGTATAAATTTCGGGATTGGATTGCATGTCAGTTTTCACGTCTTCGATCGCCATCCATTTCCAGCTTTCGGCTTCTTCGGTATTGATTTGCGGATCTTGATTGTAATATCCAATCATCACATGGTCGAATTCATGTTCGGTCAATCCATTGTCAAATGGCGCTCTATAGATGAAATGGAACAACTCTTTGAGTTCGGTTTTAAAACCCATTTCCTCAAACAAACGGCGTGAACCGGCTTCAATGTTGGTTTCCCCTTCGCGTTGGTGGCTGCAACAGGTGTTTGTCCATAACAACGGCGAATGGTATTTTCCGGCGGCGCGTTGCTGCAGCATGATCTCGTTTTGATCATTCAATATAAAAACAGAAAATGCCCTGTGAAGCAAAGCTTTTTCATGGGCTTCCAATTTCGGCATCAGCCCGATTTGTTCGTCGCGGTCATTTACGAGAATGACATTTTCTTCTGGAGTAAAATTCATAGCTGCCCAAAAATACGAAAAAGTTGTTAAAAACGAAGCCGTTTAACGTTACGTTTCAAATTGTTTGAAAGAAAAAATTGAATTATTTTTTGATGGTTTGAGCACATTTCAACGCGCATTTTTCGCCATCAATAGCGGCTGAAATAATTCCGCCAGCGTAACCGGCGCCTTCTCCGCAAGGATACAAACCTTTGATCTGAACATGCTCGTAAGTTTCAATGTCGCGCGGGATCCGAACCGGCGATGATGTTCTCGATTCCGGCGCATGCAAAATCGCGTCATTCGTTAAATAACCCCTGACCGATTTTCCGAATTCTGAAAAACCTTCGCGCATGATCTGGGTTAAGAATCCAGGAAAAACCTGCCCCATCTCAACCGGCGTAGTGCCTGGCACATAAGAGGTTTTAGGAATATCTGAAGAGGATTTGCTTTGCGTAAAATCGACCATTCTTTGTGCCGGGACTTTTTGGGTTTCCCCAGATAAATGCCACGCTTTTTGCTCGATGCTTTTCTGAAATTCCATTCCGGCAAGCGCACCGAATTTAGCAAACGGCTTAAAATCTTCTAATTTTAATTCGACCACAATTCCCGAATTGGCTGTAGCCTGATCACGTTTTGAAGGCGACCAACCATTCGTAACCACTTCGCCCGGACTTGTTGCACAAGGCGCAATCACGCCACCCGGACACATGCAGAATGAGTACATACCGCGTCCGTTGACCTGTTTTACAATTGAATATGCCGCCGGTGGCAAATATTCTCCCCGATAATCGCAGCTGTATTGGATTTTATCAATGAGTTCCTGAGGATGCTCGGCGCGAACGCCAAGCGCAAATGGTTTGGCTTCGATAAAGATTTTCTTGCGGTCGAGCAGTTCGAAAATGTCGCGTGCGGAATGTCCTGTAGCGAGGATAATTTTTGAAGCATTGATCGTTTCGCCGGTATTGGTCACGATTCCCTGAACCTCATTATTTTTGAGAATGATGTCGGTCAGTCGCGTGTCGAACAATACTTTTCCGCCGAATTCGATGATTTTTTCGCGAATGTCTTCGATGATTTTCGGAAGTTTATTGGTTCCGATATGCGGATGTGCTTCGATCAAAATATCGGGCGAAGCACCAAAAGCGACGAAAAGGTTCAAAATCCGGTCGACATCACCGCGCTTTTTGGAACGCGTGTATAATTTTCCGTCGGAATAAGTTCCGGCGCCGCCTTCGCCAAAGCAATAATTGGAATCTTCGTTGACAAGGTGCTCGAGATTGATCGCTTTCAGGTCGCGTCGTCTTCCGCGAACGTCTTTGCCGCGTTCGATCACTATTGGCTTTAAGCCGAGTTCAATCAATTGTAAAGCTGCGAAAAGTCCGGCCGGGCCAGCGCCAACTACGATCACTTCAGTTGCGTTTGAAACATTTTTATAGTCCGGAAGTGCTGTTTTTAACTCTTCAACTGTTTCGCCTTCAAAGAAAATCAGCATTTTTAAGTTGACTTTGATCGCTTTCTGGCGCGCATCGATCGAGCGTTTTAAAATCGTAACATGTTCAATTTCACTGGCAGGAACGCGAATCATTTTTGCAACATGCTCTTTCAGCAGCGCATTATTTGCAGCAGTTTCGGGCGAAACCTGGATCAGAAGTTCTTTTGGCATGTTTCAATTTTTGGCAAAATTAGGACAAATAATCAAGTTGCGGAAATTAAAAAAGGCCTGACTTTCATCAAACCTTTTTCTTTAAAGCATATCAAATTTATTTTTTGATGAACTTATAATTCAACGTTTGGTTTCCTGCCTGGATTTTTACAAAATACACGCCGGTTTGCAAATCAGAAACTGAAATTTTGTCCATCGCCTTTTTAGCCTCTTTCACCAAAACGCCATTTATGGAATATACCGAAACATTGGTAATCGCGTCGCTGCTTTTATTTTCGATATTCAAAACGTCTGAGGCCGGGTTTGGGAATATGGTTATTGAATTTTTCGCGATATTAAATCCGTTTGTACCAAGTGCTACGCCAAATTGCAAATAATCCGGCGTTCCGTTATTGTCGGTATCGTCATCAATTGGATTGTGGTTTCCGTTGTAATCCTCATTTATAGTCGACACGCCATCGCCGTCGTCGTCTGCATCGATATAATCTGGGATTCCGTCATTGTCTGTATCCAAAACGGCATTGCCTGATTTTGGGAATACATATTCAACATTGGTAAGCACCAAATCGCCATCATCGTCATTGTCGGTAAAATTCGGGATTCCGTCTCCATCTGTATCGTCGTTCGAAAGATTTCCGTCGTGGTTAAGATCTTCATCTGCGGAAGCGACTGTATCGGCATCAAAATCGTTGGCACAATCAACAGTGCTTAAGATAATTTGCTTGACCTGTTGGTTGATATTGGCGTAGATAGTTTGCTTGTTAGCGGTTGTATTGGTGTAAGTTAAGTTTAAAGCACCCGTTTCAGAAGTGGCATTTGCTTCAGAACTGTAAAAATGAACACCTGAAGGATTTGTTGGCCATAAATCATTTTGAGCAACATTTAGGTTAAAAATTTCGAAACCATCTGCATTTGCGTCACATTTTGTATAGCTGTAGGCGCTTAATGATTCTGTACGCCGAAACCTCCAGCCTTCGTGAAAAGCAGTCCAGGAGCCAGTATTTCTTCCAGGCGGCGTAATTCCTTCACGACCTGAAATATTAATTAAACCTGTAACTGCAGCACCCTGCTCCCATGCCATACATACTGGCTTATCGATGATTTGCACATCTATAATATTAGTAGTTTCATATAAAATCATTTGAAATGAGCTTAGAACGGCATCACAAGAAAAATGCGGATTGTTCGTAAACATTACAACAAACTTCCTGTATGGCGCAAATCCCACAGTACCCATTGTAATTGAGCCAACTGCATCTTCGTTATTCAAATCATGGTAAGCACCGAGAATTGAATTTTTCGTTTGAAAATTGACGTCTGGCACGGTCAAACCCAGTAAATCCCATTCGGTTCTAAATCCTGCTAAATCCGTTCTAAAATCGATATATCCATTTGTACTAATTACAATCCGTTCGTATGAATTTTCATAAAATTTGAACGTAAAAGGCAACGTAATTTGAGGGGAATATCTGTCATCGGGTGTTTCCTGAACCGCTACCACTGCAGAATAGGTTTGAAATGGAATGGCATCTACTGTATAAGTTTGCGCGTTGCTTTTTGATGCTATTGCCAACAAAGCGATGGGTATCACTTTTAAGAAAGATGAAATAACTTTAGATAAGTAGTTGTTTTCCATGTGTTTGATTTTTTTCAAATATAGTAAAAAAACCATCTTATGAAAGGGCATTGTTCATTTTCCATTTTATATTTGTAAAAAAAACATGTCCAGAAAAATCAAGCTTATTTGGGACTTTCGCGGCCCGGCTTCGTCTAAAACTGCCGAACATCATGAAATCCATCTGAAACAATACATAGCTATAGAAAAACTGCTTTTAAACATTACCGGTTTTCAGGTTTTAAATGACATGCACTCCATTGCTTTTATGGTTGTGACTGACGAAAATATGATTGGGGTGCGTGATGCGTTGAAGCCGCATCGGGGTGAAATTTATTCTATAGATAATTGATAAAGGTTCTCTCCAAGCATAAAAAATCCGACTTTCGGTTTTTTTTTTCAATTAATTTGCGACTTCGCTGATAAATTTAATCCGCATCAGGCGCAATTCGCTAATGTCATATTCACCATCGAATTCTTTCAGTGCATCTTCAATTTTATCAGATTCAGATTCCATAAAATAGTCGTGGATCTCTTCCTGCTGGTCGTCATCGAGCATGTCGTCAACCCAGTATTTAATATTTAGTTTCGTTCCGGAATAGACGATTTGCTCCATTTCCTTTATCAGCGCCTCCATCGTTAAGCCTTTCGCGGAGGCGATATCGGTCAGCGCCAGTTTCCTGTCAATGTTCTGGATGATGTATAGTTTATTTGCAGAATTCGCACCTGTAGATTTTACAACCAGATCGTCCGGTCTGATGATGTCATTGTCTGCCACATAGCGGCTGATGAGTTCGATAAAATCCTTACCGTATTTCTTGGCCTTTCCTTCCCCAACGCCATGAATGTTGATCAATTCATCATTGCTTACCGGATATTTAAGCGCCATGTCTTCCAAAGATGGATCCTGAAAAACAACAAACGGCGGCACCCCAAGTTTCTTCGCGACCTTTTTTCTTAAATCCCGAAGCATGCCCATCAACACTTCGTCGGCAGTGCCTGAAGATTTTGATGCTGTTACGATCGATTCATCTTCAGATTCGTTGTATTCATGGTCTTCTGACATCATGAAACTCGCTGGATGGTTGATAAAATCCAGGCCTTTATCTGTCACTTTTAAAATGCCGTAGGTTTCAATGTCTTTGGACAACAAACCTTCTACTAAAACCTGTCGAATCAACGCCATCCAGTGCCTTTCTTCAAAATCGACGCCGCTTCCGAAGAATTGCTGCGCGTCGGTCCGGTGCGCTTTAATGACTGCATTGACGCGGCCGATCAGTGTAAATATAATTTCTTTGGTTTTGTATAAATGCTTGGTATCGCGAACTACTTTGAGCAGTTTTACGACTTCGTCCATCGCTTCTTTTTTGCTTTTCGGATTGCGGACATTGTCATCCATATCAGCGCCTTCGCCAGTTTCACTACTGAATTCCTCTCCGAAATAATGCAGTAAAAATTTCCTTCTCGACATTGACGTTTCCGCATAGGCAACAACTTCCTGCAGCAATGCAAACCCGATTTCCTGTTCAGCTACGGGTTTTCCAGACATGAATTTCTCGAGCTTTTCGACATCTTTATAGGAATAATATGCCATGCAGTGGCCTTCGCCTCCATCGCGTCCGGCACGACCAGTTTCCTGGTAATAACTTTCGAGTGATTTTGGGATGTCGTGGTGGATCACAAAACGAACATCGGGTTTGTCGATTCCCATTCCGAATGCGATTGTTGCGACCACAACATCAACATCCTCCATCAGAAACATGTCCTGATGTTTGGCACGTGTTTTAGCATCAAGTCCGGCGTGATAAGGAACAGCACTAATCCCGTTAACTTGTAAAACTTCGGCGATTGCTTCAACTTTTTTTCGGCTCAGGCAATAAATAATGCCCGATTTTCCTTTGTGCTGCTTGATGAAGCGGATGATATCCGATTCGATATTTTTAGTTTTGGTGCGTACTTCATAAAATAAGTTCGGACGGTTAAACGACGCTTTGAACGTCCTCGCATCCGACATATCTAGGTTTTTGAGAATGTC
>Ga0247805_1001830_pt1 | contig 10033 bp, 11 predicted proteins | sample UWRJL044104R1_FD_180930 | JGI IMG/M metagenome (GOLD analysis project Ga0247805, IMG submission 180930) | Plant litter microbial communities from Arlington Agricultural Research Station in Wisconsin, United States - UWRJ-L044-104R-1 | ecosystem: Environmental > Terrestrial > Plant litter >...
GAGCTCCTATTTCGCCGGGGTCGTGCCGGTGACCCGATGGAGCTCGGCCAGCCAGGTGGGCACGTCGATGTTCAGTTGGGTGAGCAGGGTGAAGTCCACTCCGCGCAGGAAGCCGCTCACGATGAACAGCAGCGCGACGGCGACGGTGATCGAACGGGTGACCTTGGTCCAGCCGAGGTCGTCCACACCCTTGGCGATGACGATTCCGAGCACGATGCCGGGAACCGCGTTGCCGAACACCATGTGCGCGAGCCCGCCGAGCACGGTGCCCCAGGCGCCGGCGCGCCGGCCGGCATCGATGGCGGCGAGCCAGAAGATCGCCGGCATCACGGGGTTGAGCAGCCAGGCGGATGCCGGGCCGAGAACCGCACCGGCGACCGACTTGAGGCCGTCGGGGATCGCCGTGGCTGTCGAGTTGAGGAAGGTGACGAGCACGGCGCCGACGATCGCGCCCAGCCAGGCCATGCGGCGCGGGTTGTGCAGCGTCTCGTCGAGGTTCTTGTTGCGCCAGAGCGAGAGGGCCGCTGCCCAGTGCGGGATGATGCGGTGGTCGACGTCGCCGGTGAGGGCGCCGGATCCCACCACGGTGGCCCAGGAGTTGAAGAAGAACCCGAGCCCGAAGGAGCCGTGGGCGATCGGGTCGTTCTCGCAGGCGTTCAGCTCGCCGAGCGTGCGGAACGCGCCGGCGCCCTGCACCTTCGGCGCGTGGAACATGCGGGCCACGCCCGCTCCCGCGCCGAAGCCGCAGAGGGCGCCGATGATGATGGAGTCGAAGACGATGACAAGCCAGTCGCTCATGGTCGGCCCTCCGTGGAGCAGTCGCGGATCATCGGAGCTGAAGGAGGTGCTGGGTGAGGCTCAGCGACTCCTGCTTGAGCACGAAGTCGACGTTCTCGAGGTCGATGGAGCTGACCTCCACAACGACGCGGGCCGTGAGGCTGTACTCCACCCGGGTGCGGGCGAAGAGGAAGCCGAGGAACTTCTCGCGCTTGCGGAACTCGACGGCGGCCGCGACCTCCACCTCCACGGGCTGGATGCGGAAGCAGGTGCCGGACACCTTCTCCCGCACGCTGGTCGGAACCTGACGGAAGACGTCGGAGAGCGCGCGCTCCCGGGTGTCGCCCTTGCCGATGATGCTGGTGGTCACTGTCTCGGTCTTCATGCGGCGGCCTCTTCCTGCTTCTTGATCAGGGCGGTGGCGACGCGGAAGCCGAGGTCCTCGGTGTCGAGGAAGCCGAACCCGAGAACCTTCTTGCCGGTCTGCACGGCCGTCACACCGGCATCCGCTGACCGCATGTTGTACTCGATCTCGTAGCCGTACTTCGACTTGGCGGTCACCGCACCGGCACCGCCGCTTCCGCAGAAGCTGATGCCGAGGTCGGCGCCCTCCGCGTCCATGACGTCGCCGACGCGCATGTCGCCGGCCGGTCCGGGAATCAGCACGGCGCGCACGCCGGTTGCCTCGATCCCCTTGGCCACCTGCTGGCCCTTGCCGAGGCGGTGGCCGACGACGATGGTGAGAGTACCCGGCCCTGCGGGGCCTCGAGAGTTCAGATCTGACATAAAACGCCTCCGGTGTGGATGATCACGGTTGTTCGATGAGGTGGAGCTTTGTGTTTCAGGGTGTGAGTCGTGCGACTTCGACGTGCATGGCGAAGAGGAAGACCTCTTCGTCGGCCAGGCCGCTGTCGCGGGCCGAGCAGTAGGGACTCAGGGCCAGGCGCAGCCCCGAGACGGTTTCTTCGGGTATCTCCGGGAAATCGTCCAGGTCGATCTCGGGAAGCTGTTCGCGCGTTCGGATCCTGCGGGTGAACGCGAGCGAGTGGGCGGCGAGGGCCAGGCGGCGGTCGTCGTTCAGGGCGAAGCCCCAGTCGGCCATCAGGCCCTCGACGGTGTCGACGACCCGGGTCACATCGGCCCGGTCGTCGTCGTCGATGGTCATGTCGGCGGCGAGGGTGGCCAGGGCGGTGTCGACGGCGGCGCTCACGAGCGCGCCCCGACCGTGCGCTGGTCGATGCCGGAGCGGATGGCGCCGTGAGCCGAGAGCGTGCGCTGCGAGGTGCGCGTCGCGCCCTCGGAGTCTGTGAGCAGCTGCGACTCGTCGCTCAGGCCCAGCAGACTGAGGTCGGCGGTGCTGCCGACGGCGAGGGAGCCCAGTGCGTCCCGCTCGCCGATCACTCCCGCCGCGTTGGCGGTGGCGTAGCCGATCACCTCGGCGAGCGGCAGCCCGAGGGCGAGCAGCTTGCCCAGCGTGGTGGCCAGACTGTGCACCGGGCCGTCGACGTTCTCGCTGTGCAGGTCGGTGCTGGCGAGGTCGGGCGCGAAGCCCTGCTCCAGCGCGCGTTCCAGGGTCTCGAACGAGAAGCTGGCGCTGCCGTGTCCCACGTCGAAGAGCACCCCGCGGTCGCGCGCCCGGCGGGCGGCGTCGCTCACGGTCTCGCCGCGGGCGAACAGGCCGCCGCCCTTGCCGTGGAAGGCGTGGCTCACCACGTCGCCGGCGACCAGCAGGTCGATCACGTCGGAGTAGAGGGGAGGCTCGTTGCCGACGTGCACCATCACGGGCAGGTCGAACTCCGCGGCGAGACGGCGTGCCGCGCGCAGCGGCTCGAGGCCGTTGGCGCCCACCACCGAGGAGCTCATCCGCGCCTTGATGCCGCGGATCGAGCGGTGCGCCTCGGTGGAGAGCAGCGCGTGCAGCGCTGCCGTGCCGACGTTGCGCATGTCGACGAGCTCCGTGTTGCCCGCGGTGAGGCCGAGGTCGGAGACGTTGACGAACGAGAGAACCCGGGTAGCGGATGCGTCGATCACGCGGTCGCGGAACTCGCCGAACGAGAGTGCCCCGGCGCTGCCCGCGTCGACGAGGGTGGTGACCCCCTGCTGCACGCCGATGCGGTCGGCGTCGACGGCGAGGTAGGTGGCGCTGCTGAACACGTGGGTGTGCAGATCGATCAGGCCGGGAGTGACGATGAGGCCGGCGGCGTCGATCGTGGTGGAGGAGTCGACCGGCTCGGAGGCGGGGAGCACCGCGGCGATCATGCCGCCGCTCAGCGCCACGGTGGCGGGGCTCAGCCCACCGGCAGCGTCGATGACACGGCCTCCCGTGATCGCCGTATCGAAACGCGGCGCTGTCTGCAGTGACGTCATGCTTACCTCCAGAGGGGCTGCGCCCGACGCGTGAACGTCGAGGTGCAAGCCGGTGAAAAGTACGTGCATTATCCGTTGCGTTCCGCCATACTGAATGGCGTTCCACTAAAGATTTCATGAAACCTATCACAGGGTCGGGCGGCGGTTGCAACAGATATGAGAAATGTGGATGCCTCGCAGAACGCGGTGTCGAAGGCTCTCCGGATGCTCTCGCTGCTGGCTCAGTCGCACGATCCGCTGCGCCTCGGCGACATCGCGGACGCCATGGGAATGCCCAAGTCGAGCGTGCACCGCATCCTCACGATCCTGGTCGAGGAGGGCTACGTGGAGCCGGCCGGCGACGGCTACTACCGGCCGGGCAACGGCCTGCGCGTGCTCGCAGCCGGCATGGAGGGCCACTCCGGAACGGGCATCGAGGCCACCCTCGTCGCGCTGCAGCGCACGCTGCGCCACGCGGTGTTCCTCGCCGTCGTCAGCGGCGACAGCGTCACCTACACGCACAAGGTCGACCCGAAGCTGGCGTACTCGATCGCCCCGGACGTGGGCTCGCAGCTGCCGCTGACCTGGTCGGCGGCCGGCAAGGCCATCCTCGCCTACCTGCCCGACGACGAGCTCGACGAGCTGATCGGCGACAGCGACGACGCCGCGGCGCTGATCGAGGAGCTCGCGCTGGTGCGCCGCAACGCCTACGCCACCGACTTCGGCGAGGTCGATCCGGCGCTCTGCTCCATCGCCGCGGCCGTGATCGACAACAACGGCTACCCGGTGGCCGCGGTGTGCGTGAGCACCCTCGTCTACGTCGCCACCCCCGACGACCTCGCCGGCATGGCGACCGACGTGATCGACGCCGCGGAAGAGGTCTCCCGCCGGCTCTGAACCGACCGCACGACCGAAAGAAGGAGCACGCCATCAGCACTCTGCACCCGACCACCCTCTTCTCGACCGAACAGCGACTCGCGACGGCCAGCCCGGTGATGCCGATCGTCACTCTCGACGACGCCGACCACGCGCATCCGCTCGCCGACGCCCTGCTCGCCGGCGGCGTCTCGTGTGTGGAGGTCACGCTGCGCACGCCGGCGGGGATCCGCGCCATCGAGGCTCTCGCCGGCCTCGGCGACCTGCTCGTGGGCGCTGGAACCGTGGTGGACGCCTCGCAGGTCGACCTCGCCGCCGACGCCGGTGCCGCCTTCGTGGTGAGCCCGGGCCTCGGACTCGACGTGCTGCATCGGGCGCGCGAGCGCGGGCTCGCGGTGCTGCCCGGCGTCGCGACGCCGAGCGAGGTGCAGGCGGCCGTGCTGCACGGGCTCGAGCGGGTGAAGCTCTTTCCGGCCGGGGTGCTCGGCGGGCTCGGCCTGATCGATGCGCTGCTCGGGCCGTTCCCGCGGGTGGGGTTCATGCCGAGCGGCGGGGTGTCGGCCGCGAACCTCGGTGCCTATCTCGCGCACCCGGCGGTGTTCTCGGCCGGCTGCAGCTGGATCGCCACCCGGGCCGACATCGCCGCGGGGCGCTTCGACGAGATCCGTGCGCTCGCCGGTGCGGCGGCGGCGGTCGCGGCCGGCGCGGCGGGCCGATAGCCGGCGGGCTCGCCTAGCCTGCGGCGAACTCGAAGGTCGCGATCAACGCCCGCGCGTGCGGCACGAGCGCGTCGAACTCCGCTGTCGGGGCGTCGATGATCACCGCGGCGGTGTGCCCGTCTCCCACATCGACCAGGTACAGCTGCATCCGCTCTCCCGAGCCGATGCCCCACATGTAGGGATCGCTCGCCCCGGCACGCGCCGCGACAAGCGGCACGAACGGCCCCCACGAGCACCGCGGCGATGTCGCGGGATCCAGGACGAGGTCGAGCGCCACCGCGGGACGCCCGTCGATCGTCGCGTCCGCGACGGGTGTGGACGTGATCCCGCCCAGTGCACTCATCCACGCCGCCATACCGGCAGCGTCCGTCGGACCGCTCGGGTCGGCCTCTTCGGGGCACGACGGGAACTCCTGGGCCGCGGGCGCCACATCTCCCCAGACGTAGACGCCGGGAAGGATCTCGTCGCCGCTTCCCGCGGCGTACTGTTCGGCGGGCTGCAACCAGTACGAGGGGGTGTGGTCGAGCGCGTTCGCCCAGTAGTCGTCACCGACCTCGTAGGCGAGCTGCCCGGGCGAGGGTTCGCCGAAGGTGGTGAAGAACTCGCTCTCGTACTCTCCGGGCGACAGGACCCCGAGACATCCGCCGTCGCTCCTCAGACATGCTCCGGCTTCCGGTGACGAGGTCGGTTCCGCTGTCGTCGTCGGCTGCGTACTGGAGCAGCCCGTCACCGCGACGAGGAGAGCGAAGAGCAACGACTGCGTTACTGCCGCGAGGCGTCTGCGTCGAGTGTCGTCCATATCCCTGCCCTGCTGGCGCGTGGGTGCGCGCGGTCGACGGTGGTTCGATACGTGCACCGTACTCGCGGCGCGCGCGCCGTTCAAGACTCCCTCGGGCACCCTGTCATCCCCGCGCGATAGTCTCGAGTGCATGGCTCACGACGACACCGCATCCGCCGAACTGATCTCGCTCAGGCAGAGCATCGACAACATCGACGCAGCCCTCGTGCACATGCTCGCCGAACGCTTCAAGTTCACGCAGCAGGTCGGCCGGCTCAAGGCGGCCACCGGCCTCGCGGCCTCCGATCCCGACAGGGAGAAGGTGCAGATCGCCCGGCTGCGCGCGCTCGCCGAGGAGAGCCACCTCGACCCCGCCTTCGCCGAGAAGTTCTTGAACTTCATCGTCGCCGAGGTCATCCACCACCACCAGAGCATCGCCTCCACCGGATCGGTCGAGACCCAGTGACCTGGCAGCCGGGGCTCCTCCCCGACCAGCCCGGCCGCACCTACGTCATCACCGGCGGCAACGCCGGGCTCGGCTACTTCACCGCCGAGCAGCTCGCATCCACCGGCGCGCACGTCGTGCTTGCGGCACGCGACTCCCAGAGAGCGGATGCGGCTGCACGCTCGCTCCGCGCGTTCGTGCCCGGAGCATCCGTCGACACCATCCCTCTCGACCTGTCGTCCCTGGCGTCGGTGCGCGAGGCCGGCGCACGGCTGGGCGACTACGACCGCATCGACGGCCTCGTGCTCAACGCGGGCATCACCTCGGGCTCGCATCGGCGCCAGCTCACCGACGACGGCTTCGAGACCACCTTCCAGGTCAACTACCTGGGCCACTTCGCGCTGACCGCCCTCGCCTGGCCGGCGCTCGCCCGCACGGCCGGCGCACACACCGCGGGCAGCCGCGTCGTCGGGCTCGGCAGCATCGCGACCACCCTCGTGCGGCTCGCCCCCGACGACCTGCAGACCGCGGGGCGCTACGACTTCTTCCGGGCCTACGCTCTGTCGAAGCACGCGGTGCACGGCTTCATCCTGGAGCTCGACCGCCGGGCGCGGCTCGCCGGCGTGCCGGTCGCGGCGGTGCTCGCGCACCCCGGTTTCTCGCTCGACGGCCTGTCGACGTTCCGGCCGGGCGTGATGGAGCCCACCCCGCTCGAGAAGGTGCGCGACCGGGCGCTCTTCGCCGGCGCGCAGGGCAAGAACCGTGGCGCGGCGCCGATCGTGCGCGCGCTGCTCGACCCCGAGGTGGTCGGCGGCGAGTACGTCGGACCGGAGTTCGTCGTGAAGGGACGCCCCGTGCTGCAACAGCCGGTGGCGTCGAGCGCGGCGCCGGAGTTCGGCGGGCTGCTCTGGGCGATGTCGGAGGACTGGGCGGGCGTGGAGTTCAACCCCCTCGCTGGTTGAGTAGCCCGCGACGACGGGCAAAGTCAATTGGTCGTTGCAACTGGGTTTGTCATGCTGCTGTGGCGAGGAGCTTGTTCAGTCTCATCGCCGGGGTTTCAAGGTCCAGGGTGGGGCGTGGCCTGCTGTTGAGGAGGTCTTGCGCCCGTCGGAGGTCTTCGGGGGTGTGGACGCGCAGGTCGGTGCCCTTCGCGAACCAGAACCGTAGGAGCCGGTTGGTGTTCTCGTTCGTGCCGCGCTGCCAGGGCGAGTGCGGGTCGCAGAAGAACAGCTTCGTGTCCAGGGCGACCTGGATGCGCTCGTAGTCGGCCAGCTCGCTGCCGCGATCCCAGGTGATCGAACGTCGCAGGTGGTCGGGGAGGTGTTTCATCTCCCGGATCATCGCGTCGGCGACCTCGTCGGCCGTGTGGCGCCCGGGCAGGTGCAGCAGGATCGTGAACCTGGTCGAGCGTTCGACCAGGGTCCCGATCGCCGACCGGCTCCCGGTGCCGAGGATCAGGTCTCCTTCCCAGTGTCCCGGGACGGCACGGTCCTCGACCTCCGCCGGTCGTTGGCTGATCTTGAACGCCTCTTTGTAAGGACTCGACGCCCGCCGGTCGCGACTGACCGGGACGCGTGCGCGCCGTTTCGTCGACAGCTTCTCGGCCAGATCGGCCCGCAGATGCCCGCGCCCCTGGACATAGAGCGCCTGGTAGATCGTTTCGTGACTCACCCGCCTAGTCTGCTCACCGCCCGCAACCCGGGCCAGCATCGACGCGATCAACTTCGGCGACCACCCCATATCCAAGCCCTCCGCCACCAACGCGGCCAGCCCCGGATCGGCGAGGAGCTTGAACGGCTTCGGCCGGCGGGCCCGCCGATACGCCCCCGACTGCGCCGCCCGAGCGAGATAGACCCCGTCCGGCCCGGAATTGCGGTGAACCTCGCGGAACACAACCGACCGGTCACGACCGAGCTGGCCCGCGATCGCGGCATAGCTGAGCCCGGACAGAAGACCGGCCTGGATCACCGCCCGCTCACCCCAGTCCAGGAACCGACCACGTTCACCACCACCCACCGCGGTCGGATCGGGAAGCCCGCCACCAGACCGCGTCGCTCGAGTCCTCATCCCCCCAGACTCCCGCCACCACCGCGACGCCGACGCATTCGACGCGCCGAGCTCCGCAGCCGCCGCAGTCAACGACAACCCCGACCCCACCAGCCGCACAAACCGAACACGATCAGCAACCGAATACCGAACCGACGAATCAACCATCACACGCTCCTCAATCAGAACGTTGCAACGACCATATGACTTTGCCGACGGAGCAGGCGTATCGAAACTTGTTGCGCGAGCGGTTTCGATACGCGGGCTCGTTCCTCGCTCGCTACTCAACCAGCGGAGGCCAGCACCGCCCCGAACGCCTCGGCCAGCGTTCCGCGGTGTGCCGCGGCCAGCTCGTCGATCGTCGCGGTGAACTCGCCCTGCACTTCGAGTTCGCCCGAGTTGTCGGTCACGCCGATGCGCAGCACCGGGTAGCCGCGGCCCTCGCAGAGGCCCTGGAAGCGAACGTCGTCCTCGCGGGGAACCGACACGATCACGCGGCCGGTCGACTCGCTGAACAGTGCGGTCGCGGCGTCGACACCGTCGCGCTGCATGATCTCGGTGAGCCAGACGCGGGCGCCGACGCCGAAGCGCAGCACCGCCTCGGCCAGCGCCTGCGCGAGGCCGCCGTCGGCGAGGTCGTGTGCCGACGCGATCAGGCTCTGCTCGCCGCCGGCGGCGATGAGCTGCGCGAGGCGCATCTCGGCACCGAGGTCGACCGTGGGCGGGAGTCCGCCGAGGTGGTCGTGGATGGTGCCTGCCCAGGCGGAGCCGTCGAGCTCGAGCTTGGTGGTGCCGAGCAGGTAGATGTTGTTGCCCTCGTCCTGCCAGCCGCTCGGGATGCGCTTGGCGACGTCGTCGATCACGCCGAGCACGGCGATCACGGGGGTCGGGTGGATCGGCACGTCGCCGGTCTGGTTGTAGAAGGAGACGTTTCCGCCGGTGACGGGGATGTCCATCTCGAGGCAGGCGTCGCTCAGCGCCTCGACGGTCTGGCTGAACTGCCACATGACCTCGGGGTTCTCGGGGGATCCGAAGTTGAGGCAGTCCGACACCGCGACGGGCGTGGCACCGGTGACGGCCACATTGCGGAAGGCCTCGGCGAGAGCGAGCCGGGCACCCTGGGCCGGGTCGAGCTGGCAGTAGCGACCATTCGCATCCGTTGCAACGGCGAAGCCGAGTCCGCTCTCCTCGTCGATGCGCACCATGCCGCCGTCGTCGGGGAAGCTCAGCGCGGTGTTGCCGAGCACGTAGCGGTCGTACTGGTTGGTGACCCAGCTCTTGTCGGCGAGGTTCGGGCTGGCGAGCAGTTGCAGCGTCTGGGCCTTGAGCTCGGCGCCGTCGGTGGGGCGCGCCAGGTTCGCGGCGGTGTCCGCCTGCAGCGCGTCGATCCAGGCCGGGTAGGCGACCGGGCGGTCGTAGACCGGGCCGTCGACGGCCACGGTGCGGGGCAGGACGTTGACGATCTCCTCGCCGTTCCAGTTGATGACCAGGCGGCCGGTGTCGGTGACCTCGCCGAGCACGCTGGTCTCCACGTCCCACTTCTCGACCACCTTGAGGAAGCCCTCGAGCTTCTCCGGGGTGACGATCGCCATCATGCGCTCCTGGCTCTCCGACATGAGGATCTCCTCCGCCGTCATCGTCGGGTCGCGCAGCAGCACCTTCTCGAGCTCGATGAACATGCCGCCGTCGCCGTTGCTGGCGAGCTCGGAGGTGGCGCAGCTGATACCGGCCGCACCCAGGTCCTGGATGCCCTCGACCAGCTTCTGCTGGAACAGCTCGAGGCAGCACTCGATGAGCACCTTCTCGGCGAAGGGGTCGCCGACCTGTACCGCGGGGCGCTTGGTGGGGCCGCTCGCGTCGAAGCTGTCGGAGGCGAGGATGGATGCGCCGCCGATGCCGTCCGCACCGGTGCGGGCGCCGAAGAGCACGACCTTGTTGCCCACGCCGCGCGCGTTGGCGAGGTGCAGGTCTTCGTGGCGCAGCACTCCCACCGCGAGGGCGTTCACCAGCGGGTTCGCCTGGTAGACGGAGTCGAAGTAGGTCTCG
>Ga0247805_1001832_pt1 | contig 10030 bp, 9 predicted proteins | sample UWRJL044104R1_FD_180930 | JGI IMG/M metagenome (GOLD analysis project Ga0247805, IMG submission 180930) | Plant litter microbial communities from Arlington Agricultural Research Station in Wisconsin, United States - UWRJ-L044-104R-1 | ecosystem: Environmental > Terrestrial > Plant litter >...
CCCCGGCACACCTCGTTGGCATTGCGAACTGCCTGCGAATAGGTCGCGAAGGCGTCGCAGCCTTCCGCCACGGCAAGCCCGTCGCTGCTGTGCAGTTGCCAACGCCAGCGTTCGGCGGCGTCGAGAAATACGACTACTTGCATGGCAGCTTCATTTCGGTGTTCCTTGCTCGGCCAGTGTCCCGCGATCAGCGCGTCGAAACTCGCCCCGTTGGACCCCACGCCTTGGCAGTGACCACCTCCTCACCGACCGGCGCCATCCATCCATCGGACGATGCGCCGGGCTTCTGCATGCTCTTGCCTGCCAGGGTCATGTGCAGGGCGATCGAACTGGCGGAGAGTGTGAGATTCGAACTCACGGACGCTTTCGCGTCGGCAGTTTTCAAGACTGCTGGTTTAAACCACTCACCCAACTCTCCAAAGCCGCCTCCGGGTGGCGGAGGCAGCCGCCGATTTTATGCCGCTTGGCGGGTTGCTCGACCGGCGCCTCGGAATCTAGGCGTTCGGCAGGAAGATCGACTGCAGGTCGCTCAGGAAATCCAGACCACGCTCGGTGGGCCAGACATGCCACAGGTCGCGCTGCAACAAGCCCTTTTTCTCGGCTTCCGCGAGGCCGCGCTGGATCGCCGTCATGGCCAGCCCGGTGCGCTCGCCGAATTGCGCCAGCGTGAAGCCGTCCTTCAGCCGCAGCGCGTTGAGCATGAACTCGAACGGCAGGTCGGCGATCGCCACTTCGTCGCTCTGCGCGACGGCGGCACCGGCGAGCGCCTGGTTCATGTAGCGCTGCGGCTCGCGAAAGCGCACCTGTCGCACCAGGCGGTGCGCAAAGCTCAGCTTGCTGTGCGCCCCCGCGCCGATGCCGAGGTAGTCGCCGAATTGCCAGTAGTTGAGGTTGTGCGCGCACTGGTGCCCCTCGCGCGCATAGGCCGAGATTTCGTAGCGCGCCATGCCCAGCGCCCCGGTGCGCTCGGTGATCCGGTCGAGCATCGCGTAGGCCGCATCGTCTTCGGGAACCACCGGCGGAAACTTCGCGAAGTAGGTGTTGGGCTCGATGGTCAGGTGGTAGATCGACAGGTGCGGCGGCGCGAGCGCCATCGCCTGGTCGAGGTCGGCTTCGAGCTGCGCCGGCGTCTGCCCGGGCAGTGCGTACATCAGGTCGAGGTTGAAGGTATCGAAGGCGTCGGCCGCCTCCTCGATCGCCGCGATGGCCTGCCTGCCGTCGTGCACGCGGCCGAGCGCTTTCAGGTGCTCGTCGTTGAAGCTCTGCACGCCGACCGACAGCCGCGTCACGCCTGCGGCGCGGTAGGCGCGGAAGCGGTCGCGCTCGAAGGTCCCCGGGTTGGCTTCCAGCGTGATCTCGCAGTCGGGCGTGAGCTTGAGCCGCGCGCGCAGGTCGCCGATCAGCCGATCGATCGATTCGGGCGAGAACAGGCTCGGCGTGCCGCCGCCGATGAAGATGGTGTGCACCGTACGACCCCAGATCAGCGGCAGTGCGGCGTCCAGGTCGGCCACCAGGGCATCGAGGTAGCGCTGCTCGGGCAGGGCGTCGCCGCCGGCACGCCATTCGTGCGAATTGAAATCGCAGTATGGGCACTTGCGCAGGCACCAGGGCAGATGCACGTAGAGCGACAGCGGCGGCAGCGCGCTCAGCTGCAGCGGGCCGGGCCGCATCAGGTGCAGCATGTCGTTCGCATGCGCCGCGCCGGCCTCGACCGCGAGCCCGATCGGCAGGTGGGTGCTCACGACCAGCGCTCGCGCATCAGCGCGAGCATCGCGCGTGCCGCCTGGCCGCGGTGGCTGTGCGTGTTCTTCGTCTCCGGCGACAGTTGCGCGAAGGTCTGGCCGAAGGACGGCAGGAACATCACCGGGTCGAATCCGAAGCCGTGCTCGCCGATCGGCGCGCGGGTGATCTCGCCGGCTGCGCGGCCGATGGCGATCAAGGGCTCGGGGTCGTCGGCGCTGCGCAGTGCGACCAGCGTGCTGACGAGCGCGGCGCGGCGGTCGTCGATGCCGGCCATCTGCTCGAGCAGCGCACGCACGTTGTTCGCGTCGCCCTTCTCGTAGCCGAACCGGGTCGCGTAGTAGGCGGTGTCGACGCCCGGCAGACCGCCGAAGGCCTCGACGCACAGCCCGGCGTCGTCGGCGATCGCAGGCAGGCCGGTGGCCGCGGACGCATGGCGCGCCTTGGCCAGTGCGTTCTCGACGAAGGTGCGGAAGGGCTCGTCGGCCTCACCGACGCCGAGCGCCGATTGCCGTACCAGCTCGACGCCGAGCGGCGCGAACAGGACCTGCAGCTCCTGGAGCTTGCCGGCATTGTTCGACGCCAGGACCAGTTTCATGGGTTCGTCGATGCCGCCACCGGCGCGGACAAGGCCTGCTGCTGCAGCACCACCAGTTCGCCGATGCCCTTTTCGGCCAGAAGCAGCAGCGCATCCATCTCGGTGCGCGAGAAGGCCGCGCCTTCGGCCGTGCCCTGCACCTCGACGAAGTGGCCGGCGCCGGTCATCACCACGTTCATGTCGGTGTCGCAGGCCGAGTCCTCGGTGTATTCGAGGTCGAGCAACGGCGTGCCCTGGACGATGCCCACGGAGATCGCGGCGACCGGGCCACGGATCGGCGACGCGGCGATCTTGCCAGTGGCGAGCAACGTATCGACCGCGTCCTGCGCCGCGACGAAGGCACCGGTGATGGCCGCGGTGCGCGTGCCGCCGTCGGCCTGCAGCACATCGCAGTCGAGATGGATGGTGCGTTCGCCCAGGGCCTTGAGGTCGAACACGGCCCGCATCGAGCGGCCGATGAGGCGTTGGATTTCCTGCGTGCGGCCGGTCTGCTTGCCCTTGGCCGCCTCGCGGCCGCTGCGGGTGTGCGTGGCGCGCGGCAGCATGCCGTATTCGGCTGTCACCCAGCCTTCGCCGCTGCCCTTCTTGTGCGGCGGCACCTTCTCTTCGACCGATGCCGTGCACAGCACGCGGGTCTGGCCGAACTCGATGAGCACCGAGCCCTCGGCATGGACGGTGAAGCCGCGGGTGATGCGCACCGGGCGCAACTGGTCGGCGGCGCGATCGCCGCTTCGGATGAAAGCTGTCATGAAGAAACCAAAAAGAGAGGGAAGAAAGATCAGGCCTTGCGCGCCGCCGAGCGCCGGATGGCCTCGTTGATTTCGGCGATGGAACGCTCGATGGCGTCCTCGTCGAGGTCGTCGAGCTCCGTGTCCGACGGCATGCCCGCCTGGATGGTGGAAGCGAAGACGCCGTCGCTGATGCTGTCTGTCGACACGCCGCGGTCGGTGCCGGGCGCATCGGGCGTCTCCCATTCGAGCGCGATGAGCGTGACGTTGTCGCTGTGGGTGCCGCCCTTGCGCAGCGCCATCTCGGCCAGGTCGGGCGCCGCGTCGGACACCGGCTTGCCGGACGACAAGGTATGCACGATCAGGGCGTCGTCCAACACGCCCCACACGCCGTCGGAGCACAGCATGATGCGGTCGCCGCGCTGCAGCTGCAGCGGCGGCGCGGCATCGATGAGCGGCGGCGTGGGCGAGCCCAGGCAGGTCAGCAGCAGGTTGCGATTGACGGGTTCGGGACCGCCGCCGGGACGCGGACGCTCGGCGTGCGAATGGTCGCGCGTGCGGGTCAGCAAGGCGCCGTCGCGCACCACGTAGAGCCGCGAATCGCCGCAATGCACCCAGTGCGCGGTGGGGCCCTGGAGCACCGCCGCCACGACGGTCGTGCGGGGTGTGTCGAGCATGCCCTTGGTGCCGGCATACCGCATGATCTGCTGGTGCGCCGCCATCACCGACGAGTTGAGGAAGGCCTTGACGTCCTTGAGGAGGGGGCGCGCCTCGCGCTGGTAGAGCGCGGCGATGGTCTGCAGCGCCATCTGCGCGGCCACCTCGCCCTCGGGATGTCCGCCCATGCCGTCGGCCAGCACGAACAGCCCCGACTCGCGCGTGTAGCAGTAGCCCATGCGGTCTTCGTTCTTGAGACGGCCGCCCTTGCGACTGACTTGGAAGACGGAAAATTTCATGCGTGGGCAAGCATCTTTTCAATCACGCCGGACGCGTGGTTGGCGCCGCCGCTTTCGGTAGCGCCTTCTTGTCGAACGAACGGATGTTGTCGATCGACAGACGCACTTTCTCGCCGACGGTGAGCTTGGTGTAGCGGCGCTCGCCTTCGCGGCTGAGCTCCTTCTGCAGCGCGAAGACGGATTGCGGGCGGGACAGCGGGTCGAGCGACATGCACCACTCGACCACTTCGATCAGGTTGTCGGAGTAGACGCCGCGAAGGCGCGAGAGCGACAGCCCCAGCCGGTCCTTCTCGATACGCTGCGGCGCGTCGTTGGGCGGATAGCCTTGCATGCACGCATAGATGCAGGCGCCGATGGCGTAGATGTCAGTCCACGGGCCCATCGACGAGTCGCGCCGGTACATCTCGGGTGCCGCGAAGCCGGGCGTGTACATCGGACGGATGAAGTTGCCTTCCTTCGACAGCACTTCGCGCGCGGCACCGAAGTCGATCATCACGGCGCGGTCGTCGTCGGTCACGAAGATGTTGGCCGGCTTGATGTCCAGGTGCAGCATCTTGTGCTGGTGCACGATGCGCAGCCCGCGAAGGATCTCGTCGAACAGCGAGCGAATGGTCGACTCGCGGAACACCTTCTGCTTCTTCAGGTCGCGTGCGGTGACGATGAAATCCTGAAGCGTGGCGCCTTCGAGGTAGTTCATGACCATGTAGACGGTCTCGTTCTCCCGGAAGAAATTGAGCACGCTCACCACCGAGGCGTGCGAGATCTGCGCGAGCGAGCGCCCTTCCTCGAAGAAGCTCTTGAGACCCAGGCGGTACAAAGATAGTTTTTCTGGCGACACCTGCGGTGCCAGTTCGCCGGTGCCACGCGTGGCGAGCGAGGACGGCAGGTATTCCTTGATGGCGACCTGCTGGCCGTTGTGGTCGACAGCCAGATAGACCACGCCGAAACCGCCGGCCGAAAGGCGGCGCACGACGCGGTAGCCTCCGATGACGGTATCCGGCAACAGCGGCGAAGGTTTGACCTTTGACATAATCCGGGAGTTTCGCCCGAAGGCAATGGGGCGGCAAGCGAACGCTGTGCCGTCGCCTCGGAGCAAGCAACAAATCACAGTGAGGCGCAATGTCAGTTTACAGCATGACCGGCTATGCCAACGGCCAGAACGGCCCTGTTGGCACCCAGCCCGAAACCGACGCGCGCCCCCCCGCCGCGGGCCGGCTCGGGGTCGAAATTCGCTCGGTCAACAGCCGCTTCCTGGACCTCAGCTTCAAGCTGCCGGAAGAACTGCGTCAGCACGAGACGGCCCTGCGCGAGATGCTCACGGGCAGGCTCAAGCGCGGCAAGGTGGAAGTGCGCGCCGCTGTCGAAAGCACGGCACAGGCCGGCATCGCGGAGCCGTCGACACGGCTGCTGCAGCGGCTCAACGGCGTGCAGGACGGCATCCGCGCCTGGCTGCCGAGCGCACGCGAACTGAGCGTGGCCGACGTGATCCGGCTCGCGGCCGGCGATTCGGCCGGGCGCGGCGATTGGGGCGCCGACCTGATCGACGTCACGAGCAAGGCGCTCGACAGCCTGATGGCGGCCCGCGAGCGCGAAGGCGCCCGCCTCGCCGCCATGCTCAAGGACCATCTGGGTCAGTTGCGCAAGCTCGCAGCCCAGGCCGTGCCGCTGATTCCGCAATTGGTCGAGCAGCAACGCGCACGCTTTCTCGAGCGCTGGCAAGACGCGATGGGCCTGACCGGCGGCACGCTGCCCGAAGCCGCGCAGGACCGGGCGCTGACCGAAGCGACCGCCTTCGCGATCCGCATCGATGTGGCCGAAGAATTGACCCGGCTGAGCTCGCACCTCGACGAGATCGAGCGGCTGTTGAAAAAGGGGGGCGAAGTGGGCAAGCGGCTCGACTTCCTGATCCAGGAACTGCATCGCGAGGCGAACACGCTGGGCTCCAAGTCGGCCGCGCTCGAACTCACGCGCATCGGCGTCGACATGAAGGTGCTGATCGAGCAGATGCGCGAGCAGGTTCAGAACATCGAATAGAGCAAGTCCATGGATTACCCCGGCAATATCTTCGTGGTGGCCGCACCCAGCGGTGCGGGCAAGTCGAGCCTGGTCAAGGCGCTGATGGAACTCGACTCGGCCGTGCAGCCGTCGGTGTCGCACACGACGCGGCCGCCGCGCGGCCAGGAAAAGCACGGCCGCGAATACTTCTTCGCATCGCCTTCCGAGTTCGACGCGATGGTGGAAAGCGACGGCTTCGTGGAGTGGGCGCACGTGCACGCGCAGCGCTACGGCACGTCGAAAAAGGCCATCGAAGAGCGCGTCGCCCAGGGCGCCGACGTCATCCTGGAGATCGACTTCCAGGGCGCCATTCAGATCCGCAAGACCTTCGCTAACGCCGTGCTCATCTTCATCCTGCCGCCCAGCTGGGAAGAGCTGCGTTCGCGCCTGGAGCGTCGTGGCGAAGACAGCGCGGACATCATCGAATTGCGGCTGAAGAACGCGGCGCAGGAGATGGCACGCGCGAGCGAATTCGACTTCGTTATAATCAACGAGTTATTTGAGCGCGCGCTTTTCGACCTGAAAGCCATCGTCCACGCGCAACGGCTGCGGTATTCCGCTCAGCGCCGTGCCCGTGCCGACACCTTCGCCGCTTTGAATATCCCCTGATTCGCCCACCGTCCGCAACGAAAGATCCTCATGGCCCGCATCACCGTCGAAGACTGCCTGCTGCAGATCCCCAACCGCTTTCAGCTCGTGCTCGCCGCGACCTATCGCGCGCGCATGCTGAGCCAGGGCCACGCGCCGAAGATCGAGAGCAAGAACAAGCCGGCCGTGACGGCCTTGCGCGAGATTGCCCAGGGCAAGATCGGCATCGAAATGCTCAAGAAGGTTCCGGGCTGACATTGACGCCACCCCACAACAAAGAAGCACCGCCGCGCGGTGCTTTTTTTATGGCCGGCCGCGCCGCCTTGGCCGGCAGGCTAAAGTGGCTGGCATGAGCGCGGTCGTCAAGCCACAGTCCAATGCCCCTCGGGGAATGCCACGGCCCAGTCCGGCGGCATTGAATGCGGCGGCCGCCAGCTTTGCCGCGTTGACGGCACGCCTCGACTACCTGAGCGTCGAAGACACCGAGCTGGTTCGCCGCGCCTACCGCTTCGCCGACGAGGCGCACCTGGGTCAGTTGCGCAACAGCGGCGAGCCCTACATCACGCATCCGATCGCCGTCGCGGCCCAGTGTGCCGAATGGAAGCTCGATGCGCAGGCGCTGATGGCCGCGCTGCTGCACGACGCGATCGAGGACTGCGGCGTCACCAAGTCCGAGCTGATCGAGCGCTTCGGCGCCCCGGTCGCGGAACTGGTCGACGGCCTTACCAAGCTCGACAAGCTGCAGTTCAACACCCGCGAAGAAAACCAGGCCGAGTCGTTCCGCAAGATGCTGCTGGCGATGGCGCGCGACGTGCGCGTCATCCTCGTCAAGCTGGCCGACCGCACGCACAACATGCGCACGCTCGACGATGCGCCGCGCGAAAAATGGGCGCGCATCTCGAACGAGACGCTGGAAATCTACGCACCGATCGCCTACCGGCTGGGGCTCAACCAGACCTACCGCGAACTGCAGGAGCTGTCGTTCCGTCATTTGCGTCCGTGGCGCTACGCCATCCTCGCCAAGGCGGTCGCCAAGGCGCGCAGCCGTCGACGCGATTTGATCCAGAAGGTGCAGAAGGAGGTCGAGAGCGCGTTCACCGAGGCGAAGATTTCCCTACGTCTGGCCGGCCGCGAGAAAACGCTCTATTCCATCTACCGCAAGATGGAGGACAAGCATCTGAGCTTTGCCCAGGTGACAGACATCTACGGCTTCCGGCTGATCCTCCCCAACGTGATCGCCTGCTACACCGGCCTGGGCATCCTGCACCAGATGTACAAGCCGCTGCCGGGTAAGTTCAAGGACCACATCGCGATCGCCAAGCTCAACGGCTACCAGTCGCTGCACACCACGCTGGTGGGCCCGGCGAGCGTCAACGTCGAGTTCCAGCTGCGTACCGAGGCGATGAACGTGGTGGCCGAGTCCGGCGTGGCTGCGCACTGGCTCTACAAGGCGGCCGAACCCAGCGCGGCGAACGGCGACCGGCTGGGGGCGAAGTGGCTTCAATCCCTGCTCGACATTCAGGATGAAACACGCGACGCCGCGGAATTTTGGGACCATGTCAAGGTCGACCTGTTTCCCGATGCGGTGTACGTCTTCACGCCGAAGAGCCAGATCATGGCGCTGCCGCGCGGCGCCACCGTGGTCGACTTTGCCTATGCGATCCACAGCAACATCGGCGATCACACCTCGGCCGCGCGCATCAATGGCGATCAGGTGCCGCTGCGCACCGAACTGAAGAACGGCGATGTGGTGGAGGTGATCACCGCGCCGGTGTCGACGCCCAACCCCGCATGGCTCGGCTTCGTTCGCACCGGACGGGCTCGCTCGAAGATCCGTCACTACCTGAAGACGTTGGCCCATGCCGAATCCGAAGGGCTTGGCGAGAAATTGCTGGCGCAGGCCTTGCGCGCCGAAGGGCTCGGCAAGCTGCCGACCGACGATGCCGAGCACCAGGCACTGTGGGAACGGCTTCTTCGATTCACCGGCAATCGCAGCCGCGCCGAGTTGCTCACCGACATCGGGCTGGGCAAGCGGATCGCCAGCATCGTCGCCAAGCGCCTGATGGCGCTGATGGCCGAACGCGGCGAGAAGCCCGATGCATTGATGCTCAGCCGCGAACGTTTCACCGCGCACGAGAGCGTGTCTCAGGGCGCCGTGACGCTCGACGGCAGCGAGAACTCGTCGGTGCGATTCGCCCTGTGCTGCCGTCCGATTCCTGGTGATTCGATCATTGGCTACCTGGGCCATGGCGAAGGGCTGGTGGTCCACACCGACGCGTGCGGCGTCGGGCAGCGCTTGCGCTACAAGGACAGCGAACGCTTCTTCGCCGTCGAATGGGCGGACGAGCCGATGCGCACCTTCGAAACCGGCATCGTGGTGACCGTGCGCAACGACAAGGGCGTGCTGGCCCGCGTCGCATCGACGCTGGCCGACGCCGAGGCCGACATCACGCATGTGGAAATGGCCGACGAGACTCCGCAGGACTCCACCGATCTGCGCTTCGTCATCGCCGTGCGCGACCGAGCGCACCTCGAAGCCGTGTTGCGATCGGTCAAGCGCGGGACGTCCGTGCTGGCCGCTGCACGCACGGTCCCGGCGCCCTGAATCACGCCTGCGGGCGGATCAAGCCGCAGGCGCAGGCGCCGGATAACGGACGCTCAGGATTTCGAGTTCCCTCGCGCCTCCTGGGGTCGACAGCCTGACGACATCGCCTTCGCGCGAACGAAGCAACGCGCGGGCGATGGGCGAGATCCAACTCACCTGCGATTGCGCGCTGTCGGCTTCGTCGATTCCGAGGATGGTCACGCTGCGCTCGTTGCCCACGTCGTCGGCGTAGCGCACGGTCGCACCGAAGAAGACCTGATCGCTGCCGTGATGCACCGACGGATCGGTCACCTCGGCCACCTCGAGGCGCTTGGTGAGGAAGCGGATGCGCCTGTCGATCTCGCGCAGGCGCTTCTTGCCGTACAGGTAGTCGCCGTTCTCGGAACGGTCACCGTTCTTCGCAGCCCAGTGCACCGCTTCGACCACCTTGGGCCGCTCGACGTCCATGAGTTCGAGCAATTCGTCGCGCAATCGTACGTAGCCACTGGGCGTCATGTAGTTCTTGGATCCGACGGGCAGCGGAAGCGCATCGACGCTGTCGCCCGCGTCGTCGTCCTCGGCGTCCGTCTCTTTGGTGAATGCCTTGCTCATCGCGTCACGCTCCAAATGAAAAAGCCCGCAACTCTCGTTGCGGGCTTTTCTTTATGGTGGTGCGGCTGGCAGGAATTGAACCCACGACCCCTTGGTTCGTAGCCAAGTACTCTATCCAACTGAGCTACAGCCGCACAGCTTGCAATTATAGCATCCGTTTTTCACTCTC
>Ga0247805_1001840_pt1 | contig 10018 bp, 2 predicted proteins | sample UWRJL044104R1_FD_180930 | JGI IMG/M metagenome (GOLD analysis project Ga0247805, IMG submission 180930) | Plant litter microbial communities from Arlington Agricultural Research Station in Wisconsin, United States - UWRJ-L044-104R-1 | ecosystem: Environmental > Terrestrial > Plant litter >...
GACCAGAATAGACCCTGATACAACGTTCAACTTTTCCTTTTTAGTGGACGCTTTCATGACAGAGCAAAAGAAGCCTGATGATCAGGTTGAGAAGGATACCACTTCTACAATGAAATTTTCGATTGATAAAGTTAGTTTGGAAGATATAGGCATCGTTTATCGTGATGATGTTGCAGGGAATGATTTGAGATTAAACCTTGGAGAATTTAAAGCGAAGTTGAAAGAATTCGACCTGGCAAATCAGCATTATGTAATTAATACGCTGGCACTGAAAAACACTGCAGTTAAATATTTACAGCAGAAACCGCTGACCGTATTGGCTGCTCAGATTGAGAAAAGTGTTGATAGTACGAAAACAGAATCTGGCAAGTTGCCACTGGTAGAGATCAACGACTTTGCGTTCAATAACATTAAGATCAATTTCGACGATCAGACTTCCGGCACCGCTGCAGATGTGAATTTAAATAGTTTGGAACTTACCAAGCTGTTTATTGATCTAACAAACAGCAACTACAAAGTCGAAGAAGGAAAGATCAATAATACCCTGGTAAACTTTAAAGCTGCTGGCAATAAAGCAAATGTCAACCTAAACGAGTTCTCCTTAACAGGCTTAATTGCCGACGTTAAAAATGGCAAGTATAGCTTGAATGAGACGGTGCTAAATAAATCTAATGTGGTATTTGCGATGACTCCTGCAAAGCCTTCAGCAGCAACAAAGGATGCAGATACTGCTGTTAAATCAGCGCCTCTCGCGTTGACTGTTAAAAGGCTTAGTCTTGCGGAAAACAACATACAGTTCGACAATACCTCCGCCAAACCTATGAAAGGGATGGACTTCAATCACCTTAAGATTGCAAACCTTGGATTGATAGCTGAAGGATTGGGCTATAGTGATGCAGGTATAAAAGTTAACGTTAAATCTGGCGGTTTTAGAGAAAAGAGCGGTTTCCAACTAACGAAACTTCAGGGAGATGTAGTCTACTCTGATAAGGCAATTAAGGTTAAAGGATTTGAAGCAAGAACTCCTAATACGGTGATCCAAAACAATACGGAACTAACCTACACATCGTTGGAAGATTTGACTAAGCACCCGGAGCGTGTTAAAATTGCCATGTCTTTGAACAACACCACAATCGGTTTGAAGGATGCAGCCTACTTCAGTGATGCAGTACCTGCTAATTACCGTAATGAAAAAATAAAGGTGAATGCCAATGTAAATGGTTACATGAGTAATTTATCTATTCCACGACTACAGATTACTGGTTTGAAAAGCACATTTATTGATGTGAGCGGGACCGTGAAAGGTTTACCTGATGCGAATAAGACATTTCTTGACCTTAACATCAAAAGATTTTCATTGACTAAACGGGATCTGTTGGTTGTTATTCCAAAGAAATCTCTTCCGGCATCAATCGAACTACCTAATGTAATTGCGGCAAATGGTAAGTTTAAAGGCTCTATGACGAATTTCCAGACTGGCTTTAATATTAGCACGGATATGGGAACGGCGAGGTTAGTAGCCAATATGAAAGGTCCAAAAGGCAGAGAACAATATGCTGCCAATGTTAATTTAAATAACTTTAATGTAGGACGCCTAATTAAAATGCAACCTAAGCTTGGCAGAATCACTGCTAAAGCAACGGTTACAGGTACCGGATTAGATGCTAAAAAAGCCAATGCTAAGGTGAGTGCTCAAGTAGTTAGTGCCTATTATAACAAATATAATTTCAGAGATTTAATGCTAAGCGGTACGTATGCTGGAGAGAAGTTGAACCTGAAAAGTAGCATGGCCGATACGAATGCTAACTTCAATTTAACTGCGGCAGTTAATATGTCTGGGAAATACCCTGCTGTTAAAGCAGACCTGGACCTGAAACAGGTTGACTTGCAAAAATTGAACTTTAGTCCGACGGAGTTCAGACTTGCAGGTCTGGTAAAAGCAGATATCAAAACAGCAGATCCTGATTACTTGAATGGAGATGTTAGCATAAGAGGTTTGCAACTGGTTAAGGAAGGACAGAAAATTAATCTTGATACCATCGACATACACTCAGAGGCAACTGCAGAAAAAAACTTATTAACGCTTAAATCGGAAGTATTAAGTGCTAGAGTGGATGGTAAATACCAGCTGACTAATCTTGGAGCTGCAGTGATCAATCAGATCAATAAATATTATCAGTTTGGAGAAGTGACTAAAATACCTGATCAACGTTTCAGGTTTAGCATGAACTTTTATAATCCTAAGTTCTTAAGCAATTTTGTTCCTGCATTGACGACCTTCAAACCTGCAAGTATTAATGGGCTAATTGATACCCAAAAAGATAGTTTGTTGATGAAGGCATCCTTCCCTCAAGTGGTGTATGGGGATTATAAAGTAGACACTACGCTACTTAATATCGATAACAACAATCAGAAGCTAAACTATAAGCTTACCATTAAAGGCGTACAAAGTCCATCTATAGCCTTATACAATACTGAGGTGAGTGGAGATGCAGCAAATAACCTTTTAGGTGTCAATATCTTTCTGAGAGACAATCAATTGAAAAACAAATATGTTCTAGGTGGTACTTTTAAAAGTATCAATAAGGACTATCAATTTAGCTTTGACCCCAATAAGCTGCTTTTAGACTATCAAAAATGGGTAGTTTCTCCGGATAACTATTTGCAATTCGGACAGTCAGGAATCCTTGCCCATGAATTTAATCTGAGTCAGGGTAATCAGATGCTTAGAATTAACAGTACGGACAACTCCCCTAATTCTCCTTTGAAAGTTGAGTTTAAAGACTTCAGGATTGAGACATTAACTAAGTTCGCCAAACAAGATACTGCATTAGCGGGAGGTAATATCAACGGAACAGTAGATGTTCAGGATCTGGTTAGCAGTCCGAAGTTTGAGGCAAACATCACAGTGGATCAATTGCGATATCAGAAAGACCAGTTAGGTACACTAAGGATCGCAGTTAATAACAATACGGCAGATGCTTTTGAAACTAATATTGCACTGACAGGTGTTCATGAATTAAGGGTAAACGGCTTTTATTATACTAAAAGAGAGAATGCTTTAGACCTGACTTTGAACATTGATAAGATTGACTTGAAGTCTTTGGAAAGCTTGTCAATGGGCCAAATAAGGAACGGATCAGGTACTGTAACTGGTCAATTAAATGTAACGGGTTCCACTGCGGCACCAAAGGTATTAGGTGATGTTAAGTTCAATCAGGCTGCTTTCACTGCAACATATGTAGGCTCTTATTTTAGAATGCCTAATGAAACGATCAGCTTTACCAATACGGGTGTAAACTTTAATAACTTCACTATCCTTGATTCGCTTGGTAAAAAAGCGACGATTAATGGAGGAGTGTTGACAACTGATTATACCAATTTCAGGTTCAACATGGATATTGCTACTGACAATTTCAGAGCATTGAATTCAACATCGGCGGATAATGATATGATTTATGGTACTGTTTTTCTAACCAGTACGATTAAGGTTAGAGGTGACATGAACCAACCAAATGTTGATCTAAATGTGAAGGTAGAAAAAGGCACGAAGTTTTTTTTCGCGGTTCCATTAAGTGATCCATCGGTAATTGATCAGGAAGGAATCGTTCAGTTCATAGATGCTGACGCTGCACCTTGGAACGGTCAGAAAGCATTGAAAGGTGATAGTGTAAGCAAATCACCTATAAAAGGTATAAATTTAAGTGCTACTTTAATAGTTGATCCGGAAGCAGAGTTAAACGTTGTTGTCGATCCATCTAATGGTGACGCCTTGAAAATAAGAGGTGATGCTAACTTGATAGCAACAATGGATCCAAGTGGTAAGACCAGTTTAACAGGTCGCTATGAGGTGAACGACGGTTCGTATAATCTATCCGTCGGACCACTAAAAAGAGCTTTCAAATTTGTGAAAGGAAGTACTATCGTGTGGACTGGCGACCCCATGTCGGCCAATGTAAACCTTCAAGCTTTATACGAAGTGAACGCGGCTCCGATAGATCTTTTGAACGAGCCTCAAGACAATACGTTAAAAACAAAACTTCCATTCCAGGTATATCTTGTGATGAAAGACGAGTTGCTAAAACCAACTATCTCCTTTAGAATTGATTTACCAGAAAACGAGCGGGGTGCTAACCAAGGTCGTGTTTATACTAAGCTTCAGCAGATCAATACCGATCCGAATGACTTGAACAAACAAGTTTTTGCATTGCTTGCATTAGGAAGATTTATTGCTGATAACCCTTTCCAAAGTCTTGCTGGCGGTGGCGGTGGTGTTTCCTCATTAGCAAGGTCTAGTGTAAGTAAATTACTGACAGAGCAATTGAATAATCTTGCTTCTGATTTGATTTCTGGAGTTGAATTGAACTTTGGTGTTAATTCATCTGAAGACTACTCTACAGGATCCTTAGAACAGAAAACTGATTTGGAAGTTGGTCTTTCTAAGAAATTATTAAATGATAGATTAACAGTTACGGTTGGAAGTTCATTCGGACTCGAAGGCCCTCCTACTCAGAATCAAAACTCTACAAATATCGCAGGTAACGTTAATGTAGAATATGCTTTATCGCAAGATGGTAGGTATCGCTTGCGAGCATATAGACGGAACCAAAATGAAGGCGTTGTAGAAGGTCAGATCATTGAAACGGGAGTTGGATTTGCATTGGTTGTAGACTATAATAAGTTTAGAGAGATCTTCCAGAAAAGAGAAAGTAAGGAAGAAAGAAAAGCCAGGAGAGAGAAGAATGAGCAACGTGAGCAAGAGAACAGGAATAAAGAAGCACAAGAACAGAAATTAAAAAATGAAGAACCTAAATAGACTTTTACCTTTCATCTTTTTGTGCCTGGTTGTTGCCGGTTGTAGCAGTACACGTGGCCTAAAGCCGGGGCAAATATTGTATACAGGTGCAGATGTTAAGATTAATCCTGATACTTCTGCAAAGATAGATGATGAGAAGTTTGTAAAAACTACGTTAACGGGAAAGACAAGGCCTAAGCCTAACAGTTCAATCCTGGGTTTTAAATACAAGTTGTTTTTTTATAACCTTGCTGGAGAACCGAAGAAACCTAAAGGATTTAAGCATTGGCTTAGAACTAAGTTAGGCGAACCACCTGTGCTTTTATCAGAGGTTAAGATTAAATATAACAATGATGTATTGACAAGCTACCTGATTAGTCAAGGGTATCTACAATCTGTCGTGACGGGAGATACCATCGTAAAGGGTAAAAAAGGAAAAGCGGTTTACACGGCTATGACCGGACAACGTTATAAGATCAATAGCATCAGTTTTCCTAAGGACACTGGGAACCTTACCAGTATCGTTAATCAAAACAAAGACAAGAGTTTATTGAAAGTAGGTAACTTTTATGATCTGGATACCTACAAAGCAGAACGTGATCGTATTGACAACGACCTTAAAGAGCAGGGTTACTTTTATTTTAGTCCTGATTACCTGATCATTCAGGTGGACAGTACCATTGGTAAAAACTTGGTAGATATTCGTGTTAGGGTTAAAGATATTGCACCAGATGCTGGTACAAAGCCCTTTACTATCAAGAACATCAATATTTATCCAAGCTACAGCTTACGCAGAGATAGCACATTAAGAAACCTCGATCCTTTAGTCTATCATGATTTCAACATCTATGATGATCGCAGTACCTTCAAGCCAAGAGTTTTTGACAGGTTAGTTTTCTTTAAAAAAGGTGAGCTTTACAATAGAAGAGACCACAACCTTTCCCTAAACAGAATGGTAAATATTGGTGCTTTTCAAAATGTTAAAGCAGAATTCTTACCGTTGGACAGTTTTAAAAATGACCAACTGGATCTGAATATCTATCTAACTCCTTTGAGAAAAAACTCCTTGTCGTTCGGAGTAACAGGTACCAGTAAGTCTAACAACTTTGTGGGTTCAGAAGTAAAATTGACCCAGACTACTAGAAATGTATTTAGAGGTGCAGAGATTCTTGAAATAAGTGCAAGTGGTGGGTTTGAGACGCAGGTTAGTGGACAGTCGACACAGAACCTTAACTCCTATTCTTTGACTGGAGAAGCGAAGTTAACTTTCCCGAGGTTCATTGTTCCCTTCTACAAGCCGAGTTCTACTAATGCATTTATACCAAAGACGATTGCCTCACTTTCTTATCAGTTGTTAAGCAGAGGGTCACTATATTCCTTAAATAGTTTTAAAGGCGAATATGGCTATAGTTTCAAAGAAAACCAGTACAAAGAGCATATCCTTAATCCGATCTCTATTAACTATGTACAACCATCTATAAAAGGAGATACCAGTAGACTTTTTGATTCTATACCGGGTTTAAGGTATACATTGGAGCGTCAATTAATTATAGGAAGTAATTATAACTTCACTTATACCAATCAAATGGATCAAAGCAGGAGGAACAATATGTACTTCAATGGATCCATCGAAACAGGAGGTAACGTCTGGGGATTGTTTACGCCTAAGAATGGAAAAGGGCAAAGGTCTTTATTTGATGTACCCCTTAATCAATTTGTAAGACTAGAGGCTGATTTTAGAGATTATTTCAAGATAAACCGAGGTGTTACATGGGCAAATAGGTTAAATATTGGATACGGTTATGCTTACGGAAACAGCTCTTCCCTTCCTTTCGTTAGACAGTTTTTTGCTGGAGGAAGTAACGACGTTAGGGCTTTTAGAGCCAGATCTTTGGGACCTGGAACTTATAATATTTTGGACCACCTTTCAGACAGTACATCATTTGCCGACCAAGGTGGTGATGTAAAATTAATGCTGAATACGGAGCTTCGCTTTAAAATAGTAAGCGTTTTATATGGTGCATTGTTTGCGGATGCAGGTAACGTATGGTTAAGAAAAGAAGATCCTAAAAGACCTGGTTCTGAATTTAATGCTAAAAACATTTTGAATGAGTTAGCTGTTGGAACGGGAGCTGGTTTAAGGGTTGATGCTTCCATCTTTGTAATAAGATTGGATGTTGCCTTCCCAGTTAGAAAGCCATACTTGCCTGAAGGTCAACGCTGGGTGTTTGACCAGGTATCCTTCGGAAGCAGTGCATGGCGTAGAGATAACTTAATTTATAACATAGGAATCGGTTACCCTTTTTAGACATTATTATGGCGGTTGTAAAAAAAACAAAGACTTTCTTTATTGCATTATATAACTTATTTACTGCAGCAGGTAATGGCTTTATGGATGATAGAGTAATGAAACTGAGCGCTGCCTTGGCCTACTATACTATCTTCGCCTTAACGCCGCTAATCATTATTATGATATCGGCTGCAACCCTATTTCTTGGTGATAGGATGAACCCTGGTACTGAATTATTTGGGGAGATTTCTGAAATGGTAGGCTCGGATGCAGCCGCACAATTAAAGTCTTTTGTTGACCAATCGAACCTTCAAGATAAGGGTACGTTTGGTTTAATTATTGGAGTTATATTTTTAATAGTCGGTGCCACAGCTATCTTCATAGAGATTCAAGATAGTATTAACTTAATTTGGAAGGTTAAAGCTGTTCCAAAAAAGGGTTGGGTAAAAATGCTTACCAATAGATTGTTGTCGTTCTCTTTGATCGCTTCGCTTGGATTTTTATTGCTGGTATCACTTGTATTAAACAGTATCGTAGTGGGTATTGGAGATAAACTATCAGGCCTGTCATCAAAGATTGGAATTGAAAAAGTGTCAGAACTCTTCATGCTCATTGTTACCAATGCGCTTACATTGGCAGTAGTAACTGCGATATTTACTATTATTTTTAAGGTATTGCCTGATGTTGATTTGAAATGGAAACCTGCAATAGTAGGTGCTTTATTCACTGCAATCTTATTTAGCATTGGTAAATACTTAATAGGTATTTACATTGAAAAAGGAAACCCAGGCTCTGCCTTTGGTGCCGCGAGTTCGATCATTGTAATTTTGGTTTGGATCTATTATACTTCAATTATACTCTACTTTGGAGCTGAGTTTACGCAGGTGTATACCGAGAAGTATCATAAGGATGGCATGCGACCGAGCAAGTACGCAGTGCATACTAAGATCATCATTGAAGAGAAAGAGGTGCATGTATTGCCTCCTCAGCATCCTGAGAAGACCAATGCAGATGCAGACAATCCGGATAAGATCTAAGCAGACTCTGCAAGATCTTCGTCTACCACATCATGCATTACAGCTGCAGTGCCTGCATCTTCAGTTGCAGAAATTAGTTCTTCAACCGTATCTTTTTCTACACGTAGGTTTCTAATGATGTGCTTCTGTCTGTCTGGCGTGTTTTTACCCATATAGTACTCCAAAAGGTTTTTGATAGTTTGGTCTTTTAGGATTACAGGGTCTAACCTGATGTCTTTACCTATAAATAAACCAAACTCATCTGGAGAGATCTCCCCTAGCCCTTTAAAGCGCGTAATCTCCGGCTTGTTGCCCAATTTCTCAATTGCTTTCTTCCGCTCATCATCGCTATAGCAATAGATGGTCTCTTTTTTATTACGCACTCTGAATAGTGGCGTTTGAAGGATATAAACGTGACCTGCGCGTACGAGATCAGGGAAGAACTGCAGAAAAAAGGTCATCATCAATAGCCTGATGTGCATCCCATCAACATCAGCATCTGTAGCAATTACGATGTTGTTGTAGTGCAAACCTTCTAGCCCGTCCTCAATGTTTAAAGCATGTTGTAATAAGTTAAACTCTTCGTTTTCGTAAACAACTTTTTTAGTCAGCTCATAACAGTTCAAAGGCTTTCCTTTTAGGGAAAATACCGCCTGACAATCAACGTCTCTGGATTTGGTAATTGATCCGGAAGCAGAGTCGCCCTCTGTAATAAATAGCGTGGTTTCATAACGCTTTTCGTGCGGGGTGTTAAAGTGAACTTTACAATCCCTTAGTTTCTTATTGTGTAAAGAAGCTTTCTTAGCCCTGTCGTTTGCTAGTTTCTTGATCCCGGCAATGTCTTTACGTTCCCGTTCAGATTGGAGGATTCTCTTTTCAAGCGCATCCTTTACTGCAGGATTTTTGTGCAGGTAATCATCCAGTTCCTTCTTTACAAAGTCGTTGATGAAGGTCCTGACAGATGGCCCCTCTGGTCCCATGTTTTGTGAACCAAGCTTTGTTTTGGTTTGGGATTCAAAGACTGGCTCCTGTACCCTGATGGAAACAGCAGCAATGATGGATGCACGAACATCTGCAGCATCAAACTCTTTCTTATAGAACTCCCGTATCGTTTTAACTACCGCTTCCCTGAAAGCCGCCTGATGGGTTCCTCCTTGAGTGGTATGCTGACCGTTTACGAAAGAGTGGTAATCTTCTCCGTATTGTTGTCCGTGGGTCATTGCGATCTCAATATCGTTACCTATAAGGTGAATGATTGGATATCTAAGCTCTTCAGGTTTATTGAATTTAGAAAGCAAGTCATAGAGACCTCTCTCAGAAAAGTATTTTTGATTGTTAAAGTTGACGATAAGTCCGGTATTCAAGAAAACATAATTCCAGATCATGCTTTCTACAAAATCCGCTATGTAGTGGTAGTTTCTAAAGATACTCTCATCAGGATAAAAGGTGATCGCTGTACCATTTCTTTGGGTAGTATCAATTATATCATGTTCTATAACGATCTCTCCTTTTGAAAACTCTACCTTCTTGGTTTTGCCATCGCGATAAGATTGTACAACGAAGTTTGTTGATAACGCGTTTACTGCTTTCGTACCTACACCATTTAGTCCTACAGACTTCTGAAAGGCATTGCTGTCGTACTTTCCACCGGTATTGATCTTGGAAACACAATCAATCACCTTACCTAAAGGGATCCCACGACCATAATCCCGCACGTTTACTTTAGAATCTGAAACCGTTATATCAATGGTTCTACCTGATCCCATCACAAATTCATCAATGGAGTTGTCGACGATCTCCTTTAACAGCACGTAAATCCCATCATCCTGTGCAGAACCATCACCAAGTTTACCGATATACATACCGGGACGCAATCTGATGTGTTCTTTCCAGTCGAGAGACCGAATACTGTCGTCG